>VYKP01000241.1_pt1 | contig 22781 bp, 27 predicted proteins | sample 5114551 | NCBI WGS metagenome assembly VYKP01 (sample SAMN12291777, study PRJNA351875) | freshwater metagenome | isolation source: freshwater lake | place: USA: Michigan, Baseline Lake | collected 2013-08-09
CCACGGTCCTGCAAACTGACTGGGAGGCCGCCCAGGCCGCGCACCTCGCCTGGAACGCCGAGCGGCGCGGCTGGACCACGACCGCCAGCGGCCTGCAGTATCGCCGCGTCGGTCCGGCCCGCCCGGCCGGCGTCCAGCCGGCAGCGCGGGATACCGTCGTCGTCCACTATCGCGGGACCTTCATCGACGGACGCGAGTTCGACAGCTCCTACGCCCGCAACGAGCCGGCCGAGTTTCCGCTGAACCGGGTCATTCGCGGCTGGACCGAGGGGGTCGGCCTGATGCGCACCGGCGAGACCTTCGAGTTCCTGATCCCCGCAGAGCTGGCCTACGGATCCCGGGGCGCAGGCGGCGGCGAGATCCCGCCGAACTCGGCGCTGCGCTTCACGGTGGAGCTGCTGGAGGTTCGCCCCGCGGCCTGAAGACGGGTTGACGCTGCCGGACGGGCGCCCTGATCTGCGGGCGCCGCGCGTCGCGGCGAGTCCGTTCCGGGGTTCCCATGAAGTTGTTCCTGTCGGCCGGCGTGGCCGCCCTCGTCCTCGCAACGGCCGCCCCCGCGCTCGTCCAAACCCCGGTAGTCACCGCCCCCCGAGACGCTGCCCTGGCCCTGCCGCGAGCCCAACCGGGCATACCGGCCCCGACCCGCGCCGCCTACCCCGGGGTGATCCGCTACCAGGCCGACGTCACCGATCGTGACCGCCGTATCATCAGCGTGCGCCAGACCATCCCGGTCGCCGCAGCCGGGCCCATGACCCTGCTCTATCCCGAGTATCTACCCGGCAACCACGCCGACACGGGTCCGATCCAGCTGCTGGCCGGCCTGACCATCACAGCGCCCGACGGCCGGCGGCTGGAGTGGGTGCGCGACACCCTGGAGCCCTATGCCTTCCATCTCGACGTGCCCGCCGACGTCGGGGAGATCGAGGTGGCCTTCCAGTGGCTGACCCAGCCGGACGGCGGCCCGTGGCGCGTGGTCCAGACCCCCGGCATGGTCAACATGCAATGGGAGAAGGCCATCCTTTATCCGGCCGGTTACGTCGCCAGCGGGATCACGGTCGAGCCATCGATCCGGCTGCCGGCGGGCTGGGGCTTCGGTGTCGCCCTGGACGAGGTCGGACGTGACTTCGACGTCGTCCGGTTCGCCCCGGTGAACCTCTATACCCTCGTGGACAGCCCCATGTTCGCCGGCGAACATTACCGCCGTTATGCGCTGGATGCAGACGGCCCGTCCCCGGTCCACCTCAGCCTCGTCGCCGACGAGGCGGGACAGCTGGAGGCCGCGCCGGGGCTGATCGAAAAATACCGGTCGCTCGTGACCCAGGCCGATCGCCTGTTCGGCGCGCGGCCGTTCGACCGCTACGAATTCCTGGTCGCCGCCACCAGTCGGCTGGGCGGCATCGGACTGGAGCACCATCGCTCGTCCGAGAACACAGTCTCGCCGGACTTCTTCCGCCGCGGGACCGGGGCGTTGGGCGCGCGCCAGCTACTGCCCCACGAGTATGTCCACTCCTGGAACGGCAAGTCCATGCGGCCAGCGGACGAGCTGACCGCCAACTACAATGTGCCGACCCAAAACACGCTGATGTTCGTCTATGAGGGGCTGACGTCCTACTGGGGCGAGGTGCTGGCCGCGCGCGCGGGCCTCGCAAGCCCCGAGGAAACGCTGGCGAGCTTCGCCGAGCATGCCGCCTTCTACCAGACCCAGCCGGGCCGCCAGTGGCGCGCGCTGCAGGACACCCAGAACCATAACCTGCTGGGCTACCGGGTCCCGGGGCAGTGGCCGTCTTGGATGCGCACCACCACGGACTACTATGACGAGGCCCTGCTGGTCTGGCTGGACGCCGACACGCTGATCCGCGAGGGCACCGGTGGTCGCCGCTCGCTGGACGACTTCGCCCGGAGCTTCTTCGGCCGGCTCGACGGCCAGGCAGAAGCGCGCGGCTACACCTTCGAAGAGCTGGTGGACGCGCTGAACGCCGTGCACCCGCACGACTGGGCCGGCTTCCTGCGTCAGCGTCTTGATGCGGTCGGCCCGGACGCCCGCGCGCCGCTCGGCGGGATCGAACGCGGCGGCTACCGGCTGACCTGGGTGGAGGAGCCCAGCGCCCTCGAGAAGAGCATCAGTCCCGGCTGGGCAAGTGACTTCCGCTACTCGCTGGGTTTCACCCTCGCCGCCAACGGCCGCATCGGCGGGGTGGTCTGGGGCTCGCCGGCGTTCGAGCAGGGTCTGGGCGTCGGCTGGGACCTGATCGCCGTCAATGACCGCGGGCCATCGGCCGAGGCCCTGCGCGCCGCGATCACGGGGGCGAAGTCCGGCGGACCCCTGACGCTCGTGGTGCGCAACGGCGACCGGGTGCGCACCCTCAACTTCGACTGGCGCGAGGGCCTGCGCCACCCGCGGCTGGAGCGGGTGACCGGGACACCGGACCGGCTGGGCGACATCCTCGCCGCACGGCGACCTTAGTGCTGCGGGAACAAACAGAAACAGATGCCGGGGAGAGATCTGAATGTCCGAGGCGGAACCACAGCCGGCCCGGCGTCGCTGGTGGCGATGGCGGCCCGACCGCAAGCGTCTGATCGAGCTCGTCATCATCATCTTCGGGGTACTTATCGCCCTTGGGCTTGAAAACAGCGTGCAGGAATGGCGCTGGCGGCAGGAGGGCCGCGATCTTGAGCGCCTGGCGCGCCAGGAACTGGAACTGAACCTTGCCCAGGCGATCGAGAGGATCGCTGTCGACCGATGCCTGCGGGAACGCGTGGCGTTCCTCGCGGCCGGCTTGGACAAGGCGACCGGAAGCTACGCGCCGCAACCGTTCCCTCATGACGAACCTAATAGCACCAAGCTTGCGCTGCCGCGAGCCTATCAGCCCATGTTGCGCCCGTGGCGCTCGGCCAGCCTGCAGCGGCTTCTGGCGACGGAGGCCTCAAAGCGCGTGTCGCCCGAAAGACTCCTTATCCAGTCGCAGGTGCTGTTCACGGTCGAGAGCATAGCGCGCGACGCCGGCGAAGAGCACATCGCGAGTGGCCGGACCTTGCCCCTCGCCATGGGCATCCCGACAATGACGCCCGAGATCCGCGCGGACCTGCTGGCGGACCTCGGCGAACTTGATCGGGCCCGAAGCGGCGTGGAGCTTGTGGCCCGGCGACTAACAGACAGGGGAGCCGAACTCGGCGTCGCCCCCGACCCCGCGGAGATGCGCCAACGGCTCATTGAACTGCGCGCCACCTGGGGCGACTGCGTGGATATCGCGGCGGGCATGGCCCTGTCACAGCGCCTTTCGGACAGGGCGACCTGACCGAGGATGCGAGTGAAAACGGGCCGGGGATCGCTCCCCGGCCCGTTCAAGGTCTCGACGTGAGGCCAGATTACTTGATCTGGACCTTGGCACCGGCTTCGGTGAGCTTCTTGGCCACTTCTTCGGCGTTCTGCTTGGAGACGTTCTCGACGACGTTCTGCGGCGCGCCTTCGACGAGGTCCTTGGCTTCCTTCAGGCCCAGGTCGCTACGTACGCCACGGACTTCCTTGATGACGTTGATCTTCTTGTCGCCGCCGTCCAGCAGGACGACAGTGAACTCGGTCTGCTCCTCGACGGCCTCGGCCGGGGCAGCGCCGGCACCACCGCCGGCCGGCATGGCCATGGCCACCGGAGCGGCGGCCGAGACGCCCCACTTCTCTTCCAGAAGCTTGGCCAGTTCGGCGGCTTCGAGAACGGTCAGCGAGGACAGGTCATCAACGATCTTGGACAGGTCAGCCATAGTTCAGTTTCCTTCGGGGAATGGGTGGGTTCAGTTTCGGGAGATGGCGGGTCTCAGGCCGGGTTTCAGGCCGCGTCCTTGGCAGCGTAGGCACCGACAACGCGAGCCAGCTGGGCGGCCGGGGCCTGGATGACGCCGGCGACCTTGGTAGCCGGGGCGTTCAGCAGACCGATCAGGCTGGCGCGGATCTGGTCCAGCGACGGGAGCTTGGACAGCGCGTCCACGCCCTTGGCGTCGAGAACCTTCTCGCCCATGAAGCCGCCCTGGATCACGAACTTGTCGTTCCCCTTGGCGAACTCCGCCGTGACCTTGGCGGCGGTCACCGGATCCGGCGCGAAGGCGATGCCGACCGGGCCCTTGAACAGCGAGTGATAGTCGCTGCCCTCGGGGGCCTGCAGGGCCTTCAGGGCCAGGCGGTTCTTGACCACCTTGTACGCGGCGCCTTCCTTGCGGAGGCGGCCACGCAGATCTTCCATCTCCGCAACGGTCAGACCCAGGTTGTGGGTCACGACCACGGTGCCGGCGTCGGCGAAGACGCCCTTCAGCGTCTCGATCGACTCGGCCTTTTGTGCGCGGTCCATTGCGGTCTCCGTTTACGCGTTCACCGACGGGACAGGCCCCGACGGCGTGTGGCCGCGCGCGCCCCGGGGGACGTTCGCAACCGGTCGTCAATGTCCGAAGGAAGGCTGAACCCGTGCGTTCGCCCCGCGAGCCGCGGGCCGACCGGCCGGAAGTTCATCGCATCCCCATCTCCCCCCGGGGCGGAACGGCCGTTCCGCGCTTATGGTCCGGGTGACCCCCGAACCCCGAAGTTCTCGGACAGGTCCGCACCGGCAGGTCCGATGCGGGAAGCGGGCTCTATAGACGAAGGCGCGGGGAAATCAACTGCTCAGGGCTTTGCGGCCCCCAGGGCCGCCGCCTCGAGCGCGGCGCAGTCGAACTCGCCGCAGAACTTCACCTGCAGGCCTTGCAGCCCCTCGATAGCCGCCAGCATCGCCGCCCCGCCAACCTCAAAGCCGATCTCAGTGGTCTTGCGCAGAATCTCGCGCCCCGCCGGCGTCTCATAGAAGGCCAACAAGGCCTCAAGCTCCGCACGTGTCATGCGATCAGCATAGAGCGGCGCATAGACAGCAGCGATACCCTCGGAGATATCGATGAGCGCTTCCGGCAGCTGACGGCGCCACCATTCCGTCTGTTCGGCCGAAAGGGCCGCGCCGTCGGACAGCATGACCTCCACCATGGCGGTGGTGCTCTTGCGCATGGGCTCGATAACGGACAGCTCCACGAACTGCGCCGCCAACTGCTGACGCTCGGCAAGGTCAGTCGCGTCAACGGTGTCGGGCGCCGCCACCTGCAGCTCGACCAGCGCCGTTGGCGCTTCAGGCTCCTGCGCCCGGGCCGGGCTCGTCAGACCGGTGAGCAGCAGCGCACCGGCAATCAGCAGGGATGTCATCCGGGCCATGTCGCGCCTCCTCGCCACACCATAACAGGCGCGACGCAACCGAGGCACGAAAAAAGGCGGCGATCTCACGACCGCCGCCCTTTGTTCAGACTCGAGACCGGATCAGGCGTTCAGCGACGCCGGATCGACCTTCACGCCCGGGCCCATCGTCGAGGACAGGCTGATGCGCTTGACGTAGGTGCCCTTGGCCCCAGACGGCTTGGCGCGGGTCAGGGCGTCGACGAAGGCCTTCACGTTGGCCTCCAGGGCGTCCTGGGTGAAGCTGGCCTTGCCGATGCCGCCGTGCACGATGCCGGCCTTCTCGACGCGGAACTCCACGGCACCGCCCTTGGCGTCCTTGACCGCCTGGCCGACGTTCGGGGTGACGGTGCCGACCTTCGGGTTCGGCATCAGGCCGCGCGGGCCCAGCACCTTACCGAGACGGCCGACCAGACCCATCATGTCCGGGGTGGCGATGACGCGGTCGAAGTCCATGAAGCCGCCGTTGATCTTCTCGAACAGATCCTCGGCGCCGACATGTTCCGCGCCGGCGGCGCGGGCTTCATCGGCCTTGGCGTCCTTGGCGAAGACGGCGACGCGCACGTCGCGGCCGGTACCCGACGGCAGGTTGACGACGCCGCGGACCTGCTGGTCGGCGTGACGCGGGTCCACGCCCAGGTTGACGGCGATCTCGATCGACTCGTCGAACTTGGCCCTGGCGTTGTCCTTGACCAGCTTGATGGCGTCGCCGAACGGCAGCAGCGACTCGCGGTCGCCGGTCCAGGCCTGGATACGCTTGGGTTGCTTGGCCATGTGCTTAGCCCTCCACCACTTGCAGGCCCATCGCGCGGGCCGAGCCCTCGATGATCTTCGACGCGGCGTCGAGATCGTTGGCGTTCAGGTCCTTCATCTTCTTTTCGGCGATCTCGCGCAGCTGGGTGCGGGTGATCTTGCCGGCGAACTCGCGGCCGGTCGCCTTGGCGCCCGACTTGATGCCGGCCGCCTGCTTCAGGAAGAAGGTCGCCGGAGGGGTCTTGGTGACGAAGGTGAAGCTCTTGTCCTGGTAGACCGTGATCACGGTCGGCAGGGGCGTCCCCTTGGCTTCCTTCTCGGTCCGGGCATTGAACTCCTTACAGAAGCCCATGATGTTGACGCCGCGCTGACCCAGGGCCGGGCCGATCGGCGGCGAGGGCGTCGCGGAGCCCGCGGGCACCTGCAGCTTGATGTAGCCGAGAATTTTCTTGGCCATTGCTCTCTCCATATGGGACCCGGGCGAACGCCCGGGCCGGTGAGCCGTGGTGCGGCATGGCGGCCTCCCACGGATTTGCGCGCTCCGGACGGGTGGCCCGGAACGCGAGGGCGCGCCTATACAGGCTTCCGCACGCGAGGGCAAACCGCATGACCGAGACCGAGACCGCCATCCCTCGTCCCGCCCTGCTGCTGGGCTGGGCCGGCGTCATCCCCTTCGCCGCGTTCGCCTTCGCCACGGCGCTGGAGCTGCGGCTGCCCGGCCTGCGGCCCGAGCCGATCCTGCTGGCCTACGCCGCCGCCATCCTGTCCTTCATGGGCGGAGCCCAGTGGGGGCTGGCAATCGGCGAGGCACCCGTTGACGGCCAGCGCCTCGCCGTTTCCGTGATCCCGGCGCTTTTGGCCTGGACGGCGCTGCTGCAGCCGCTCGACACGGGCCTGCTGCTGTGCCTCATCGCCTTCCTCGGCCTGCTGGCCTACGACATGCTGACCGTGCGGCAGGGCCGCAGCCCCGCCTGGTACGGCACCCTGCGGCTGCAGCTGACCGGCGCCGTCGTCGGCTGTCTCGCCCTCGCGCTCGTGTTCGACTAGGTCCGGCCCATGTTCCTGCGACCCTTGTTCGTCACCCAGGTCTATGAAGCCTCGCTGGCCGCCGAGCCCGATTTCGAGGACCTGAACGGGGCCCTCGCCGATGTCTGCCGCCAGCTGGCCGAGGAGGACGGCGCCGGCCGCGCCTGGTGCAAGGCTCACGCCTACCGCGGCTACACCTCCTACGGCTCGCTGACCGACCTGCCGCGGCGGTTCCCCGAGTTCACCGAACTGAAGCGCCGGCTGGACCGGCATGCGGCCGCCTGCGCGAAGGTCCTCAACTTCGACCTCGCGCGCAAGCCGCGGCTCGACAATCTCTGGGTCAATATCCTCAAGCCCGGCGGCGGCCACACCGGCCACATCCACCCCCACGCCTTCCTGTCCGGCACCGTCTATGTCGAGACCCCGCCGGGGGCCTCGGCCCTCAAGCTGGAGGACCCGCGGCTATCCATGATGATGGCCCGCCCCACGGTGCGGCCCGACGCGCCGACCGCCGAGCAGCCGTTCGTCTATCTGACGCCGCAGCCGGGCACAGTGCTGATGTGGGAGAGCTGGCTACGTCACGAGGTGCCGACCAATGCGGCGAAGTCCGAACGCATCTCGATCAGCTTCAACTACGGCTGACGCGGCCAGCCCTCGAAATCGCCGCGGTTCGCGACTAAATGGCGGCCATGTCGCTCTTCGAGCCCGCCTGCCCGATCCCCGCCATCGCCCCCGCTGATCTCGACGGGGCGGTGGAGGCCGCGCGCGCGGCGGTCGGACTGCCGGTCGGGACGCGGATCGTGGCCGCCATGTCCGGCGGGGTCGACTCCACGGTCGTGGCCGCCCTGCTGGCGCGCGCCGGCTATGATGTGGTCGGCGTCACGCTACAGCTCTACGACCACGGCGCGGCACTCAAGAAGAAGGGTGCCTGCTGCGCGGGTCAGGACATCCACGACGCCCGGCTGGCGGCGGACGCCATCGGCATCCCGCACTATGTGCTGGATTATGAAAGCCGGTTCCGCGACGCGGTCATCGACCAGTTCGCCGACAGCTATCTGAAGGGCCAGACGCCGGTTCCCTGCATCCGTTGCAATCAGACGGTGAAGTTCCGCGACCTTCTGGACGTGGCGCGCGATCTCGGGGCCGAGGCCATGGCCACCGGCCACTATGTCCGCCGGGCGGTCGGCCCGGACGGCCGCCCGCAACTGCGCCGCGCCATCGACCCGGCGCGCGACCAATCCTACTTCCTGTTCGCCACGACGGCGGCGCAGCTGGACTATCTGCGCTTCCCGCTGGCAGATCTGGAAAAGCCGCAGGTGCGCGGGGTGGCGGCCCAGCTGGGCCTGAAGCTGGCGGCCAAGCCGGACAGCCAGGACATCTGCTTCGTGCCGAGCGGCGACTACCGCACCCTGATCGACCGGCTGCGGCCGCAGGGGCGCGAGCCGGGCGAGATCGTACACCTGGACGGCAGGGTGCTGGGGATGCACGGCGGCATCACAGACTTCACCATCGGCCAGCGGCGCGGGCTGAACGTGGCGCTGGGCGAGCCGCTGTTCGTCGTCCGGCTGGAGCCGCAGGGCCGTCGGGTCATCGTCGGCCCGCGCGAGGCGCTGCTGACCTCAGCCCTGATGTTGGAAGAGGTCAACTGGCTGGGGGACGCCCCGGACTTCGCCGCGGCGGCGGTAGCGGGCCAGTCCGTGCGGGCGAGGGTCCGCTCGACCCGTCAGCCCTCCCCCGCCCGACTGGCGCTAATGGACGAGGGACCGGCCGTGGTCTTCGACACCGGCGAGGAGGGCGTGGCTCCCGGCCAGGCCTGCGTCCTGTATGATCCGGTCGATCCGGACCGGGTGCTCGGGGGCGGCTTCATCGCCTCGACACGCTCCCTTGTCTGACGACGCCCTGTCGCTCGAAACCCGCCCGGATCTGCCCGACGCGCTGAGGCCTTGGCTGTCGCAATGGCCGCGCGAGAGCTGGACCCGGCCCGACCTGCACCCGACCGCGCAGTTCTGGCTGAAGATGCACGATGGCTTCCGCATCCAGCAGGCCGAGATGCGCCGTCTCGGCGAGGCTGGCCGCGCCGCCGGCGCCGACCCGCTGGCCGTGCATCCGCGCCTGATCGGCCTGCTGGGCGGCTTCCTGCAGCACCTCGATCACCACCACCGGATCGAGAGCGGCCACTACTTCCCGCAGTTTCGCGCGCTCGCCCCCGGGATCGAGGCCGGCCTCGCCCTGCTCGATCAGGACCATGACGTCGTCCACGCGCGGCTGGAGCAGCTGCACGCCGCAGGACTGGCCTTCCATCAGGCGGCGCAGGCCCGCGCACCGGCCGCCCGGGACGCTCTGCTGCGGCTGGCCGATGTCCTGGAGGCTGCCGCCCCGCTGCTGGACCGCCACCTCGACGACGAGAAGGAGATCGTCATCCCCCTGATCGCGGTGCGCGGCGGCCCGGCCGCCTGAGCGCCGACGTTTTTTCGGGACAGACTGCATCCTGCATGTTTTCCTGCCGCCTCTACCGGTCAACGGCATCGCACCTTGAGGGACTCCAAATGTACAAGCTGACCGCCGGCTTCGTTTCCGCTCTGGCCCTTGCCGCTGCAGCGCCACTGACTGTCACGCCGGCTCTCGCCGAGACCCCGTCTGCAGCGCAAGCCCGCCCGGCGTACTCGGCCGCCCAGTTCTTCGAGACGACCAGCTATGGCATGGCCAGCGCGGCCGGCCTCGCCTGGTCGCCGGACGGGCGATCGGTGCTCATTTCCTCCGACGTCACGGGCGTCTTCAACGCCTACGCCCTGCCGATCGACGGTAGCGCACCGGTTCCGCTGACCAGCTCCGGCACGGTCGCCACCTTCGCCGAAAGCTACTTTCCCACGGACGCCCGGGTCCTGTTGACCGCTGACAGCGGCGGCGGGGGCAGTGAGCTCACCCACGTCTATGTCCGGGAACTCGACGGGACCGTGCGAGACCTGACACCCGGCGACAACGTCAAGGCGGACCTCGTCGGCTGGGCGCAGGACCGCTCGGTGTTCTGGATCACGTCCAATGCCCGTGACCCGGCGGTCTTCGACCTCTACGCCGTGAACCCCGCGACCTACGAGATGACTCCGGTGTTCGAGAACCCCGGCATGTTCATCTCCGCCGTGTCACCCGACGGCCGCTGGATCGCGCTCGAAAAGCCGGTCACCAGCGCCAATTCGGACGTCTACCTCGTAGACCTGCGGGGCGACGGCCAGCCGCAGCTCATCACCCCCCATGACGGCGATGTGGCCCACGGCGTCTACGGCTTCACCCCCGACGGCTCCGGTCTGATCTACGCCACCAACGAGCACGGCGAGTTCAACCAGGCCTGGCGGTACGACCTCGCGACGGGAGCGCGTGCACCGTACCTCGCTGCAGACTGGGACGTATCGGCCGTCACCTTCTCGCCGAGCGGCCGTTACCGGGTCTCGGCGATCAACGCTGACGCCTCGACCGAGCTGACTCTCCTCGACATGCGTTCCGGCGAACCCGTGGAGCTCCACGGGCCTCGGACATCTTCGTCGCCGATCTCTCGACCGGCGAGACGCGACGGCTGACCACCGCGCTCAACCCCGCGATCAATGAGGCCGACCTCGTCGAGGCGACCATCGTCCGCTACCGCTCTTTCGACGGGCTGGAGATCCCGTCAGTCCTGTACAGGCCGAAGGGAGCGTCGGCCGACAATCCGGTTCCGGCCATCGTGCTGGTCCACGGCGGCCCGGGCGGACAGACCCGGCGGGGCTACTCGGCCATGATCCAGCATCTGGTGAACCACGGCTACGCCGTGCTGGGCGCCAACAACCGGGGCTCAAGCGGCTCCGGCAAGACCTTCTTCCACATGGACGACCGCCGCCATGGCGAGGAGGACCTGCGCGACATCGTGGCTGGCGGCGACTGGCTGCGAGCCCAGGACTGGGTCGCCGACGACCAGGTCGCCGTCATGGGCGGCTCCTACGGCGGCTACATCACGGCGGCGGCCCTCGCCTTCCACCCCGAGGCCTTTGAAGCCGGGGTCAACATCTTCGGCGTCACCAACTGGGTCCGCACCCTGCAGTCGATCCCGCCGTGGTGGGGAGCCCAGCGCGCGGCGCTCTATGACGAGATGGGCGACCCGGCGACCGACGCCGAGCGCCATCGCCGGATCTCGCCGCTGTTCCATGCCGCGAACATCCGGCGGCCGATGCTGGTGGTCCAGGGCGCCAACGACCCGCGCGTGCTGCAGGTAGAGTCCGACGAGCTGGTCGCCGCGGTTCGCGCCAACAATGTGCCGGTCGAGTATGTCCTGTTCCCGGACGAGGGCCACGGGTTCCTGCGCCGCGCCAACCGCATCACGGCCCAGGAGGCCTATCTCGAGTTCCTGAACACCTACGTCCGCAGGTGAGCGGTCCGGAAGAGGCGGCTGTCAGGCCGCCTCTTCCCGGGGCAGGACGTCGCCGACGGTGGGACGGTTCTCGGCGCGGGTCAGGGCGAGGTCGCGCGGCTTGACGATCTCGCCGCACGCGGCGCAGGCGATGCGCGGCTCCAGCGTGTGACCGCAGCTCTTGTGCACCATGTCGATGCCGCTGTCGGCGTCGCCATAGACGTGCCTGGCGCCCCAGGCGTGCAGGGTGACCAGGACGCCGTACAGATCCTTGCCTTTCGCCGTCAGCACATACTCGTTGCGCGGTGGGCGCTCGGAGTAGAGCCGCGGCTCCAGCACCCCGTGCTGCACGAGGCTCTTCAGCCGGGCGGCGAGCACATTGCGGGCGACGCCCAGATTCTCCTGCCACTGCTCGAACCGGGTCACGCCGTTGAAGGCGTCCCGGATGACCAGCAGCGTCCACGGGTCGCCGATCACCTCAAGCGTGGCGGCGATGGAACAGGATTGACGCGAATAGTCAGCGGTGCGGCCCATCTCCGAAAAGTGACCCTGCGTCAGCGATTTGGCAAGTGGGTTGCCATTGCGAACGGAATTGGTCAGTCTTGTTAGACAACGGACCCGAGTCCCCGCGACCGTCGCGTTCCTGTTGACTGGGGCGGATCTCACCGGCATCCGCCCCGCTTTTCGTCCGGAGGGGCACATGAGTTCGGCGATCGAAAAAGCCTTGAGCCTGACGGCCGGCGAGGCCGGCCTGGCCGCACAGCTGGACGGCGACTTCTCCAACGGGCCAGTTTCGCAGCCGCCCGAGGCGGGACTTCCATTCGGCGGTCTGCTGGCGGCCCTATGCGCCCGGGCCATGCGGCAGGGGCTGGGCCTGACCGGGCCCCTGCGCTCCCTGTCGGTCCAGTATCTGTCGATGGCGGCCTATGACATGCCGCTGGTCTTCAGGCCGAGGCTGCTGCGCGGCGGACGGTCTGTCGCCTACGCCACGGTCGAGGCATGGCAGGGCGAGCGGATCACCCACCATGGCCAGGCCACCTTCGGCGCGGACGTCGCCGGCGAGCGCCTCGCGCCGTCCTCGGCACCGCCGCCGCCGCTCGACAGTCTGGATCCGGCGCGGACGCTCGGCGGCCCGATGCTGCCGCGCTTCGCTCGGCACGTGGAGTACCGGTTCGAAACCGGACCGCACATCCTCGGTGGAAATGTCGGGCGGGCTCCGGTCGAACGGATGTGGATGCGGCTGGGCGACAATCGCCCGCTGGATGCGGACGGGCTCTGCTACCTGCTCGACGCCATCTATCCGCCGTCCTGGACCGCGTTCCGCGAGCCGCCTGTGATGACGTCGGTCGATCTGCGCTACGACCTGCTCGGCGAGCCCACGCCGGAGATCGCTCCGGACGGCTGGGCGTTCTTCGAATTCCGCCTGCTGGACCATGGCGGCGGCTGGGCGGTAGACGAAGCCGCCTGCTGGGGGGCCGACGGCCAGCCGCTGGCTGTCGCCCGGCAGCGACGGAAGGTCCTGCCCGCCCGGTCCTGACGGACTTGCGCCGCGCGGCGTGCGGGTCGATGAACACCGCCATACCTGCTGGAGAGTTTCCATGTCCGATCCCGTCGTCATCTGTTCCTTCGCGCGCACCCCGATGGGCGGCTTCCAGGGCGCCCTGTCGGGGGTCAAGGCCACCGAGCTCGGTGCCACGGCGGTCAAGGCCGCGGTCGACCGGGCCGGGGTGGAACCGGACCGGGTCGGGCAGATCCTGATGGGCTGCGTGCTGCCGGCCGGGCTGGGCCAGGCCCCGGCGCGCCAGGCGGCCGTCGGTGCCGGACTGGGGCTCCATGTCGAGGCCACCACCGTCAACAAGATGTGTGGCTCGGGTCTTCAGGCCGCCGCCATGGCCCATGACGCCCTCGCGGCCGGCTCGGTCGAGGTGATCGTCGCCGGCGGCATGGAGTCGATGACCGGTGCCCCCTACCTGATGGCAAAGCACCGCGGCGGGGCCCGCATCGGCCACGATGTGATCAGCGACAGCATGTATCTGGACGGGCTCGAGGACGCCTACACCCCCGGCAAGCTGATGGGAGCCTTCGCCGAGGACACGGCGCGCCAGTACCAATTCACCCGGGAGGCCCAGGACGCCTACGCCATCGAGAGCCTCGGCCGCGCGCGCGCCGCCACCGAAGGCGGGGCCTTCGTGACCGAGATCGTCCCGGTCGAGGTGACCACCCGCAAGGGAACCGAAACGGTCAGCAAGGACGAGCAGCCACTGAAGGCCGACCCGGCGAAGATCCCGACCCTGAAGCCGGCCTTTGCCAAGGACGGGACCATCACCGCCGCCAACGCCAGCTCGATCTCGGACGGTGCCGCCGCCCTCGTCATGGCGCGCGAGAGCGTGGCCCGGGCCCTGAACCTGCCGATCGTGGCCCGCGTCGCGGCCCACGCTGCCCACGCCCACGAGCCGGGCCTGTTCACCACCGCCCCGGTCCCGGCCATGCAGAAGGCGCTGAGGAAGGCCGGCTGGTCGGTCACCGACATCGACCTGTGGGAGGTCAACGAGGCCTTCGCGGTGGTGCCGATGATCGCCATGCACGAAATGGAGATCGACCACGCCCGGCTGAATGTGAACGGGGGTGCCTGCGCGCTGGGCCACCCGATCGGGGCCTCGGGCGCGCGGGTCCTTGCCACCCTGCTGGCTGCGCTGCAGGCGCGCGGCGGCAAGAAGGGCGTGGCCTCCCTGTGCATCGGCGGCGGCGAGGCCATCGCCATGGCCGTGGAGCTGGAACAGGCCCGGCAAACCTGACCGTTGCCGGTCGCGTCCCTAGAATTCGGTTGGGCCCAGCTTGACCGCGGGTGCCGCAGCGGTCTTGGATGAGGTGTCGGCCGGGGGGCCGGCCCTGGAGGGAACAATACAATGTCGATCACCCGTCTCGCCGCGAGCGCCGCTGCGCTCGCCCTGACCGTCCTTGCCGGCGCGGCCGTCGCCCAGGACTATTCGCTGCGGCCTGTGTCCGGCAGCGTCACCCTGAATGCCGGATTCGACCCGGATCCGTACCGCGTGTCGGTCACGCCGGGCGGCTCGATCGAAGCCCAGTCCGCCGTCAGTTCCTCGTGCCGCGGCTACATCAGCAATGCCCCGGACTTCGAGCTGACCTACAACGCCGGCAACTGGCCCCTTCTGATCAAGGTCGAGGCCTCGGCTGACACGACGCTCGTGATCAATGGTCCCGACGGCCAGTGGTATTGTGACGACGATGGCGGTGACGGGACCAACCCGCTGGTCCGCTTCGGCAATCCGCGGAGCGGCACCTATGACATCTGGATCGGCACCTACAGCGGCGGCCTGTCGTCCGGCACCCTTCTGATCACCGAGCTCGACTAGGGCTTGCGGGCGCGCTTGCACGAGCGCGCCCGTTCCCACAACAAGAACAAAAGGAGTACACGATGCGCGAAGACGGCAAGCTGGATTACCTCGAGTTCCGGGGTGGCGACGTGGCGGCGCTCAAGGCCTTTTATGGCGCGGCCTTCGGCTGGCGGTTCCAGGATTATGGTCCGACCTACGCCGCCTTTGCCGAAGGACTCGACGGCGGGTTTGACGGCGATACGCCGCCAGCGCCGCCCCTGCCGGTGCTGTTCGCCGGGGATCTCGAGGCGATGCTGGCGCGGGTGACGGCCGCGGGCGGCGTCATTGTGCAGCCGATCTTCAGCTTCCCCGGGGGCCGGCGGTTCCACTTCCGCGATCCGGCCGGCTGCGAAGTGGCGGTCTGGTCCGAAACCTGAAGCCGCTCAGGAGCGCAAGGCGTCGTCCAGCCGGTTGCCGACCCGCACCTCGCCGGCCAGCGGCGCGGCCATCTTGCCGGCGCTCTCGTCCACATGGCGCGCGCGGTTGGCGAAGGCGGCGGCGACACCCGCCGTGCTCATCGCCGCCAGCATCTGGCCGCCCAGCGACCGCGGGCGGATCGCAATCCATACGGCGTTGACCAGCTGCGCCGCGCCCCAAAGGCGCAGCGCCCCGGCCCGGGCGGGCGAGGCTGGCGCGTTCCAGACCCTGAGCAGCGACAGGCTGGCGGCCGACAGGGCGGCCGGCAGGATCAGGGCCACCGGCCCGCGCGGCCGCTCGGTGACGGCGGGCCTTGATCCTGTCGGCGCGCGGCGGGTGGCCAACCAAGTGGCCAGCAGGATCACTCCGCGACCACGGCCAGTCCGGCTGCGACGTGACCCTCCTCCCTGTCAACAACGTTCAGCGCCGACTGCACCTGCTCCATCACCCTGCCCGGATTGCCCAACCTCCTCTGCGTCGAGGAGGGGGAATGGCTGTGCGGGCCGCCGGAGGGTCGAGACCGTTAGTGGTCCTCGCCGGTCAGTTCGCCGAGGGCCGACTGCAGGTAGTTCTGCTCGCCCAGCTGGGCGACCAGCTGCAGCTGGGTTTCGAGGAAGTCGATGTGGTGTTCGGTGTCGGACAGGATGTCCAGCACGATCTGGCGGCTGACATAATCCTTGGCCTCCTCGAACTGGGCGATGGCGGCGATCTGTGCGGAGCGTCCGTCCAGCTCCAGCTGCAGGTCCGCCTCAAGACACTCGACGCAGCTCTCGCCGATCTTGAGCTTGTGCAGGTCCTGCAGGTTCGGCAGACCATCGAGGAACAGAACCCGCTTGATCAGCACGTCGGCGTGTTTCATCTCGCCGATCGATTCCCGGTAGACGATCTCGCCCAGCCGCTTCAGGCCCCAGTTCTCGAACATGCGAGCGTGCAGGAAGTACTGGTTCACGGCCGTCAGCTCGTTGGTCAGGATGCTGTTGAGGGTGCGGATGATCGCCGGGTCGCCGCGCATGGCCATGGTCCTATCAGATGGCGCGCCGGGGGGCGGCGCTCAATTAAGACGCGCAGCATACCACGCGATTCCGCGCGCGGATCAGTTGCGAACACTTTTCAACACATTGAAAGCGCTTCTGAAAATCGGACGCAGCTATTCGGCGACGACGGCGCAGATCGAGGTCTGGGCCTGGATCATCTCGCGCATCTCGCAAACGCATTTGGCGCACTGGGCGCTGCAGCCGTGGCGCTGGAAGACGTCACGCGGGCGACGGGCACCGGCCTCGATGGCGGCGGCCACTTCACGCTGGCGAATGCCATTGCAGTTGCAGACGTACACAGGCGACCCGGAGGCAGATGCGAATGCTTCTCCCTACCACAGTCGCCCGGGATTGCAACGCGTTCTCAGTCTCGTCCGTCGGCTCCTTGCGCCGGAGCGATGAACCGGGCCTGCCGGAAAGCCTCCCACGCCTCGCGGATGCCCCGGCGCGGCTGATCGGTGCCGAGCAGCGCGACCCGCTCCGCCCAGGCGTCGCCGACCGCCCGGACCGTGCCGGCCACCCAGCCGACCGGCTGCTGGCGCGCCCAGCTCTGCAGCGAAGCGGCGTTGAACACCAGCAGCACCACCGTCGCCGTCAGGATGACGCGACCGGTCCAGCGCAGGTCGCGGGCGGCCAGCTCGGCCTCCCCCGGCGGTTCGTCCGGCGGAAAGGCGAAGCGACGCAGCGCCGCCAGCCGCCCGGAGCCGACCGACAGATCATGGGCGTCCGCTCCGGTGTTCCAGTCACTCTGCGGATCCGCGGGGCCGTCTCCCGCCAGGGGCGGAAACGGCGACAACTGCGGGGGTGGCGCGAACGCGCCGGCGGGCGGGTCGACGGGGTCACGCGGGTCGGTCATCCGGTCCTCCTCCCGCTCAGAACTGGAAATAGATGAAAGGGGCAACGCCCTCGGGACGCACCGCCTCGACCAGCAGGATGGCGAGGCCGACGAGCACGCCGAGGGTCAGGGACGGCGCCGCCTGAAGCCGCGCCGCGAGCCCCTCGACCGCCCGCGGCGGCAGCCAGTGCATGGCCAGACCGCCGACGATCAGGGTCAAAAGGAAGGGCGTCAGCACCTCGACCGGCCCGGGGCGCGCCAGACCGGCCAGCATCTCCATGGCCAACGGGAAGCTCTCGGCGCGGAACAGGATCCAGCCGAGGCAGACCACGTGGAAGGTCAGGATCACGCCCAGCCAGTGGGGCACGCTGGCGCGCCCCTCGAGGAAATGGCGCCAGACTCGCTCGATCACCTGAACCGCCCCGTGGAGCGCACCCCACGCCACGAAGGTCCAGGCCGCCCCGTGCCAAAGCCCGCCCAGCAGCATGGTGATCATGACGTTGCGCGACGATGACCACAGTCCGCCACGTCCGCCGCCCAGCGGCAGGTAGAGGTAGTCGCGCAACCAGCTGGACAGGCTGATGTGCCAGCGCCGCCAGAAGCTCTGCAGGGAGTTGGCGCGGTACGGCTGGTCGAAGTTGCGGGGGAAGGAGTAGCCCAGCAGGGCCGCCGTCCCGATGGCCATGTCGGAATAGGCCGAGAAGTCGCAGTAAATCTGCACCGCGTAGGCGTAGGTCGCCGCGGCGATGTCCCAGGTCGAGTGGGCCGAGGGGTCGAAGAACACCGGATCGACCAGGTTCACCGCCAGCTCCGAGGCGATGACCGTCTTCTTGAACAGACCCCAGGCGATCAGAAGCATGCCATGGGTGGCCATGGCCCGGGTCAGGCGCGGCACGCGCTCGAACTGCGGCAGCAGATCCGAGGCGCGGACAATGGGTCCGGCCACCAGATGCGGGAAGAAGGACATCAGCAGCATGACGTCCAGCAGCGACCGGGCCGGAGGGGTCTTGCCGCGCCAGACGTCGACCACATAGCTGATGCCCTGGAAGGTGAAGAAGCTGATCCCCACCGGCAGGACGATCTCCAGCAGCGGCAGGTCGCGCTCCCAGCCCAGCCGCGCCAGCAGCACCCCGGCCTCCTCGACGAAGAAGCCGTAGTACTTGAACACCCCGAGCAGCAGCAGGTTGGCGGCGACGCCAAGCCCCACGAGCAGCTTCTTGCGCGGCATGTCCTCGCGCGAGAGCAGGACGGCGACGCCCCAGTTCAGCACGGCGCTGAAGATCAGCAGGCCGACGAAGCGCCAGTCCCACTGGGCGTAGAATACCCAGCTGGCCAGCAGCAGGAACATCTTGCGCCGGCCGTTCTCGCGCTCGAGGCTCCAGGCCACGATAAAGACCGCGACGAAGAACAGGCCGAACTCCAGCGTCGGGAACAGCATCTCAGCGCCCCCGCACGGCGGTCAGCAGATCGGCGGCCAGGAGTCCCCCCAGCCAGTCGGCACCTGCTTCGTTGAAGTGGACATGGTCAGATCGCATCAGGGGCTCGGGCCCGAGCGTCAGGCGGTGCGCCGCGCAGCTTCCCCCCATCCGTCCACGCCAGTCCCAGTAGGCGACGCCGTTCGCCGCCGCCACCCGTTGCTGCACGTCCCGCACCAGCGGCAACAGGGCCGGCTCGCGCCAGCGCCCCTCCGGATCGTCCGGACACGTCCCGCCGCCCTCGCCGCGCATGGCTTCGGGCGGGCCCAGCAGCAGCAGGACCGCGTCGGGCGCAGCGGCCTGCAGGCGCGCGATCTCGGCCCGGAGCCGAGCCTCATAGGCCTGGAGGTCCAGCGCGTCGTCGAACCCTTCATTGGTGCCATAAGCCAGAACGATCAAATCCGGTGCCGGGACGTCGGTCGGCAACTGCGGCGGGAGGCTGGCGAGGGTCGCGCCGACCCGGGCCATGACCCTTAGCTCCACCGGTCGCCCAAGGCCGGCCTCGAGCCTGTTACGGTAGGCCTCAGGCAGCCAGCCGGACGCGCTGTGGCTGTCGCCGAACTGGACGATGCGCAGCGGGCCCTCGCCCTGCACGAGGCGGCCCAGCGAGTCTGGCTGGCAGGTCCCCCCTGGGCAGATAGCGCTGACCGGCGACGGCAAGGGAGTCCACAGGCGCTCCTGTGCAGGCACCGTGAGCAGCCCTGCCGCCATCAACCCTGCAGCGAGCACACTCAGCGGCCCGACGCAGGTTGATCCAGCCCCGCGTCGGCGCGCAGGCGGTCCGCCAGCGGCGCGGCGATCCGCAGATAGCCGGCCATGGTCATGTGGATACCGTCGTGGGCCCGCATCAGCCGCGGTCGCCCACCCGGCACCTCCGGCAGATAGGCCTCATAGCCGCCGTCCGCGCCGACGGTGACGCTGGTGGTCTCTATCCAGGGCACATTCAGCGCCCGCATTCGCCCGCCGACCACCTCGTTGATCAGTCTCATCTTTTCGTCGAAGGACTCGCGCTTCATCTTCGGAAGGCCGACCCAGTAGACGGCAGTCCCGCGGCCGCGCAGCAGGCTGACCAGATCATCCACCCGGCGGGCGTAGGCGGCGCGCCAGCCCGGCGTGCCGAAGGCATGCACCGAGCCGTCCAGCTCGATGCCCTGGGCGTCGTTGGTGCCGAACAGAATGATAGCGACGTCGATGGGCTGTGCGGTGATCTGCCCGGCCGTCTTCGCCTGGATGTCGACATAGTCGTAGCGCGCCAGCCCCGTGGAGACCTCGCTGAACTTGATCACCTCGACCCCCCCCTCGCCGTCGAGGTCGCGGTAGAGGGCGGTCCACAGGCCATCAGCCATGGAGTCGCCGAACACGCCGATGCGCAGGGTTCCGTCGGCAGCAGCGGCGCGAAGGCCCGCCGGCGCGCCCACCGGCCCGGGGGCTGCCGCCGAAGCGGTAGCAGGGGCGACCGCCTCGACCCCGGACATCGCCTCCGGCACCGGCGAAGCCGAGGCGTTGGCCCCGCCGCCCAGCAGCAGGGTCGGATGGCGCAGCCAGGCGCGCCCGTCGGGCGTCAGCATCAGGCCGATCACCACGCCGACCAGCAGCGCCGCCGTCAGTCCGTTGATCCAGGCCCGCACGCTCGTCCGCTCCCGCCCTTTGGATAACGCCCTTTAACCCCGCCCGCCGCCCCTCGCCAGCGGCAGCGCGCCGGAGGCGAAGATCAGGGTCAGGCCATGACGGCCCGGCGACGCGACGCACCCTTGCCCCCGAACGCGGGCCGGCCTAATCAGCGGATCGCCCCGGTTATTCATCAGGCGATGAAAAGAGATCGCATGCGCAAGCTGTTTCCCGACGCCCGCTCCGCCCTGGAAGGCCTGACGTTCGACGGCATGACCGTCATGTCGGGCGGCTTCGGCCTGTGCGGCATTCCCGAGAACCTGATCGCCGCCCTGCGCGACAGCCGGGTCAAGGGACTGACGGTCATCTCCAACAATGCCGGCGTGGACGGGTTCGGCCTCGGCCAGTTGCTGGAGACGAAGCAGATCTCGAAAATGATCTCGTCCTACGTCGGCGAGAACAAGGAGTTCGAGCGCCAGTATCTGGCCGGCGAACTGGAGCTGGAGTTCAACCCGCAGGGCACCCTGGCTGAACGCATCCGCGCCGGCGGTGCCGGCATCCCTGCCTTTTTCACCGCCACCGGCGTCGGCACCCTGGTGGCCGAGGGCAAGGAGGTCCGCACGTTCCGCGATCGGGAGTATGTGATGGAGACCGGGCTGGTCGCCGACCTGTCGATCGTCAAGGCCTGGAAGGCCGACGAGGCCGGCAACCTGATCTATCGAAAGACGGCGCGGAACTTCAATCCGATGATGGCCACGGCCGGCAAGGTCTGCGTCGTAGAGGTGGAGGAGATCGTGCCGGTCGGAACGCTCGACCCGGACCACATTCATACCCCGGGCATCTATGTCGATCGCCTGATTGAGGGTATCTTCGAGAAGCGCATCGAACAGCGTACCGTGCGGTCGCACGAGGGCGCCTGAACCGGATCGAGGGGGACGGTCATGTCTGAAGGCTCCGACAACCAGCACCTGAAGAGCATCAGCGACAAGCTGACCTGGGGGGTGATCTTCCTGTTCATCATCATGCTCAACACCTGCTCGCTGAGCGATGACATCGAGGACGCAATCCGGGATCGCGGGACGCCTGAACCCGCGCCGGCCGCGGCGTCGGCCCCCGCTCCAGAGGCCGCCCCCGACTTCGCCGACCGGGGCGTCAGCCCCCTGCCCTTGACGAGGGACCAGTGACCGACCCGGGCAGCGGCAGCAACCTCAAACCGGGCATATGGCTCTGGATGGCCGGTGGTGGCAGCATCGCTGCGGCCTTGCTGCATCTCGCTTGCATGCTCGGCGGTCCAGACTGGTACCGCTGGATGGGTGCAGGCGACGAAATTGCGCGGGCCGTCGAGCGGGGCCAGCTCCGCCCCTACCTCCTGACCATCGGCATCGCGGCAATCCTTTTCGGCTGGGCCTGGTTCGCCTTCGCAGCAGCCAGACTGCTGCCGAGACCGCCTCTGCTGCGGACGGGGCTCGTGGCCATCATCCTCGTTTTGCTGCTCAGAGCGGCTGCCCTGTTCGTGCCTGGACTCTGGCCACCTGAGACTGGTGCTGCTTTCAAGATCATCTCGTCATTAATCGTTCTGGCGCTGGGCCTGTCGTTCTTGCTCGGGACGATCAGAGCCTGGCCCACATTGTCTGTGAGAAGCTGATCATGCCCCGCAACCGCGACGAGCTCGCCGCCCGCGCCGCCCTGGAGCTGCAGGACGGCTTCTATGTGAACCTCGGCATCGGCATTCCGACGCTGGTGGCCAATCACATTCCGGACGGGATGAACGTCACCCTCCAGTCCGAGAACGGGATGCTCGGCATGGGCCCCTTCCCGCACGACGACGAGGTCGACGCCGACCTGATCAACGCCGGCAAGCAGACCATCACCGCCCTGCCGGAAACCAGCTTCTTCTCCTCGGCAGACAGCTTCGCGATGATCCGCGGCGGCCACATCGACCTGTCGATCCTCGGGGCCATGGAGGTCTCGGAGAGTGGCGACATCGCCAACTGGATGATCCCGGGAAAGCTGGTGAAGGGCATGGGCGGGGCCATGGATCTGGTCGCCGGCGTCAAGCGCGTGGTGGTGGTGATGGAGCACGCCAACAAACACGGCCAGTCGAAGGTGCTGAAGGCCTGCACCCTGCCCCTGACCGGCCGGGGCGTGGTCGACCGCATCATCACCGACCTGGCGGTGTTCGACGTCAAGGCCGACGGATCAGGCCTTGAACTCATCGAACTGGCCGACCGGATCACCGTCGATGAGGTAGCCTCGAAGACCGAGGCCACCTTCGCCATTTCGCCAAATCTGAAGACGCTGGCATAGTGCTGTCCAACCGGCCGCAAAGCGCCGGACGGAGGTTGGAGTATGGAACCGACATCGTACGAGCCGACAGCCTCCGGGCCGGTCGATCTTGAAAGCAACCTCGCGCGCGCGCCTGAGGCACCGGACCCGGCCGGACCCGACCGGCTGGAGCGGGCCCACATCAGCTTGAAGGATGCCGTCGAGCGGCTGCTGGCCGAGTCGCGCCATGGCGACTTCATCGAGGCGACGCACCTGGTTCGCCATGCCACCCACCTTCTGCAGACCCTCGATCCTGCGGCGCTGGAGCCGCGTCGGGGGCTTGCCGGCCTGTTCGACGGTCG
>VYKP01000074.1_pt1 | contig 22609 bp, 22 predicted proteins | sample 5114551 | NCBI WGS metagenome assembly VYKP01 (sample SAMN12291777, study PRJNA351875) | freshwater metagenome | isolation source: freshwater lake | place: USA: Michigan, Baseline Lake | collected 2013-08-09
CCAGCAATGCTCTAAAGTTGATAAATATCAATCTAACAAAAACTCAAAGCTTTACTATACAAGCTTTACAAGCATAAGTTGTTAATAGTTTTACATGACAGGTTCGGTAGAGCCCTCTTTCTTTGCTAATTATTCAATTCCAGAAGGAGTCAAGGGAGGGATATAAGATAATTCAGACAAGTCTCTAGGTTGCAGCAAATGATATTCTCTGAGCAAATAATAAAGTTTATTTAAATCTATGTCTGGCTTTTTGTCTGATTCTATAATAGATATTTTATCTTGAACCAAAATAATTCTTCCTGTACCTCTTACTAATTCGAGAAACCCTAAAGATTCTCCCGTATTAGGGTCTATAATTTCTTCCTCGCTTATCCCATATATCAATACTCGGCGACCCACTTGAATTCTATTTCGTTCGCCTCGATTCATGACTAATCGATACGGATCAAGGATATTAACTATCTGGGCGGGGAATGTACCTTTAGGCGATAATAATGTCGTTTCAGTTAGGTTTTCCATGTTTCTTCTAGGGTTGACCGGTATTGAAATTTCTAGGAATGCTAGGCTTGATGATTATTTTTTCAATTAATTTGGGATCGTTTCCATCTAGGGCATCGATAATATTTTGATAGTAAATTAGTAGGTCGGGTTGAGGTCACGAAACCCGACAGAAACCCTCAGTTGTTGGGTTTCACTTCGTTCAACCCAACCTACGCAAAAAGATCTACCAAAATAAACCGTCTCTATCCAAATTCGCTCGCTTCTTCAATATTAATAATCACTTCCTCTAAAGTTTCACCCTGACTCATACATCCGGGTAGATTGGGAATTAGTGCCGTGTATCCGCCTTCTTCTTCCGGATAAATTGAAATCGGATATTTAAGAGATAAAAAGTATTCTAATATTGGTTGTTCCATCGATAGGTCTAAATAGGTCTAACCGAGTCGCCAATTTGAGGGTTTTCAAAAGGTAACGTTTCGGATAATTCCCATACTAGCAGTTTATTTAACAATTCACGATTTATTAGCTCGGATATTGGCTTTTTATCGTTCTTAGAATTCGCTCCTACGGCTCTTTTTATGAATTTTCCTATCAAATCGGACGGGGTTTCTTGTTCTTTAAGCAACAACTCCAGCAATCTAGATCCTTTATTATTGGCTCTATCCGATTGTAAAATCGATATTTTTTCTTGAACAAAAGTAATTGTCCCCGTCCCTCTCACTAAGTCAAGATAGCCTAAAGACTCACCAGTCTGAGTATCTGTTATTTCTTCTTCGCTGGTATTGTAAACTAACATTCTTTGTCCTTCTCGAATTCCACTAATTTCACCTCTATTGATCACTAATTTATAGTCGTCAATAACTTTGACAACTTTGGCGGGAAAGGTTCCTTTAGGAGATAAAATGGGAGTTTCTGTGACGTTTTCCATAATGATTTATCTTTGGTATAAATCTGGTTAATATTAAATATTATCGCTCTTAGGGCGCAATAGCTATAATTTAAACTTATATTTGTCAAGATTTAATGATAAGGTCGGTCAATTGCCTTGATCATTAATAGTACGAATGTAGTGGCTATGTGTTGTATGTAAAAAATGGGTTAAGTGTGATAATTTCTTATAAATTCAAAAAATTGCTATGATAAAATGCTAGAATAAAGGGGTAGGCATAACTTAAACGAGGGTGTTATGGTAAAAAAATACTATCGTGACATTTCTTCCCAAAATTACTCTATTCCTAGACGGTACTTTATGGATGGTCTGGTCTCTGTTCTAGATATAGGGGGGACTTATCGTGCCAATCTAGATTATCGTTGTCGTGTTCGTGTGGGCAAAAAAGTAGTAAATTAGTAGGTCGGGTTGAGGCTACGAAACCCGACAAGCCGACAGAAACCCTCTTAATCCTTTTTTTGCTGAATAAAATGCACAACCGGACTAATTTTTGATTATAACGATTAAATAGGCTTGACTAGATCGCCAACTTGAGGATTTTCAAACGGTAGTCTTTCTCCTAATTTATCAATCATTGATTTTAACTCTCTTTCTCTATTTGATTGTAACTCTTTCTTTGCTAAGTATTCAATTCCAGAAGGAGTCAAGGGAGGGATATAAGATAATTCAGACAATTCTCTAGGTTTCTGCAAATATTCTACGATCAAATAAGAAAGTTTATTTAAATCTATGTCTGGCTTTTTGTCTGATTCTATAATAGATATTTTATCTTGAACAAAAATAATTCTTCCCGTACCTCTTACTAATTCGAGAAACCCTAAAGATTCGCCAGTATGCGGATCTAATATTTCTTCGTCATCGATACGATAAACCATCATTCTTTGACCTTCTCGAATTCCGTTTTGTTCACCTCTATTCATTACTAATTTATAGTCGTCAATAACCTTAACAACAGTGGCAGGAAAAGTTCCTTTGGGGGATAAAAGGGGAGTTTCTGTGACGTTTTCCATATTTTCCTTTAGGGTGAGCTAAAATTTCGGGTATTACCCGGTTTGACTGTTACCTTATCGATGATTTTTTGCTCTTTATTAACTAACCGTTTTAAAATATCTTGACGACCTGGTACTTGCCGATCAATAACCGCCTGTATTTTGCGATCAGTCTGAATATGTTTAATATAACCATCAGCGATTAGTGCTTCGATATTGTCTTCATTAGTATAGTAAAAAGAGATTGTGATACCCTGAGAAAATAATTCAGAAGGTTCTAAAAGGCATAGGACATCATTATTTTCTTCAAAAACTACCAAAATTTTCGGAATGATACTTCGCTTTAGCTTTTCATATTCTTCTAGTGCCGTTTGTAACGCCTTACATAGAGTAGCTATAGCTAATATAGCTATCGTGATTATAACAAAAAGAACCACTAGAGGAATAGGTGTCTGCCCAGCAAATGCCCACGCAAGTAAACTAGCGACAAAACCCAGGAATCCCAGCACCAATGACTGAATTCCTAACAAACTGGACCAAATTAACCCCCAAAAGTTATTTTTCATGTTTGTTCAAAACTCAAGAGACCGGTGATTAGCCAGTCTCTCAAGTCTTATCTATCTATTCTACTCGATTCCTTCGATACGGTCCTCCACTTCTTGATAAAGTTCCTGTAAGCGGTCTAAATTCTCTTGAGAAGTTTCCCAGTAACCGCGACCATTAACTTCTAGCAGGGTTCCCACCATCTTGCGGAAAGAATTAGGATTGAGATTCATTAGACGCTGACACATTTCCTCATCTTGAATAAAGGTGGTGTTGACATCTTCATAAACCCAATTATCCACCGCGTCAGCAGTTGCAGACCAACCCATGGTATTAACTAAACGCTTCGATAATTCTCGGACTCCTTCGTAACCATGACTTAACATTCCCTCGTACCATTTGGGATTGAGTAACTTGGTGCGGGTATCCAAGCGCACGGTTTCCGATAAAGTACGCACTTGAGCGTTAGCGGTGGTAGTATCGGCAATATAGGCCGCTGGTTTTTTGCCATCATCGCGTAAACTAGCCACAACTTTTGTCGGATCCGAGTCGAAATAGTGGGAAACATCGGTTAAACTAATCTCGCTAGAATCCAAGTTTTGGAAAGTTGCCTCCGCAGTTTTTAAAGATGCTTCAAACAACTGACGATTATCGGCCATCATCCCCGGATTATCCGAGTCGAAAGCAAAACCCTTGCGGTTGAGATACATATTCTGTAACTCTTTTTCGTCTTCCCAACTGCTATTTTCCACCGCGAGATTGATGTTAGAAGAATAGGAACCAGAAGCATTAGAAAAGATGCGGGTGGCTGCCTGTCGAACCGTTAAACCCATTTCTTTTGCTTGTGACCTAGCGTGTTTACGGACATAATTCATCTCCATCGGTTCATTTGCTTCCGCGGCCATTTTTACGCCTTGGTCAAGCAAATTCATCTGATTGATAAATAAATCCCGGAAGACACCAGAACAGTTGACCACCACATCAATGCGCGGTCTTCCTAACTCCTCTAGGGGAATCAATTCCAATTTATTCACCCGTCCCAAAGCATCGGGAAGAGGACGAACCCCCACCATCCAGAGAATTTGTGCTAGGGATTCCCCATATGTTTTGATATTATCCGTTCCCCAGAGAACACAAGCGATAGTTTCGGGATATTTACCGCCATTATCCAGTTTTTGCCGTTCTAACAGACGATCCACCACGATTTTAGCCGATTTTACCGCCGCTAGGGTCGGGATAGACTGGGGGTCTAAAGCGTGGATATTTTTACCCGTTGGTAAAACTCCGGGGTTACGGATGGGGTCGCCACCAGGACCGGGAAGAACGTATTCCCCTTCCAATGCTTTTAATAGCGCCCCTAATTCATTATCGGCACAAATCTGTTCTAAACAGAATTCTAGGTATTCAAACAGGGGTTTTAACGCTTCCGAATCAACTTGTGGATAACCCATCGACCGTAAAGTTTCGATCCAAGGCGATTTCTTGCCTATATTCAAGAAATTCAGCTTAGAAAGCATTGATACCCGACCTGACCCGTCGGTTTGGGACTCGACTAAAGCGGCAACAGCAGCGCGAGTCGCGAGGGTGATGTTTTGCAGTAATTCCACATCCTCCAGCACACCTCGATCGCTATTGCGATAAACTTCCTCTATATCCCGGCCGATGCTGTTGGCAATAATCCGGGGTAAGGAGAGTAAATCGTCCTCTTCCCGGTCTAAACTGGCAATATTGACCAAAGTTGCCACTGCTTCGAGCGCCGAGGGGGGTTTCCCGATAACATGAAGTCCGCAGGGAAGCAAGCGCGATTCAATTTCCATCAGTTTACGATAGACAGAACCGACAATATTATCCCGTTCCTCTTGACTGAGATGGGCAGTGTCACCATCAGGTAAACTTATATCTTTGTCGAGATTGACTAAGAAACATTTATCAACAATAGTATTGACAATTTGCACCCCACGCCCACTATCTTTCAGGGTTTGGTAGGAACCGATCAACTCGCTTAGTTCTTTTAACCCTTTGTAGAGTCCGGCATTTTCTGCGGGAGGAGTAAGATAGGAAATAGTTTCCGCATAACTACGACGTTTAGCGATCGTCGCTTCGCTCGGGTTATTAGCGGCATAATAGTAGAGATTGGGAATCATCCCGATGAGGTTATCCGGGTAGCATTCCCCAGACATTCCCATCTGTTTCCCCGGCATAAATTCTAGGGATCCGTGGGTGCCAAAATGAAGAACCGCGTCTGCTTTCCAGACTTGATTGAGATAGGTGTAGTAGGCTGCAAAACCGTGGTGGGGACTAGCAGAACGAGAAAAGAGCAGACGCATCGGATCCCCTTCATAACCGAAGGTGGGTTGAACCCCAATAAAGACGTTACCGAATTCTTTGCCGTAGATTAATAGATTTTGTCCATCACTGTTGAGGTGTCCCGGTGGTGGTCCCCAATTTTCCTCTAAACGGACGGAATAGGGGGTTAAACGTTCGTATTCAGGTACGGACATCCGATAGGCGATATTTAGCTCCGGACTATGGTATTGTGCTTGAGCATCATGGATTACCGCTTCCATCAGTTCTTGGGGAGATGCGGGTAGATCCTGCAAGTCATAACCATTATTTTGTAACGCTTTCATCACCTCGTAGATGGAACCGAACACATCTAGATAGGCTGCGGTTCCCACATTCCCCTTATCGGGGGGGAAACTAAAGACAGTGATGGCGACTTTTTTGTTTAGTTTCGGTTTCTTTCTTAGGGTAGCCCATTTTAGCGCCCGTTGAGCGATCGCTTCTACCCGGTCCTGTAAGGCGATCGCTTTACCCGTGGCCCCATCCCGGCCTGATAATATAATAGGTTCGATCGCACCGTCTAATTCCGGAATAGCAATCTGTAGCGCCACTTGAATCGGGTGTAACCCTAAATCGCTCTCTTCCCATTCCTGAGTGGTTTGGAAAACTAGCGGTAAAGCGCACATATAGGGACGATTGAGACGTTTTAAGGATTCTATCGCTTTCGGATGGTCTTGTCGCGCTGGACCTCCCACCAAAGCAAATCCTGTCAGGGAAATTACCGTGTCAACGATGGCCACCGCCCCTTCGACTTGGCTCAGCTTGCCCTGAGCTAAGTCGAAGGGGGCAAGTGCCACTCCTTTTAAGCTTTTATCCCAGAAATATTCTTCTACCGGTTTAGAAAAGTCTAATCCCCCGGCAAAAACGGGAAGGACTCGCGCACCCATAGACTCGAATTCCTGCACGAGAGCGACATAATGAGCATCATCCCCAGTAACCAGGTGAGTTCTCTGTAAAATTAAGCCAACACAGGGAGCCAAGGGGTCTTTTAAGTCATCGGCAATATCACTGCGGTTATTGTACCAAGCGAAGTATTCCTTGACATCCGACCACATTTTCATGGATAAAGGATGCCAGATACCCATATCTGGATAAACTACCGGTTCCTTGTAAACTACGCTGTCATCCTTGTTATCGAAGACGTACTTATCGGCCAACATTAACAGGAAGTTCTCTAAATTTTCTGCCGAACCCCCTAGCCAATACTGGAAACTTAACATAAAGTTGCGTGCGTCCTGAGCTTTTTCCATGGGGAGGTATTTCAGGACTTGCGGTAAGGTTCGCAATAACTTTAACATCGCGTCTTGGAAACCAGCGCCAGAGTTTTCCCTGCGCTTTTTCATAAAATTAGCGATGACACTCTTAGACTGTCCCAATTGGGCCATAGAAAAGCTGCCTAATTTATTTAAGCGCATTACCTGGGGCATAGAGGGAAAGACGATCGCCGCATCTAATTTATCCCGATGGGGACCGACAGCGGCCACAACTTTATCGGCTAAATCTTCGATAAAGATGAGAGAAGCGATGAAAATATTAGCTTTGGCTACATCCTCTTGAAAATTGCGATAGTTTTCCCCATCGCGCAGTTCTTCGATTAAATAACCACTAATTTCGATCGCTAGTTTCGGGTTGTTAGCGTTGATTTCCCTGACCGCACTACTCAGCGCACTTTGGTACTGAGGTTCTAGCACGACATAGACCACCTTGACCAGCGATCGACCATTCAACGCGTCAGGAACTATGTGACGAATGGTGGACTTGACGTGAGTGAACATATATGATGATTCTCCTTAGGATTGCTGAGTCTGGTATGAAGTGATTTTCGTCATCAGATGACGATCGCCCTTTGTTTAAGGTATTTAGATATATATGTTTCTGTTTTGTATCAGAAAATGTCACCCAAGTGAGTATTTACTCTGGGTTTTGACACAATTCGATAAATATCTTGCCATATTTTGTAACAGATGGTAAAGAGCTTTTTGAGTAACTACTCAGGCTTTCCTTTACAAAAATTAATATTTAATCTATTGACTTTTAATTGCAAAAATGTTACGTGTTAGCACCTCAGACGAGATGTCCCTGTTCAAAGATGATCAGGGTGAGGATCTGATTAATTCTCCGTAATTAATTAAATTATATTAATTTTCTATAAAACACTTGACATTACCCTGTGGCCCTATTGGGGTTAGGATTGGGTGCCTTGACTTCTAGAGGTAAGAAACAGGGTTAATGAGAGGTGAGGGTACAAGCAGTTCGATAAACTCACTGACCATCTTGCACCCCTACAAGGTTTCATCGGGATTAATGCCTAATTCTCTTAATCTTGCCGTTAATTGCTCAATTTTTTGTAATGCCAGTTCTTTTTGTTGTCTTTCATGTTCTTTTTGTTGTCTTTCATGTTCTTTTTGTTGTAAAGCCAGTTCTTTTTGTTGACGTTCAGATTCTTTGGCCTGTTTCTCCAGAAGAGCGGCTTCCTCAGGTGTTGGGATTAACTGACCTTTAGGACTAAAATAACGCAATTTATCGGCGTATATCCCTAAATATAAGCCCAATTCTTCACTCCATAACCAACCCTTCGGCCTGGCTCAGGGCAAGCCTTGCTGATTGGGTTCAATCGGTTGATATTTTCCCCTAATTAACGTATGTCCTTCAAACTCTAAACTATAGGGGTCAAACCCTTCGACTTAGCTCAGGGCAAGCCAGAAATAATCAGGAGTCCTAAATGTATTTTGATAAATTTCTTTCTTTTCTTCCCTATCAGTCTTAGCGGTACTTTCAAAAGAGGATTTCTATAATCACATTAGGATATTTTCCCTCTTCTTGCCATACTACCCAACTTTTCCGGTTTTGGTTTCTAGTTGTTCCCAATACTACAAAAAAGTCGGGTCCTCTAAAGTATTCTGATTTTTTCTGATTGGGACTGTAGTAGATGGTTAAATTCCCGGTTGCAAAGTAATCTTCTCTATCTTGCCATAACCATTCTAGGCATTTTATCAACAAAATAATCTGAGTTAGATGTAAATTACTTTCCAATGGCGGTTCATCACTCCAAAATTCGCCCTTTGGGAAGATTATCTCATCTTTTCGGGCGGTTTGGCTAGGGGATAGGGGTTGAGTCGTAGTCATGGTTATCTGCTGTGAATAATAAGCTGTCCGTGTGTTTAAACTGCTTGTTGAGGTGAGACAAGGGGCAGCAGTAAAGGGATTGGGGGAGATTCAGCTAATCTAAGGATAGGTGGTTAAAGTGGGTCTTAGCCTATTATTTGTGTTAATCTCATCTTTACAGATCAAAACCCTAAATCGTCTAAGGAGACAATGGCCGCTAATTCTCGGAATAAATCGCCTGTTTTTCTCGGCTGTTCTGGCAGGATCGCTATTTTTTGCCTCTTGATGCTATTATCGGCGGCAATAGGCTGGTTAATCGGGAAACAGTGGGTTAAACACAGCAATCAAACCCAAACCGTTAAACCCGTTTTTGCCACAGAAGAAAATAATTTTAATTCTGCCACAGATCGGGCATGGCAACGGAAAGCTGAGATGAGAAAGCGTCGTCTAGAGTTGGGAATTGATAGTCAGTTTTTTAAAAATCTCGTCAATGAATTGTTTAGCCTCCGCTATGGAGATATCAAAGAGGAAAAACAGAAACAGGAACAAAGAGATATTCTAGCAGCAGAAATACTCGATCGCTTGGAACGTCTTGATTTTGGCACTAGAGAAGCATTAGGTAGCTACGACGAACAACAGCGAGAAAAATGGCGAGAACAAGTGAATAAGTTACGCTTAAGCAGTAGAGTCCTTAATTTACTCACTGATACTGCCTTTTTTCAGCTATTCCCTGAATTGACAGAAAGACCAAGTTTTGGTGGCAGTCTGGGGCAATTGTGGAGCGGCTTGGCCTGGAATCAGTTACAATCTTTACAGTCCGGCCTATCCTACCAAGCGATCGAAAGTTTAGACGCAGGGGGAGAGGAAGTTATCGAGGCAATTATCAGCGAGGGACAAGGAAAAGCATATGCGATAAAATTGCGTTCCAGTAATCGGTTAGACTTAAATTTAGAGGCGGAAGGCGAAGTTTTTATCTATTTCTACTCTCCCACCGGTAATATTACCCTTTTGGACAAGTCTAGCGATCGGCAATGGTCTGGTCAATTACCCGAAGAAGGATTTTATGAATTAGTTATTCTCCCCCAGTCTTCTACCCCCGTCCACTTTCGCTTACAGTTAAAATTAAGTCAATGAATTTAACTGTCAGGAGACAGTTATCAGTTATCAGTGATCAGTAAACTGATAACTGAAAAGCTCCCCACTTCCCCACTTCATAATTTATAATTTATAATTTATAATTTATAATTCCCACTTACCAATTTATAATTTATAATTCATAATTTATAATTTATAATTTATAATTCCCCAACCCCTAATCTGCTTTTTTACTTTTTCCCATGTCTTTAACTTTCCAGGCTGTTATCGCTAAATTAAATGAATTTTGGGCTGATCGCGGTTGTTTAGTTGCTCAACCCTATGATACCGAAAAAGGTGCAGGAACCATGAGTCCCCACACTTTTTTAAGGGCAATTGGTCCGGAACCTTGGTCCGTTGCCTATGTGGAACCCTGTCGTCGTCCTACGGATGGCCGTTATGGCGAAAATCCCAATCGTTTTCAGCATTACTATCAATATCAAGTCCTAATTAAACCCTCTCCCGATAATATTCAGGATATCTATTTAGACTCCCTGAGGGTGTTAGGAATTAACCCAGAAGATCACGATATTCGCTTCGTGGAAGATAACTGGGAATCTCCCACCCTCGGCGCCTGGGGTGTGGGTTGGGAAGTGTGGTTAGATGGTATGGAAATCACCCAGTTTACCTACTTTCAACAGTGTGGGGGTATCGATTGTCGTCCCGTGGCGATCGAAATTACCTACGGTTTAGAAAGATTAGCCATGTATCTGCAAGATGTGGAGGCAATTAATAAAATTCAATGGAATGAAAATATCCTCTACGGTGACATTTTTCTACAAAATGAAATCGAACAATGTACCTACAATTTTGAGGCTTCTAATCCTGAGTTATTATTTAGTTTATTCAGTTTATATGAACAGGAAGCTAAACAATTAATCGATCGCTCTCTGGTGATTCCCAGTCTAGATTATGTTCTCAAATGTTCCCATACTTTTAATTTACTCGATGCTAGAGGTGTGATTGCTGTAGCTGAAAGAACCCGTTATATCGGCAGAATTCGCAATTTAGCTCGACAGGTTGCTCAATTGTATTTACAGCAACGAGAAGCTTTAGGTTTTCCCCTACAAAAGGTCTAGCGATCTGGGCATCTTTGGTGATGCACCCCTACCAATTGTACTGCCCTTCTTTTAATAACTTCCTTTTATCAAAAATCCTGTTTAAAAGTTATGGGATAGTGGGGAAGAAAAAAAGATGTTAGTGATAACATCTTTTTGGCATTTTTTACAATTTAACTTCAATATCAACCCCTGCGGGTAAATCTAATTTCATCAAAGCATCGATTGTCTTAGAAGAGGGTTGGTAAATATCAATAATGCGGCGATGGGTGCGGGTTTCAAAATGTTCACGGGAGTCCTTGTCAACGTGAGGGGAACGCAGGACACAATAAATCTTTCTTTTTGTCGGTAGGGGAATTGGTCCGATCGCTGTGGCGTTAGTTCTATTGGCAGTATCGACAATCTTCTCACAGGAAGTATCAAGTAAACGCCGGTCAAAAGCTTTCAAACGAATGCGAATTTTCTGTTGTTGTAACGTAGCCATAATTTCACCTATTGCAATTGTCAAGGTACAAAATAAAGACAGTAACGGAGCAGTTTTTCGTCATTAACTGCCCCGTTAATTAGTAGATTAGCCTACTTGATAATTTTCGAGATAACGCCAGAACCGATGGTGCGACCACCTTCGCGAATAGCGAAGCGCATACCCTGTTCAATAGCGATCGGGTTGATCAGTTCCACGGTCATTTTGATCCGGTCTCCCGGCATGACCATTTCTACAGTGCTGCCATCATCGGCGGTGTAGTCTTTGATAGTGCCAGTTACGTCGGTTGTCCGTACATAGAACTGAGGACGATATTCTTTAAAGAAAGGAGTGTGACGACCACCCTCTGCTTGAGTTAACACATACACCTCCCCTTCAAACTGGGTGTGGGGTTTGATTGTATTCGGTTTAGCGATCACCATGCCGCGCTCGATGTCGGTTTTTTGGATACCACGCAGGAGGATACCAGCGTTGTCACCAGCCATCCCTTGGTCGAGACTTTTCTTGAACATTTCGATCCCAGTAACGGTGGTGGGGCGAGTTGCTCTGATCCCGACCAATTCCACGTTATCACCCACTTTCACAATACCGCGTTCGATCCGACCAGTAGCCACCGTCCCCCGACCAGTAATCGAGAATACGTCTTCTACCGCCATCAGGAAGGGTTTATCGATATCCCGTTCAGGGGTGGGGATATAGCTATCTACCGCGTCCATTAATTCATAAATCGCATCTACCCACTCGTTTTCGCCTTTTTGGGCCTTGGGGTTTTCGGTCATGTAGTTGAGGGCTTCTTTCGCAGAACCGGCAATAATGGGGATATCGTCGCCGGGGAAGTCGTAATCGCTGAGAAGTTCGCGCACTTCCAGTTCTACCAGTTCCAGTAACTCCTCATCGTCCACCATATCTTTTTTGTTGAGGAAGACCACCAGGTTAGGTACACCCACCTGACGAGCCAGCAGGATATGTTCCCGGGTTTGGGGCATCGGGCCATCAGCGGCCGAGACCACGAGAATACCACCGTCCATCTGTGCCGCACCGGTGATCATGTTTTTTACATAGTCGGCGTGGCCAGGGCAGTCCACGTGTGCATAGTGGCGACTGGCGGTTTCGTACTCAACGTGAGCGGTGTTGATGGTGATCCCGCGAGCCTTTTCTTCGGGAGCGGCATCGATTTCATCGTATTTTTTAGCTTGGGCATTACCCAGAGCCGCTAGGGTCATAGTAATAGCGGCGGTGAGGGTAGTTTTGCCGTGGTCAACGTGACCGATCGTACCGATGTTAACGTGGGGTTTCGTGCGTTCAAATTTAGCGCGTGCCATTTACTTTCTGTTCCTTTGTTTTTTTTTCTTCTTCAGCTGGGTGAACATTAATCAGTCACCAGAGATCAGTTTTAAGTTAGCAGTTATTAGGGTTGACCGATCGAATTTAAATGATCGGTTTATCCCCACTGCTCACTGGTCACTGGCAACTGATTAACCGTTCCCTTTACTTTTGGTGATAATCGCCTCAGCCACGTTGCGGGGGACTTCTTCGTAATGGCTAAATTCCATGGTGAAGATGCCCCGTCCTTGGGTTTTGGAGCGAATATCAGTGGCGTAACCAAACATTTCCGCTAAGGGAACTTTAGCGGAGACTTTGGCGATGCCGGTCTCGGTTTCTTGACCTTCGATTTGTCCCCGACGGGAGTTAAGATCACCGATGACGTTACCGATGAAGTCTTCGGGTACTTCCACCTCGACCTTCATCATCGGTTCTAGGAGAACGGGGGTAGCTTTCATCACCGCTTCTTTGATCGCCATGGAACCGGCAATCTTAAAGGCCATCTCGGAGGAGTCCACATCGTGGAAAGAACCATCTACCAGGGTTGCTTTCAGGTCGATGACGGGATAACCCGCGACGATCCCCGATTCGCAAGCTTCTTTCATCCCTTGTTCTGACGGACTGATGTATTCTTTGGGGATAGCACCACCGACAATTTTGGAGACGAAGACAAAGCCTGACCCCGGTTCACCCGGTTCGAGTTCGATGACGACGTGGCCGTACTGCCCTTTACCGCCACTTTGACGGATAAATTTACCCTCAGCGCGCACGGGTTTCCGCACAGTTTCCCGATAGGCCACCTGGGGAGCGCCCACCGTCGCTTCCACTTTGTATTCCCGGAGCATTCGATCGACGAGGATTTCCAGGTGCAGTTCTCCCATCCCAGCGATTACCGTTTGATTGGTTTCGGGATCAACTTTGACCCGGAAGGTGGGATCTTCATCGGAGAGAGCTTGCAGAGCTTTGCTGAGTTTCTCGATGTCCTGTTTGGTTTTCGGTTCCACCGCTACGGAGATAACCGGTTCGGGGATAAAGAGGGATTCTAGGATAACTGGGTTCTTCTCATCACAGAGGGTATCCCCGGTAATGGTGTTTTTCAGTCCGATCGCCGCTCCTAGATCACCGGCGCGCAGTTCATCCACTTCGATCCGTTCGTTGGATTTGAGGACGATCAGGCGAGCGATCCGTTCTTTGGTTCCTTTGGTGGAGTTGTAGGCGTAGCTGCCTTTAGCTAGTACACCGGAATAGACCCGCAGGAAGGTTAAACGACCGAAGGGATCGGCCATGATTTTGAAGGCCAGGGCCGAGAAGGGCGCATCGTCCTTGGCTTCCCGGATTGCCTCGCTGCCATCGGGAAGAATCCCTTTAACGGCGGCTACTTCCGAGGGTGAGGGCAGATAATCGACAACGGCATCGAGGAGCAGTTGTACCCCTTTGTTTTTGAAAGCCGAGCCGCAGAGGACGGGAACAATTGTACCAGCAATCGTCCCTTCTCTGAGACCGCGTTTGATTTCGGCTTCGGTGAGTTCTTCACCTTCTAGATATTTTTCTAGGAGTTCTTCATCCGCTTCTGCTACAGCCTCCACCAGCTGTACGCGGAATTCTTCGGCCTTTTTCAATAAGTCTTCGGGAATGTCGGTTTCTTCTATGTCCTTCCCTAGATCATCCTTATATATATAGGCGCGCATTTTGACGAGATCAACGATCCCGCTCAGTTCGCTTTCTGCGCCGATCGGCATTTGGATGGGAACGGCGTTAGCTCTAAGGCGATCTCTTAATTGTTCGTAAACTTTAAAGAAGTTCGCTCCCGTTCTGTCCATTTTGTTGATAAAGGCAATCCGGGGTACTTTGTACCGATCGGCTTGTCTCCAGACGGTTTCTGATTGGGGTTGTACACCGCCAACAGAGCAGAAAACCGCCACTACTCCATCGAGTACCCGCATGGAACGTTCCACTTCAATGGTGAAATCGACGTGGCCGGGGGTGTCAATGATGTTGATGCGATGATCTTGCCAACTGGTACTGATGGCGGCGGCGGTGATGGTGATTCCCCGCTCCCGTTCCTGTTCCATCCAGTCGGTAATTGCCGTTCCGTCGTGGACTTCGCCCAGTTTATGGGCGACTCCCGTGTAGAACAGGATTCTTTCTGTTGTCGTTGTTTTGCCCGCGTCTATGTGAGCGGCGATTCCGATGTTTCGCACTCTCTCTAGCGGGATAGTCCGTGCCACAGCAACCTCCTTGCTTTGCTTGCCAGTGATGGGGTTTTGTTCTAGGATTTTTTACACTATTTACAATTCTATACTTTTCTTGACAGTTTTTTGGCGGCAGCAGTGTAGTCCACCGCCCTTAAAGTATCTTTAAAGTATCTTTCTTAGTAACGATAGTGGGCAAAGGCTTTGTTTGCCTCTGCCATCCGGTGGGTTTCTTCCCGTTTTTTGATCGTGCCGCCGGTTTCATTGGCTGCATCCATGATCTCGTTGGCTAGTTTACCTGCCATGGTTTTGCCGCCTCTGGTTCTGGCATAATGGACTAACCAGCGTAGTGCTAATGTACTGCCACGGTTGGTGCGTACTTCCATCGGGACTTGATAGGTGGCGCCACCGACCCGGCGGGCTTTCACTTCCACTAGGGGAGTGGCGTTTTTAACGGCTTTTTCAAATACTTCTAGGGGTTCTTGACCGGTACGTTCGCCGACGGTTTTCAGGGCATCGTAAACGATGTTAGCGGCTAGGGATTTTTTGCCCGATCGCATGATCCGGCGGATGGTCATGCTGACTAAACAGCTATTGTAAACGGGATCGGGGGGAATAGGACGTTTTTTGACGTTTTTACGGCGAGACATCGGAGTATTCCTGAATTTTCTAGGTTAACTTTAACTTTTGCTTGACAGTCGGATGATTACAGCCCATCTCAAACCCTCTCCTGCGAGTTTTCAGTCTCTTGGGTTAACTTTGACCGACTCGGTGGGAGTATTTTTTTTGGTTAATCAATTCCCTGTTTATTTAGCGGCGGGTTTGGGGCGTTTGGTTCCGTACTTAGACCGCGCCTTTTGACGGTTTTTCACCCCAGTGGCATCGAGGGTGCCGCGAATGATGTGATATCTGACTCCGGGTAGGTCTTTGACCCGACCGCCCCGAATCAGGACGACCGAGTGTTCTTGCAGGTTATGACCGATACCCGGGATGTAGGCTGTCACCTCAAATCCAGAGGTCAAACGTACCCTAGCCACTTTCCGTAGGGCTGAGTTGGGTTTTTTCGGTGTGGTGGTATATACTCTTGTACAAACTCCCCGACGTTGGGGGCATTGTTTGAGGGCGGGAGATTTGGTTTTTCTTTTCGCTTTGGATCTTTCGTCGCGTATTAATTGCTGAATGGTGGGCATGATAGGGCTGTATCTAAGGTTACTCTGAACTCCTTTTACCGAAGGTCAAATCGTTGACAAAAGGCCATCATAGCAAATTGTCGCTGTTGTTGTCAAGTCGCTTATCGTGCTTTTCTGAGGTTTAGAGGTTTAGAGATTGTCTTTTTCTTGGGCAGCGGCGGCACTTAATTTGAGCGTTATTAGGCTATAAAACCATATTTTCGTTGTTTTGGCTTGATAGTGCAGTTTTAGCAATAATTATCACCTGATTTATCGGCTAATATCTGAAAAACTGTCTCTAGCTAACCTTATTTTCAGAACTGGTGTCTAGACTATTAGCTCTTAACGCTATATTTAGAGCTTTTGTACTGGATGCACCAGAGGCTACCATAAAATATTGTTAACCTCAAAGGTTAACAATATTACAAGGGTCATCTACAATGGATATTGTCTTTAAGGAAAAAAAATTTGAGAACGAATGCAATAGCCAAAGACTACTGAAAAAACAGTATGGAGAGAAGATGGCTAAGAAAATCAGGCAAAGACTCGACGACTTAAAAGCAGTTATTGTCCTGGAGGAAATGCGAGCGCTGCCGGGACGTTGCCACGAATTATTATATAACCGGGCCGGACAACTATCCCTAGATTTAGTTCATCCCCTCAGACTAATTTTTGAGCCAGCTAATAAGCTAAACGGCGCTTAACCTGCATGATCCAATAGCTATAACCCTTTTGGAGTCTATATCGGTGATCCGAAGTAAAAGCCGTTTAGCTTATACCGATTCCTCGAAAAGCAGACGGGGGAATTGATTGGAAGAAAGTAACCGCAGTCGTAATTATTGGCATAGATGACACCCATGACTAATACTATTGAGAACAGATATGCACCGGATTTTATTTCTCCACCGGGAGAAACCCTTGCCGAAATCCTAGAAGAAAGAAATATGTCTCAATCGGAACTTGCCCAACGTATGGGCAGACCGAAAAAGACTATCAATGAGATCATAAAAGGTAAAGCGGAGATTACTATCGATACCGCTTTACAGATAGAGTTAGTGTTAGGAACTCCCGCCAGTTTCTGGATAGAGCGCGAAAGACTTTATCGGGAATATTTAGCAAGAAAAAACGAGAATCAAAGATTAAAAGGTTATTTAGGCTGGTTAAAACAAATTCCTTATCGGCAGATGACTGAATTAGGCTGGCTCAAGTTTTATGAGGATAAAATAGAGCAATTACGAGAGAGCTTGAATTTTTTTGCCGTTGTCTCCCCTGAGCAATGGGAGGAGATTTGGGGGATAAATTTATCGATTGATTTTAGAAAGTCTCAAGCATTTGATAGCGATAAAGGGGCAATAACGGCATGGTTACGTCAAGGAGAAATAGAAGCATCGAAAATTAATTGTGCTGATTACAACGAGTTAAAATTCAGAGATGCCTTGCGACAAATTCGTTCGTTAACTGTTAAGTCTATCGAGGTATTTCAACCGCAAATGATCGAGCTTTGTGCGGCAGCGGGAGTTGCCTTGGTTTTTGTTCCTGAACTTCCGAAAACAAGGGTATGCGGTGCTACCCGTTGGTTAGGTTCTCAGAAAGCTTTAATTCAATTGAGCGATCGATACAAAACAAATGATCATTTTTGGTTTTCTTTTTTTCATGAAGCTGGTCATATTTTATTACATGGGAAACGAATTTTATTTTTAGAGGGGCAAGATATTCAAGATACAATTAAAGAAAAAGAGGCGGATATTTTTGCGGCTAATTTCTTAATTGATTCCAGAGATTGGCAGAGATTTGTCGCCAATAATTCTCTTAGTAAAAAAGCTATTAATCAATTTGCCGAACAACTAGGAATACACCCTGGTATTATTGTTGGTAGAATGCAACATGAGCAAATTATTTCTTATCAAAACTGTAATGATCTCAAGGACAAATATTGTCTAAATACGCAGGATTCCTTTTTGGTATTGACGAGCGACTCCCCAAAAGGAAAACTTCCTATCTCACCCTTGAGATAACTGCTGTAAGCGGAGATTACTACGGATAAATTTGGCAATAATTGACAAAATTGCGATAAAATCAAAAAAAGTCAGGGAGAGGATAGCTATGCTCGATCTTGCGAAATTAGCGGCAAAAATGCCAGGAATCAGTCAACATTTTCAACAGGAAGTGACAGCTAGTCGTGAGCGAGTGCAAAGGGCTAAAATTCTTTTAGAACAGGCTCAACGGCAACAGGAAAAACTGCTAGAACTCTATCATAACTGGCACGATCGCCTAATTTTCTCTGTCGCGCTACCGATCGAACCTCTCGACACCCGCATTACTATCCTTCCCGCTCCCGAAAGTCATAGCGTTTTTGCCACGGATGGTTCCCAAATTGCCCCTTCTCACCACGAAATCGCCTACTGTTATCTAATTAATATCGGTAGGATCATGTTGCACTATGGTCAAAATTTACACCCGCTCCTCGATAGCATTCCCGAAGTCTATTACAAATCAGAAGATCTCTACATTTCTAAACAGTGGGGTATTCGCGTGGATGAGTGGATGAGTTATCGTCGGACGGTATTAGAAAGCCAAATGTTAGCGGAAATGGCTACTCGTTGGGTAAAACCCCCCGGCGCCCATTATGAACCAAATTTAGCCCTTGTGGATGGTTCTTTGATCTATTGGTTTATCGATAGTCTCCCCCCGGAAGCAAAAGATTTAATTTTGCCACCGATTTTTCAGTCTTGGGACGATTTGCGCTCGGCTAAAATCCCGCTTATGGGTTATATTAGTGCTTCTCGTAGCACGGAAAGCTTAAATTTCCTGCGTTTACAATCTTGTCCCCATGATACTCCCAATTGCTTGATCAATTGCGGTGATTTAGACCCAGAAAAAACCCCTTGTCGCGTTGTCGATCCTCTCCGGGATGCTTCTCTCTGGGGTTATTTATTGGAACCGGGGCAAAGAAGTCCTTTTTGGCGCAGTTCTTTGAAAATACTCGATCTTTATGGGGATGAGCATCGCATTTACTTCTGTTATCTCCATGTGGGGACGGAAATCGCTAGGGTGGAGGTTCCTGCTTGGGTGGTGGAGGAGGGAGAATTACTTGATCGCTCTTTGAGTATTTTACTGGCCCAGGTGTTAAAAGGTTATGGTTATCCGATCGCCTTAGCGGAAGCGCACAATTTAGCAGTGATTAAAGGTGGCGATCGCTTGCGTTTTTTTGCCCTTTTGGAACAACAGATGATTAAAGTCGGTTTACAGGATGTGGGAACATCTTATAAGGAAGCGAGAAAACGCAGTAGTATTGCTTAATTGAGGAGGCAGCAGATGGGGAGTGGTCACTGATAACTGGTCACTGGTCACTGATAACTGATAACTGGTCACTGATAACTGATAACTGATAACTGATAACTGAAAAAGGTGGGAATTACCCACCTTAAACTTGATTTTTGCCGAATTTTTCTAGCGACTGCTCCGATCTTGGTCTAAGACGCTGACGGGGAAATTATTATAACTAACGTGATGTTTGCTAGTTTTTTGAATTTCTTCTTTAATTTGATCTAGATCAACATAGCGATCGGCTACATTAATTAAACTATCACTGGTCATCGATCGCAAACTAACCACTTCCACTCGCGCACCACGGTAACTGACAGAATCGGCAGCATAGGCCAAATCCCCATCACCACTGACAATGACTGCGGTATCATAGGAACCCACTAGCGCCATTAAATCCACGGCAATTTCCACGTCAAGATTGGCTTTTTTGGAACCATCGGGCAATTGTACTAGGTCCTTAGCGATGACTCGATAACCATTGCGACGCATCCAGAGGAGAAATCCCTGCTGTTTTTCGTTAGTGCGATCAACTCCAGTATAAAAGAAGGCCCGCAAGAGACGAGAACCGGCAGTTAAACGACAAAGTAATTTGGTGTAGTCAATTTCGATACCTAATTGCAGAGCCGCATAAAATAAATTAGAACCATCGATGAAAATCGCCACACGACCGCGATTTTCTAGCACTTGTTCGGGGGTGAAGACTGGGGCTGTGTCATAATCGTCAAACATTTTATTTGTCCTCGTTTGTTAAAAGTTTAGTGTTGAGCGTTTGCCAGTTGTATCCCAAAGGACAACAGACCTTAAAAAATAGAGTTATCAAAAAATTCCTTTAGGAATCGTTTAACGGCAGTTCTAGTTTAGAAAAGATCGGTTCAGGTGTTCCTAGTTGTGGATTTGTGGGTAATCCCCATTGACAGTGTTTGGAAAAAGAGACACCATCGGGGGAGTTTTCTCCGTCCTCCGACCTGAAAGTATTAAAATCAATAACAAAACCTAGTTGTTGATAAATTTTACTGCTCAAGGTCGGTATTATCGGTGAGAGTAGGTAGGCAGAGAGTCTTACTGATTCCAAAACTGCGTAGAGGACTTGTTCTACCGCTGCTTGTTGTTTCTGTTTAAATAAACTCCAGGGCGCACTCTCATCGATAAACTTGTTACTAGCGCGAATCAACGCTAATATTTCCTCACAGGCTTGATTAAATTGTAGCGCATTGTACTTCTGTTCAACAATCCCCCCTAGATTGATCCCCATATTCTTAAGATGATTATCGTTGGGGATATCTACGCCAGTCAACTGGGGAGGGATATTTTGGCAGTATTTTTTAACCATACCTAGGGTGCGATTGAGGAGGTTGCCTAAATCGTTGGCTAAATCTGCGTTAAGAATATTAACAAATCTGGTTTCCTGAAAATCGCCATCCTGTCCTAATTCAATCTCTTTAACGAAATAGTAACGGACGGCATCGGCTCCATAGCGCTCAACCAAATCGAAGGGATCGAGGGTATTACCGAGACTTTTGCCCATTTTCCGTCCGTCTTTGGTCAAAAAGCCGTGGCCGAAGACTCTTTTAGGCAAGGGTAAACCCGCTGACATTAGCATAGCCGGCCAATAAATGGCATGGAATCTTAATATATCTTTACCGATCAGATGCAGATCGATCGGCCACCATTTGGCCAAGGCATTTTCTAGGGTGGGTTCGTCTTCGGGGTCGAGAAGGGCGGTAACATAGCCAAGAAGGGCATCAAACCAAACGTAGATGGTATGCTGACCATCGTGGGGAATAGGAAACCCCCAAGCCACATTAACCCTAGAAATGGAGAAATCCTGTAGTCCTTGGTTGACGAAGTTGAGAACCTCATTACGTCGGCTTTCTGGTTGAATAAAATTGGGTTGTTCTTGGTAAATTTGTTCTAGTTGTGCTTGGTATTTAGAGAGACGGAAAAAATAGTTTTCCTCGTCGCGCCATTCGGCGGCCAGGTTAGTATGAATGGGACAACAGCCATTATCTAACAGTTCTCTTTTTTCCTTAAATTCTTCACAGGCGACGCAATACCAACCCTGTTGGCGATCGAGATAGATATCGCCCTTTTCCCAGACTTTTTCAAAAAATTCGTTAACAATTGCCTGATGACGGGGGGCAGTGGTACGACTAAAGCGATCATACTGGATGTGTAGCTTTGCCCAGAGATTGGCAAAACTGGTGGCAATGCGATCGCAGTGTTCCTGGGGATTGAGTCCTTTGGCTGCCGCAGTCCGTTCGATTTTCTGTCCGTGTTCGTCGGTTCCTGTAATTAGGAGGACAGAATTGCCCTGTAACCGCTTCCATCGTGCCATAACATCCGCTACGATCGTCGTGTAAGCACTACCGATGTGAGGGATATCGTTGACATAATAAAGGGGTGTTGTCAAAGCAAATGTTTTTCGCTCATTCAAATCATTCATGAAATTTATTTTTTTAAATAGACGAGGCCGCCGTAAGGCTGATCCGTAGATGATTGGGAGATAATCCCGATATTTTATGATCCTCTAATTCTGTTTTATCCTTTAGTTGTGATCTAAGTCAATAAAAACAATCTTAAGGCCGATTTTTTTCTCCATGACGCTGCTTACCCCCCTATCTACCTCTCGTTTAATTCTTGATACCACACGCACGAGTCTGTTTACCGTCGGTCAAGAAAATCTACCCGGCCAAGGAGTGGCGATCGTGGTAAGTAACCATCGCAGCTTTTTGGACGCGCCGATTTTAATTCAAGCTTTGGGCAAAACTCTCCCGATCGCCTGTCATCACTACATGGGAAAAACGCCGCTTTTGCGGGAATTAATCGGAGAATTGGGCTGTTTTCCCTTTGATGCCCCTGAAAAACGCCACAGGACTTTTTTTCGGCAAGCAACGGATTTTTTACAGTCTGGACGATGGATCGGTTTATTTCCGGAAGGTGGATCGCCGATGTTAAATTTGACTTATCCTCGTCAAATTAGCCGTTTTCAAAGCGGATTTGCCCATTTAGCCCTGCGTTGTCCCGTGGAGAATCTATCGGTCTTACCTGTGGCTATTCTCTCCGAGTCGGAAACTGCTATTAGTCCTTTTCCCGTGCGTTTGCTGCGCTTATTAGATACCACAGAACCTTTATTCGATCAAGATGGCTGGCATCCTGTTGTATTTTATCATCGTGTCAAGGTGGCGATCGGTCGTCCCTACGAAATTACTGAGAGCGATCGCTCAGATTATCAAGGTAAACAAGGAAAAAAAGCGATTAATCGTTTAATTGGTCATTGTCAGTCGGAAATTAGCGATTTATTGCTGAAAAGCTAAGTCAGGAGACTAACTCATAAGTAGGTAGGCGTTAAAAATCATCAGATCCCCCCGCCTATCGGCACCCCCCTTATCAAGCTATCCATTAGTCACATCTTTCTTAACATAAAATTTGACAAAAAGAGAAAAGTGTGCAAGATGGCTCAAGGGGGTTCTATGGGGGGACTAATTTGATGAG
>VYKP01000075.1_pt1 | contig 22597 bp, 18 predicted proteins | sample 5114551 | NCBI WGS metagenome assembly VYKP01 (sample SAMN12291777, study PRJNA351875) | freshwater metagenome | isolation source: freshwater lake | place: USA: Michigan, Baseline Lake | collected 2013-08-09
GGGAATTGGGGTGTGGGGTGTGGGGTGTGGGGTGGGGGGTGTGGGGTAGTGGGGTGTGGGGTGTGGGGAGTTTTCTCAGTGAACTGATCACTGATAACCGATAACTGATAACTGATCACTGATCACTGATCACTGAATACTAAACCTTTCGGAAAGGGGGACAAAAAATGCTAGGATTGCCACAGCACAGAGAAAAGTGAAAGAAAGGAATATAACTTTACATGGAAGAGTTTGACAAGTCAATATCCTTTGATGGCAGGGATATTCGACTAAAAATAGGGCTTTTAGCCCCCCAAGCTGGCGGTAGTGTTCTGATCCAATCGGGAGAAACGGCGGTTTTAGTGACAGCAACCACAGCCAAAGCCAGAGAAGGAGTAGATTTCCTGCCCTTAACCGTTGATTACGAAGAAAGATTATACGCCGCCGGGCGCATTCCGGGAGGATTTTTGCGTCGTGAAGGTCGTCCCCCAGAAAAAGCAATTCTGACCGGTCGTTTGATTGATCGCCCCCTGCGGCCCCTCTTCCCAAATTGGATGCGGGACGATATTCAGGTGGTCGCTACGACCCTCTCGATGGATGAGGAGGTCCCCCCGGATGTTTTGGCTGTTACGGGGGCCTCTGTGGCGGTTTTGTTGGCGGGGATTCCCTTCCAAGGGCCGATGGCAGCGGTGCGCGTCGGTTTACTGGGGGATGAATTTATCATCAATCCCACCTACAAGGAAATCCATAACGGAGAATTGGATCTAGTGGTGGCCGGTAGTCCCGAAGGGGTGGTGATGATCGAAGCGGGAGCCAATCAGTTACCGGAACGGGATATTATTGAGGCGATCGATTTTGGTTATGAAGCGGTCCGCGACCTGATCACCGCTCAACGGGAATTGATCGATCAGTTGGGTATTCCCCTCGTCACTCGAGAAGCGCCGGTAGTAAACGAAACCGTGCATAATTTCCTGAAAGAACAAGCTAAAGAGGAAATTAAACAGATTCTCGGCCAGTTTACCCTCAGCAAAACCGAACGGGATGAGAAATTAGAGGCGATCGAAAATCGGATCAAGGAAACTATAACCGCTCTCCCCGATGAAGACCCCTTAAAATCTCCAACGCTGGAAGAACCGAAGTTAATCGGTAATCTCTTTAAGGATCTGACCAAAAAACTGATGCGGGACCAAATTATTGAGGATGGGGTACGGGTTGATGGTCGTAAACTGGACGAAGTACGGCCGATTTCTTGCCGGGTGGGAGTTTTACCCCGTCGGGTTCACGGTAGCGGTTTGTTTAATCGCGGTTTAACCCAGGTGCTTTCGATCGCCACCCTCGGCACCCCCGGTGATGCTCAGGATTTGGGGGACGACCTCCATCCCGAAGACGAAAAACGCTATCTTCATCACTACAATTTTCCACCCTTTTCCGTCGGTGAAACCCGTCCCATGCGTTCTCCCGGCCGTCGAGAAATCGGTCACGGTGCTTTAGCGGAAAGGGCGATCGTACCTGTCCTTCCCCCCCAAGAGGAATTTCCCTATGTGCTGCGGGTGGTGTCGGAAGTCCTCTCTTCTAATGGTTCCACCTCCATGGGTTCCGTGTGCGGTTCTACCCTAGCGCTGATGGATGCCGGTGTTCCCCTGAAAAAACCCGTTAGCGGTGCGGCCATGGGTTTAATTAAAGAAGGGGAAGAAGTGCGGATTTTGACCGATATCCAAGGTATCGAGGATTTTCTAGGAGATATGGACTTTAAGGTGGCTGGTACTGATTCTGGCATCACCGCTCTCCAGATGGATATGAAAATCCCTGGTTTAACCATGGAAGTGGTGGCCAAGGCGATCGAACAAGCTTTACCGGCCCGCAAACATATCCTCGAGAAGATGTTAGCGACCCTAGAAAAACCCCGCACGGAATTATCTCCCCACGCACCCCGGTTATTGACGATCAAGATCGATCCGGATCTGATCGGGTTAGTCATCGGGCCAGGTGGTAAGACGGTTAAAGGGATTACTGAACAGACCGGCACGAAAATCGACATCGATGACGATGGGACTGTCACCATTTCCTCTACCGATGGGGAACAGGCCGAAAAAGCTAAACGACTGATCTACAATATGACCCGCAAACTCAATGAGGGTGAGGTCTATCTCGGTCGCGTGACTCGCATTATCCAAATCGGCGCTTTTGTGGAAGTTTTGCCGGGGAAAGAGGGAATGATCCATATTTCCCAATTGGCCGAGGGACGCGTCGGTAAGGTGGAAGATGAAGTGGCCGTGGGGGATGAGGTGTTAGTTAAGGTACGCGAGATTGATAGTAAAGGTCGTCTCAATCTCACCCGTCTCGGTATTCATCCCGATGAGGCTGCCGCTGCCCGTAAGGCTGCTACTGTAGTCTAGGTGAATTTTTTGTTCATGGTTAACTCTCGATCGCTCGATCGAGAGTTTTTATTTTATCGCTAAAATTACCTAAAAACGGCAATAGAGACGCAAAAAACACGCCTCTATCCCGGTATTTTCCCTAGATATTGTTTCTGACTACCAGCTAGACTTGACCACACCGGGTAAGAGTCCTTGGTGGGCCCATTCGCGTAAAACGTTGCGGGATAAACCAAAATCGCGATAGTATCCTCTCGGTCTGCCGGTCGTTAAACAACGGTTGCGGTGACGACTAGGTGCGCTATTGCGGGGTAATTCCTGTAATTTTTGGTGAATTGCCAGTTTTTCTTCAAAATCTTCGGCGGTGCGGAATTGTTCTTTTAGTTCCGCTCTTTTAACTTCGTATTTTTGTCTGAGACGAGCGCGTTTTTTCTCGCGTTCTACCATCGATTTTTTTGCCATGGGGTTTCTCGAAAAAGATTTAACCTGTAAAGACAGCATCTTTCATTATAATACTAAATCCGTTGAGTAACGCACAGAAAACGGGTTTCTCCGAGAAACCCGTTTTCTACTCATGCACTCATGCAAAAAGGGGAATGAATAATCAGTCTTTAATAACCAGATTTAGTATAACTTTAATCTCTCCTTGGCTATCAGACGATAATTCTGCCCGCTTCCTAACACTGGTGACAAAGGTGACATTTGTTGATATTAATTCTTAAAGTCCTAGTTGAAAATTTTCTATGTCTGAACCGCCTCAATTTCTCCAACAACGTCTTTTTTATCAAGGTCGCGTCTTTCAATTTGAAGTCTCGAAACTGCGTTTACCTAACGGTGTCGAGGGAGAATGGGAATGTGTGCGTCATCCGGGGGGTGCTTTAGCAGTTCCAATCACCAAGGAAGGTCAATTAGTTTTAGTACGTCAGTATCGATTTAGTTTGCAAGCTCGAATTTTGGAATTTCCCGCCGGAACGATTGATGAAGGAGAAGACCCTGCTACGACGGTAAAACGAGAATTAGAGGAAGAAGCGGGCTATCGGGCGCATAATTGGCAATCTTTGGGTAAATTTGCCCTGGCACCGGGTTATTCTGATGAATATATCTATGCTTTTCTGGCCCGGGATCTGGAAAAATTAAGCTTGCCCCCCGCTCAAGATGCCGATGAAGATATAGAAGTGGTTTTTATGAGTTTTGAGGAAATGGAATCAGCGATCGCCCGGGGAGAATCGATCGATGCTAAAACTATTACTAGCTTCTATCTGGCCCGTTTAGCTCTTAATTAATCTTTTCAATCACCGCTTGTCCTAGTTGAATCAACTCAAAACCGATAAAAAGGCTTAAAATCACAGTGACAGCCTGATTAAGTAGGGGTATATTGCCTTTGCCTAGAACAGAAGCGACGAATTTGACCACAACTAAAACGAGAGCGCTAACAATGGCGATTTTGACGGCTATCATAGATTAATTTTTCCTCACGGTTAACCGAATTATACTATTTCCAGACTTTTTCTGGCTAGTTTCATCTTGGGTTTGATACAAAATTTAGCATTTTGGTGGAGAGCGCTCCTGTCATTGCCAAAAATGCCCAGGTTTTTGTTAAGAATTGTAAAATGTAGTTAGATTTATTTACTCATAAGGGGATTCATGTCTAACCAAGAATCGATTTTTCTATTACCTCAAAAACCAGTGTATTCCTCCCTATTCAAGTCTATTTTAGCGATAATATCAGTTATCTTAATTATGTTAGCAGTGATCGGCGGGCTAATGATGGTCAGTTTATCATTATGTTCGCCAGAAGACAATATTTATCGATTACTCCTTGGCTTAGTAGAAGATTTTTTTAACCCCTTTGCTTGGATCAAAGTTCCCACAGTTGCTCATAGCTATCAATTATTATTACCCACGGTTATCCTGCTAATTTTTACGCAGTTAATCATGTTCTTGTCTCCGCGTCCGCAAGTTTGGTCAAGATTAGTCATTATTTCTATCACTCTCGCTATCACCCTGCGCTATCTACTCTGGAGGATTCTGGAAACTTTAAATCTTTCTACTCCTCTCAATGGCTTTTTTAGTTTACTGCTTTTAGGCGTTGAGATGATAGTTTTAAGTGGTAGCATAATTCAGTTAGTTTTAGCCTTAACCACAAAAGATAGACGCAAAGAAGCTGATTTTTATAGCCAAGCGGTAATCAATAAACAGTATTTGCCCACGGTAGATATTCTGATTCCCACCTATAATGAGCCAGCCTTTATCTTAAAAAGAACTATTATCGGTTGTCAAGCCCTTAATTATCCTCATAAAAATATTTATATTCTCGATGATACCCAGAGGTCAGAAATTTATGAATTAGCAGAAAAATTAAATTGTCATTATCTGACTCGTGAGGATAGAAAAAATGCTAAAGCAGGTAATTTAAACCATGCTCTCAAACAAACCCAAGGGGAATTAGTGGTGGTTTTTGATGCAGATTTTATTCCTTGTCAGAACTTCCTAGAAAGAACTGTTGGCTGGTTTCAAAACCCTAAAATTGCCTTAGTGCAAACTCCCCAAAGCTTTTATAATGCCGATCCTATCGCTCATAACTTAGGTTTAGAAAATATCGTTACTCCCGACGAAGAATTATTTTATCGTCATATCGAACCAGCTAAAGATGGGGTGGGTAGTCCTGTTTGTGCTGGCACTTCTTTTATTGTCAGGAGAAAAGCCTTAGAGGAAGTGGGCTACTTTAATATAGAATCTATTAGTGAAGATTATTTCACTGGGATTGCTATATCTGCCAAAGGTTATGAAGTTATTTACTTAAATGAAAAACTCAGTGCTGGTTTATCTGCTGAAAGTTTATCAGCTTATTTACGGCAAAGATTGCGCTGGGCAAGGGGAACTTTACAGGCCTTTTTTATCAAAGCTAATCCCCTAAAAATTGCGGGACTAACCCTACCCCAAAGATTGGCACACTTAGAAGGAATATTATCTTGGTTTTCTCCCTTAGCTCGTTTATTTTCTCTGCTTATTCCTCTCCTTTATACCTTTGGTTATATAGTACCTTTGAACATTACTATCGATGAGACAATCTATATCTTTTTACCCTACATGATGCTGCAGTTAGCCACTTATCACTGGTTAAATTCTCGCTCGCGCTCAATTGTTTTTTCTGAAGTATTATCGATGATTATTTGTGTACCTACATCCCTAACAGTTCTCCATGTTCTTTGGAAACCCTTTGACAAAGGATTTCAGGTGACACCGAAGGGACTTGCTCGCCAAAATTATCAATATAATTGGCACTTATCCTACCCATTGCTGTTTTTTATCACTATTACTTTAATTAGTATTTTCTTTAATTTACACCATCACAATTATCAAGAAAGTCCCCTAAATTTTGGCTTAATTTTAGCTATATATAACGTGGTTATTATCATGACTGCTCTGGTGGCTTTATTGGAAGCTCCCCTCACCCTAGAAACTGAATACCAACTGCTGGAATCTCCTGTTAACTTGATAACAGAATCGGATATAATTATACAGGGCAATCTCAAAAAACTTTCAGAAATAGGAGCAGAAATTCACCTAAGGGAACCCATCTACTCAGAAAAGTTACTCCTAGATATTTTAGGAGAAGATTTGCGCTTATCCGCTCATCTAGTCAATCTAGAAAAACGAGGCAAAATCTGGCAAGCGACCCTTAAATTCCAGCCACTTACCCTATCAGAGCAGAGAAAGCTAATTACTTTTTTATTCTGTCGTCCCCAGCGCTGGCAACCGAAAAATACGGCAGGAGAATTACAATCTTTTGGGTTGTTAATTATCAGCTTTTTTCGGGGGATAGGCTTAATTTGGCAGGCAATTTTGAATCGAAAAACAGCCCTTTAGTTAAGTCAAAAGTCGAAAATACTTAAGTAGCTGGTTATAATTAAATTAAAAATAGATTTTAGGTTCGATCCCCCCTGCCCCCCTTGATAAGGGGGTATCCATCTTCAATTTAATTATGACCAGCTACTTGTTATTATAATAGAAGTAACCATTCTTAGATGAACTGGTCTATGAACAATCTTTTATACCTTCACCTGATGGCCAATAAGGAAAAAGGGTTTGCCTTGCCCCTTGCCTTGTTGATTGGACTTATCCTGATGGTGACAGGAATGACTATGATGATGCGCGCCCAAGGAGACCAATCGAAAGTAATTGCCCAAAGAGTCCGGTCTGATAGTTTAACCAGTTCCGAAACAGGGGTAACTCGCGTGCGGGATCTACTGAATAGCGTGCGAGTTATGGCGACAGTTGATAGTAATTGTGATTCTGGCGATTGTTGGGAGAACGCCGAAGTACCTAGTGGTAATCCCAGTAACGATTTACAAAAACAGTTAAAAAAATTAGTCGATGCCGCCCCCTCCTGTAGTAATCCTGACTATGCTGATACCTTGAAGGCAAAAATCAGTGAATTAAGGAGTTTGACCAGTTCGAGCGGGAATAATCCATGGTTTGATCTCGGTAATAACCGTTATTATCGCGTGGTGGGATACAATTTCGATGATACCAATCCCCCCCCTGACGGTTTGGGTTGGGGAGTTCTCACCCTCGAAGGACTTTCCCGCACAAGTGCCGCAGAAGACCTAACTAACATTAATATCGATAGAGATAGTGACGATAATGCCGCCTCCCGTAACCGCGTAGTGGTAACTGTCGGTATTTTTAATTCCCCTACCCCCGCATTTAACCGCACCACGGTCCCAGCTTTATGGATAAGTGAGGGAACGGCGGACGATGGTGCTAAATTTGAAGGGGATGTGGTGGAGGTTGTGGCGTGGCCAAAATGTGAGATTAAGCAGGATAAGATTCCAACGCCCAGCACTGGAACCCCCCCCTACAAAGCACAAGTTGTCGGTGTGTTTTTCCCCAATTTACCGGAGACTCCCACCGGTATTCCAAGCCTAGGAGACCTTACCAGTTCTGAAACTTTTCCCAGAACGGGAGACACAGCATCTCCCAGCGGAGTGTACGAGTATATTGTTAATAATATCAACTTGGATGAGGAAGATGACGAGAAGATTACCATTACTCCGGGGCAACGGGTAGTTTTTTATGTTAAAGGTAATATTAACGGTGTGATCGAACACAATTGTGGTGCTGAAGGCTGTTCGGGCAATCTACAGATTTATGCCAATAATGAATTAGGTTCCACCGCGCCGCAAATTTGTCTGAGAGGAGACCAAAGACTAGAAGCGTTTATCTTTGCTCCTGACTATTCCCTCGGTAAAACTGGTACTGGTGATTTCATCGGTGCTGCCTGGGGTAAAAATTGGGGTCAAATTGCTACCTGTGGCTCAAATAGCGGCGCAGTTGCTGTGACCCAAGGGGTACAATGGACTGAATTAATCACAAACCTGAGACCCCAATTTCCCCAACTTGGTAAGATTGCCAATTGGTGTCAGGAACCCATACCGGACGATGGTGATACCCCCACGGAGCCATCTAAGTGTGTACCCACTTTCTCAACTCCTTCACCCTCTCCCAGTCCCTAAAAAAGTTTAACTTATCGGGTTGATGAGAGGGGTTGAGGATTTCGGTTCAGGACAGGTTTTATTGGTGAAATCACAGCGATAAATTGCTGGTTTTTGCCAACTGAGGGGAATTTCCAGCAAATCCCTCGAACCGGTCATGGCTTGTCCCAGAAAGAGAGCCAGAGCGATACAATTGAGAATTGTATGGGCAATGCGCCAACGATGGGAACGGTCTTTATAGATATCTTCGACAATGGCCAGAGAGAAAATCATCAGTAATGATGCTGCCATACCGATATAGTAGTGGGACCAGTACCATTGGGCCGAGAGTCGCCAGACCCCATCCTGAGAACCGATAATAATTAAACCGATGCCAGTCAAGGTGGCAAAAATTCCGCGCCAGAGAGCTTGTCTAGCGCGGTAGAGACAGACCAAAGAGGCAATGGTGACAAAAAACATCAAAATCACAAAAATGACCTGAAAGGAGTCTAATTTTCCATCTTTTTGTTTATCGACAAAACCATTAAAACCGTAAACGACCGAGTAAGCTAGTGCTAACAGGTTCACCCCTACCACTGTACCCGTTAACCAGCGGCCTAAGCGTAGATGTTCTGGCCCGACCACTGGCGGAATTTTACTTTTATTTCCCGCAGCGGTTTCTAGACGACGTTGACGGGTTTGCCAAGCAAAGTTAACTACGAGGCCGATAATAGGGAAAACAAGCACTATCGCTAGGACAGGATGAATGAGAGTCAGAAAATCGACGAATTGCATATAAATATCCCGAAAATAGTCAGCAGAAAATCTTCAATAGTTGACAAGCTATAGCCTTGTTTTTTTAGCTTATCGCAGATATCAGGAGGCAAAAGGCAATAGGCAAAAGGTAGGAGATAGGGTTTTGGGGATTTCAGTTATCAGTTATCAGTTATCAGTTATCAGTTATCAGAGGCTCTCTTGGGTTTCGTGTGATAAGCAAAATTTATGGCTTTTCAAACGGTCTTTGGATAAGGCTTTCAGTGCTTACTTACCCAAGAAACTATCAAGAATACCCACATTTTCCCACAAAGTACAAGAGAGCCTTATCAGATGTGAGTTTTCAGTTCACTGATTACTGATTACTGTTTACTGATCACTGAAAAACCCACTTCCCACTTCGGCCTAGGAACCTCTTTGATTATCGGCTAATCTAAAAGCAGCAATCCCTAGATTCAATCCTGACTATGAAACTGCAAGAACTTTTGACAAATATCACCCCGGTTTCCCCGATTTCCTCTCCTATCGCTTCTATTACCGAGATTACAGGAATTTCCACCAATTCCCATGCTTGTCAACCGGGAGATCTATTTATCGGTTTACCCGGTACTCGCGTCGATGGGGGCGAATTTTGGCGTTCTGCTTTGGAAAGCGGGGCCCTAGCGGCGATTATCTCCCCGGCAGCCGCAGCTAAATTTCCCCCCCCGGAGGATGCTTGCGTAATCGTTGTGGCAGATTTAGTTACTGCCACTGCTGCGATCGCTGCTAAATTCTATCATTATCCGGCCCAAACCCTAAAATTAATCGGTGTGACGGGAACCAACGGCAAAACCACCACCACCCATTTAATTGAATATTTTCTCAGTCAAGCAGGGATTTCCACCGCTTTATTCGGGACTCTTTACACCCGTTGGCAAGGATTCCAAGAAACTGCTAATCATACCACCCCTTTCGCTAACGAGTTACAAGCCAGTTTAGCCAAAGCAGTGAGCGCTGGCAATGAAATCGCCGTCATGGAAGTTAGTTCCCATGCACTAGCCCAGGGACGGGTACAGGGTTGTACTTTTCCGGTGACGGTGTTTACTAATCTCACCCGGGACCATCTCGATTATCACCTCGATATGGAGGATTATTTTGCCGCTAAAGCTAAATTATTTAGTACCGATTATCTGCAAGGTAAGGCGATTATTAACGTTGATGATGCCTATGGTCAACGTTTAGCGGCCTCCCTGTCTCCCCAACAGGTTTTAACCTATAGTGTGTCCGATGCTCGTGCCGATTTTTATACTAAAGATTTACACTATCAACCCACGGGAGTGGAAGGGGTGATGGTGACTCCCCAAGGGGAAATAGCCTTTGCTTCTCCTCTGGTGGGTCAATATAATCTGGCTAACCTGTTAGCGGCGGTGGCGGCAGTGTTAGAATGTGGTGTAGATTTAGAGACAGTAATCGGTCAAATTCCCCAGTTTTCAGGAGTACCGGGGCGGATGGAACGGGTTAGCATCGCTCCCGACCAAGATATCAGCGTTATTGTCGATTATGCCCATACTCCCGACAGTTTAGAGAATGTTTTAAAAGCAACACGTCCCTTTATTTCCGGTCGGATGATTTGTGTTTTTGGTTGTGGCGGCGATCGAGATCGGACAAAAAGACCATTAATGGGGAAAATAGCTGCAGAATTGGCAGATTTAGCCATAGTTACCTCGGATAATCCCCGCACAGAGTCTCCCGAACGAATTCTTGAGGATATTATCGCTGGCATTCCCCCAGAAATTACTGTTCAGGTAATTAGCGATCGCGCTTTGGCCATTGACACCGCTATTCAAGCAGCACAACCGGGAGACGGAGTAATTATTGCGGGTAAAGGTCACGAAGATTATCAAATTTTGGGGACGGAAAAAATCCATTTCGATGACCGCGAACAGGCCCGGGCTGCTTTGATGAAAGGGCAAGATGAGAAGTAGAAAGTCACCAAATGAGCTTACACTTAATCTTGATGAAAAAGGCTGTAATTAGGGTTTGCTGAATAATGGTAAAACCCTTTTAAAATAAGGCTTTTGACCTGTTAAAATCCGATGTTAGTGCCAGAAAATAGGATTAAGACCCTCAAAAACCCAGTATTATCCTTCTATTAGTACATAAATTGGTACAAAAAAGAAGGCAACAAAGACTGAAACAACCCACGGCCGAAGTCCAACCCCACCAACAAACTTTTTGCCGCAAACCCTAATTATCTCCTAGCAAAAAAATCAGGAGCAGAATTTCTACTCCTGATAACCTATTCACTTTAGACTTGCCAATTTATTGGAATATACTGGCAACTTTGGAGCTCACGTCCGGTTGAGTTTCAGCGTAGATATTTTGACGAGTAGCGGCGATTTCTGTGTAAGCTTGACGCACTTCCGAGTTAACTGCCACCGTTTTCACATCGTACATACGGGTAGCCAATTGGGGATAAAAACCGATAGAAACAATCAAAGCTAGGAAAGAGACAGCGATAAAAATTTCTCTGGGTTTAGCGTCAATATATTCTGATTCATGGGGGAGGACACAGCTAGTACCGAAACAAACTGCTTGTTCGTTGCCTTTGTTGGGGAGAATGTTAGTGATATCGCAGGAAGAACCATCTCCGTAGAAAACTTGACGAAGCATGGAGAGTAGATAAATCGGAGTCAGGATTAAACCAACGGAAGCGAGGAAGACAGTCACAACCCGGAAGGTTTGACTATAAACGTCACTGCTAGTGACCCCGATAAATACGGTAATTTCGCTGGCAAAACCGCTCATTCCGGGTAACGCTAGGGAAGCCATAGCACCAGCAGTAAAGAGAGCGAAGACTTTCGGCATCGCTTGGGCAATCCCACCCATCTCGTTTAAAGCTAAGGTATGGGTGCGGTCGTAGGTGACACCAGCAAGGAAGAATAAGACGGCGGCAATTAAACCATGGGAGAGCATTTGTAACATAGCGCCGCTAATACCCACATCGGTAAAGGAAGCAATCCCTAAAAGGACGAATCCCATGTGTGAAACCGAGGAATAGGCGAGACGGCGTTTCATGTTTTGTTGACCGAAGGAAGCGAAAGCACCGTAGATAATATTAACGACACCGAGAATCGCTAGAATCGGAGCAAAATAGATATGTGCATCGGGTAGAAGCCCCATATTAAGGCGGATTAAACCATAACCACCCATTTTGAGGAGAACACCAGCAAGAATCATCGATACAGGTGCAGAAGCTTCACCGTGGGCATCGGGGAGCCAAGTATGGAGGGGGAAGATGGCGAGTTTGACCCCGAAAGCGATTAATAAACCAGCGTAAAGGACTAATTCTAAAGCGAGGGGATAATCTTTAAATCCTAATTCCGCCATATCAAAGGTCATGGCACCACCACCGTAGAGGGCCATGGCTAGACCAGCAACGAGGATGAAGATAGAAGCGGCGGCGGTGTAGAGTAAGAATTTAGTGGCGGCATAACGACGTTTTTGACCACCCCAGATGGAAACAAGTAAATAAACGGGAATTAACTCGATTTCCCACATTAAAAAGAATAATAATAAATCTTGGGCAACGAAAACACCAATCTGAGCGGCGTAGAGCAACAGCATCAAGAAGTAGAATAAACGGGGTTTGCGGTCCACTTGCCACGCAGCCAAGATAGAAAGGGTTGTCACCAATCCTGCTAATAAAACTAACGGTGCCGAGATACCATCCACCGACACCGCCCAACTTAAACCAATTTGGGGAACCCAATCCATTTTTTCCACTAATTGTAGGTTGGGATTGCTTAAATCATATTTTTGTAAAAAGACGTAGCACATTAATATAAAGTCTGCTAGTCCGACTCCAAGAGCGAACCAACGAACAGTTTTTCCTTCTTTATCGGGGATTACAGGGATTAGGAAGGAGGCAAGCAAGGGGAGCAAAATGATGGCAGTGAGCCAGGGGAAGTTAGCCGTTAGCATGGCAGTAAGAAAAAATACCTATTTCGTTATGTGTTCATTTTATGCGACTTTGTAAAATTTTGTGAATATTTTTTGGCCTACCTTTACCATAGAATTTTGTCTATAGTTGCCGCCGCATCATCGATTAACCTAAATAAGCTTGTTTGACTCGCTCATCCTTGAGTAAATCCCCTGCTTTTCCTGCAATAGTCAAGCGTCCCGCTGCCAAAACATAGCCGCGATTGGCAGTTTCTAGAGCTAAATTGGCGTTTTGTTCCACTAACAGGATAGTTACTCCCGATTCATTTAATTTACGGATAATGCTGAAGATTTCTCGCACTATCTGCGGCGCTAGTCCTAAACTGGGTTCGTCTAGTAACAATAACTTGGGACGACTCATTAAAGCTCTAGCGATCGCAAGCATCTGCTGTTCCCCACCGCTTAGGGTTCCCGCTAACTGCTCTCGGCGCTCCGATAGTCTGGGAAAAAGTTGCCACTGCTCTTCGATATCACTTTTTACTCCTAGGCGATCGCTTCTCGTATAAGCACCTAACTGCAAATTCGTCAAGACTGTTTGACGAGCTAAGATTCTTCTCCCTTCCGGACTATGGGCAATTCCCCGTTTAACGATTTCATGGGGTGGTAAATGGGTAATATCTTGACCCTGATAGATTATTCGCCCCGTCTTTGCCGTTAAAATCCGAGATATCGTCTTTAGAGTCGTCGTTTTTCCTGCTCCGTTCGCTCCAATCAGGGTGACAATTTCCCCCGTTTCTACCCTTAAACTAACCTGCTGTAATGCCTTTATTCCGCCATAATTAACCGATAAATCGCTAATTTCTAACATAAACCCCGTCAAATCCCAATAGCATCACTATAGCAGTTACCAGTTACCAGTTACCAGTTACCAGTTACCAGTGATCAGTTACCAGTTACCAGTTACCAGTTACCAGTTAGGGACTTGCGCTTTGATAATGTACCTTTTGGGCGAACGCAGTTCGCCCCTACATTGTGGACAAAATCCGTTACTGTAGGGGTGCCAGAAGCCTGCGCCCTCCGAGCGCTCAGGTTTGCTGATCACCCTAAGTAGGGGGAGAGCCTTCGAGATGTTAGGGACTTGCGCTTTGATAATGTACCATCTGGCTGGTCTGGTTCTTCCACAGAGCGATTTTCTGTCTGGGATATTATTCCTACGCAAGTCCCTTACTGTTTACTGATAACTGATAACTGATTACTGATTACTGATTATCTGCCTAAAACTTCCAAGACCACTGGGGCAACTCCCGACTGGAAGACACCGATAATCGCTGCCGCACCTCTGGAGAGGTCGATGACGCGACCACCAGTAAACGGACCGCGATCGTTAATTCGCACCACCACCGAGCGCCCATTACGCAGATTAGTTACCCTAACCCTAGTGCCGAAAGGCAGATAGCGATGAGCAGCAGTTAAACCACCAGAGTTAAAAGTCTCACCACTAGCGGTGCGACGACCGTGGAAACCAGGACCATACCAAGAGGCCATTCCCTGTTTACGAGGCCGGCTGCTGGTTTTTGTCCCTTGGGTTGTTTTTGGCTTCTCTGGCGGTGTGACTGAAGCAGGATTGCTGGCCGGGACCGGTTTGACTTGATTGGGTTGTGATTGGGGTTGTATCGTCGAAGGAATGGCCTCTTGGGTTCGGGGTGTAACGCTTGCTGGGACGGTATTTTCTTTGTCCACTAGGGACTCCAAAGTTTTTAGAATTTCGTTAGCATTATCTTGAACCGAACGTGATACTTTAATATCTGAATCAGTTGTTCGACTATTAGAAAAAGCGGGCAGAATGGTTTGAGTAGTTGACTCGATGACAGTTTGACGAGCTACGCTAATATCCGTCAAGCTGTTGCTGTGTCCTGCTGTCTGGGAACAAATTATCGAGGCTGTAGTCCCCACTATGGTCAGCGCGGTTACGGCTTGTAATTTGTTGATCAGTTGTTTATTCATAGACTTTCTTATTGTGCGTTAGCAAGTTCCCAATGCAAAGCTGAAGGAATTTGCTAACATTCCTTTTTGCTTGCAGAGCTAACTTGACTGCGTTCTGTTCAACCGTATCACGGAAAATTGGTTGGTCATTACGAGAATTTATATCGTTATCGGGCAAGAGAATCAAAAATTTAAATAAAGGGTTGACGTGCGCTAAAAACCAGGTTAGGATAAAGGGTTTTTATTTTTTTGTGTCCTAGAGGGGGTCAAGGTTAGGAAAACTTGGGGAATTAGTGAAATGTCGAGAGGTAATAACGCTAGTATTGACAAGGCTTTCAAGGATCATCAGCCTCCCTCGATTTCCCTCTATAGCAGCAGATAATAGTTAATAAAACTGTTTTCTTCGCTACAAAAAACCAGATTTTTAATATCAATGTTAAATCGGACTACGAGTCAAAGATTAAAAATTATAATAGGGGCTTGACAAGGAACTAAAAATAGGTTGTTATTAGCCAAACTTAACAATGCAATCAGAAATGCTAATACAGGATAATAATAAATCCTGTTTAAAAGGGATAGGGAAGTGGGGAAGTGGGGAGTATTTTGCTGTAAACAGTGAACTGAAAACCCGCATCTGAATACTGAATACTCACTCCTAACCCCAGGAAAGGCTTTTTCGGCAAACCCTATATAACTGAACTTCCCCTATACATATATACCATAATAGCCGAAAACCCTTATCCATCAATGGATGCACCCCCTTAACTTTAGAGGAATTTTAACCAACTCGAAAATCAAGGAATTAGTAAAACCCATAGAAGGATTAGACTATATTACTGGTTTAACTAAGCCTCAAATTCGTAAAATGGCTGAGGTAGAAGTGATTCAATTAGGATTAGTTGAGAAAAGCAGGATATCTCTAAGAAAATTTATCCCTGAAATTCCGTTAAAACCCCATAGATAGCCCAGATAGCCATGGCGCGCAAATAATGACAGGCGCGAAAAGTTCCCACCGATGTTATTGCTTCTGGGGTGCGAAATTGTAGGCCATTTTCATAAATTTGTCGCACCACCGCTTCCGTAATTTGCCATCCTTGCTTTTCCATTCCCATTTGCAGTAAAAAAGCCACCAACCCAAAATTAATTCCTACCCAAACTTCTAAGGGATGAGTTGCCTGGGGATTTTCGGGAGTACCATCGGGTTTTAAACCATTGGCCGCCCCAAATTTTCCCCCATGAAACTTGAGAAAACAGGCCTCATAAATCTTACTTAAAGCTGATTGCGTGTATTGATTTTCTACCACATCTGGTAAACTCAATAAACGGGCATAAAATTGACCGCATAATTGGTCAGTCATCACCACATCGGAACCACTGCCACTATCTAAATTATAATATTTTCCATTCCAGAGAGTATCATGATAAATAGCGCGAGATTGCTGTAACCAACTGGTAAAAATTGCTGTATCTTCTCCAAGAATTGCTCCAATTTTAAGCGCCGCTTCTAGTGCTGCTATCCACAAACCACCACAATAGGCGCTAATCCCCTGCAAACGCCAATCATCAAAGGTTTGGTCCGGTGCGCCGGAATTTTCGGGGATGCCATCGTTATCAAGGTCAAAAGTTTTTAAATATTGCAAAGTCAGGACAATTGACGGCCAACATTCCCGCAGAAAATCCTCATCTTTAGCACCCGTTAATAAATAATCCCGATAGACTAATAAAACAAAATCACTGCCTAAATCTTTCCAGAGATTACAATCTTGATAACTAGTGTAATTACTCTTTTGCCAAGGGTGTTCATTGGGCGCACCTAAATCGTGGGGAGTGGCATTTTTAGCCTTACGAATGGCAGTAGCTTGATTATAACCGATAATCCGAGGAGTGTCGTCACTGCTGGGAATTGCCCTAGCAAAAGCTTCCATGACGGCCTTTTCTAAGCGCGGCCATAACATCAATAACCCAAAGGAACCATAGAGACGGACATCCAGACTTTCATACCAACGATAATCAATACATTCTAAGACCCCAAATTGACCGATAGGATCCTGTTCCGTGGCTGCCGTCCAGAGAGTACCGCCGTCAATTAGGAGGTATAATTCGTTAAATAAAGCCATTTTAAACCAATCGGCCAGATCGCTGCGTTCTAGGATCGGTTTTTGCCAGTTAATAATATTTTCTCGCCATGTATCGCCCTGTTTTAAGGCTGTGCGTACCATCGCCCAAGCATTTTGACCATTGCGACCGAAAAAGTCCGTATAACGACGATAATAGTTAATTCCTTGGGCAAATTCGGTGACGGGTAAATCCCAAGCTAGAATAAAAGGAATTTTGCGAGTTTTCCCCGGAGGAATGGTAAAACGAATCGCCATGGCCGTGGCCGTTTGTTCCCCTTTTTCGGCGGGGGTTTCGTCCTCAATATCCGGTAAAGAGCCATTCATAGCGAAATAGTCCCAAACTTCGCCCCCATCGCCCGCAGGGTTCCATTTACCCAGATAAAATACCTCTAGACTCGGATTAGTAATACTGGCAATCGCCATCTGTCCATCCCCTTCCCCAGGGTTTTCGTAATCTCGACGCATCAGACAGCCAATGCGGAAATTATCGACAATCCATTGATTATAATTACCCTCACTTTCCCCCCATTTTGATTGATATTCATAGACGGGACTACCATCATCTCTCACTTTAACCACTGGGGATTTAATCGCGTTAGTAAACCAACCGATTGTATTTTGCCAAGTCAGCATAATACTAATAGTAATCGGTTTATCGGTGGGATTATGGGCTGTCCATTCAAATAGGGCAATAGGATAACTACTTTCTTGATAATTATGCGCCCAAACCGGTGAGAATTGTTCGCAAATTAATTGAGTCTGAAAAACATCTTTGTACTCGTACCAACTGCGGGGATAAAGGGCCGAATAGCTTCCCTTTTCGGCTGGATACCACGACCAGCGCGATAATGTTCCATCCGTGGGGCTTTCCGTCGCCATAGCGTAGGCTTGGGCGCTTCCATCTTCTGTTTGTTCAAAAATGCTAAATTGACAGGCAGCAAGGCTATTAAAACTGTGTTCACCGCCGTCCAGATGCCAGAGGTTAAAGTCACCTTTGGGGGAACGTCCGATGCAACCGGCCCCAAATCCTCCCAGGGGCATCCCATGCCAAGGACCATCATCTAAATTGCTGGCATAGCGGACGCTGTAGGGTTTTTCCCAACCTTTGCCCAGAGGACGTTTCCAAGCAGCGGTGGGAATTTCTGGGAGGGAAACGAGATTAAGCATAGATGTTGTTAAGTGGGGATGGGGTATAGGTATTTTACACAGATGTGAGTAATCACCAACAGGGGCGAGAGAATCAAGATAAGGGATTTAGGGGAGCATCGTCAAAGACAAGGCTAAAGAACAAATATCTCAAGCAGTGATCTTGCATCGTGTCAGAGCATCTACCTAATTTGTCAACACCGCAAGCTATCGGATTGGCAACGGAGCGCCGGACTCTTGAGATCTGTTTAACCTAGCCAATTAATTGCCCGTTTAATCCAGTCTTCTGGCTGAGTATTTTTACTAAATAAAGTATCTTGACTAAGGACTGCTATGGCTCGATCGATCTCCTCTTGGCTGTATCCTAAAGCTAAAAGGGTCATCTGCACATCTTCGAGGATTTCCGCTGCTGGTAGTATTGCCGTGGTTGTCGTCGTCGCTTCTTTTAGCTGTCGCCATGCTGCCAATTTAGTTTTTAACTCTAAAGCGATTCTTTCTGCTGTTTTTAAGCCGACTCCGGGGGTTTTGCTCAAAATTTTGGTATTTCCTGTCACTATCGCCACCACAAGTTCCTCAATCCCCAGGGTATCGATTAAAGCTAGGGCTAATTGCGCCCCAACTCCATTGACGGAAAGCAGTTGACGAAACAGATCTCGCTCTGGAGCGGTGCCGAAACCGTACAATAAAGGCTGATCCTCGCGAAGGAGTAGGTGAGTAAAAATCTGACGACTATCATTGTTATCTTTGCCGATGTCTAGGGCTAATCGCGAGGGAATTTGGATTTCGTAACCGATCTGGTTTACGTCTAAAATCAAGATCAGTCGGTTATTGGGGGTTTTGATCACCTCGATCGCTTGTCCCCGTAAATAATTAATCATTGATTTAATTCTCCCACGAAAATAACCGAACCACAGTGATGACGGTTTTTACTCCCTGAAGGAATGCCGGGGAGATTTTCAGTTTTGTTACAATTGTTAACAGAAGTGAATGGCGCAATTGATAACCTAATTTTCTTGGCGTTAGTCCCCCATAATTGGAGAAGATACAAAATGAATGGCAACATTAGAGTCGGGAATCTCTTTGGAATTCCCTTTTATATTAATCCTTCTTGGTTCTTTGTTCTGGGGTTAATTACCTTAACCTATGGGGGAGAATTAAGTCAGTTTCCCCAGTTAACGGGAATTATGCCCTGGCTCTTGGGATTTTTGGCCGCTATTCTCCTATTTGCCTCCGTGGTTGCCCACGAATTAGGTCATAGTTTTGTTGCCATCGCCCAAGGTATTGAAGTTAAATCAATTACCCTCTTTTTATTCGGTGGTTTGGCAACTCTCGGCAGAGAATCGAAAACTCCCCTAGAAGCTTTTCTAGTGGCAATTGCTGGCCCTTTAGTTAGTTTACTGCTTTTCGGTATCTTCCTAATTATTGGTCTTAATATTAGCTTAAATGCGCCCATGGCGGCGATTCTTTCTTTGCTTGCCTATATCAACCTCGCTCTGGGTTTATTTAACCTGATCCCCGGTTTACCTTTAGATGGTGGTAATATCCTTAAAGCTATCGTTTGGCAAGTAACGGGCAATCCTAATAAAGGGGTTTTATTCGCTAGTCGTTTCGGTCAATTTTTTGGTTGGTTAGCGATTGTCATCGGTGCGCTATCAATTCTCGGAATCACTCAATTTGGCAGTTTTTGGACGCTATTAATTGGCATTTTCCTCCTACAAAATGCCGGCTTTTCCGCTCAATCAGCTAAGGTTCAAGATTTCCTAAGTCGCTACAGTGCTAAAGATGTTATCTCTCCTAATAGTCCTGTAGTTCCGATTAATTTAACCCTGCGCGATTTTGCTAATAATTATGTTATCGGTAAACAACAATGGTCTAAATTCATAGTTACCGATAGCGAAGGTAAACTATTAGGGGTGGTTAATGTAGAGGATCTGAAAACGATTCCCACTTCCCAATGGACAGAGGTAAATATCGGCCGGTTATTACAAACTAGCGAAAGTCTTAAACTGGTTTTGTCTCATACTTCCCTCCTAGATGTGGTGAAAATTTTGGAAGGAGAAAATTTATCTCAAGTGACAGTGGTAGAAGAAAACGGCACGGTTTTGGGGTTAATTGAGAAAGCTTCTATTCTTACTTTTCTCTCCCAAAAAACCCAAAGTCAACCCGCTTAATCAGTGACCAGTTATCAGTGAGCAGTTATCAGTGAGCAGTTATCAGCTAGAATCAGTTAGGTAAATATAGTTTTTACCTCAATATTATTGCATAATTTTGTTTAGTATCTACTGACTATACTAACTGTCGCATTGCTTGCCATAATTGTTCGTATTCTTGCTCGGTTGCTGGCGATAAAGGGTTTAAAAAATCGCTTTTTTTGATCGCTTCTGGATTGACAAGTAAAGGATTATTTTTAATATCTGGGGGAATTTGATCGGGATTTTGAGTGAGAATTAGGGGTGATAATCCAGAGGTAAATAAAGAAATTTTATTAGCAGATTCTGATTGCCAACAAAAATTAATCCATTGCTCCACAAGAGAATTAGGAGTAGTTAAAACTGGTTTTACCCACACATCTGACCAGAGAGAAGTACCAGATTTGGGGACAACAACTTTAATTTTATTATAGCGATCGCTCACTGGTAAAATATCATTAGACCAACCCACAGACAGCCAGACATCACCGAGTATTAGGGGTTGTAAATAATATTGAGAACTATAAAATCTTACCTGTTTTTGTAAGGCGAATAGCTGATCTTTTAGTCCCATTACTTGCTTTAAATCACTAGAATTATAAGAATAACCCAATTTTTTTAGGGTTAAACCGATGACTTCGCGACGATTATCAATTAGGGCAATTTTACCGGTTAATTCCGGTCGCCATAGATCAGACCAATCCTGTGGCCGCCAGTCAAATTGAGCGAATTTTTCCTCATTATAGGCAATTACTGTCATTCCCCAACGGTAGGGCGCAGCCCAGACTTTTCCCTCTGTTTGCGGTTGTCCTTGAGCATTGCGAGTCATATTTTCTTGCCAACGGGGGGGCAGTTTTGACCAATTAGAGAGTTGAGTAGTATCTAGGGGTTGAATTAAACCGTTGCTAATCGCTGTTCCTAGCCAAGCATCCCCTAGGGTGACTAAATTACCGATAGCTGGTTTTTGTTCCCTAAAAGGGATAGGAATCGAAAATTGTGAGGTTGGTTGCCCCTGATTTTTTAACCATTTTTCCAATAATTTTAATAGCTCTTTCAGCTGTCTTTCCGACTGAAAATTGACTTTTTTTTCGGCAATAGTTTTCTGAAAATCTGTTAGTAGTCGCGGGGGAATCGAACCAGACAGGAGAAAAATGCTCGGCTCGCCGCTTCTGGAAGCGCAGCCACTTAAACCTCCTGCTAAGGCGATTGTACCTAATCCTTGCACAAAAGAACGTCTGTTTAACATATCGCCCGCCGATTCTCAACTTTAACAGTAATAATTGCCAGTTTCTAGCCTTAAATTATTATAGAACGATTTTTAACGGTAAATTTGACCTCAAGCGCTGGCTGGGAATATTGGTACAATCAAGGAGAAATAACCCAGTTTAAGCGGGTTCTGGTAGCTTGAAGTTCATTTCTGTCAAAAAAGTGAGTTCTATGGGTGTTAGGATTAATTTTGAGGCAATATGGAGAGTTTTTTGAGCTATGACCCCTGAATTAATCACCTTTGGTCGGTATCTCGCGGGTGAATTTGAAAATCAACGGCAAGCGCAAGCAGAACCGGTGTGGTACGTTCACCTGCGTTTATGGTTGCGTCCGTTGCCTTTATTTCGGGAAGACAGCATCGCACTTTTTGCCGAACAGGCCAGTATGATCAATTTAGACCAACCCTACCGACCGCGACTTTGGCGATTAACGCGCTCGGAATCGGGAGGGTTAGAGGTTAGGCACTATATGTTTAATGACCTGAAATCCGTGCAAGGTGCGGGCAAAAATCCCGATATTTTGCGAAAAATTAGCTTAGAAGACCTAACTTTCCTGCCTACTTGCACTTTAGCGGTCAAGGTCTATACCCTCCCTGATCATCAATACCAGTTTATCGCCCAACCGCAACCAGAACAGCGCTGTCAATTCACCTATGAGGGGACAACCTATCAGGTGTCTTTAGGTTTCGAGGTGACGAGTCATAGCCTAAAAACCTACGATAAGGGTCTAGATCCCGGCACCGGTAAGGGAATTTGGGGCGCTCTGCTCGGTCCCTATCAATACGAGAAAAAACAGGATTTTTCGGCAGAATTGGAGGTGTGAGGAAGATTGCATCACATTAGATCAAAATGACGGCAGATAACACCGCAAACAGCCGCTAAAGCGGTAATTCCTAAAGCTGTACCGATGTCTTGTCCTTGATTGACGGCAAAGGAAGTGACGATTCCCGCACCTAAACCGGCTGTGATTGCCGCTCCGAGAAAATCTTTATCTGAGTTTTTATACATAGAGATAAGGCCAAATTTCCACAAAATCGTGTTTTTCACCTTATCATCCTCTTTTGAGCAACTAATCACCCGGGGGCGGAATTGCAATCAAGCTTTAGATTTAGCCACGTTTCTTAACATTAAGTTGGGTAAGATAGATAGGGGGTAAAATCGATGAAATTAGCTAAAATCTCTTTTTCTGGCTTTTCAACGCTGATTATCTCCCTTTTGCTAATACTGAGTTTTGTTAATGCCAGCAAGGCACAATCGGATCAGCAATTCTCATTTTGAAATAAATAGAGCATTAACCCCGATTTTGGCAGGGAAAATATAGTACGAAGCAACTATTTTCTAGAAGAGGCGAACAATAAAAAAAACAATTGG
>VYKP01000476.1_pt1 | contig 21979 bp, 22 predicted proteins | sample 5114551 | NCBI WGS metagenome assembly VYKP01 (sample SAMN12291777, study PRJNA351875) | freshwater metagenome | isolation source: freshwater lake | place: USA: Michigan, Baseline Lake | collected 2013-08-09
TTCATGCCACGGATGCGGCCCGTGATCCCCGCGACACGGATGATCGCCCCCGATGCTGCGGAACCCGGGATCGTGGGCAGCACGATCTCTCGGGCGGTCCACCCAATGTGCGTCTGCTTGCCTTGGTAGAGCTGCCCTGAAGCCCGCTGGTGGATGCCTTCGAGCGAGCGGATCGGGTGGCAGACCTCTGGGAAGTCGCCGCCGAGGATCTCGCTGTTCTCCAGCTCCGCCTTGATCGAGTCCAGCATCCCCGCCGCGTGCTCTTCGTCCGACCCCACGAGCGCCACGAACTCCCGGTGCCCGTACACCAACGCCCACAGACACGCAATCTCGCAGAGCGAGGTCTTGCCTGAGCCGCGCGGCATCGCCATCGCAAACAGCCCGCCCTTGAGCACCGCCTGTTCGATCTTGGCGATGACCTTGAGATGGTCATCCGACCACTTCAGGTGAAACGTCTGCGGGAAGTACGCCTCGCAGAAGTACCGGAAGTCCCGCGCGGCTCGATCTCGCCTGGCCGGGTCCGCAACCGACGGCAGATCACCAATGTCCCGTCCCGACAGCGACAGCATCGCGTTGCGGAGCCGGGCACGCTCCTTCATCGCGTCGTATCCCGTCAGACCTTCGGGCGCATTGGCAGCATCGGCGATCGCCTCGTGCCGCGTGGTCGCCAGCCACGCCACGTATCGGAACAGATCAACCTTGCCCGCATCGCCGTCGGCCGCGACGCGGAACCCGGCGCGCGTGCGATGCCGGTGGAGCTGCCGCTCGCTGATCACCTCGCCCTGCGTCGTGCTGTTGAGCAGCCGCGCGAGTTCGCCGGGCTTGAGTTTGCGCGGGTCAATCGCCACCTGCGGACATCTCCTTCACGAGCCACGCGGCGTAGTGCACGAGGTTGACGCTGCCGTCGGCGTTGGTCGGCGCGCCCGCATCGATGTCGGCGCGGAGCATGGCTTCGGTCACGGGCTTGCCGCCAAGCCGGGTGAGCACGCGGGCGGCGTCCGCCACGGGCATCGCCGCCGGGTTGAGCCGGGACATTCCCTGTCCGCTCCCCGCAGGCTGGGAACTAGGCGCGTGTTCGGGAGTCATCGCGGACCTCCCGCGCGAACTTGCCCACATGGGCGGAAGAGTTGCCCACATGTCGCAGAATCATCGAGAAATGCAGCCCCAACGCCTTGCCTGTTGGCCAGATGCCGACGAATGTGTGTCATACGCGAGCGGGATGGCCGCACGCGACGGAGACCACGACGATGAACGCCAAGAAGACCACCAAGACCAGCCTCGACGGGATCAGCAAGCAGAAGGCGATCGACGCCGAGATGGAATGGGCCAAGGTCGAGCTCTTGCTCGAAACACTGGAAACCCGCAAGAGCGACGGCCTCGACTTCCACGAGATCCCGGTCTGGTCGATCCGCGACTTGGTCCGCCACGCCTTTGAGGCCGGGTACCACGAGGGCCTTCACACGGGTTACCGCCAAGGGCGAACGGACGCGTGCCGCGAGGCGGCACGAGAAGAGGCCCCGACAAGCCCACGAAATCCTGAACTGCCGACTACCTGAAGCCCGCGAAATGCGGGCTTCGCTGTTTAACCGACCACCCATTCGCATAGGAGCAGAAGCATGAACAAGCGCACGACCAAGACCACGAAGACCGAACCGACCGCCGCCCAGACCTACGCCGCAAGGCAGAACGACATCGCCCGCCTGATGGACGTGCTGCAGATGGAACTCGACAAGCACGCCGAGGGGGCGAAGGCCGACCCACGCAACTGGGGCTTCGCGGGAAGCCTCGGGAAGGTCCGCAGCGACCTGATCGACCTGGTCGGATTCCTCAGCAACATGGATCCCGAGCACGTCGAGACATTTCTGAACGACGCCGAGTAACCGCCACCACGGAGACACGCCATGAAGATCAAGCACATCGTCATCGAGGGCAGCGAGGAAGACATCACGGTGCGAGCCACGGCCGACGGCGCGACCGCGAGCGTGGTCCGCATGAGCCGAGCGCAGGGCCGCTTCGACAAGGTCATCGCCGAGTTCCGCCGCGACGAGAGTCGCGAGGCGAGGTACGCCAAGGCCTGCATCGTCGCCACGCACGTATACGGGACCGACCGCCACGGACGCCCCGCCGCCACTAACTCGATGGTCCACGACGTGATGAATGAGATCGAGCGCGTCGCGGGCTGCTAACAGACCCCACGCGGCGTCGCGGGGAACCGCGACGGCCACGCTTCCCCGCCGCGATGTGCGACGGGAGTTCCAACCCCCAGTTCGGAGATGACCATGAGCACGAAGACGAAGAAGCCCGCCAAGCCCCGCACCCCCCGCACCCCGAAGATATCCAAGAGCGCTGCCCGCGCGGAGGGAGCCGCCAAGACAGACCGGCTCCGCAAGGCGGCCCTCGCCGAGATCAACGACCGGTTGGCGGGCGGGAAGCAGGACCACGAAGTCCCCAGCGAGAAAGAGGTCGCCAACAACGCGAGCCTTGGCGCGGCTACCAAGGGCAAGAAGGCCAAGGGCGAGAAGGCCCCCAAGACGCCGAGGGCCCCGAAGCCCGCAAAGGAGCCCAAGCCCAAGCGCGTCAGCGCCCTCGACGCGGCGGCGCAGGTGCTCGCCGCGAGCGAGGTGCCGATGCGGGCCAAGGAGATGATCGCCGCGATGGAGGCGAAGGGCCTGTGGACGAGCCCCGGCGGCAAGACCCCCGAGGCCACGCTCTACGCCGCCATCATCCGCGAGATCGCCGCCAAGGGCACCGCCGCTCGCTTCAAGAAGCACGAACGCGGCGTCTTCGTCGCGGGGAAGGGAGCCTGATCCATGAGCGCCACCCCGGCTCCCCAGCCCGCGCCGACCCAAGCGCAACTCGAGGCCGTGCTGCAGGCCGCCTTGTACCTTCTCGGCGCACGGCAGGACCGGATGCTCACCATCGAGGAATGGACGGACCTGGCGCGGGCTGCCGCCGCCTGCCAAGGGCGCAAGACGGCCGACTACCTCACCGAGCACGACCTCGAGGACATCGCCGAGCGGTACGCCCTTGAATGGGACGAAGCGACCGACGGGGCTCTGCCCACGCTCGACGACGAGTGAGGCGTACATCACGCCTCGCTCCCAGCCGCGACACGCGTCGCGGCTTTCTCTTCGGCCACACCCTTCGCAGGCAGGCGCTCCGCCTTGCGGCCCGTGAACTTCTCCCAGCGCTGCACGATGACATCGCAGTAGAGCGCGTCGAGCTCCATGAGGAACGCGTGCCGCCCGGTCATCTCCGCGCCGATGAGCGTGGAGCCGCTCCCTCCGAAGAGATCGAGCACGTTCTCGCCGGGACGCGATGAGAACTCGATGGCCCGCCGCGCGAGTTCGACGGGCTTCTCCGTGAGATGGACCATGCTCTGTGGGTTGACCTTCTTGATCGACCAGGTGTCCGGCACGTTGGCCGGGCCGAAGAAGCGGTGCGCCGCGCCTTCCTTCCAGCCGTAGAAGCACCACTCGTGGTTCCCCATGAAGTCCTTCCGCGTGAGGACCGGGTGCTCCTTGATCCAAATGATCGCCTGGGCGAAGTAGAGCTCGCAGCGCTTCAGCACCGGCGGGTAATTGCCGCAGTTCGCGTAGCCGCCCCAGATGTAGAAGGTGCCGCCGGGGATGAGCACACGGGTGATGTTTCCGAACCACGCGGCGAGCAGCCGGTCGAACTCGTCATCCGACACAAAGTCGTTGGCGAGCGGCCGGTCCTTGGCACGAAGCTTCTTGTGCGTCGCTCGGCTCTTCTCTGGGTAGCGGTTGAGGTCGGCGCTTTGCTGGTCGTGCTGGTCTGCCTTGCCAGGCAGCGCGAACGAGCTCAGGCCGGCGACGATCGCGTTGTTTGAGCGGGGCTCGACCTTCACGTTGTACGGCGGGTCCGTGTTCACGAGATGGATCGGCTGGCCATCAAGCAGGCGGTCGAGGTCCTCGGGCTTGGATGAGTCGCCGCACATCAGGCGGTGGTTGCCGAGCACCCAGATGTCGCCGGGTACGGTCGTCGCTGCGTCCGGTGCGCCCGGCACGTCATCGGGATCGGTCAAACCCTCGCTGCCCGCGGGAGCCATGATGGCGCTGAGATCCTCGGCGCTGAAGCCGAGCAGCGCGAGATCGAAGTCCACGCCCTTGAGGTCGGCCAGCTCCAGCGGCAGGAGTTCCATGTCCCACGACGTCAACGTGGCGACCTTGTTGTCGGCGATGCGAAGCGCCTTGACCTGTTCCGGCGTCAGATCATCGGCGCGGATGGTCGGCACCTCCTTCAGCCCGAGTTTCCGCGCCGCGCGGAGCCGCGTGTGCCCGGCGATGATCACGCCGTCGGCGTCGATCAGGATCGGCACCTTGAAGCCGAACGCCTCGATGCTCTTGGCCACCGCGTCGATGGCGGCGTCGTTGATGGTGCGAGGGTTGCGGTCGTACTCGTGGACCGCGTCGATGGGAAGCGTTTCGATGTTCACAGCGATCTCCGTCGTGGGTATGGGCGCGGCGGTAAGCGCCGGCGCGAGGCGTCGTGGTGGCCCGCCGCACACGCGGTGGGTCCAGGGATCGGTGGATCGCTAGTTGGCTGGATCGCTCGGGCGACGGGCCCGTCCGGGAGCGCTTAGCGCCCCGATTCTCCCGCGCTACGGGCCGCGCCCGTTGGCCACGGGTCCGCCCACGTTGGCCCACGTCGCGTCATTGGCGGCGAGGCGTACCAACCCCGCCACGGGGCCGCCCCGCGCTCGGACGGGCGAAACAAACTCTGTCGCCAAGCGCGGCTGTTCCCGCGGGCGTCGATTCGCAGGCTCGGCCCGGGAGTACCTAACGCCATCCGCCTCCCCTGCCGTAAGGCTTCCGGCTGTAAGGCTCCCGCTAGGCGCGGCCTGGCACACGACCTGCATGGGCGCTGCGGTGGGGACGCCGGGGACGGGAGAAGAGGATTCAGAAAGAGAGAGATCATTCAATCTTTCAATACCTGCTTTCCGCCCACGGGCACGCGACGCGTGGGCGCGCGCGGAGATTAGATGAACGATTGAGGTTTCTTGTTCAGGCCAGCGCATACACCACCCTCGGCTTGGTTGCCGTCTCCTCGGTCACTTGCTCGATCTGCCCGGTTTCCAGGAGGTTGTCGATGACTTCCTGCCGTTCCCGCTGGGTGAGCCACTGCGTCTTGCGGCACAGTTCACTGCGGGAGATCTTTCCATCCGCCTTGCGCACGATGCGCAGCACGCGCTTCTGCCGGGCGTCGAACACGCCGTCGGCAACCCACTCGTGGGCGATGTAGAGCATCCTCCGTGTCAAATACTCCGACAGGTCACACGCCCAACGGGCCGCAGCGGCGTCGATCACTGGTTTCGGGGCGTTGGCGGAGCAGGCATAGACCAATGCGAGGCGGCACGCCTTCTCTTCGGCCCGTGCCCAGAGCGACCGTCCGGCCTGATCCGGCCTGCCGAGTTCGGCGTCAACAGTTGCCGCCAGCGCATCGAACAACGCGCCGGCCTCCGGCGTGGCATCGACGACGAGGGGCTCGGGATGCTCGCCGGCGAGGTTGCCGCCGGGCTTGAACGATCCCCACCATGCAGCGGCCTGCTTGATCGCCTCCGGCACCGGCCGCGCCTTGGCTCGCTGACGCGCCGGCGTCGCGGTTGCCTCGAACACGAGCAGACGCGCGATGAACCCATCACTGAGGCTGTCAGCCGTCAGGGACTCGTAAAAGTGCTCGGGGACGGTTGTGCCGTAAACACTGACGCACGGCTGGTCGACCACCTTGTTCCGCTTGGCGTCGGCGTAGGCCTTGCCGCGGAAGATCGTGTCGGCGCTGGAATAGAGCTTCATCAGCGCCGTGAGGACGTTGAACAAGTGCGGGGCCTTCTTGGGATCGCCGATGGTGCGCAGGAAGCGCCCGAACTCATCGATCTGGAACAGGATCGCGGGCTCCGTCTCCACGGCGGTGACCAGCCCCGCATCGGACGCGAGGTCCTCGTTCCCCTCGTGCTCGACCATGTCCGCGGCGAAGAGCACGTTCTTGTTCACCTTGCGGGCGTGGTCCTTGCCTGCGCCCGATGGGGCGACGCCGACACTGTAGAGATTGGTGCGGTTGCCGCGCTCATCGCGCACCTTGCGTGCCGCGAGCACGGCTTGCAGACAGACGCCTGCGGCGAGTGCGAGCACGGGCTGTGGCCGCGTGGCGGTGGCGAGGTTGTACGCGACCACCTGCTCGATCAGCCCGGGCACATGGAGGAGGTGCTCGGGGAACGGACCGGGATCGGGAACACGCTGCGACGTTGCTCGCTGCGCGTCATCGCGGCGGCGCTCGGGGTCGAATCCGGAGAGGTCCACGTCGCTGGCCTCCACGGGCCCCGTGTCACGAAGCCAGCCGAGCGGTTTGTCGTGCGGCTTGCTCGCGGCGTCCGTCACCTTGTGACGGAGTTCCTTCTCCGTCCACGGCGGATCGCAGCGCGGGTTGTAGCGGTCCGCCAGCAACCGGAACGCTGTCTCCGCGTCGAGGCCGAAGCCATGCACCATCGCGGTCGCGGCGGTATAGGTCTGGCTGTGGCCGCCCGAGCCGGAGATTGCCGGTGGGATGCGGTCGAGGTACGCGGCGGCACGGCGCTCAACGTGGTCCTGTGGGAGCGCAGGGAAACGATCGCTTCTGAGCGGAGCGGGTTGGGAAGCGATCGGTTCCTTGCGCCCGTGCCGCCTCTCGGTTACCGCCTCCGCCAGCGCCACCACGGCCGCGGCCAACTCCGCGTGGTCGATGACAGCGGGATCGCCTTCGAGCGGGTCATAGGGCTCGCCGCTGGGGTGCGTGCCCGGGCCGACAACCGTCTGCGCCCCGGTGCTGCGGAGCTCGACCATCATCTTGCGTGAGACCGGGTCCTGGTGCTTGCGGGTCAGCGCCCCCTCACAGATGTACCACCAGTGCGAGGCGGGCTTGCCGGGCCGGCCGGACTTTGCACCCGTCGCCGGCAAGAACTCCGGCGCGAGCGCCACCGCCTCCTCGCAGTCGAGGTCGACGTCGACGAGCCATCCGCTGGGCTCGCCCAGTAGCAGTCCGATGTTGCCGGTGCCGTTGAAGTGTTGGGGTAGGTCTGGCTCATCCAGGCGCAGGGTCTGCCAGCCCTTGAGCACAGGGATCTTCGTTCCCGCGGGCACCGGGATGGGCGCATAGCCGCGCGACCGGTACCACCGGGCCGCATCGAGCAGGTTGTGTGTGTGCTCGGGGATGTGCATCAGAACGGGATCTCGTCATCAGGGATGCCGTGCGTCGTGCCCGCGGGCGCGCCAACGGCGTCGGGTACAGCATCGGGATCATCCAAGCGGGCGGGGCGCTCGCCGAGGTGGTGCGAAGAGACGCGTTCGAACTGGTCGCCGGCCTTCTTTTCGACGGTGATCGCCAGGGTCTGCGCGAGTGCCCCGGCCTTGGCCATCTCGACCGCCTCCTCCGTGCCGCCCGGCACCGGCTCAACCGAACGGGCACGCCACCAGGCCTCGGCTTTGGTCCGCGCGTACCCGGTGTGGTCGAAGCAGACCCACTCGCGGAAGTAGCGGTTGAATCCCACGCGGTACTCGACGCGCATCGTCAGCGGCGCGGATGGGTCGCTGCGTTTGTAGTGCACGTGGTACGTCGTCTCGCTGACGCGATGCTCTTCCCGCGTAGTCTGCCCCGAGAGGATGCCCTCGGTGCTGGCCTTGGCCTCGTGCTGCTGCTTGTTGGGCTCGGGGAACTGGTGTCCGCACTGCGGACAGGTCTGGTAGCCCGCCGCGATGAGCGCGTGGCACTCCGGACATTCCTTCGCGGGTGCCTCGCCGTCGCCACGGTCCTCGGCAGCAAGGCGGATGGCATCTACCGGCCCGTGACGCAGCACGTTGCCGCCGAAGTCCAGCACAAGGCAGTCCGCTTTGCTGGGGTGCAGCCGGAATCCTCGTCCCACCATCTGGTAGTACAGGCCCGGCGACATGGTCGGCCGCACGAGCGCCACGCAGTCGATGTGCGGGGCGTCGAAGCCGGTGGTGAGCACGTTGACGTTGCACAGGTACTTGAGATCGCCCCTGCGGAACCGCGCGAGGATCGCGCTGCGGACGCCGTCGGGCGTGTCGCCGGTGACGAAGCCACACTCAACGCCATGCTTGGCCCTGAGCACATCGACGATGTGCTGCCCGTGGCGGATGCCCGACGAGAAGATGAGCGTGGCGCTGCGGTCCTTGGTGTGCGTGACGAGTTCGGCGCAGGCACCCTCGACCAGCCCTTCCTTGTCCATGAGGTCCTCGACCTCGCTGGCGACGAACTCGCCGGCGCGGACGTGCAGCTCGTCGGTGCTGACCTTCTGCAGGCCCGCCTTGGTCTTGAGCGGCGACAGGAATCCCTGCACGATGAGCTCGCGGACGCCAACCTCGTAGCAGACGTGGTTGAGGATGTTCTCGGCGGCGCAGATCGAACCGGACTTCATGCGGTACGGCGTGGCCGTGAGCCCGATGACCCGGACGTGAGGGTTCACGACCTTGGCGTCGGCGATGAACTGGCGGTACATCCCGTCGTCTTCGGCGGGCACCATGTGCGCCTCGTCGACGATGATCAGGTCCACTGGGCCAAGATCGCACGCCTTCTTCCAGATGCTCTGGATGCCCGCCCGCTGAATAGATGCCGACGGGCACGTCGGGCGCGATGGTGCGAAGCTTGTCCGCCGCCTGCTCGAGCAGTTCCTTGACGTGGGCCAGGATGACGACCCGCCCGTTCCAGTGCGTAACAGCATCGCGGCAGATCGTGGCGATGACTGGCGTCTTCCCGCCCCCGGTGGGGATCACCACGCAGGGGTTGTCATCGCGGGCGCGCAGGTGCTCGTACACCGCGGCGATGGATTCGGATTGGTAGGGGCGGAGGTTCATGGCTTGAGTTGCGTGATCTCCACGAGCACTTTGCCGCCGGGCGTGATGGGCCCGCGGATGACTTCGAGCCGGTCGATCTGCGAGTCATCGCGATACGCCCCTCCCTTGGCCAGAGCGTCAAGGAGGGCCTTCTGCACGTTGTCCAGGTCGCGCCGGCGCGCGTCGGGCGGGCAGACCGTCACCCGCACCGACAACCGGCCGAGCATCGCGGTCACGCGCATCGCCGCGAGAGCGGCGCACACCGCTTGGCGGTAGCGCCGGCCCTCGCGGCTGATGACGGTCCTGGAGCCCAGCCGCCGCCAGATGTGGTTCACGCTGGGCGGATACGGGAGCTCCAGGACACGACCGGATGGACTTGGGGGGGTCAGCGTTTCCAGGGCGGCGTGCTCCCCGGGCCAGCGCTCACGGCCTGGCGCTGCGGTGCCGCCGAGCCGCCCTTCTTGGTGTAGCCCTTGATGACGTTGGTGAACTCGCCGTTGTCGTCGCGCTTCTTCAGACCGACGGAGATCTCCAGCGGGATGTTGTGGAGCTCGACCGAGTCCTTTGGCTGCATCACGCCGATGGCGCGGCAGATGGCCGAGAGTTCGCCTCGGGCGATCTTGACCGTCATCTCGCTCTTGTTCTCGAGGTTGAGGCGAGCCCAGACGAGGCGGCCCTTGAACTCGCCGTCGATGACCTGAAAGGTCAGCTGCAGGTACTTACCGCCGCCGGTCTTGGTCGGTTTGTACTCCGAGTCGGAGATCACCGCGGTGTACTTGCCGGCTGGGAGCGGGTCGAGGGCGACGGACGGGTCGACCTGCGAGGCGTCGAAGTTGTTCAGTGTGGCCATGTGACAGATTCCTTGTGCAGGGATGTGTGGGAGTGCGGTGGGGGGACGGATCAGTTGGCGAGGACTTCGGGCGCGGCTGCGGGCGCAGGCGTGGCGACGGCCTCGGCGAAAGGGTTCTCGCCACGGGCGAACGCGCCGTAGATGCGGAAGTCGAGCGGGAGCTCCTCGGGAAGCCCCAGGCGGTTCTTGGCGACATGAGCGGGGCGCTCGACGGTGCGGATGATCCGCTCACCGGTGCCGATGCCGTTGTGCTTGGCCTGGTTGAACCCCTCCGCCACCTTGACGGTGTGGACCTTGTACGTGGCGAAGAGAACCTCGTCGGCCCACTCCTGCACCAGCGCAGACGCGAGCTTGTGAAGGCGCGGCGAGTAACGGTCGTATGGCACGGTCTCGGGGTTTTCGAACTTCTCGATCTTGGCGTGCGCGATCAGGACGACGGTCATGCCCCGGTCGCTACGGAGAGCGTCGAGTGCGCCGAGCACCATCCGCCACTTGTCAACGGCGAACGTGTATCCCTTGGCGTATCCGATCTTCTCAATGTTCTCGACGCTCTCGTCAGCGCACACCTCGGCCCAGATCAGGCGCTCCAGCCAGTCGAGACTGTCGATGACCACGGTCTTGTACTGATGATCGCTGGAGTACAGCGACTCGAGCGCGGCCATGATGTCGCCGAAGCTCTTGGCGAGCGGGAAGGACTCGCAGTCGATGTCGGCGAGGCCGTCCTCGGTGGGGACGAAGATAGGCTTGTCGGCCATCGCGCCGAAGGTGCTCTTGCCGATGCCGTGCGTGCCGTACAGCATGACGCGGCGAGGCTGGGCCTTGCGGCCCTTGGTGATCTGGTTCATGAGGGTTGTTGGGGGCATGCGGTCTCCGTGTTTGCTGGATGGGCGGTCGAGGTCGTCGGGCCAGATCTCGCGGGTGAAATCACCCTGCCCGAGCCGCACGAGCGGCTGGGCGTCGGACTTAGAAGTGGAATGGCGCGTCACGCGGCAGCGCCAGCGGGTTCGGCGGCGGCCGGCGTTTGCGGGAGCGGATCGCCGCCGCGAACGATTGAGAAGTTCTCGTCGCCGTACTCAAGGATGCAGAAGCCGGTGAAGACCCGCGTGACCGCCCGCCCCGTCTCGGTTGCCGCGTCCACAGCGACCACTCGCTTCTCAGCATCGACGGCATATCCGGCATCGAGCCGGACGGCGGCCTCGCCGTGCAGGAAACCCACTGCGAGGATCGACAGGAAGAGCGTCTTCTCGACTTCCTCCATGTCTGTGTCCTCGGCGAACTGGAAGCGGTACACGAGCGAGCGGCTTTGCATGGGGGATTGCTCCGGACGGGGCGGGGGATCACAGATGGGTGGCGGCACCCGCTATCAGGCATCTCGCCGACGGCGGCACGTTTTCACGACAGGTACTGATCAAGATCCGCGCGGCGAAACGTCTCGCGGACGCGCTTCAGTGAGGAATCGAGGGTGGAGCGGGGCACGCCGCGGCTGCGGGCCACGCTGCTGACCGAGTCACGACGGAGTTGATCGCAGGCCTTGCGAAGGTCGGGCGGCAGATTGGTCACCGCCACCTCGACATCGATGCGCAAAGCGATGTGCCGGAGGTCGTCGTCTGCCGCGGGCTTGTCGTGGTGGTCGGCGTCGAAGGACCGAGCGGGGCGCTGCGAGCCCTCGGCGCGGCGGAGCTTCCACGCTTTCTGCTGAATGAGGTGCTCGACGAACGCTGCGGGCTTGCCGCGAGCGGGATCGAACCGTTCCCACCCGATGACAACTTCGAGCAGGAGTTCCTGCTCGAGGTCCTCGCGGGAGCAGGTGCGGATCAGGCGTCCGAGCTGACGGGCTTTGATGCGGGCGAGACGGCGGGCGAACTGCAGGGTCGTTGGATCGATCATGGCCGGACCTTCCTGGCATTGCCAGAAGGCCCCGGGGAGCGACAGGTCCGGCGTGAGCTCACCGGGGCGGGAATGGCGTGGGATGCGGGCCTGTCGTCCCCGACTGGCGACTTGTCGACTCCGCGCCAAAGAAACAGGCAATGCACCCGCCCCAAAGCGACACAACCCGCTGTATTTCAGCGGGCTGCGCACGATGTTCGTACCTCAAGAAGGTCTGCAGCCTCTCCGCCAGGCGCTCGCGCCGCTTCTGGTTCTTGGGGGAAGCGTCTCCGCTCTCCCAATCCAAGATGCCGCGCCCGCGGGCGAAGGCGTACAGCAGCGCCCACTGGACATCGGGCTTGCGGGTCCGGGCGATTCCCATACCCATTGACGAGAAGTCGAAGGTCCCTTGTTCACCGCGCACGGTGACCGAGACGGTGTGCCCATCCGTAAAGCGAATCCGCACATCCGACCACTTGGCTCCGGCCGGTGTTGCAAAGCGGGGCGTGCTTTCGCGCGGAGCAGCAACCCTCACGTGGCGGCCGACAAACGCCGCAAGCGTCTGCGCGATCGGGCGTTTGGCCTCGAACACGCCCTCCCCTTTCCACGTCAATGTCTCATCCAGAGTGATCCACGCCGAGCCGCGACCATCGACGACCGAGTTCACCGCATCGCTGGTGCTGCGCCGGCTGGGCGTGACGAGGACAAATGGACGCCGCGATAGCGCGGAAACGTGGCCGGCGCTCTTGAGGAGGTCGTTGGCGTCCCGCGTCGTGGCGAGGTAAACCGGGAATCGCTCGCCTTCGACGGGAACGAACTCACCCAACCACCACAGGCGGTTGCCCATGCCGACCGAGGACGGTGTGCCGATCAGTCCGAGCGCGGACCCGACCCCGCGAAAGAGCGTGTCGGCGTCGAGCTTCCACAGGACGATGTCTTCGCGCGAAATGGGCGAGGCCTCGGAGGTCTCGCGGTCGACGGCAACAATGTCGTCCTCGTCATGGACCACGACCTTGCGGCCCTCGACCGCACCGGGCCACGGCACCGATAGCGCGAGCTCGTCCATCGGAGTCAGCAGGGGCTCGAGGAACTGCAGGTCGTCGCCCATGTGCTCACGCCAGACGGAGCGAACGCCCGCCCAGCCGTGGATGTTCTCAAGCGCTCGCCAAAGCCGCATGGGCCACCTCCCGTGTTCCCTTCACGAACCCGCGGCGGCGCAGGAAGCACTCGATGAGCTCGGCATCGTCGTCGCGGGTGTAGGAGGCCGTGTTGCCGTGGCGGATCGTCACGGGTCGGGGCTTGCGTCCGTCCGCGAACCGCACCTCGAACGTGGCGCTGGTGAGAAGCGAGTCGGACGCGATGGTCTCGCCCGCCGCCTCCAGCGCCACAAGCACGTCGTCGGCCTTCTCGACCTTGCGCCGGTGGTACGGGCCGCCCACATACAACGAGAGCTCCACGAGCCGCACCGACGCGAGCCCGCCGACATCGGTGCAGACGAGGCTGCGGCGGCCCACCGCCCGCAGCGGCTCGAGGTCGTAGCGATCGGGGTCGGGCGGGAACATGTCGCGCCGGCCGAAGATGTGCTGGCCCACGAGCTCTCGGTACGCCGTGCGTTCCTTCTTGGTGCCGCCGTTGATCCGGAGCTCCCAGGTCTTTCGGTTGAACGTCACCACGCCGTGGGCCATCGGGCGGTAGCGGACGCACCCCGGCTTGCCGTCGTCCAGGCTCCCCTCGCGGCGGTACGGGCCGCCGTGACGCACCAAGAAGCGGAGTTCGTCGCCGTGGTCGAAGAAGAGGACGCGAGCGCCAAGGCCGCGACGGTTGGCCGAATACCACGCCGCCACCGCGCCGTCCAGGGCCGCGATCTTCTCCGGCCCTGGTGGGACCCAGGCGAGCACCGTGCCCTTCGCGGGAACGAACGTCTCGAAGCTGCGACGCCGCGAAACCGAGAGTTCAGTGTGGCATCGCCGCAGAAGTTCGGCGTCCGCCAGCCAGACACGGGTGGCGATGTCCGCCGGCGCGAGGTGATCGTGGGGCAGGTTCAGGCCCGCCTGCTCGACGGCGCTCAGGAGCGACTCCATTCCGGCGGGAGTCGACATCTCATGGATGTGCCAGAGGGCGTCGAGCAGATCGATGGGGAGTTCACCCACGCTGGTGGTAAGCAACGCGACCTCGACCCGCTCGATGTCCAGGCGATCCGGATCAGTGGGGAGCATCGCTCCGTTGGCGGCGAGATGGGCGGCGTGTGGTCGGAGAAGTTCGATCAGCGCCGCGGGATCGACTTCACGAAGGGCGTATGCGTTGGTGAAACGACGGAACGAAAGGGTGCTCATGATCCAGGGCCTCCGCACGAGTTTGTCCCCGGTTTCCAACCGGAGGTGATGGCCCTAGTGTACCCCGAACGAACACGGATGTTAAGGATCCGACAGGGTATACTCGCTTTGTCCACAACCATCGGTTTTGACAGCGGTTACAGGCCGATTCGGCTTGGGTGCGGTTGCCAGAACCTCGGTCTGTAAACGAGCCCAGGCCCGCCGCTGGTGGGTCCAGTCCGGCATACACGTCAGTGGCCGGAGAAGCTGCTCGGAGAGCTTGCTGCGCCCCTGGATCACCCGAGGCAGAAACAAGATCTCCTCCTGAATGTCCGGCGCGAGGTTGTTCAGGTTCATGATCTGGCTGACGCGTGCGCTCGTGACACGGCCCGCCCTCGCCAGATCGGACTGGTTGCGGACCGCGCCCGTCATCAGGAGCCGCTCGAACTTGATCGCCAGCGCCATGAGCTTGGAGATGTGGGGCGTGCGACCCTCCGGCGGCGTCAACTTCGGGGGCGCATTTCCCTCCTTGAGCTCTCGACGGGTGTTCGGCCCTCGCGTCAGATGGATCTTGAAGGTTAAGGTTGCGCCGTCGGACATGGTGGGGTCTCCTTGGCGAGCCAGTCGTTCTCCGCGTGAAACGTGACGCTGATCTCGCTGGCCGCGCCGTCGAAGGTGATCTTGGTGATCAGGAGCTTTAGGAACGCGGCCTGCTCGCGGGTCGTGAGGGCGCTCCACAACGGTTCGAACTCGGCCATCGCCGCCTCGGTTTCTTCACGCCCGACGAGTTTCTGGCGCAGGCGGTTGACGTCGTCGTCGATCGCCAGGAGCCGTCCCCGCGCCTCGCGTTCGCGGCCGTCGATGTCCGCCAATCGCGCCCGCGCCGCGTCCGTGCCCGCCCCCTCGGCCGTGAGCCGCGTGCTCGACTACCAGCCGCACGAGCTGCCGGTCGCGCCCGACCGTCTTGATGCGGCCGACGACGAACTGCTCGAGCTGATCGGCGGGAATCGACTTGCTGTCGCACCGGTCGTACCCGCGGTCTTGCGCGTTCGAGCAGACGTAGTAGCGGTAACGCTTGGTGTTCTGCGTCGAAAACGAGTGCAGCATTGGGCGGTTGCAGCCCTTGCACCACAGCAGCCCCTTGAGCAGGGCACCGTGCATGTTGTTGACCTCCGACCCGCCGGTCACGGCGTTGAAGCGGAGCTTGGCCTGCACGAGGTCCCACGTCTCCTTGTCGACGATCGCCTGGTGCTCCCCGTCGTACACGTCTTTGTGGTGCGCGACCTTCCCGATGTAGAGGACGTTGGTGAGCATGGTGTAGAGCAGGGAGCGGTTGATCGCTAGCCCGCCGATTGCGCGACCGTCCTTGGTGGTCCACTTCTTCGTCGTCCAGCCGCGCTTCTCCAGGTCGTGGACGACGCGGCGGATGGTCTCGCACCGCAGGTACGTGCGGAAGACCTCCCGCACCTGGCAGGCCTCTCCCTCGTTCACGACGAGCTTGCTGCCCACGTTGTCGTAACCGAGCACGGGCCGGCCGCCCGCGTACTTGCCCCGCTTGCGGGCGGCGGCGATCTTGTCCCGCGTGCGCTCCGAGATGATCTCTCGCTCGAACTGCGCGAACGAGAGCAGGATGTTCAACGTCAGCCGCCCCATCGAATGGGTTGTGTTGAACTGCTGGGTGACGGAGACAAACGACACCTTGTGCCGGTCGTACACCTCCATCATCTTCACGAAGTCTGTAAGGGACCGCGAGAGACGGTCCACCTTGTAGACCACCACGCAGTCAACCACGCCGGCGGCGATGTCGTTCATGAGGCGGCGTAGCGCGGGGCGCTCCATGTTGCCGCCCGTAAATCCACCGTCGTCGTACTTGGTCGGGAGGCAGACCCAGCCCTCGTTCTTCTGGCTCGCGATGTACGCCTCGCCGCTCTCACGTTGGGCATCCAGCGAGTTGAACTCTTGGTCAAGCCCCTCGTCGCTGCTCTTGCGGGTGTAGATCGCGCAGCGGACGCGGGGCGTTGCTGGCGTGGAGGTACGCCCGCTCATGCCGACACCTCCCCGGCCGTAGGTTCGCTGGCAGCCGGACGGTTGCCTCGGTCGATACCGAAGAACCGGTTCCCGTTCCAGTGGTTGCCCGTCGCGGCGTTGGCCACCGCAGAGAGGGACCTGTAGACACGTCCGTCCCATTCGAATCCGTCGGCTCGGACGAGCACCACGATTCGCGTTCCTTTGTAGTCTTTGGTGATAATGGTGCCAACCGCTGGGCGTGCGAACTTTGCGGGCTGCCGGAAGGTCCCCAGCGCCGCAACTTCGGGCGCAAGCGGAGCGGGCTCCGCTGTTCGCATCGACGGTGCCCTCACACGCACGTCGGCGTCGTTGGCCAGCGCGTCGGCGCGCAGGCGGGCGCGCTCCGTTAGGCCGCCTTCCGCGTTGGCCTGCATACGCCACGCTACGCGCTTCAGCAGGTTCTCCCGGTTGTTGGTCGACGGTTCTTCGCCGTAGACCTCGATGTACTTCTCCTTGAGTTCGGCGGTTCGCAGGTTCACCAGCGACCGGATCTGTGCCGACAATCGTCCGTTCATGCGTCACCTCGTTTCTGGCCATCGGGGAACGACCCCGATCCAAGCGGACCACTGAGGCGATCATCAACGCGAGAGTCAAGCGGAGACAACGGAGAAGATCGATGCTCGGCGGCGCGAGATCCGGGGCGTCCGAAGTGCCGCCGAACGGCTCGGGCGAGCAGCTCGGCGGCACGTTCCTGGCGTTCGGCAGACGACATCGCTGCCTCGCGGGCGCAAGGCTGGGGGACGGTTGGGCGGATCAAGGGGAGTGCTCCGGTTTCGGGATGCGGGGTTTGGGGCCCCTACCAGACATCTCGCCGCCGGTGTCTCGATTTCACGACTTTCCGCCGTAGTCGTGCGGACGGCCATCGCAATGGCTCCAACGATCTCCGCAGACATGAACGCAACTGACGCCATACAGATCGTTCAACCGGCGACACTCGACCAGGTGGTAATGTCGATGCTCGACTCCCAGATCGGAACAACTCAGCTACTCGCTGAAGAGCTGGATGGCACGGGGAGCCTGGGCCAGCCGTTTGTTGACGCGATGAATCGACTGCTCGCGCATTTGGTGAACGGAGACGCCGCCTCCCGTGATGCCGTCGCGCGAACGCTGCCCCCGGTGTACTCGAGTTTTCTCGACATCTTGTCTGTTAGACGGCAGGACCACGCGGCCACGGTCCGCATGGCCAGGTGCTGGTTGGCGCACTTGGTGACGGACCGAATGGCCAGCGGAAACCTATCTCCTTTGGCATCAGTCGTCGGCAGCCGGTTATTGCAACGCTTCCCGAAACTGCAGGACCATTTGAATGACGACGGACTGATCCGATTGACGCCTGAGCTCAAGTTCGATCGTCATGGGGTGGTTTTCGACGGTCACCTCATCCGCTATCACCCGTTCATTGGCGTGAGTCGAGCTTCTTCGCCCGAGTATGACCTGCTAGCCATGCTCTGTGACCATGCGGCCCGAACGAGCAACGACGTATCGATTGCGATCGACGGCAGCCGCATTATTCCAGCGGAGAAGGCACAGATGTACCTGCTTGAAGACCACTGGCGGGGGCGGCCGTTCATGCGAGGCGACCTCGATGATCCGCACGCTCTTGGCGTCACAATTCACACTGCACCCGATATCAGTACCGCTAAGGACATCGCCGCTGCGTGCATGTTGGCTGGCATTCAGCGCACTGAGTTCATCTGGAAACACAAAGAGAGTGTCAAGACGTTCGAAGCGGAAGAGGTCATGGTTGCAGAGAGGGACCGGCGCGGTCGGTATCTGCATGCTGAATACAAACTCGCAAACAAGCCTGAGCACAATCACTTTCGGCATCTCGACGGTGCCGTAATGGTTTATTCTCCTGCTGACGAACAGACCCGCCGTCAAGCCTCTTGCGTGCTGCCCAAGACTCCTCGTGCAGCGTGCAAGCCAAAGCTGTTTCGCATAGACGGCAACATGACAGTGGAGCATTGGACCACAGCACTTTGCCTGTTCTTTCGTGGCAACCCGCTCGTGCTCGAGTACCTCGCGGGCGAAACGGGACCCTCGGTGGACACGATAACCACCGCACCATGACTCAATCGCGGCGACGCACACCTCGATGGTGGTCTGCGAAGCGGGCAAGCCGATCCGCAAGAATGCGAACGACGTCGTCAGCCGAGTCCGCACCGAAGATCCGATCATCCGCTTCGTTCGGGTAACGAATGCGCTCGTCCACTCGCTGGTCGGCCATTCGTCCGCTCCAGCCCTCGACACGCATGCCGATGATTAGCCGCTTGTATATCCAGGCGAAACAGATCTCCGACATCGTGCCCGCGCCCCCGCCGACGGCGATGACCGCATCGGCGTGCGCTACGACGGAGTTGCGGACATGGTCGAGGCCTGAGGCGAGCACGACATCCACGAACGCGTTTGCCTCGCCGGGATCGTGGCCGGGTACGACGCCCACCGTATCGCCAGACCGGTACTTCGAAGACGAGCGGGCACCCCGAGAGGCCGCCTCCATCACGCCACCAAGCCCTCCCGTGAGCACGCGATAGCCAGCATCAACGAGGGCTCGACCAATGTCCTCCGCGAGCTTGTCCTTGACGGAACCCAGCTCCAGCTTGGCATCGCCGATCACCGCGATGAGCGGCCGCCGGGTCGAAGGGTGAGCAGTTTGGCTGGATTGACTCATTGGATGACCTCCGTCTTGCGCATGATCTGGGCCTCGTCGAGGCCAACAAACACTCCGCCAAGGTACGGCACCGCCGTCACCCGGACGCCCCGGAGCGACGCCAGCAACGCCATGATCATGAAATCGTGGGTAATGGCGACCACGCGCGAGCGTCCTGCCGCCTCGGCCGCCGTCAGGGCAGCATCGATTGCGGAACGGGCAACGTCGTGGCACGGGATGAGGATGTCCCGGTCAAGCGAGCCATCCATCCACGCGGTCATCAGGCCGGTCCAACCCAGCCGTCGCTTCACCAACTCATAGGCATCCGTGTCAGCAATCCGGAAGTTCACCAGTGCGTCGATCTGGCGGACTTCGGCTTCGCTCACTCCCATCGCCTCCGCAATCGCGGCCGCCGTTTCCACGGCGCGGAGCACTGGGCTTGATGCTAACAGCACTTCGCTACCGAGGGCCTTGCCCAAGCGCAGCGCTGCGTTCCGCCCCTGATCTGTCAGCCTGACCTCGTCTTTCTCCGCGGCGTTCAGACCCGCAAAGGATGGACGTTCTCCGTGGCGAAGGAACAGGACTCCGCCGTCTTGTGGCCACACGTCGGCGGACATTTGCTGCGGGTCCAAGACGGTCTCTTTCGACGCGCCGGTTTGCGGTCGGCGTGGCGACTTGGCGACTATGGCTGCAATCTGCTGCTCGCGGTCAAGTCGATCGCTCCCTTTTCCGAGCCCGGATGGTTCGTACAAGTAGAGGGGCTCACGAATCCAAGCGGGCCGTTCCGCCATCTCGACGATCGGAAGCATGAAGGCCCAGTCGACGGCGATGTCGACATAGCGAGTGCCCAACTTCAGATCGTGGTCGGGGATGGCGTCGAACAGACGCTTGCGGAATGTGCGAAGGTGTTGCCACACGTTGCCCCCGCGTGACTGCCGTGGGGCGTCGAACGCCACTGGATACTCTGCGTGCTTGTCGGTGCGGAGCATCGAGCCGACCGTCACGTCCGCGCCCTTGAGGTACTCGGTCCCCAAGCGATCCAGAACGGAGCTCCCGATGAGAGCGTCATCGAGGTCGAGGGTGATGATCACGCTGTCTGGGTTTGTGCAGATGTGACGGATCGCCAGCGTCATGTTCGCCAGCTGTCCACGCCGCTCGCGGGGTTGGATGAGCGTGACCCGCTCACGCCAAGGCTCGATCGCCAACCGCAGGGAGTGACGAGCGAGTTCGGAAGAGCCATCGTCGATGATGACAGCACCCCAGTCGTGCCGGTGCTGGGACGCGAGCGATTCGAGGCACCGGGCGGCACGCCCCGGCGGTACGTTGCGCCCGGTGATCACGAAGACGAATGGTTCGGATCGGTTCCGGGGCACCCAAAGGAGCGGGCCGCCGACGAGCTCCACCCGCCCCATCTGCTCTGCAGGCATGTGCCCCTGTTCCACCAGGTCCATCAGGAGCATCCAGTCCATTACCGACCGCTTGAACTCGTTCGGCGGATGGATGAACGCGGTCTGAGCGTCGCCCCCTCGCATTGACACGATGTGCCCTGCTGCGGCGGCGATGTCCATCGAGCGATGCCATGAGTGCTGTGGAGCGTCTGCATCCAGTTGGTTGGGAAATGGGCGTGCCGCCATCAACCTGGCCTTGTGGAGGAGACATCCGCGAGCCTCGACGCGCCACGGACCGCCGCCGTTGCCGGGTGTGAAGGGTTGCGACGAGGGTTGCGGGATGTTCAGCGACACGGTGACCGCAAGCGGTGTCGCCTCAATCGCCGCGATCATCTCGCCGAGATAATCGTGAACTCGGTTGCCACGGCTAATCAGCAGGTCCGAGTCAACCTGGAGGATGTAGTCGCCCGTGCAGGTCTCCATCGCCAACAGCGGAGTTGCCAGGGGAGCACCCTGGCTCGTGTGCGTCTTGTCCGAGTCGATGCCACACCACTCTTTGACGATCCGGCGTGATTCGCCGCCGACGCCGGGCCCTTGGACGATGCGATCGATGATGCCGCGCCGCAAGAGCCGCTCGCCAGCCTCCTGGAGAGCATTCCAATCCGACCCCGCGTGCTGTCGCACAAATCCATCGCGGCGTGAATCGATGGCAAGCACTCGCTCGTCGAATGTGCGGGGACCCTCAAGCTGTGCGACCAGGTGGGCGACCTGCCGCTCGAGGGTCGCGGCTTCCATCGCGCACGTTTTGATGACGAGCGACACCGTTCGGGGCGGTTGGGGAGCCGGAATGGGTCGGCACACGAGCGTGATAAAGTCCGACGCCGGCTCGAAACGCTCAGTGTCTACGGTGCGGCTTTCAACGCGACGATCCACTTGGATGCCGTGGCGAAGGAGGTCTCGCTCCACTCTGGCCAGCGGTCTGTGGAACTCGCGGCGGCCCGCACCGGTCTCGGCGTTCTCGGTGTACCAGAATGTGTCCTCGTAGGTCATGCCTGCCGGCAGATCCCGACGCCGATGGAGCGAAGTGGGGCCGCCGAATGTGCCGAACGGATTGCAGAACGAAATTACTAGCAGGCCATCGTCGCGTACCGATGCGCGGAGATCCGCAAGGACCTGCTCGTATTCCGACCCGTCGTCAAGCTCGCAGATCACTAGCGAGCACACGGCCGCGTCGAATGGGGCGTGAGACAGCGCCGTTATCCTGTCGGTGGTGAGGATCAGGTTCTTCGGGACAGGGCCCTGTTCCGCCCACTTCGCGGGCATCCCTTCGCCGGGATCGAACCCGACCGTCTGCAGACCCGCTTCGGCAAGGCGGCGTGCGCTTCGTGCCTTCTTGCCGCATCCGTAGTCAAGGACTCGCTTCGCCGGGGACTTGAGGAGGATGTCGTCAACCGCTGCAGCAACGATCCGCGTCGCGGAGGGCTTATCCTCGTTCAGCGCCATCCAGAACCGGCTGAATCCATCGAGCTCGGGAAGTGCCTTGTCTGTGAGTGCGCGTCGCATCAGCTCTTCGAGGTCGGCGCGGTGGGGCCATCGCCAGGTCAGCCATGCTCGCTCGGCCATCGAGCGATAGCCCGCGTCCGTAAACGAACGGACGTCCGAGCCGTAGTCAATGAGCTTGAGACCGGTCGCCGACACCCGTAGGTTCTTAGGGTGCATGTTTCTGAAAACGATGCCGTTGGCCTTGCACTCTCGCAGCAGCCCGATGATCTCTGTCCCACGCCCGCCAGCGTACGGCTCGCTCGGCTCGAACGGGTACACCACCAACAGCGTGCCGTCCTTGACCTCAACGCGCGCAAGCGGATACAGATGTTTTGCATGCTCGAACTGATCGCGAAAGTGTGTCAGCATGGCGAGCGTGTCGTGGTTCGGACGACGCTTGAGCAGATCGAAGACCTTATAGACCCGATCCTCGTCGGTGAACACGATGCCCTCCCCGCCCG
>VYKP01000083.1_pt1 | contig 21649 bp, 17 predicted proteins | sample 5114551 | NCBI WGS metagenome assembly VYKP01 (sample SAMN12291777, study PRJNA351875) | freshwater metagenome | isolation source: freshwater lake | place: USA: Michigan, Baseline Lake | collected 2013-08-09
GGGTTCGCGCGCGACATTCTTCACGCTCGGCTGGATCGCCGAGCGATATCCGGCGATCGTGCATCGGATCGTCGCCGAGGGGCATGAACTCGCAAGCCATGGCTACGGGCACCTACGCGCAAGCGAGCAGACTCCCGAGGCATTCCTGGAGGACATCTCCCGCGCGAAGACGCTGCTCGAGAACATCGGCGGTGTCGCCGTGCGTGGCTATCGCGCGCCGAGCTTTTCCATCGGCCATGGCAATCCCTGGGCCCTCGACGTCATCCTGCAGGCGGGCTACCAGTACAGTTCCAGCATCTATCCCGTGAAGCACGATCACTACGGGATGCCCGATGCACCGCGCTTTCCGTACGAATCGCGCCCGGGTCTCATGGAGATCCCGGTCACGACCTCGCGCATGTTCGGCAACAACCTGCCGGCCGGTGGTGGCGGATACTTCCGCTTCCTGCCATATGCGGCGTCGAAGTGGCTGATCAGTCGCGTCAACCGCATCGACCGGCGGCCCGCGATGTTCTACTTCCATCCGTGGGAAGTCGACCCTGAGCAGCCCCGCGTCCCCGGTGCGAATGCGAAGGCGCGCTTTCGCCACTACATCAATCTTCACCGCACCGTCCCGCGCCTGCGTCGCCTGCTGAGCGACTTCCGCTGGGATCGTGTGGACCGGGTGTTCCCGACGCGTCCATGATGCATCTCCACGCAGAAACCGGCGGTGCGACGACCGCCATTGCACCCTTGACGGTGCGCGAATACCGCGACGCCGACGCGCAACGCTGGGACGCCTTCGTCCACGCCTGCCCCGAGGCCACCTTCTTCCATCTGTCCGGCTGGAAGGGAATCATCGAACGGATCTTCCGCCACCGGACCCACTACCTGCTGGCGGAACGCGGTGACCGCATCGTGGGGGTGCTGCCGATCGCGCAGGTGAAGAGCCGGCTCTTCGGTCATGCGATCACGTCGCTGCCCTTCGGCGTCTACGGCGGATGTGCGGTCGATGATGCCGAGGCGATCGCCCCGCTTCATGCCGCCGCAGTCGAGTACGCCACCGCCGCCGGTGCCGCGCATCTGGAGATGCGCAACCGCATCCCGCGCGAGCCGGAGTGGCCGCACCAGGAGCTCTACGTGACGTTCCGGAAGGAGATCCTGCCGGACCTCGAAGCGAACATGAACGCCATCCCGCGGAAGCAGCGTGCGATGGTGCGGAAGGGAATCAAGTTCGGTCTCGCGTCCGAGATCGATCCTGGAATCGACCGGTTCTTCGACCTGTACGCCGACAACGTTCATCGGCACGGAACGCCGCCGTTTCCCAAGGCCTACTTCGCGGAGCTGAAGCGCGTGTTCGGCGATGCCTGCGAATCGATGATCGTGGTCGACGCCGACGGGAAGCCGGTCTCCGGTGTGCTGTCGTTCTACTTCCGCGACGAGGTCCTGCCCTACTACGCTGGCGACTACACCACGGCACGCGATCTCGCGGCCAACGACTTCAAGTACTGGGAGCTGATGCGCCGCGCGTGCGAACGCGGGTGCAAGGTGTTCGACTATGGCCGCAGCAAGCGCGGCACCGGGTCCTTCGATTTCAAGAAGAACTGGGGCTTCGAGCCCGAGCCCCTGCACTACGAGTATCGGCTGCTCCGGGTCGACAGCATCCCCGAGAACAATCCGCTGAACCCGAAGTACCAGCTCTTCATCCGCGCATGGCGCAGGACGCCGCGGCCGATCGTGAACTTCATCGGACCCTACCTCGTCCGCAATCTCGGGTAGGGCGTCATGCAGGAACTGCTGTTCCTCTCGCATCGCATTCCGTATCCGCCCAACAAGGGCGACAAGATCCGGTCGTTCCATCTGTTGCGGCACCTCGCCAGGCGCTTCGTCGTGCACGTCGGTACCTTCATCGACGACGAGGACGACTGGCAGCACGTGGACGCGCTGAAGGCCCAGTGCAACGGGGGCGAGGTGCTCGTGCGTCCGCTGCAGAAGCGACCAGCGACGCTACGCAGCCTCGTCGGTCTCGCAACGGGGGAGGCGCTGTCGCTTCCCTACTACCGCGATGCGCCGCTGCGCCGGTGGGTCGATGATCTCCTCGCGCGACGACCGGTCCGCCGCGCGGTGGTGTTCTCCTCGCCGATGGCACAGTACCTGGAGCGTCACGCGATCCTGCGGGTCGCCGACATCGTCGACGTGGACTCCGACAAGTGGACACAGTACGCCGCCAAGGCCCGCTGGCCGACGCGCTGGATCTACGCGCGTGAGGGGCGCCGCCTGCTCGACTACGAACGCCATGTCGCAGCCACCTTCGACGCTTCCTATTTCGTATCTCCCGCCGAGGCTGCGCTGTTTCATCGCCTCGCACCCGAGTCCGTGAACCGCGTCTCCCACTTCGGGAACGGTGTCGACACGAGCTATTTCTCCCCGGATGGGACGCATGCCGATCCCTTCGCTGCTGGGGAGGAGGCGCTCGTCTTCACCGGGGCGATGGACTACTGGCCCAACGTCGACGCCGTCACCTGGTTCGCCCAGGAAGCGCTGCCCGCGATCCGCCAGGAGCGACCAGGCGCAGTCTTCTACATCGTCGGGTCGCGGCCGACCCCCGCCGTGCAGGCGCTCGCGGCCCTCGACGGCGTGCGCGTCACGGGCACCGTTCCCGACGTGAGGCCGTATCTGGCCTTTGCGCGCGCCGTCGTGGCGCCGCTGCGCATTGCGCGTGGCGTGCAGAACAAGGTGCTCGAGGCGATGGCGATGGCGCGCCCGACGGTGGTGACACCGCAGGCGCTCGAAGGCATCGATGCGCAACCCGGGCGTGATCTCGTGCTCGGACCCGAGGATGGTCCCGGATTCGCGCGCACGGTCCTCGACCTGCTCGCCTCCGACGACGGCACGATCGGGCAGGTGGCGCGGGAGCGCGTGGTGAGCCGGTATGGCTGGGATGCCAATCTCGAACCGGTCGCCCGGGTCCTGATGCGCGAGATCGAGGCCCCCGGGACCGCACGGGCTGCGAGCCGCGCCGTCGCCTCCATCGATGGAGTGGCACCGTGAAGCCCGAGGGCATGCCGTTGCGCGAGATTGCGCCGACGTCGCCGGCGGGACTGTCGTCCGTGACCAGCGGTCCCTGGCTGGCCTTGCTCGTCGCGCTTGCCGCGGTCGCGCTCCTGCATGCGGCATCGCTCGGTGAACTGATCAGCGTCTGGTACCGATCGGTCAGCTACAACCACTGCTTTCTCGTGCTGCCGGTGGCGGCCTGGCTGATATGGCGGGATCGATCGCGGCTGGAAGGCATGCTGATCCAGCCGTGGTTCCCGGGGCTCGCCGTCCTCGCGGTGCTCGGCGTCTTCTGGTTGCTCGGTCGTGCTGCGTCCGTGAACAGCCTGCGCGATTTCGCCGTGGTGTCCACGTTCCCGATCGTCGCCATCACGCTGCTCGGGCGTGGATTCGGCCGGGCGATGGTGTTCCCGCTCGCCTTCGTGTTGTTCGCGTGGCCCTTCGGCGAACTGCTGATCCCGACCTTCATCGACCTGACCGCCGACTTCACCGTGTGGGCGTTGCGCCTCACGGGTGTGCCGGTGTTCCGCGAGGGCAACAGCTTCATCATTCCCTCGGGCCATTGGTCCGTCGTCGAGGAATGCAGCGGCATCCGCTACCTCATGGCGTCGGCTTCGGCGGGCAGCGTCTTCGGGCATCTCTACATGCGTTCCGTCCGCCGCCGCTGGGCCTTCTTCGGCCTCGCCGTGCTGGTACCGATCGTCGCGAACTGGCTGCGGGCCTACCTCATCGTGCTGCTCGGACACCTGAGCGACAACCGCCTCGCGGCGGGCGTCGATCACGTGATCTACGGCTGGGTGTTCTTCGGGCTCGTCATGCTCGGCGTGTTCTACCTCGGCGGTCGATGGGCCGATCGCGATGCCACCGGACAGCCCATGGCGACCGGCCCGATCACCGTGCCTGCGTCGCGGACCTGGATCGCCGCGCTTGTCGCCGTCGTGATCGCAGGCGCGGCGCCGATGTGGATGCGCGCCGTCGACACCGGTGCGTCCGAGGCTGCCCAGGATCTGAGGGTGACCCTGCCCGATCCCCGGGGGGACTGGCACATGGCCGCGCGCCTGCCGCGCGCCTGGGTGCCGGGACATCCGCCTGCCGTGACATTCGGGATCGGTGACTACGTGAATGGCGACCGTCGTGTATCCCTGGCCGTAGCGCTGTCGCGTGAGGGCGGTGATGGCGAAAAGTTGCTGACCTTTGCCGGTACGTCGCTCGTGGACTACGGCATCACCGAGGCGCGTACGCTTTCCCGCACGCTGGTGCCGGTGCCCGCGCTGGGAGACGGTGTCCGGGTGATCGAGCGCCAGATGCGGTTCGAGGGTCGCCCCCTCCTGTCGTGGGAGTGGTTCGAAGTCGACGGCCTCGTGACCGACAGCGTCGGGCGGGCCAAGGTCGAGCAGGCACTTCGGCGCATCCAGGGTCATGTGCCCCTCGTGGCGCGTCGGACGATCCATGTGACCTACGACACCGATGTCGTGGCGGCCCGCGAAACCCTTGCGCGATTCGTCGAGGGCCAGCTGGCCCCGCGTGCGCAACCGTCGACGAACGGCGGCCAACCCCAGTGACCACGACCGGCATGCATCCCTCGACGCCACCATCCGGCGGACCTCCCCTCATCGCCCACGTGCTCTACCGGCTGGACTACGGCGGTCTCGAGAACGGTGTCGTCAACCTGCTCAACCATCTCCCGCAGGGCGATTTCCGCCACGCGATCATCTGCCTGGTGGACTACACGGAATTCCGCAGCCGCATCGTGCGACCGGACGTCACCGTCCACGCGCTGCACAAGCCGCCGGGTCACAGTCTCGCGACCCACCTTCGCATGTACCGGCTGCTGCGCGAGCTTCGGCCGTCGATCGTCCATTCGCGCAATCTCGCGGCCCTCGAATGCCAGCCCGTGGCGGCACTCGCCGGCGTGCCGGTCCGCATCCACAGCGAACACGGCCGCGACGCCAACGACGTCGACGGCACCAACTGGAAGTACCTCACCGTGCGGCGGGCGATCCGCCCGTTCGTGCATCACTACATCGCGCTCTCGAAGGATCTCGAGGGCTATCTGCGCAATCGCATCGGCGTCTCCGAATCGCGGTTGTCGCAGATCTACAACGGCGTGGACACGACGCGCTTCCGCCCAGCCGACGGCACGCGGCATCTCCGGGGGGCGCCGGAGGGTTTTGCCGCCGACGACAGTATCCTGATCGGTACCGTCGGGCGCATGGATGCCGTGAAGGATCCCGTGAATCTGGCCGATGCCTTCGGCCGGCTCGCGCAGATGATTCCCGAGGCGCGAGCCCGCCTGAGACTGGTGATGGTGGGCGACGGTGCCGAGCGACCTGCCGTCGAGGCATGTCTCGCGCGTCACGGCCTGTCAGGTCAGGCGTGGCTGCCGGGCTCGCGCGACGACGTGCCCGACCTCCTGCGATCGCTCGACATCTTCGTGTTGCCCTCGCTGTCCGAGGGCATCTCGAACACGATCCTGGAGGCGATGGCCTGCGGCATCCCGGTGGTGGCGACGGCGGTCGGTGGCAATCCGGAACTCGTACTCGAAGGCGAGACCGGGGCGCTGGTGCCGCGGGCCGACCCCGCTGCCCTGGCGCGCGCGCTTCTCGACTATGTGCGCCAGCCGGCGGTCCGCAAGGCCCAGGGCCGACGAGCCTTGCAAGTCATCCACGCGCAGTTCGGACTGCCCGTGATGGTGTCTCGTTACGCACGCATCTACCACGATCTGCTTGCCCAAGGAGGCAGGGGCCTTCCCGCCGGGAGGCAGGCCGGTGCCGACACCTGAAGCACACCCGCCCGCCGCCGGTTCGATGGCGGTGATGCGCCCGCGTCAGATGGCGGGGTGGCCACTGCGGTCTCTGTGTGCCCTGGCGATCGGCCTCTTCGCCGGTGTCGGGGCGGCGACTCGCGCGGACGACGCCGGTGGCCGTGCCACAGCGGGGCGGACGCTGACCGTAAAGATCGGTGCGTCCGGACCGCTTGTCCACCCTTCCATCTCGGCGGCGTTCGCCGTGGCGCGCGAGGGCGACGATATCCATGTGACGCGCGGCGAGTATCGCGAGGCCGTGGTGATCCGGACGAACCGGGTGACATTGCGCGCCGACAAGGGTGCCGTGATGCGTGGCGTGGCCGCGGACGGCAAGGCGGCAGTCGTGGTGAAGGCCGACGGCGTCACGATCACTGGACTCGAGTGCGCCGACATCGAGGTCCCGGATCGGAACGGCGCCTGCGTGCGGCTCGAAGGGCGGGACCTCCGCCTGTCCGAGGTGTACTTCCATGACAGCGAACAGGGTGTCCTCACGGGAGGCGCGCCCGGAACCGTGATGATCGAGGACTCCACGTTCGCACGGCTGGGACGGGGCGGGCAGGCACACGGGATCTACATCGGCGGTGGTCGTCTCGAGATTCGTCGATCGCGCTTCCTCGAATCCCGCGACGAAGGTCACGAGATCAAGTCTCGCGCGCTCGAGACGCGGATCACGGACAGCATCGTCGCCTCCCTCGGTGGTGTGAGCAGCCGCGCGATCGATCTTCCGAACGGGGGCGTGGCATTGATTGAACGCAGCGTCATCGCCCACGGGCCGATGGCGACGAATCGCGATCTCGTGAGTTTCGGTGTGGAGGGCAACCTCCATCCCGGCAGTGCGCTGGTCCTGCGGGGGAATCTCCTGCTCCTCGAACGCCCCGGGGCCAACGTCCTCGTCAACGCAGCGTCTTCCGCAGCGGCGCCGCGCGTCGAGGGAAACGTGATCGTGGGACGGGGCCAGGCGGCAGCTCATGGTCGATGCAACCGCGTGTATGGGTCGCGCGCCGAGGCGGGTCTGCCACCCGCGCCGGTCGTACCGGAACGACCTTCCACGGCATTCCTCGATCGGCATCTCGCTGTCGTCGAAGGCTTCCTGCGCGGCGCCTGCCGCTGATTCGCGGGGCGGTTTGCGGGTGCCGTCGCGTGGTCTTCGGCGGCTAGGCGCCATGTCGCGATCGTCGGCCTTCGGGCAGGGGCCGTCGGCCGCGTCGACACGCGCTCGCTGGGCCAGGAGGTGCATGCACCGCGGGGCATGATGCGTGCTTTCGAGGGTCTCGTTCAGGGAACCAGCCTCGAAGAGACGACCGATCATGTGCGGGATTGTTGGCGTGTTTGACTGCGTGGGAAAGCGGGATATCGACCGCGCGCTGCTCGACCGGATGAACGAGCGGCAGCATCACCGCGGCCCGGACGGCGGCGGGCTCCACGTGGAAGCGGGGACCGGGCTCGGACACCGGCGCCTTGCGATCATCGACGTGGCGACCGGTCAGCAGCCCCTGTACAACGAGGACGGCAGCGTCGCCGTGGTGTTCAACGGCGAGATCTACAACTACCAGGAACTGATCCCCGAGCTCACGGCGCTTGGCCACGTCTTCAAGACGCGAAGCGACACCGAGGTCATCGTCCACGCCTGGGAGGCCTGGGGCGAGGCCTGCGTGAAGCGGTTCCGCGGCATGTTCGCGTTCGGTCTGTGGGACCGCAACCGCCAGACGCTGTTCCTCGCCCGCGACCGGCTGGGCGTGAAGCCCATGTACTACGCGATGCTCGACGACGGCTGGCTGCTGTTCGGGTCCGAGCTGAAGTCGCTGATGGTGCATCCCAAGCTGAATCGCGGCCTCGATCCCTATGCGATCGAAGAGTACTTCGCACTGGGCTACGTGCCGGAGCCGCGCACGATCTTCCTCGGTGCCCAGAAGCTTCCGCCGGCCACGACGCTGACGATCCAGCGGGGACGGTCGCTGCCGGCGCCGGTTCCGTACTGGGACGTGAGCTTCACGCTCGACCGCAAGATCTCCGCCGAGGATGCCCAGGAGGAACTGGTCCGCCGTCTGCGGGAATCCGTGCGCCTTCGCATGATCTCCGAGGTGCCGCTCGGGGCCTTCCTCTCGGGAGGCGTCGATTCCAGCGCCGTCGTGGCCGCGATGGCCGGCGAGTCCACGAGTCCCGTGAAGACCTGTTCGATCGCCTTCTCGGATCCCGCGTTCGACGAGTCGCGCTACGCGAAGGAAGTCGCCGACCGCTATCACACGAATCACTTCGTGGACGTCGTCGACAGCGAGGATTTCGCACTCGTCGACGAACTGGTGAACCTCTACGACGAGCCCTATGCGGACAGTTCCGCCCTGCCGACCTATCGCGTCTGCGAGTTGGCGCGGAAGCACGTGACGGTGGCGCTGTCCGGCGACGGCGGGGACGAGAACTTCGGCGGTTACCGGCGCTATCGCCTGCACATGAACGAGGAGTATCTGCGCGCCCACGTGCCGCTCGGTATCCGGCGCCCATTGTTCGGGCTGCTGGGCAGCCTCTATCCGAAGGCCGACTGGGCGCCGCGCCCGCTGCGCGCGAAGAGCACCTTCGAGGCGCTCGCCCGCGATTCCGTGCAGGCGTATTTCCACAGCGTGTCGATCCTGCGCGACGGCATGCGTCAGCGGCTCTACAGCCCGGCCTTCCGCAAGCAGCTCGGGGGCTACAGCGCAGTCGAGGTGTTCCGCCAGCACGCGATGCGCGCGAACACCGAGGACCCGCTCGCGCTCGTGCAGTACCTCGATCTGAAGACCTATCTCGTCGGCGACATCAACACGAAGGTCGATCGCGCGAGCATGGCGCACTCTCTCGAGGTCCGCGAACCGCTGATGGATCATCCGCTGGTCGAGTGGCTGGCGAGCCTTCCTTCCGACATGAAGGTCCGGGACGGCGAGGGCAAGTGGCTGTTCAAGAAAGCCATGGAGCCCCACTTGTCGAAGGACATCCTGTATCGCAAGAAGATGGGCTTCTCCGTGCCACTCGCTCGTTGGTTCCGCGGGCCGCTGCGTGACCGCCTGCGTACGTCGATTCTCGAGGGATCCCTCGCCGACACGGGTCACTTCGACATGCGGTATCTGCACGAGATGGTCCGGGATCACGGCGCAGGCACCCGGGACTACAGCGCGTCGCTATGGACGCTGCTCATGTTCGAGGGATTTCTGCGCAGCCAGACGGGCGAGGTGCCCCGCACCGCTGCTGCGGCCGTCTAGACCATGGCGTGGTTTCACTTCCCCTCATGACGTCGCGTGAGAGTCCCGCCACCCGCGCAAGACACCCTCTCCACTCCCACCACCAGACCCTACATGTCTCTGCGTCGGTGGCCGGTTGCGCACCACGCTGCGATCTCCCGATCCCGCGCGTCCGGGCTGGCCTGGGCGTGCCCGGCGGCGAGGGTCTGCGGTCCGCGCATGTCGCGCATGCCCTGACGCGGCCGCACCCATGATCCTGCAGGTCATTGCCGCGATCCTGATGGGTGCAGGTCTCGCCGGGCTTGCCCTGGCGGCCGGCCTCTGGTGGCTCAAGTGGCGCGAGAACCAGCGACTGGATCGCATCGTCACCGACCTCGGGCTGAGGAAGCTTCCGCGTCATGACGCCGTGCTCACGGCCAACCGCTGGGTCTATCGCAACAAGGGGTTCGGGAAAAATCCCCGCGTGTTCCTGTCGCGGCGTCTTGGGCCGACGGCGACTCACGTGCTGGACCTGGGTGGCGACTGCGCCGACAAGTCGCGGCTGACGATGGCACTCCTCGATCGGGCGGGCGTCCCGTCGACGCTCGCGATGCTCTACGGCTCCGCCGATGGGCCACCGACGCACGTGGTCGTCGAGGCGAGCTACGAGTCCGGGCGCATGGCGGTGGATCCCGTGTTCGACATCGACTTTCCCGCTGATGGGAGCGGCGAGCGCTATTTCGGCATCAAGGAACTGCGTGCCGACCCGAAGATACTGGTGGACCGTGTGCGCGAACTCAGCGAAGAGCGTGGTGCGTCCGACGACAAGGTGAGCTATTACAAGCTCGCGACCGAACACTATTCCCACGCCCGGACGATGAATCTCGACAAGAACGCGCTGACCCGTGCTGTCGCTGCGTTGCTCGTGCGCCTCGGTCACGATCCGACGCTCGTTCCACGTCCCGTCTTGCTGGAGGATCCGATCCGGCTGTGCGCCATCGCCGCGACCGCCTCGGGTGGCGCGGCACTCACCATTGGACTCTGCCTGCTTTGACGCCACGACCGCACCCGCACGAGCAATCGCGACCACGATGAGAATCCTGCACGTCCTCGACCATTCCATCCCGCTCCACAGCGGCTACACCTTCCGGACGCTCTCGATCCTGAAGCAGCAGCGCGCGCTCGGTTGGGAGACGTATCACCTGACCAGTCCCAAGCAGGAGAACTGCACGGTCGCCGAGGAGGAGGTGGACGGCTGGCACTTCTTCCGCACGCAGGCGGAGACCCAGGACACCGGTCTGCCCGGTGTCAGGGAGTTCCGGCAGATCCAGGCGATCACCGATCGGCTACTCGAGATCGCGACGCGCATTCGGCCGGACATCCTCCACGCCCATTCGCCGGTGCTGAATGCGATCCCGGCAATGCGTGTCGGCAGGCGCCTCGGCATTCCCGTGGTCTACGAGGTCCGCGCATTCTGGGAAGACGCCGCGGTCGACCATGGCACCCACGCCGAGTGGGGTTTGCGCTACCGCGCCACGCGGGCGCTGGAGACCTACGCGCTGAAGCGGGTGGACCACGTGACGACCATCTGCGAAGGCTTGCGACAGGACATCGTTGCGCGCGGCCTGCCGGAACGGAAAGTGACGGTGATCCCGAATGCCGTCGACATCGACAAGTTCCCCCCGGGCGCTCCAGCCGACGAAGCGCTGAAGGCCCGACTCGGCCTGGCGGGCAAGACCATCATCGGCTTCATCGGGTCGTTCTATGCTTACGAGGGACTCGACTTGCTCCTCGACGCGTTTCCGCACGTGGTGACCGATCTGCCGGATGTCCGCATACTCCTCGTGGGCGGAGGCCCGCAGGACGAGGCTCTCCGTGCGCAAGCCCACCGGCTCGGCCTGACCGACAAGATCGTCTTCACCGGACGGGTGCCGCACGCCGACGTCAATCGCTACTACGACCTTGTCGACGTGCTCGCCTATCCCCGTCACTCGATGCGCCTGACCGAACTGGTCACGCCGCTCAAGCCGCTGGAGGCGATGGCCCAGGGGCGCCTCCTCGTCGCGTCGGACGTCGGCGGGCACCGGGAGCTCATCGAACATGGGCGCAACGGCATCCTGTTCAAGGCCGGCGATGCCACGGCCCTCGCCCGGGCGATCGTCGATCTGATGCGCGACCGCCACCTGTGGCCGAAGCTGAAGGAAGAGGGCCGCCGCTTCGTGGAGCAGGAACGCAACTGGGCGGTCAGCGTCGCTCGGTACCGACCGGTGTTCGAGGCCCTGGTGGCGCGTCGACCTGCATGATTGAACCACGCCTCGCGGTCGTGTCGTCGTTGTTTCCGAGTGCCGCGACTCCTGGAGCGGGACTGTTCGTGCGGGAGAGGATGTTCCGCGTCGGCAAGCAGATCCCCGTCGTCGTGATCTCCCCGAAGCCGTGGTTTCCCGGGCAAGGCCTCATCCGCAAGCTCCGACCCGGCTACCGCCCACCCACGGCCCGCCATGAGCGTCAGGACGGGGTGGATGTCTTCTACCCCCGCTTCCTTGCCCCGCCTGGAATCCTGCGCCGCTTCGATGGATGGTTCATGGCGCTCGCCTGTACACGCCTGCTGGGCCGGCTGCGCCGCGAATCCGGGGTGAACCTCATCGATGCCCATTTCGCGTTTCCCGACGGCGTCGCCGCCAGGCATCTGGCGCGCTGGCATGGGCTGCCGTTCACGGTGACTTTGCGCGGCACCGAACCTGGCAATCTTCGGCAACCCGAGAAGCGAGTCCGGATGGAACGCGTGTTCGCCGAGGCAGCGCGGGTCATCGGGGTGTCGAATTCCCTCGCGCAGCTCGCGGCCCGGCACGGTGCTCCGGCCCGACGGTTGCGGGTCGTCGGCAACGGTGTCGATATCGACAAGTTCGTTCGTATCGACCAGCGGCGGGCGCGGTCCCTGCTAAGCATTCCTTCGTCAGCGCGCGTGTTGATCTCGGTCGGCGGGCTCGTGGAACGCAAGGGTTTTCACCGTGTGATCGAGCTGTTGCCTGCGCTCAGGCGACGATGGCCTGATCTGGTGTATCTGATCGTCGGCGGACCCAGTCCCGAGGGCGACATGGGTGCCCGGTTGCGCGAGCAGGCGGCGCGCCTCGGGTGTGATGACATCGTGCGGTTCTGCGGGCCGATTCCGGCAGCAGATCTGCATGTGCCTCTCAGCGCGGCGGACGTCTTTGTCCTGGCCACTCGAAACGAGGGCTGGGCCAATGTCTTTCTGGAGGCGATGGCGTGCGGTCTGCCGGTCGTGACCACGGATGTCGGCGGGAATGCCGAGGTGGTGTCCTCGGACGACCTCGGCGCCATCGTGCCCTTCGGTGACAGCGCGCAATTGCTGCAGGCCATCGACGCGGCACTCCAGCGAGAATGGAATCGGGAAGCGATCATGGCGCATGCCAAAAACAATCAGTGGACCGAGCGGGTCGCTCTGCTGCTCGCAGAGTTCAGGGCCGTGGTGGCGGAATCCGGGGTCCGGCCTTGACCGATCCCTACACCTGGTTCGCTTCGCATGTCCTCTTCCCGTTGCAGGAGCGGGTCAAGAAGCATTCGACAGTCGCCGTACGCGCCTCGCTCGAAGAGAGTCAGTGGTGGCCCACGGCAAGGATCGAGGCGCTCCAGCGGGACCGCCTGCGGGCATTGCTGTCTGCCGCTGCCGCCGATGTTCCCTACTACCGCGATCTCTTCCAGCGTTCGGGGTTCGACCCAGTAGCCGTGGCATCCGTGTCCGACCTGGCGAAGCTGCCCTGCCTCGACAAGGCTCTCATTCGCGCGAATCTCGACCGACTCAAGTCGGAGCGGGCGGTTTCCCTGTCGCGCTTCAACACGGGCGGTTCCAGCGGTGAGCCCCTCGTGTTCTTCATCGGCAACGAGCGCGTCAGCCACGATGTGGCGGCGAAGTGGCGTGCCACCCGCTGGTGGGGCGTCGATATCGGCGATCCGGAAATGGTCATCTGGGGATCGCCCATCGAACTGGGCACCCAGGACCGGATCCGTGCCTGGCGGGATCGTCTCTTCAGGACGACGCTCCTGCCGGCATTCGAGATGTCCGAGGCCAAGCTCGATTCATTCGTCGATCAGATCCGGAAGATGCGTCCGAAGATGCTCTTCGGCTACCCCTCTTCGATCTCGCTGATCGCGCAGCATGCGCAGAAACGTGGCCGTCACATGGACGATCTCGGGATTCGAGTCGTGTTCGTGACTTCCGAGAAGCTCTACGATCATCAGCGTGCGTCTATCTCCGAAGCGTTCGGGTGTCCGGTAGCGAACGGATACGGTGGGCGCGATGCGGGTTTCCTGGCGCATGAATGTCCGCAGGGCGGAATGCACATCACTGCAGAGGATGTGGTGCTCGAGATCGTCGACGCCCAGGGGCTTCCGCTTCCCGTCGGACAATCCGGCGAGATCGTCGTGACCCACCTCGCGACCAGCGACTTTCCGTTCATCCGTTACCGCACCGGCGACGTCGGGACCCTGGACGATCGCCCGTGCCCCTGCGGGCGCGGTCTTCCGCTGCTGAAGGAGGTGCAGGGGCGTTCGACGGATTTCATCATCGCAGCTGACGGCACGGTGATGCACGGCCTCGCGCTCATCTATGTCCTTCGCGAGCTCACCACGGTCCGGTCCTTCAAGATCGTCCAGAACTCGCGGACCGACCTCGAGGTGATGGTGGTGCCTGGTGAAGGTTTCTCTGCCGACGACGAGAAGCATATCCGTGACGGGATCGGGCGTCGCATGGGGCCATCGGTGGCAGTGAGCCTTCGACGTGTCGACGCGATTCCGCCGGAGAAATCGGGCAAGTTCCGCTACGTGGTCAGCCGCGTGGCGGCCTGAGCGGACGCGCTAGGAGAATCCCATGCGTGACGTCGTCCTCTTCGGCATCATCCTGTGGGGCTCGTTCGCATCCCTGCGGCGACCGTGGATCGGCGTGATCATGTGGACCTGGGTCAGCGTCATGAATCCGCACACGCAGGGGTGGGGGTTCATCCGTTCCATGCCGGTCGCGATGATGGTCGGCGGCGGTACGCTGCTCGGGTTCCTGTTCACTCGTGACCGCCGGAATGCCTTCATCGATCCCGCGGTCGTGTGCCTTGCCCTCTTCATGGTGTGGATCTGCATCGGCTGGCCGATGTCCTACTACCCCTCCGAAAGCGCTGAGATGCTTTCCCGTGTGCTGAAGATCGACCTGATGGTGCTCATCTCGGTGGCTCTCATCATCAAGCGGGAACACATCAACTGGTTCGTGTGGGTCGTCGTGTTCTCGATCGGCTTCTATGGCGTGAAGGGTGGCGCGTTCACCATAGCGACCGGCGGTGGCTATCGTGTGTGGGGTCCGGGAGGATTCATCGGTGGCAACAACGAGGTCGCGCTCGCGATCATCCTGGTCATCCCCTTCATGTACTACGTCTACCAGACGGTGGATCCCAAGCGGAAATGGCTGCGACGAGGGCTCCTCGCCGGCATGCCGCTGTGCGCCGCCGCGGCTGTCGGCTCGCATTCCCGTGGAGCGCTGCTGGCCATCGCCGCGATGGCCGCATTCCTGTGGTGGCGCAGCCAGAAAAAGCTCGCGGTCGGCATCGTGCTCGGGGTCGTCGGCTTCCTGCTGATCGCGTTCATGCCGAGCAACTGGACCGAACGGATGCAGACCATCGAGACGTACGACAAGGACGCGTCGGCGATGGGGCGGATCAACGCCTGGTACATGGCCTGGAACCTCGCCAACGACCATCTGCTGACGGGAGGGGGCTTCGCCATCTACGAGCCGCTGATCTTCGAGAAGTACGCCCCGGATCCGCGGGACATCCACGCCGCCCACTCGATCTACTTCCAGATCCTCGGTGAGCATGGCTGGGTCGGCCTGTTTCTGTGGCTTGCGATCTGGTGGTTCACCTGGCGTGCGGCAGCGTGGTTGCGCGCCAACGGCAAGGCCGAGGACGGAACCCTATGGTGCAGCCAGCTCGGTTCCATGTGCCAGGTGAGTCTGGTGGGTTACGCCGTAGGTGGTGCGTTCCTGAGCCTCGCCTACTTCGATCTTCCCTACAACGTCATGGTGATCGTCGTTGCGACCAAGGCCTGGATGCTGGAGCACAAGCGCGCACCGAAAACCTCGCCCGTCGCGACCGGTGGCACACAGGTGACCGCATGAAGTCCGCTACCCTCGTTTTCGTCGCTCTTCTAAGCCTTACCTCGGCGGCCCTGCCGCAACCGCCGTCGACTCGCCCCGTTCCTCAGAAGCCAGCGGCGGTCGCCCCCGCCGAGAAGGAAGACGAACCCGAGTATGACTCCTACATATGCGGTCCGCTCAAGAACGCCTTCGGGCCATTCGACTTCCGTACGGTCACCGAAGCGAATCGCACGGTGGTCGAAACCTTCCACTACGATCCTGGCATGCAAGGTCTGCGGCGTGGCCAGTGGCGGAACGAGCGCGGTTTCATCTGGGGCGAGTTCGACTACACCCTGCGGGCGATGCCGAATCATCCGGGTTCGCTGGCGGCCGTCGACCAGATGGCACTCATCCTCAAGTCCGATAAACCGCCAGGCGCGCAGAAATCGGCGCAGTGCTATTTCCTGCGTGCCATGGCGTTCGCGCCAAACGACGCCACGGTACGCCTCCTGTACGGCATGTACCTGTTGCGTCGGGGAAAGTTCGATAGCGCGATCCAGCAGATGCAGATCGCCGAGACCCTGAAGCCGGACGATCGCAGCGTTCAGTACAACCTGGGTCTTGCCTATTTCAAGTTGCAGGACTATGACAAGGCGATGGAGCACGCGGGCAAGGCCTACGAGATGGGCTTCCCCTTGGGAGGTCTCCGCACGATGCTTAAGAAGGTTGGCAAGTGGCGTGAACCTCCGCCGCTGCCCAATGCCCCGGCGGGCGAGAACTGAAGACCGCAGCGCTGCCGACGCGGGCCAGACCTTGCCCCAGATCAAGCTTTCCAGATAACGGATCCTCTCCCCATCATGCGCATCCGCGAAAGACTCAACCGATTCCTGTTCGACGTGGCCGTCCCGGCCATTGACCAGACCCCGGCCATTTCCCGGGGGGCCGCCGACTTCATTGCGCTTTCGATGGTGCAGAAGCGGGATGTGCTGCCCTACCTGCTGGCGCTGAAATCGTTCGACAGGCATATGCGTCCCGCCCGCGTGGTGGTTGTCGCGGATCCGACGCTCGATGATGGTTGCCGGGACGTCATGCGTCGACATGTGCCCCACATCGAATTCCGTGATGCGGCTGAGTTCCGTCGGGACGGCATCCCCAGGGGAGGGTGCTGGGAACGACTTTCTGCCGTGTCGGAATATGTCGCGGAGTCCTATGTCGTGCAGCTGGATGCCGACACGGTCACGCTCGGTCCTCTTGCAGATGTCTCGAGCGCCATCGCGGCCGGCAATTCGTTCACCCTCGGGACCGAGGACGACCAGACGATCGTGAGTTGCGCCGAGATCTCGACCTGGGCCCGGGCACGGCTCGAGTCCGACAGTCACATCCAATTGCTTGCCGAATCCTTGCTCGACGGCATCGATGGCGCTGAGCGCTTGAGATACGTACGCGGCTGCGCCGGCTTTGCCGGGTATCCGAAGGGTTCTTTCACTCCGGAAACCCTGGTCAGCCTGTCGCGACGCATGGCTGCCGTTATGCCGGAGAATTGGGACAAGTGGGGTACGGAGCAGTTCACCTCCAATGTGCTGGTGGCAAGCATGCCGGGTGCGCGGGTGTTGCCGCATCCGCGCTACTGCGCCCCGCACTATCGCCTCGATGACTCGGTATTCCTGCACTTCATCGGCTATGTGCGGTATGCGAGCACGTTGTACGCGCAGCTCGCCCGCCGCGTCGCCCGGGATCTGCGGGCAGCCGCGTGATCGGCCGTCGGGGGACATGCGAATGAGCGACGATCGTCGCGGATCCGTCGCCCGAGGAGCCTTCTGGCTGACCATCGGTCAGACCTCCCGCCAGATCATCGCGATCGGGACCAATGTCGCCCTTGCCCGCATACTGGATCCCGACTCGTTCGGCTTGTTCGCCATGTCGCTGGTCGCGGCCGAGGTGGCGCAGCAATTTGCCGACTTCGGCATCGGTTCGGCGATTGTGCAGAACCGGACCATCGATCGTCGTGCTGTCTCCACGTGCTTCTGGATCAACGTGGGTTTGGCGTTCCTGTGCGCGGTCGTGCTCGCGGCAACCTCGCCGTGGATCGGCGCGCTTCTCAAGCACCCGATGGTCGGCAACCTGCTCATCCTGTCCGCCGTGAACGTCATCATTTCCGGGGCCCTCACCGTTCCGCAGGCGCTTCTGGTGCGCGACATGCGCTTCCAGCACATCGTTACAGCGCAGATCGCGGGCAGCATTTCCGGTGCTGTCGTGGCCATCGTCGTCGCCACCATGGGCGGGGGGCCGTGGAGTCTGGCAGTTCAACCCCTGGCAGGAACCGCAGTCACCCTCGCGCTCATGATGACGCTGGCGCGCTGGCGCCCGCAGGCGACATTCAGCTATGAATCCGTGCGCGAGATGATGCACTTCAGCGGCAATCTGCTCGGCCACAACGTCGTGACGCTGATCGGTCGTCACGCGCATAACGTGATCATGGGGCGATCGCTGGCGAGTGCCGCAGTCGGCATCTATACGATGGCGCAGACCGTCACGTATTTCCCGGTCTACCAGATCAGCGCGGTCGTCGTGCGCCTGCTGTTCCCGACGCTGTCGCGACTGCAGGACGACTTGATCATGCTGCGCAAGGTCTACCTCGAGGCGGTGGCGCTGATCGCTCTGTGCACCTTCCCGTTGATGACCGGCCTGTTCGCCGTGGCCGCCGACTTCGTCCCGGTCGTCTTCGGCGACCAATGGAGCGGCGTCGTCCCTGTCCTGCAGGTGGTGCTCTGGCTCGCGATGCTGCAGAGCGTTGCCACGACAAGCGGCACGGTCCTGCTGAGCCTCGGCAAGTCACGGCAGATGCTCGGGATCACACTGGTCGGTGCATCGGTCACGATTGCCGTGCTGCTGGTCACCGTGCGTTTCGGCATCATGGGTGTCACGTGGTCCCTCACGGCGCTCGGATTCATCAGCTACCTCTACACCACGTGGGCAGCCCTGCGCCATCTGGGGCTCGGGCCCGGGGATTTCATGGCCGCGATCGGCCGCCCGCTGGCAGCGTCGATGATCATGGGCATTGCAGTGATGCTCCTTGGTTCGCTGCTCGATGGTCTCGGTGCGGCAGTGCGCCTCGGCATCTGCGTTCCCGCGGGTGGACTCGTCTACGCTGTTGCGAGCTACGCGATCAACCGACGGCAGTCGATGGAAATGATCGAGCTGATCAAGCGGGCTGTGGGCAAGCATGCGCCGGCTTGATGTTCCCGCGCCGGGGCCGACGGCCCGAGTGCCCCAACTGGAGACTGATCCGATGATCGACGCATCCGGCGTGTCCGTTGCCACGGCGGCCTACGGGTCGAGCGAGCGCAAGGACGTTCTTCCCTTCATCCCCGAGACTTGCAAACGCGTGCTGGATGTAGGCTGCGGGGCCGGCAGCTTCGGCATGATGCTGAAGCGGCACCGGGACGTCGAGATCTGGGGTGTCGAGCCCGAGCTGGGACGAGCGGCCGTGGCCGCGACGCGTCTCGATCACGTCAGGGCGTCATTCTATCAGCCGGGCATCGACCTCCCGACCGCGTACTTCGACACGATCACGTTCAACGACAGTCTTGAGCACTTCCCCGATCCGGAATCGGCGCTGCAGCTTTGCAAGACGCACTTGGCGCCTGGCGGCGTGATCGTCTGCTCTCTGCCGAACTTCCGCTTCATCCACAATCTGGAGCATCTGATCCTGGAACGCGATTTCCGGTACGAGGAGGACGGCATTCGCGACCGCACCCACCTCCGCTTCTTCACAAACGTGAGCATGCGTCGCATCTTCGAGGAGAATGGCTTCGAGATCGTGCGACAGCAGGGTATCAATGCTGACTGGTGGGGCAGTGGAGAGCTCTGGCGCCGCCTGCTGTTCCGCTTCGCGCGTTCGTTCACCGAGGACATGCGGTACATCCAGTTCATCAACGTCGCGAGGCTTCGTTCCTCGCCATGAATTGCCGGCCATAGGGGCAGCGGTGGTGCACGTCATCAGTCGGCAGCAACGCTCGCGGGCGACGACCCTGCATCGGCGTCACGCCGGTGTCGGCGCCCCGGAGAGGTATCGGAGCGGCGCTTCGGCCGATACTCATGCCGGTGATCTCGACATCGAGGCGGCAGTCCCCCAATGAGCGGCCTCGTCACCGTCATCGTCCCGACGCTTGCCGAGCATCGGCGACGGCATGCCATCGAGCGTGCGTTGGCAAGTCTGCGCGCCGCGACCACGCTGCCCGAAGCGCTCGAGATCGTGGTCGTCGTCAATGGTGACCGGCACGACGCTGCGGTACTCGACTGGCTGGCAGCGCAGCCGGTGCGGGTCGTGCGCGTCGCAGAAGGCTCCGCTCCTCTCGCTCAGCTCGTCGGGCGGCGACACGTGGCGACGCCATACTTCTGCTTCCTCGACGACGACGATGAGTACCTTCCAGGTGCGATCGACACACGCCTTGCGGCGCTGGCGCGAGCGCCGTCGGTGGATGTCGTTGCCACCAATGGCTGGCGTTGCGTCGCCGGGCAGGACGCCCTGGCGTTCAATCGCCTCTGGATGGTCGCCGCAGACCCGTTGGCGGCGCTCTTCGACGAGAACTGGCTGGCCTCGTGTGGTGCCATGTTCCGCAGTGACCGCGTGGACGCGACATTCTTCGAAGACTTTCATCCGTTTCTGGAATGGACATGGCTTGCCTTCCGAATCACGACCGCAGGGCGCTCCGTCGCGACTGTTGACGAGCCCACCTTCCGCATCCACGACACGCCTGGCTCTGCATCGAAATCGGCCCGTTACGCGGCAGCGGAGCGGTCGCTGTACGAACGGATGCTCGCTGCCACCGAACGGTCGGACATCCGTGGATTGCTGTGCGACCGGATCCAGAACCAGTGGCACATGCGCTCGGTGGAGAGTCTTCGGGCGGGTGACATGCGTGGCGCCTGGTCGGACCTCCGCCACGTGCTGGCGTACCCGCGGCCCTGGCGCTACGTCCGCCACTTCATTCGCCTGGTTCTCGCATCGATCTGGCGACGCGAAGGCAGATCGGACCGAGGGTCACCCTCGTGAAGATCGGTTCGATCCAGGCGTTGCGCGCCGTCGCCGCGTGGTTGGTGGTCCTGCACCACGTGCACCAGTTCCTGTTTCACTTCTCGGTGACGAGCATCGGGGGCTGGTTCATTGCGACCAAGGGTTCGATCGGGGTCGACCTCTTCTTTGTCATCAGTGGCTTCGTCATGATGGTCGCGCTTCGCGGAGGCGGGGCGACACCGGGTGACTTCCTTTGGCGCCGTCTGATACGGATCGCACCCGCCTACTGGTTCTGGACGTTCGTCTTCTGCGCGGTGCTGCTGCTGTTCCCCGCGATGATCCAGGATCCGTTCCGGCTGGACGTTCCGCATCTCGCCCTTTCCCTAGGCTTTCTCGCGAGCCTCTTCGACGACCACTTCTTCCCGGTCCTCAGCGTCGGCTGGTCACTCAACTTCGAGATGTTCTTCTACCTTCTGCTCGCGGCTGGCCTGCTGCTCGCGAGCCGGTTGCGCGTACCGCATCTCGAGCGATGGGTCGTGCCGTTGCTGATCCTGGGTTTCGTGTACCTCTACCCGTGGCGCCTTCCCGGCGTCACGATGTTCAAGAGCAAGATGCTGCTCATGTTCCTCATGGGTCTCGGGCTTGCGTTTTGCCATGTGACCGGGCGACTGCCGCGACCCAGACCACTCGCGCCGCTCCTGATCGGCGCGGGCCTGGCAATCATCCTCGTCACGGAGCGCAACGAGTTCGTCGTGCGTGGGCTCGCGTGCACGGCAATCGTCTGGGGCTGCCTCTGCCTCGAGGAGTCGATTGCGAAAGTGCGTTGGCTTGCGCGGCTCGGTGACTGGTCGTACTCGACCTATCTCGTGCACGTCGTGGTGCTGATGCTGGCGACGGAAGGCATGCGGCGCTTCGTCAGCGTGCCGGTGTCTGTCTGGGTCGCGAGCTCATTGCTCGTCATCCTGGCGTTGTCGCACGTGTCGCACCGCCATATCGAACTTCCGACGCTCCGCTGGGGTGGCCGCCCGCGAACGGTCTTGCGGGCGTGAGTGGCCGGCCTGCCGCCGGGACTCACTCCTTCGCGGAGGGATCCCGGAAACAGAAGATCGTTTCGCCGCTCATCAGGTAATCGAACGGCAGAGCGCTCACGCATCGGAAGAACGAACGGCTCGTTCCACCCCACGGGAACTGCCAGTCGTCCAGTTCGAGCATGATGAGATGGGTGTTGCCCACCCATTCGGTGTTGCTTTGGAACAGCCTGGCCTGCGCGCCTTCGATGTCGAGCTTCACGATGAACGGTGCCTGCACACCCATTTCGCGGCAAAGGTCGGCGACTGTGTAGGCCTGGATCGTGTGACTCGACGCCGCCGCGCCGGCGTTCACGCGGAACGCGGCCGATCCCGACTCCGGGTTGACGATGTGCAGCTCGGTCCGCGCATCCCAGAGGCCGCCGAGTACCGGACGCACCCGGT
>VYKP01000148.1_pt1 | contig 21457 bp, 26 predicted proteins | sample 5114551 | NCBI WGS metagenome assembly VYKP01 (sample SAMN12291777, study PRJNA351875) | freshwater metagenome | isolation source: freshwater lake | place: USA: Michigan, Baseline Lake | collected 2013-08-09
CAGTTCATGCCCGTCCCAAACGATGGCAAAACAATCACTACCCAAGCCATTCGATACTGGTTCAACAATCATCAACGCAGCTGCTGCAGCAATCGCAGCATCGATTGCATTCCCACCTTGCTGCATCATCTTCAAACCTGCTTGCGCAGCATAAGGGTGCGAGGTCGAACAAATATTACGACCAAAAACAGGCATCCTTACCGTGGGATATGGGTTGTGCCAATTAAACGATGAGCTCATGATCGTGTCTTTATTCTTCGAAGTTGTTCACGGATAAGGGGAATCCGCACTACTAACAATACCAAGATTATCCCAGCATAGATATAAACGGTCTGGAAATCGTTTTTACCAGCCTTATGCCAAAGGTAATGCAGCACTGCAAGAATAGCAATCAAATAAATCAGGCGATGCAATTGACTCCAACGGCGCCCCAACCAGTGCATCGATGCTCGGTTTGAGGTAATTGCCAATAAACTCATGCACACAAAAGCAATGAAGCCCACCGTAATGAATGGGCGCTCGATCACATCAGCAAACATCTCTTGGAGATTAAGGTAATGGTCTAGCCAATACCAAATGGTGAAGTGCAAGAATGCATAGAAGAATGTAAATAGCCCGAGCATCCGTCGCATTTGGATCCACCCAGACCACGCAGTTAACCAATGCATTGGACTCATCGCTAGGGTGATACACAAAAAAGTAATGGTCCAGGTCCCGGTTGAGCGGGTAATAAACTCCACGGGATTAGCCCCCAACTGACCGGCATAGGCCAGAACGAATAAACGCACAAGCGGAATCAGCGCTACAACAAAGACCCAGCGCTTGATCTGCGCAATTGCCACCATGGTTTAGTAAAACTTATGCAAATCCATCCCTGCATACAGTTTGGCAACATACTCACCATAACCATTAAAGGGCTCGGTTTTAATCTTCGGCGCAAAGATACCGCGACCGTCAATACGACGCTCCGTAGCCTGGCTCCAACGGGGATGACTCACGGCTGGATTAACGTTTGAATAGAAACCATACTCACGTGGTGCGGATGCGCTCCAACTAGTAAGTGGTTGTTTCTCGGTCAAACGAATGGTCACTAAGGATTTGGAGCTCTTAAAGCCATACTTCCAGGGCACGATCAAACGAATGGGCGCACCATTTTGTTTGGGCAATAACTCACCATACATCCCAAAGGTTAATAGAGTTAATGGGTTCATGGCCTCGTCCATTCGCAGACCCTCACGATAGGGCCAATCAAGCACAGGTCGCTTTAATCCAGGCATTTGTTTCGATACCGTCCAAGGTCTGGTTTGCAAACGATCAGCAAACTTTGCCGGATCCTCCTTATCCATCCCAAACTCATAAAAATTGTTATAGCTCGTTGCATCCTCATACGAAGTTTGAGTCTCACGCGTTGAATATGGCTCGTTTAGCTTTGCGGGTAATTTCTCACGGGGGGCTACTGGTTTTGCAAAGGCCTCGCGCTCAAGCCACGATCCCATTCCCAGTGCAGCACCTCCCAAGGCAAGATTTTTTAACCACTGACGGCGATCCTCTGCAATCGCACGTGGGGTAATTTGACTCGGATGAATCGTAGGGTCTTTAAATGTCATCGATCTACCTTTAACTGAAATGGTGTGAAATTCGTGTTGGTGTCGTAATAATCTTCATTCTCTTTGCGCTTTAAGTATCCCACTACCGCATAAGTCAGTGGGGTTGCCAAAATCTCCCAAGAGGTTTTGAGGATGTATTGAGCAATCGCAACCTGAATAATCTCGGTGGTAGGCCAAATGGCATAAAAGGCCAAGAAATAGAATAATGAAGAATCCACCAACTCACCTACCGCGGTTGAGCCAATCGTGCGGGTCCATAAATATTTCCCCTGGGTCCAAATCTTCATTTTGGCAAGCACGAAACTATTGGTAAGGCTGCCACACCAAAAGGCGAGCATGGAAGCCAAGGCAATTCGCCACGAGTTACCAAAGACCGTTTCTAGGCCGTGTTGATAATTTGCCATATACGATCCTGGCGCCACTGGTAACGCGATGACGATCAGCGCCATGATGGCGGCAAAGCCTAAGGCAGCAAATCCAGCCCATACTGCACGGCGATCATAGGCGTAGCCATAGACCTCCGTGAGAATATCGCTGAAAAAGTAGGAGATCGGGAAAAATAAGATCCCAGCGCCAAAGATCACATAACCAAAATATGGAAGCTCAACCGTGGCGGCCTTCCCAGCCCCAATAAAATTTGAGCACAGCAACACGGCAACAAAAGCGCCTAAGATGAGGTCGTAATAGCGATACTGACGACGCATGGGAACAAGGGCCTTATAGGTTCAATGAGGCGGTTAAAAGATGAAATATTTCATAGAATAGCGGTATTGATATGAATTCACAGAATAGGTAAAAAATGAGTAAGCCGCAGTTTCATTGGGAAGACCCCCTCCTCCTGCAAGACCAATTGACCACCGAGGAGCGCATGGTTGCCGATGCGGCCCGTGAATACGCCCAAGGGAAGCTGGCTCCGCGGGTGCACGAAGCCTATCGTTCGGAATCAACCGACCCATCCATCTTTCGAGAAATGGGTGAGCTAGGTCTTCTCGGTATTACGATTCCAGAGGAATACGGTGGCGCTAGTCTCAATTATGTGTCTTATGGCCTAATCGCCCGTGAAATTGAACGGGTTGATTCTGGGTACCGCTCCATGATGAGTGTGCAGTCCTCACTGGTCATGGTGCCAATCTATGAATTCGGTAGCGAGGCCCAAAGGCAAAAGTACCTACCCAAACTAGCCACTGGTGAATGGATCGGGTGCTTTGGTCTCACAGAACCCAATTACGGTTCCGATGCGGGCGGCATGATCACGCGTGCCAAGAAAGTACCTGGCGGATTCTCGCTCACAGGCTCCAAGATGTGGATCTCCAACTCCCCCATTGCGGATGTGTTTGTGGTCTGGGCCAAGAACGATGAGGATCAGATTCGGGGCTTCATCCTTGAAAAAGGCATGAAGGGCTTGAGTGCTCCAAAGATTACAGGCAAGCAAGGTTTGCGTGCCTCAATCACGGGAGAGATCGTGATGGATGAAGTGTTCGTACCAGCCGAAAATGAGTTCCCAGAAATTACGGGTCTTAAGGGTCCCTTTACCTGCCTGAACTCAGCGCGTTATGGCATTTCTTGGGGCGTGCTCGGTGCTGCCGAGTTTTGTTGGCACGCAGCGCGCCAATACACCTTGGATCGTAAACAGTTTGGTAGACCCCTCGCAGCCAATCAGCTCGTCCAGAAAAAATTAGCCGATATGCAAACCGAGATTACCTTGGCACTGCAAGGCGTTCTGCGATTGGGGCGGATGAAGGATGAGGGAACCGCTGCTCCAGAGATTACCTCCATCATGAAGCGCAACTCCTGTGGTAAATCGCTTGATATTGCACGGATGGCACGCGATATGTTGGGTGGCAATGGCATCTCGGATGAGTATGGTGTGATCCGCCACATGCTCAATCTGGAGGTTGTTAATACCTACGAGGGCACCCACGATATTCATGCCCTCATTTTGGGTCGAGCCCAAACCGGTATCCAAGCGTTTAGTTAGATTGCAAAAGTTGCTGCGCTAAGTCAAGATAACTCGTTTGCTCTGCGCTTGGTACTGTCAGAGACCTAGCATTTTGGTATTGGCTAAAGTTGCGAGCAATTGAATCTTCATACGCTGGGTCGTAATGCTTGATTAGTAATTCTTCAACCAATGCTGGATAGCGCCCCTCTGTAGCCAGTTGCTGCCATTTTGTAATTTGTTCCTTGCCGTAGCGTTGCGTCAATAGACTGAGCAAATGCTGTAGTTCATTGTGATTACTTAAAAGATGCACGTACTCTTGCATCAACACATCAATCCGGACTGAGCGATCGGCCTTGATTTCAACGCAATCCCCCTGCCGAATTTGATCCATCAGCGCATCGGGAATATGCAGACAACCCACCTTCTTGCTCTCGGATTCCACATAAATCGTTTGGTCAAACTTGAATTGCCGCAACGCATTCCATAAGCGACTCTCGAACATTTTTTGACTGGGTTGTGCCTGATTAGGCAAGCCTCCAAGGACTGAACCGCGATGCGCCGCGAGGTCTTCAAGATCCAGCACCTGAGTTTGTCCATGCAATGCTTGTAATAATCGAGTCTTACCACTGCCTGTCATGCCACAAATGACGATGAACTTTGCTAAAGGCGCCCATCGCTCCAGATCAGCAATCACTTGGCGTCGATACCCTTGATACCCGTCTTGCAGCTGCTGGGCCTTCCAACCGATACGTTGCAGAATGTGGGCGAAGGCACCACTGCGCTCACCGCCTCGCCAACAATAAACCAAGGGCCGCCACTCCCGCGGCTGGTGAATAAAGTGTTCTTGCAAATGGTTAGCAATATTTTTTGCAACCAGCGCCGCGCCTAATTTCTTCGCTGCAAAAGGAGATTCTTGCTTGTAGAGCGTGCCGACCGTGGCACGCTCCTCATTGTTCAAAACAGGGCAATTGATAGCCCCTGGAATATGATCAAATGCGTACTCAGCAGGCGAGCGGGCATCGATGATGCAGTCAAACCGATCTAAATCTTGACCCAATAGCTCGGGCGAGAGCAATACTGAACTCAACGCAGTCCTAAATTTTGCTTAATGGGTTCTGGCCATGGCGCAGGACGATTGGTCTTGAGGTTGACCCAAACCAAGGTTGCGCCACCAGCTGCACACAGCTCCTCGGGGTTGCTAGCAAGCGACATGAGGTTATACGTATCCACACTGGTTCGCCCCACTTTACCAATATAGGTGCGCACCAGAATATCGGCTGGATAGCTCACTTGGGTATAGAAATTACAAAACGCGTTCGCAATTAAAGCGCCGCCCTCATCGTGATGGGCACCAAATCCAAAGGATTCGATCCAGTGAATACGGCCTTGCTCCATATACCGAAAGTAAAGCGTGTTGTTGACATGACCAAATGCATCCATATCACCCCAACGTAAGGGGATGATGGTTTCATGAACAAATGTCTTATCGGCTGGAATTTCAATGCGCATGATTAGGGAGTTCTAAATGACGAATCAAGGCGCTAGTTTACTCTTCGCTTACGATTCCATCCGTATTTGAGCTCGCAGATCACTATAAAACTGTGGCCTGGCATCCTGCGGTACGAAGATCCCAATCGGCAGTTCCCGATCACTCTCCTCCACCCGAATTAAGCGCTTGCCACTCTCTTCTTGTGTGAGTGTCAACCACCGCGTGTTAAAGACATGACGTTCGATCTTGCCACCGATATTCTTTTCAATCTGCAGTGCGGTGCCATCGATGGCAATCGATTCATAATCGAGTGCATGGCGAGCATAGATAATAAGAGCAATACCTAGGACAGTTAATTCAATCACAGTGAAGATCAAAATCATCCAAACGCCATGGAGCAAGAAGTAGGTTGCTATAAACGATGAAAACAGAAACATCGATAAATAGAAATAACCAACCTGACGTGGCGTAAACGAACAATTTCGTTTCGTGTGCCACGTACGCATGACGATTATTTTGCTAAGAGAGTGTTGGCGTATCGATCCATGGATCGGGCCAAATCCAGATCGAGCTTTGTGAGTCCGCCAGCATCATGGGTTAAACTGATACGAACGGGTAATGGCATCCCGATTGGTAACCATCGACCAATGCGCTAAATCAGTAGCTAAGACCGAGCGCTCGTTAGGACTGAGTAAGCTCGCCATTTCTATACTTAGGAGTTTTGTAAGGCCAGTTGATACAAGAAGGTTGAGCGAGCCCCCGAGCGGCAAAAGGCCAAGATGGGTTGCGGCATTGCTTTAAGGAGTCTTGCCATCTCCACCACTTGCTCGGGTGTAATCGCCCCACTCACAACCGGTAAGTAAGCATATTCCAGACCATGCTCTTTAGCCATGGCAGCAATCGACGCATTGCTGGGTTGCTCAGGACCCTCTTCGCCATCTGGACGATTGTTAATAATGCTCCTGTAGCCCTGCTTTGCAATTTGATCAACATCGCTGGGTTCAATTTGACCAGCGGTTCCAAAATTGGGGTTATGGCACGAAATGTGAATGCTCATACGATCCTTACAAAATAACGTATCTTGAATTTAAACAGACTTTTTCTGGGTTTGCTCAAACAACCACATCCCGGCAACCATGGCGATGACAAAAATTAGCGCCTTCATTTCACCGGAGCCGAGAGAAACCAGCGCGGGTCCTGGACAGAAACCAGCAAGTCCCCAACCCACTCCAAACATTGCACTACCCACAACCAGAGGGCGGTCAATATCACGCCGCGTTGGGATATGCATGGCACCACCCAAAAAACTTTGAGTACGTTTCTTGGCCAAATAGAAAGCAACTAAACCAATCAGTACTGCACCGCCCATGACAAAAATAAGTGACGGGTCCCAATTACCGGCGAGGTCAAGGAAGGCCAAAATTTTGGCAGGATTGGTCATCCCTGAAATCATTAATCCAAGACCAAACAGAACGCCAATTAGATACTCACTGCCGTTGGAGAAAAAGGATTGATTCTGACTCATCGACTTAAATCCAATGCCGAATGAGAAACACCACCAAGAAACCGCAACCCATAAATGTGAGGGTCGCAAGCAAGGAGCGTGGTGATAGGCGCGATAAGCCACAAATGCCATGGCCACTGGTGCAACCCGATCCGTAGCGAGCCCCAAACCCAACCAATAAACCAGCGATGATGAGTGTGAGGTAATCCGCATCAATAACTGCAGTCGTGTTCATCTGAAACACATACTTTCCCCACAAAGGGGCGGTTAGCAATCCCAACACGAAACTGGCGCGCCACAACCAATCGGTCCTCTTGGGCCCAATCAGGCCGCCCAAAATACCACTGATTCCGAGAATGCGACCGTTGATCAACACATACAGTGCGGCTGCGATTCCTAAAATAATGCCGCCTGCTAATGCGGGCCCTGGGGTAAAGGATGTCCAGTCAATCGTCATCACATTATTTTAATGCTTAACAGGGCTTTGGACTCATGCGCCACTGTAAGTATTGAAGCCCCAAATAGCCTCCCAAGAAAAATCCGGGGAGCGCAATAAATGCATTCAGTGCCAGAGTTGAAATCCCACTTAAGCCTTGACCTACCGTGCAGCCCATTGCGGCAACTCCACCAAATCCCATGAGTGCAGCACCCACAAGATGATTGGCTGTATCTTCCACACCTCGAAAGGCTTCCCAACGAAAACGCTTACTGATCACGGCGCTAATCGCTGAACCCGCAATCATGCCTAATACGGCCACGATGCCAATGGTGAGCACTTTGGATTTATCGCTCGTGAACATCAACCAATCGAGTGAATAAGCATACGGCGCCACAAATGAGAGACTTTCCATCCGACCTGAGTTAGTCACCAAGAAGGCCTCTTGCAAGGTATTTGGATCTTCCTCGAGGTGCGCAAAGTGCCCGGATACCCACCAAATCGCGGTGATTGCAAGGCCAACGCCTACTCCTGCTAAAAGATTCTCACCATTCCAAAACGATTTCTTCAAAAGCGCATAAGCGATGAAGGCACCACCAATACCAAGCGACAAAATCCAACGCAATTGCTCTTTGCCTATGCCAACACTCGCAGAGAGAACGCTGGGTAAATCCTGTGTGGTTTTGAGATTCAATGCCACCTGATCGATGGAATTGGTTCTCAGGACCCCCAAAAATCCGCGCATGGTCATATAGGCAACCAGTCCCAACACAATGAAGACAACGATGGATTTGAGATTGCCGCTGCCGATTCGAACCAGGGTTTTGCTGCCGCATCCCGATGCCAGCACCATGCCGATCCCAAATAGAACGCTACCAATGAAGGTAGAAAGATAGAGTACGCGGTTACCGGTATAAAGCGATTTGGTGACATCAATCCAGCCAAGATGGGACATGAGGGCAACCCCCAAGATTGCAATACCAATGGCTAAACACCATTGGCGCATGCGCGACCAATCCTCCATCAAAATGCCATCCGATACGGCACCAAGTGTGCAAAAGTTCGTGCGTTGCATGATGGCACCCAACGCGGCAGTAATCACAAAGGTAATCAGCAAAGCCTGGCTACCCAGAGAGCGAATCTGCTCTGGCGATAAATCAGTCATGATGATTCCTAGGGTTTAAATTTGTAGTATTGCTGGTTGAGGTAAGCCACCACGTCTGCTTCATCCTCAGGGAATAGATCAAGGCGCAACTCAGTATTGCAACGTGCGACCATGACCTTCAAGCGATCCAACCCTTGGACCCTGCGATCTTTACGGGTGTAAATCAAGGTACCATCGCCAAAGCCAGACTTCTCAGCATGGCACTTGTAGCACTTGGTATCTTCAATGGTTTTGCCATTGGCAAGATTCGGTGCCGCCAGCGCAGGCTGCGCAGCCAACCCAAAAAGAGCGCCAATTAGAACTGCTAAAGTCGCTAAAGTCTTCATAGTCTCAAAATATAGTAATTTCAGAAACTGTGATTCTATCGGACTGAATGAAAAAACTACAGCAAAATCATGGTTTTAGAAGCCAAAATCAAGATGATTCGGTAATACTAATATAAGCAAAAGTTATAAAGCAATGAGTCATTAAGGCCGAATATAGGCGTATTTATCCTTAAATTGCAGGTCAGCAATGCGAACCACGCCAGAAGGTGTGAACTCGGCATCCAGGATAAATTGGTCACGTTTGAGGTTCCGGTTACGTAAGGTGATCTCACAAACCTCAAAGCGCACACCTCGTGACTTTAAGGCGGCAACGAGTGGCGCATACTCAGTGCCACTTTTATCCTTGCCACCCTCCATCAGGATATCAACCCCATTGGCGTGGGTCACGACAATAATTTTGGTCTGCGGTGAGACATCCAAGTGATTGCGAATATTGCGCAAGCCTTTTAAACCCTGGGTGGCCGCATCATCGATGTGATAAACCACCTTCGTTGGTTCCGCGCTTGCTAGATTAGAACCAAGTAACAAGCCGACGGCTAGAAAGCCCACCAATACTGTACGAATGAATGCTTTCATGCCACTCTCCTGTTAAAAGGGAACAACTAGATTGGGGCCATCCCCGGATTACCTTTGACGCCTTTAATGACGGGTTCATTCAACTTGACAGCCTTAATGGTTTTCACTTCCCGCAAATGCCGTGCCATGAGATCCCAAATGGCCTCACCACCAGCATTCTTAGCTTCCTCCGAGACCGGCGCCCAGCCAGCTACCTTATAGGTCTTGCCTGCCTCAATGAGGTTACCATTCAGACGCATCTCGGAGATACGCTTGCCAGCACCACCCGCTGGATCAATCGTGTATTGCAAACCACCGACCCGAACCATATCGCCACCCTGTTGGTAGTACGGATCGGGGTTGAATAAGTTATCGGCAACGTCCTCTAAGACGGTCTTGATCATCTCGCCACTCATATTGGTGACCGTGGTGTAGGGATAGGTAATCGCCGTTTGATCGAGCAGATGTTCCATGGTGATGGACTCGCCGGGCAATAAGGAGGTGCCCCAACGAAAGCCCGGTGAGAATGAGATCTCGGCACTCTTTTGCTTTAACAGCCCATCTAAGATCACTTGATCAAAACTACCATTGAAGTTACCACGGCGATACAAGAGACCATCGGTCACTGCGAGCTTCTCGGCAAGCTTAGACTCGTACGGCGCCCGAATCTTCTTAATCAAGGCACTCATTCCTGCGTCTGCGGGTAATAAGTTCGAGAACACAGGCAAGAGTTTGTAGCGGAAGTCGGCAACCTTTCCGCCCTTCACATCAAAATCCAAAACGCCTAAGAACTTACCATTCGATCCAGCGTTGGTAACTAAGGTGACGCCACCGGGATTTTTCACTTTGACGGGGGCTGGAACTCCATCGTGCGTATGGCCACCCATAATGGCATCAATGCCTCGTACCCGAGAGGCCATCTTTAAATCCACATCCATACCATTGTGCGAGAGCACCACAACCACTTTTGCACCCTTGGCGCGAGCCTCATCCACCACCTTTTGCATATTCTCTTCTTGAATACCAAAGGTCCAGTTCGGAGTGAAATAACGTGGGTTCGCAATCGGTGTATACGGGAATGCTTGACCAACCACGGCAACCTGAACACCATTCATGGTCTTCATGGCATACGGTGCAAAGACCGCATCACCAAAGTCGGCAGTCTTAATGTTTTGTGCCACAAACGAGACCTTACCCCGGAAATCCTTCTCCACAATCTCCATGACGCGTTTCTCACCCAAGGTCATTTCCCAGTGGGGAGTCATCACATCAACGCCCATCGCAAGACAGGCATCCACCATATCCTGACCATTGGTCCAAAGGGCAGTTCCCGAGCCCTGCCAGGTGTCACCACCGTCGAGCAATAAAGCGCCAGGACGGTTAGCCTTGATTTGTTTGACCAAAGTAGCGAGATGAGCAAAGCCGCCTACCTTACCATAGGTCTTCGCAGCCGACGCATAGTCCAAATACGTAAACGCATGGGCATCCCGCGTTCCAGGTTTGACCCCATAGAACTTCAATAGATACTCGCCCACCAAATGGGGTGGCTTGCCCTCTTGTGCGCCTATGCCTAAGTTGACATTGGGCTCACGAAAGTAGATTGGGAGCAATTGCGCATGGCAATCGGTAAAGTGTAAGAAATGCACATTGCCAAACTTTGGCAGGTCATAAAACTTCTGTGCAGCACTTTGAGCATGAGAAAAATTGGACTGTAAGCTCATTCCGCCAGCCGATGCCACTGCAAGGGCCTGCAGAAACTCCCGTCTACTAAAAGACATACAACTCCTTCGAAATTGGTTTACTGATTAACAGGAGAATTCGGGTCTAGTAACAGAGCCATCACGTCTTGCATTTGCTTCTCGGTCAACAAATTGAAGTGACCAAAGCGCGGCATATTGCTACACACGTTATAAGCCTTGGAGTTATAAATCCGATTCCAGGTATAGGTCACCACTTCTTTGCTGTAACCTCGCAACTTGCCATAGTTCCAGAGGCTTGGGCCAATGTTTCCATAAGAAAGTTCTGCTTTATTAATTTGATGGCAGTTATAGCAACCACCGCCATTCGCAGCATCGGCTTTATCGCTCCAAGTTGCACCACGACCGCTTTGGGCAATGCGCTCACCGGCCTTCCAATCGCCGATGTATTTACCATCAGCCGGTTGCTTAATGGTTGCCATATTCGCTTTCTGAATCGACTCGGCCTGCTTGGCATTACCCTTACCTGCTAACACTGCAGGATCCGAGCAATATTTTTGTGCTGCATCTTGCTTTAATCGGTCAATCGAGGCAATTCCCTTCGATTGAAAACTATCCTTCATCATCTTGTCGAACTTTGCATCAGCAAATGCAGAGCCCACAGGTAACGCCAATAAAGTTGCTGCTGTAATTAGATATTTATTCTTCATGTTGTTCTCCAGCGATTAGCGTTTCAGACCAGGGGCAGCCATCTTGCCGCCATTTGCCATGACGGCCATATACATCGAGACCGCAATCGTGTCATCGGATATATAAATTGGCTCTGGGAAACGTTGCTGACGATAACAATCATTCAAACGGTATTGCATGGTCCAAAAGGTACCGCTCGATACTCGGTATGCAGGCCAGGCTCCCCAGCCTAAGGCTGCACCGGCTTGAGTCGTTAAGTTTGGCAAATCTTGTAAACGAATCCGCTTACCAGGATCGGCGTGGCAAGAAGCGCAGGAGAAATCCATCGGACCAGCTTGATAAAAGAATGACTTCTTACCGAGCTCGTACATTTCTTTTTCTTTAGGATGCTTCATTGAAACATTAATGGTTGACCCTTTGGAGTTGGCAACCACATAAGCAACAACTGCCTCTACGTCTTTGCGCTTACCTTGGCCAAAATTACCGGCAATGATCTCCTTTGCATCAAAACCCTGCAGACGCTCCATGCAGGTCACGATACGCGACTCCAGATCTTGAACTTTGTTGGTGTCTTTAAAGTATTTCGGCAGGACGGCATAAACACCCTTCACTACACCGGGCCCTAAACCGAGATCGCATTTTTCAAGAGTGGCATTCTTGGGGCCCATGGCTTTTTTCCAGAGTTCCTCACCAGCCATTTCATACAAATCAGAGGGATTGCCATCCGCAATCATGGCACGGTACTTCTCAATCTCAGCCGTTGGCGCACCAGCTGGAGCAGCAGAAGCTGCTGCCTGTGGAGCAGGTGCAGGTGCCGCTGCTTTCTTTGGCGGCTCAGGTGTGGTACAGGCTTGCAGAACAAATAGCGAGGACACAAAGAGTGCCCCGCGAGTCCAGTGTTGTCTCATGATTCCCTCTTATTGTTTTGATCAGTGAAGTACAAAATACAAATTACGAAACCGTTGCCTCATCGGTCCGCTTACCGCCTTTGTTATCAACCCAACTAACGGTTACTTTGTCACCTTTGGCACCCTTGTACTTGAAGTTCAAGAATGGGTCTTTAGATACTGCTGGACCAAACTCACCCTTAAAGACATCTTTGCCATTGGCTTTTGCAGTCACAGTGCTAATAAACCACGCTGGAATCGCTTTGCCTGACGCATCTTTGCGCTGACCTGTTTCCATATCATGTTTCATAAGGATTTTTACATCCACCACACCGCCGCTCTCGGTTGCTCGTACGCGCATCGGATCTGACATTTTGCTTCCTCTCTAATTCGTTAAATAAGTAATAAGCTATTCGGTTTAATCATTAACCGCCGCAACCACCCAGGGTTACTTTCACTTCTTTCACCGCCACACTCCACTTGTTGTCGGCTTTCACTAAAGCGTAAACGTTGGAGGTTTGACCCATCTTGATCCGGGTTGTGACAAATGGCTCGGTACCGGCAGGAATGAAGAACTGAGCAGCCAAGGCGCTTGGGTTCTTGTCCACCAAAATTGCCATTTGCTGGGCTTTAAGAGTGGTGTTAATACCAACAGGAACTACGGCACCGTTCTCGGCAATATCCGGAGCAATCATCGTGATTGCAGCTGAATTCTCTGGCTTACCGGCACCTAGTACCTTGAACACATCATCCAAAGTTTTTCCTTCGAAGGCGGCTTTGTTCCACTCTTGCGCTTGCGCAGGAGTAATCAAACCTGCTGAAGCCATCAAGCCAAAGATGGCTGAATACTTCAGTACATCACGTCGTTGCATATTCATAAAAACTCCTTGTTATCAACTGCTACTCATTAGTTGTTGCTTACCTAAAACTATAAAGTGTATATAACCCTACTTCAGTTAGTGCTAACCCTTTAACTATTTTCCCCCATTTAACATCCACTGCACCAAGATCTTGTTGTCCGCATCGGATAACTGAGTCTGCGCAGGCATCGGAATTGCACCCCAAACACCTGCACCACCCGCCTTCACCTTCTTCTCAAGCATGGCTTGGGCATTGGCAACGCCTTTGTATTTATTGGCAACATCAGCAATCGATGGGCCAACTAATTTCGCTGCCGGTGCGTGACACGCTGAACAGTTTTCTTTCTTAAACAAGTCTGCTGGGCCTACCGCTTTGGGTGCGGCACTAGCGGTTGATACCATCATCATGCCAGAGGATGGCAAAGCAGCCACTGGTGGCTTTGTGGTGTCAACGCCACGATACGGGCCATATTCCCGGTTTTGCTCTGCTAAGTTATTGTGCGCATTACGAGCATAGTCTGGCAATACCGATCCGATCGCAACGTGTTGGGCGCAATTGGCCATGCATGCCGTATTTTTCACATCGGGTGTGCCCTTCACCGTCCATAAGCCATGCTTCTGGGTCATGCCATTGCGGTTGGGCATCATGCCTTGCACTTGCGCAATATTTTTGTTCGAGAGCACAAAGTCGTCAGGAACCACTTCACTTAAGTTGAGCATAAAAGCAACTAGGGAGTAGGTTTCATCGACCGTGAGGGTGCGCGGTGCATTCCATGGCATGGCGCGATGGACATAATCCCAAAGCGTTGAGATCGTTGCCACCTTCATGATCGTGGTTCGTTGGGGTTGCTTATCGCTCATCAACGATGCGACCCGACCAGTTTTAATATCGTCCTTCGTGGTTCCTCCAGCAATGGGTGTAAACACCTCATTGGATTCACCAAAGGTACCGTGGCAACTTGCGCATTGTTTTTCCCAAAGCTCTTGACCCTTTGCAACCGAGCCCGAGCCAGCTGGTAAGCCCTTAAAGTCAGGGCGCACGTCGATGTCCCATGCTGCTACTTCTGCAGGCGTCGCGTTACGGCCCATATTCATATAGGGCTTTGGTTTGCTTGCCGCTGGAGTAGCTTGAGCAGATTGCGCATTTACCTCAGTACCACTTAAGAAAATGGTGGTAGCAACTACTGCGCTGGCAAGAATAGGTTTCATCAAAACATTAGCCGACTTGAACATTGCTAACCTCGCCATTGGTATCAACCTTCCACGATTGAATTGCATTGTTGTGATAAATCGAGCGTGTACCGCGTACAGCTCGTAATTGACGAATGGTGGGTTGTACATAACCCGTGTCATCAATTGCGCGCGATTGCATGATGGTGGGTGAACCATCCCAGACCCAATCGATATTGAAGCGCGTCAAAGCCTTCGTCAAAACGGGGGTCTCAAGACGTGCCGTACGCCAATTGTTACCACCATCAAACGAGACATCCACCCGCTTGATCTTGCCACGACCCGACCACGCTAAACCGCTCACGTTGTAGTAACCCTTATCAAAGAGTTGCTGACCACCCGATGGTGTGGTGATCACCGATTTGCATTCCTGAATCGAGGTGTATTGACGATGCAAGCCATCTGGCATCAAGTCAATGTAGTGAATCGCTTCATCCTTCGTTGCATAGGGCATATCACCGACTTCAATGCGGCGTAACCACTTCACCCAACTCACACCCTGCACACCTGGCACAACCAAGCGGATCGGGAAGCCGTTCTCAGGGCGCAGCATCTCACCATTCATCGCCCAAGCAACCATCACATCATCCAGCGCCATCTCCATAGACATCGTGCGGGTCATACCAGAGCCATCACCACCCTCGGCCAAAATAAACTTGCCCTTCTTTAAATCAGCGCCGCAAATATCCAGAAGGGTTGATAGTGGTACGCCGGTGAACTCGCAGCAGGACAACATGCCGTGGGTATATTGCACAGTTGGTACAGCCACATTGCCCCACTCTAAGCCGGTGTTGGCGCCACACTCAATAAAGTGAATGCGCGATACCGATGGTAGGCGCATGAGATCGTTCATCGTGAATACTTTTTCATTCTTCACAAGGCCATTGATCATTAAGCGGTGCTTATTGGGGTCGATGTTGTACCAACCCTGATGGTGGCGCTCGAAGTGCAAGCCGTTTGGGGTAATGATGCCAAATAGGCCTTGCAGCGGTGTGAACGCTACGGATGCCGCCGATACCCGCGTCAATCCGGGCGACTCACGACGCACTAAGTTCTTTTCATAAATGGATGGTGTGCCATAGGGCTCAGTGGCAACGTTTTTACCCAAAGTCGTTTGCCAAATTTGCTTCTCCAGAATCGCTGGGTCGCCCTGGGGATTTGCAAGGGCCAAGCCGCTTCCTACCGCACCGGCACTGCCCAGGGCCGCCATGAAACTCTTGCGCAGAAAGCCACGGCGGGTCTCATCAGCACCATGTTGGTTGATTTGCGCAATTGCTTCTTGCGATAAAAAGTTCTCTGGCGCCTTCCGAATGAGATTCGGGGTACTGAGGGATTGCATCGTTTTGCTTCGTTCACTCATATTCATCAAGGATTAGATGGTTAAACAAAAATTCATCAGACTTACTCAAACAGTTCATTCATGACGCGGCCACAAACGCGTTGGCAGATTTCCAGAGTGGCGTCATCGCAGATCGAGTAATAAACAGTGGTGCCAACTTTACGGCGTGCCAATATTCCTGCCTCATGGAGGGTTCCTAAATGACGCGACACATTTGCTTGGCTGGATTTTGAATACTCAATGACCTCACTGACCGATTTCTCGCCTTCGCACAAGGCGTACATAATGCGCAAACGGGATGGCTCAGCAAGGACCGCAAAGAACGCAGATACCTCTTTAAAGAGTGCTTCCATTTGTTCTGGGGATAATGATTTTTTAGCCAAGCCACCCGCGAAGCCCTGGGCAATAGGGTTTTTTGAGGAGGAGGATGAGCTTGCCATAAATATGCGTAGTTGCGCATATTACACCTAAACTACGTCCAAAGGAATATACAGAGATACCCTGATTCAATCGTTCTAGAATAGAGTGCTGTGATTGGCTGTAACCTCGTTTTATTCTAGAAAAGTTAGCTAACCAACTGATTTACTTCATAAATTGTTAGATACCCAAGCGATTTTTCTATCCCTGCAGTTGGCCTTTTGGACCTTACTGGTTTTAATCCCCATTGGGATCTGGATTGGCTATCACCTAGCCCAGGCGGGCCCCTGGAAATCCTGGGCTGAGGCGGCACTCGCCCTGCCCTTGGTATTGCCGCCCACGGTTCTTGGTTACTACTTCATCGTGGCATTTGCTGGCAAAAGCCTCTTCGGGGAGCCCTTGGTGTTCTCATTTACCGGTCTCCTGGTTGCCTCCATCATCGTCAATCTACCTTTTGCCATCCAACCCATCCAACGTGCCTACGAGGCAATCCCCACCGAGATCAAGGAAGCAGCCAAGGTCAGCGGGCTTAGCACTTGGCAGCGCTTTCGTTTAATTGAACTCCCCCTTGCATGGCGTGGCATTGTGAGTGGTGCTGCCATGACCTTCGCCCATACCTTGGGAGAGTTTGGGGTGGTCCTCATGGTAGGCGGCGCAATTCCTGGAGAAACCAAAACCGCATCGATTGCAATCTACGATAAGGTGCAAACATTCGATACCGCAGGGGCTGGTTCACTCTCCGTAATTTTGTTACTGATCTCGCTCATTGCTATTGCTATTTCCTATGGGATCTTTGGCCGCAACAGCGCGGGGGTGCGCCGTGCTTAAGGTTCACCTTCAGCAGACCCTTCCCAATCCCCTATCGATTCAGTTAGAAATCGATGCTGGGGAGGTTCATGCGCTGGTGGGCCCCTCTGGTAGTGGTAAGACGAGTATCTTGCGCTCGATTGCTGGGCTTCATCATCCTGAATTTGGTTTTATTGAGTGCGACCAGGCGGTGTGGCTTAATCGGGATCCGGCCCGTGGCTCCATGATAACAATGCCACCAAATCAACGCTCTTGTGGATTCTTATTCCAACAATACGCCCTGTTTCCACATCTCAGCGCGCTCGATAACGTATGCATGGCGCTTTACAACACGATTAGTGATCCACAAATGCGCCGCACTGAGGCTCAGCGCTGGCTCGATGAGCTCAATATTGGTGAGCTTGGAGAGCGTTTACCTAAACAATTATCGGGTGGTCAGCAACAGCGCGTTGCCCTCGCGCGTGCCTTGGCGCGCTCACCCAAGTTGCTTTTGCTCGATGAGCCCTTCTCCGCCATTGATATACCGACGCGTCAGAAACTCTACCAAACGCTGGCTGAACTTCGTAAGCAGCTCAATATCCCCATCATCCTGGTCACGCACGATCTACGAGAAGCCCACTTATTAGCCGACCGTATTACTGTTCTGGATCACGGCGTGGGTTTGCAGACTACTGACCCACAATCCTTATTTACGAAACCGCGTAATGCGCGCGTTGCCCAGCTCGTTGGGATTCCCAATCTCTTTCATGGGGTATTTAATGGCGGTACCTTATCGTGGGGGGCAAGCCCTTGGTCCTTTCACGTTGTTGATAAGGGTCGGATTCCTCCAAATTCTCAAGTGGCATGGGTCATTCCCCAAGAGGGGCTTAGCGTTCACACCGCTCCAAATGGCCAACGTATTCCATGTCGCGTGAACACCATTAGTTCTTTGGGCCAAATTGCACTCATTGAGTTTTCGATCGATGGTCTTGACGAACACTTAACATGGGAAGCCTCTGCTGCAGAGGTTAAGCGTTTAGGTTTAGTACAGGATGCGCAGGTTTACCTCGAGCTCGATCGTAAGCTAATTCATATCATGCCGTTGCGACCGATTAACGACCCGCGTCGTTTTGTGGGTACTACGTAATTACTTTTTTAAGCCAGCTGCTAGATCACGCTTGAGATCATCGATGTTCTCAAGACCGACAGCAATCCGCACCAAGCCATCGACAATACCCGCGTCTTTGCGCGCTTGCGGTGTAATTCGGGCGTGAGTGGTGCTCGCTGGATGCGTAATCGTGGTGCGGGTATCCCCAAGGTTTGCTGTGATCGAGCATAAGCGTGTTTGATTAATGAGCTTGTAGGCCGCCTTTTTGCCACCCTTTAGGACAAACGACACAATCGGCCCACCCGATTTTTGTTGACGCTTCGCTAAGGCATGCTGTGGATGACTCTTCAGACCAGGGTGATATACACGCTCGACTCCGGCTTGCTTCTCTAACCACAACGCCAAGGCTAAAGCATTCGCACTCTGCGCTTGCATTCTCAGTTCTAAAGTCTCGAGCCCTTTCAGAAATACCCAGGCATTAAAGGCCGAGAGCGTCGGTCCCGCGGTTCGTACAAAGGGAAATACCTTGCCCATCACAAAATCACGACTGCCTACAATTGCCCCACCGACGACCCGCCCTTGCCCATCAAGATACTTGGTAGCCGAATGGATCACCACATCTGCCCCGAGCGCTAAGGGCTTTTGCAAGGCTGGTGTGCAAAAACAGTTATCCACCACGAATAACGCCTTTGCTTTTTTAGCAATCTTGGCAATCCCTGTAATGTCAGCAATCTCCGTTAGCGGATTAGACGGGGTCTCCAGATAAAAGAGCTTTGTATTACTTTGCACTGCTGCTTGCCAGGCCTTTAGGTCAGCAATTGCCACATAGGTCGTTGTGATCCCAAAGCGACTCAGAATTGAGGAGAACAGTTGTGTGGTCGCACCAAAGACGGATTTAGAACACACTACGTGATCACCCGCCTGCAGATGCGCCATCGCCGTTGTCAGAATGGCGGCCATTCCAGAGGATGTAGCAATACATGCCTCACCCCCCTCAAGTGCCGCAAGCCGATCCTGAAACATGCTAACCGTTGGATTGGTAAATCGTGAGTAGATAAATCCTTGATCAGCATTGGCAAAGCCGTGCTCTGCTTCTTCGGCTGAGTTAAAGCAAAAGCTCGAGGTCAAAAACATCGCTTCGGAGTGTTCCTGATAATCGCTTGAACGACGAGTTCCGGCTCGAACTGCTAGGGTCTCGAGCGCCAAGGTTTTTAGATTGGGTGTTGGTCGTGCAATTTTTTTCATAACAGAAGAAGTTTGACAGGTAAATGACAGGCTGTCACGCACAGCGTGCCGCAGATGCCACAGCTGTTGTTTAGTCTCCGTTGGCTAAATGCAAATGCAATTGCGAACGTGCAAAGTCACTGGGGTCGCTCTTACGATCCTCTTCATTGTTTGCGATATTGCGTGCTGCTTCGAGAGCATCCAAATACGCCTCGGTGATATCACCCGTGATGTAATTTCCATCAAAGCAGGATGCCTCAAAGTTCTTAATATTTGGATTGATATCCTGAACCGCTTTTTTCATATCCTCAACGCTTTGATAAATCAGTTGGTCGGCACCAATCAGATCATTGATCTCATCGTGGGTACGACCATACGCAACGAGTTCACTACGGGTTGGCATATCAATGCCGTAGACATTGGGAAACCGCACTGGGGGTGCAGCGGAGGCAAAGATCACTTTCTTGGCGCCAGACTCGCGTGCCATTTGCACAATCTCATACGAGGTGGTACCCCGCACAATCGAGTCATCCACAATTAAAACGGTCTTGTCTTTAAACTCAATCCGCATCGCATTTAATTTCTGACGAACCGATTTCTTGCGCACCGCTTGACCAGGCATGATAAAGGTACGACCAATGTAGCGGTTCTTAAAAAATCCTTCGCGATACGAGATACCTAAGCGCTTTGCAACCTGAAGCGCAGCAGGTCGACTCGAGTCAGGAATCGGCATCACCACATCAATTTTGCTAACGTCGGTCTCCGCCCGAATCTTTTCTGCCAAGTAGTCCCCCATACGCATCCGTACGTTATAGACGGTCACACCATCAATGGTTGAGTCGGGGCGAGCTAAGTAGACGTATTCAAAAATACAAGGGTTGAGACTGGCACTCGGAGCGCATTGGCGCGTATGAAAGTTTCCATCAAGATCAATATAGATTGCTTCACCCGGGACCACATCACGCACAAAGGTATAGCCCAAGCCTTCAAGAGCAACCGACTCGGAGGCTATCATCCACTCGGTTCCCTCGGGTGTATCGATCTTGCCGATGCACAGAGGACGAATCCCAAAGGGATCCCGAAATGCCAATAAACCAAATCCAGCAATCAAAGAGACAACGGCATAAGATCCCTTCACCCGCTTGTTAAGACCTGCAACAGCCTTAAAGATGGAGTCATCATCCAATGCGGCGCTATTCGTCTCCTTTTGCAACTCGTCGGCGAGTACATTGAGCAAGACCTCGGTATCGGAGTTGGTGTTGATATGGCGGCGATCACGGTACGCCATCTCACTTCGCAGCATCGGGGCATTGGTTAGATTGCCGTTGTGGGCCAAGATGATGCCAAAGGGTGCGCTGACATAAAACGGTTGTGCTTCCTCTTCACTGCTCGCCGAGCCAGCGGTGGGGTAACGCACTTGACCAATACCCGCATTACCTACGAGACTGCGCATATTGCGGGTCCGGAATACATCGCGCACCAGACCGTTGGCCTTATGCATCGCAAATGAATTACCGTTCATCGTGGCTATCCCGGCTGCGTCCTGTCCGCGATGCTGCAATAGGAGCAAGGCATCATACAAGAGTTGGTTTACTGGTCGATGCGAAATCGTTCCGACAACACCACACATAGTTAGCCCCCTGCCGATCGGTAAGGATCGGTCATTGAAATTGCATTTAACTGCTTCGCCCAATTTTCAGGTAACCATGAGCGGATCAGTTCAGCCCCCTGCTCAAGCACCGGCCGAATTGCCGATGCCTGCCATGCCTTAGTCTGTTGAGCACCAGTGAGGGCGCCCAAGGTACTCAATACAACCAATACGAGGGCACCACGGACAAACCCAAATATCAAACCAAAGAATCGATCGACCAAAGTGAGTCCTGCACTTGAGAGTAAAGATTGAAAGGCGCGTGCCAATAAACCAGCTGCTATTAATACCGCAACAAAGATCAGTAGGAAAGCACTAGCTAAACGCGCAGCCTCATTCGGAATAAATGCAGAAAGCCACTCGGCGGCTAAATAATTGCAGAAATGGTAAGCAAGCCATGCGGCAGCAAACCATGCGACCAGTGCAATGATCTCCCGAAAAAAACCGCGCCATAAGCCAACCGCTGCTGAAACGACCAAGATGCCAATCGCAAAATAATCCAAGGTTGTCAATTGCATGGCATTTAGTGATTGCATGATTAGTTCTTATT
>VYKP01000104.1_pt1 | contig 21249 bp, 16 predicted proteins | sample 5114551 | NCBI WGS metagenome assembly VYKP01 (sample SAMN12291777, study PRJNA351875) | freshwater metagenome | isolation source: freshwater lake | place: USA: Michigan, Baseline Lake | collected 2013-08-09
GCCCGCGCCCGCGCCACCAGCGCCGGATCGGTGCCGGCGAAGCGCGGGTTGGTGCCGACGAGGATGGTGCGACCGAGCGCCCGCGCGCCCGGCGGCAGCGGATCGCCCTGCTGGAAGAACAGCTCCGGGTTCGGGTAGTCGTCGGCGAGGAAGTTGTCGCGGGTGATCTCGCGATCGCCGTAGAAGACCGCGCGGCGGTCGTAGCCTTCCAGCGCCAGGGTGACGTTGCCGCGGCCGCCGGCGAAGTTGCGGCCGAACAGGGCGGAGCCGAACAGCTCCTCACCGTCGCCCTCGCCGGACATGCCGGCCTGGACGGTGTACTCGTGCCCTTCGAAATCGTCCTTGAGGATGAAGTTGACGACGCCCGACACGGCGTCCGAGCCGTAGACGGCCGAGGCCCCGCCGGTCAGCACGTCCACGCGCTCGATCAGGCCCGACGGGATCGACCCGATGTCCACTGCGGCCGATCCGGGAACGCCGGCGACATGGCGGCGACCGTTGACCAGCACCAGGGTGCGGTTGCTGCCGAGACTGCGAAGATCCAGGGTCGCCTGGTTGCCGTTGGCCTGGGCGGAGCTGGTCGAGCTCAGCAGGGCCGGCAGGGTGTCGAGGAGGTCGGCGATGGCCACGGTGCCCTGGGCGGCGATCGCCTCGCTGCTCACCACCTGCACCGGCTGGGCGGCTTCAAGCACGGTACCCGTGCTGAGGCGCGACCCGGTGATGACGATCTCCTCGACCTCCGTGGCCTCCTGGGCCAGCGCGGCGCCGGCGGCGAAGATCGTCATGGTGGCGACCGCAGCTCCGGTCAGGAGCCGCGCGCGGCGAAGGCGGGACGTGTGTGTGGCGACGAGCATGTGCGACCCCCGAAAGGCAATTCAGTGAAGGGATGGAGCGTCCGGCGATCGTCACCTACTGGCAAGGGTGCCGCCATGCTGCAGCACAACTTGCCTCCGCGCTGCGGCGGATTTGACACAGTTCCGCCATCAAGCGGACACGTCCCTTTCTATCGCGCGCCCTCCAGCCAGGCCGGGGCGTCCGCCAGCGTTCCGAGCGCCGCATAGCGCGGATGCCCCTCCGGCGCGTCGGCCAGCTCGTGCGCCCAGGTGACGACATAGGGGACGTGGGCGGCCCAGGCGCCGGCCTCCAGCGCCGGCAGCACGTCCGAGCGCATGGAGTTGCCGATCATGGCGGCCTCGGTCGCCCCGCTGCCGTGACGCGCGAAGACGCGGGTGTAGGTCTCCGCGGTCTTCTCCGACACGATCTCGACGGCGGCGAACAGGTCGCCGAGGCCGGAGGCGGCCAGCTTGCGCTCCTGGTCCAGCAGATCGCCCTTGGTGACCAGCACCAGACGGTAGCGTTCCGACAGGCTCGCCAGCGCCGCCTCCACCCCGGACAGGGGCTCGACCGGATGGGCCAGCATGTCGCGTCCGGCGGCGAGGATCTCGCGGATCACGGCGGGATCAACCCGGCCGTCGGTCAGCTCCATGGCCGTCTCGATCATCGACAGGGTGAAGCCCTTCACCCCGTAGCCATAGAGTCTGAGGTTGCGCCGCTCGACCTCGGCCAGACGGGCCTCGATCATCTCCGGGTCCGCGGTCTCGCCCAGCAGTTCGGCGAAGCGGGCGTGCGTCAGCCGGAAGATGGTCTCGTTGTGCCAGAGGGTGTCATCGGCATCCAGGCCGACGGTGGTGATGGGCATGGGGAGGCTCCGCAACGGGCCGCGGGCATCGCGCGCGCGCGGGCCCGGATGACGGAGACAGCGGCATGACCTCTGGCGCGGCGGTGGTGATCGGGGCCTCGGGGGGCGTGGGCGGTGCCGTGCGGTCGCGGCTGGAGGCCTCGGGCCGGTTCGCGGTGGTGCACGGGGTGTCCCGCCGCGGCGATGGCGTCGACATCACGGACGAGACCTCGGTGGCCGGCCTCGCCGCCCGGCTGGGCGAAGGGCCGCCGCTGGAGCTGGTGTTCGTCGCCACCGGCGTGCTGCACAACGGCTTCGAGCCGGAACGCAGCTTCAAGGCCATGCAGGCGGCCCATCTGCTGCGCGACTTCCGGGTCAATGCGCTCGGGCCGGCGCTGTTGGCGCGCCATCTGATCCCGCTTCTGACCCGGGACCGCCGGGCCGTGTTCGCCGCCCTGTCGGCGCGGGTCGGGTCCATCGGCGACAACCGGCTGGGCGGCTGGCACAGCTATCGCGCCTCCAAGGCGGCCCTGAACATGATCCTGAAGACCCTCGCGGTGGAGCTGGCGCGGACCCACCCGCAGGCGGTGGTGGCCGGGCTGCATCCCGGCACCGTGGACACCGGCCTGTCGAAGCCGTTTCAGCGCGGCGTGAAGCCGGAAAAGCTGTTCACCCCGGAGCAGTCGGCGGCCCATCTGCTGCAGGTGCTCGACGGCCTGCAGCCGGCGGACTCCGGCGGCGTCTTCGCCTGGGACGGGGCGCGGGTCCCGGAATAGCCGCAAAGGGCGTCTCATGCGTTGACCCGGTCGACCGCCCCCTGTAGCGGAGCGACCGTTTGCCCGCCCCCCGCGCCGCCAGAAGGAGTCCGCCCATGACCGCCAGACTGATCGAGGGGGCGACCGGGGTGCTGGTGCTGGCGGACGGCACCGTGTTCCAGGGTATCGGCACCGGGGCCGTCGGCCAGGCGCTCGGCGAGGTGGTCTTCAACACCGCCATGACCGGCTATCAGGAGATCCTGACCGACCCCAGCTACATGAGCCAGATCCTGGCCTTCACCTTCCCCCACGTGGGCAATGTCGGAGTGAATGTGGAGGACCTGGAGCAGATCGGCGGCGGGGCCGACACCTCGGCCCGGGGCGCGGTCTTCCGCGACCTGCCGACCGCCCCGGCCAACTGGCGCGCCGACGACAGCTTCGACGCCTGGATGAAGCGCCGCGGCGTCGTCGCTCTCGCCGGCGTCGATACCCGCGCCCTGACCCAGGCCATCCGGGACAGGGGCGCGCCGCACGCGGTCATCGCCCACGACCCCGAGGGTCGCTTCGACCTCGACGCCCTCGTGGCCGACGCGCGGGGCTGGGCGGGTCTGGTCGGGCTGGACCTGGCCAAGCTGGCCTCGACCCTGCAGAGTTTCGAGTGGGACGAGGGGCTATGGGACTGGCCGGCGGGCTATCCTCGCGTCGACGCCACGGGCAAGTCGATCGTGGTCGTGGACTATGGCGTCAAGCGCAACATCCTGCGCGCCCTGGCCTCGACCGGGGTGAAGATCACCGTCGTGCCGGCCACGACGACAGCCGAGGAGATCCTCGGCCGCAAACCGGATGGCGTGGTCCTGTCCAACGGTCCGGGTGATCCGGCAGCGACGGGCACCTACGCCGTGCCCGAGATCCGCAAGCTGGTCGATAGCGGCAAGCCAGTGTTCGGCATCTGCCTTGGCCACCAGATGCTGGCCATCGCGCTGGGCGCAAGGACCGTGAAGATGGCCCAGGGCCATCACGGGGCCAACCACCCGGTCAAGGACCTGACCACAGGCAAGGTCGAAATCGTGTCGATGAACCACGGCTTCACCGTGGACCGCGAAAGTCTGCCGGAAGCGGTGATCGAGACCCACGTCAGCCTGTTTGACGGCACCAACTGCGGGATCGCCCTGAAAGACCGGCCGGTGTTCAGCGTCCAGCATCACCCCGAGGCCTCACCGGGGCCGACGGACAGCCTCTATCTGTTCCAGCGCTTCGCCGATTCGATGAACGGGCCCAAGGTCGAAAGATGACCCGGTCGCTCTATCTGGACTGGCTGTCGCGGGTGGTGCGGCCGACTGCAAACCTTGGAGATCGCAAGACGACATCGCGGGGCGATCTCGTCCTCGGTTACGCCACCGGATACGGCGTCGAGCATATTGAGGCGTTCGTGCGTTCCCTGAGGGCCTGTTACGACGGCCCGGCAACACTGGTTGTGGACCCGGTCCCGGCCGTTTTGGCCTTTCTGGCCGAGCAGCGGATCGAGGCCATCTTTCCGCAGGACGCTGGCGGCTGGACCCCGGAGCCAGTGGTGCGGCGTTTCGCGGCCTATGCGGACATTCTGGCCGGGCGACCCGGACTTGGCGCGGTTTTCTTGACCGACGTGCGCGACGTCATGTTCCAGGCTTCGCCGTTCGAGACGCCGGTCTCACGTCTCGAGGTCTTCGTCGAAAGCGAGACGGTCGCGATGGTTGACCATGCTTTCCAGATAAAACACCTGCGGGCGCTCGTGGGACGACCCTTGGCGCAGCACCTTGAAGACCGGCGTTGCATCTGTGCGGGGACCATCGCCGGTCCGGCGGTCGACTTGTTGAGGCTATGCCGACTTGTATTGTGGCTGGGTGCAATTCCACGTTCTGCTGTCGGTGGCGGCTTCGGCGTCGACCAGGCATCCTTGGCGGTAGCGGTCCGCTTTGGCCTGGTCGACGCGCAGGTCGAGGACAACTATCGCCGTGTGGCCACCCTTGGGCGTCAGCTGGACGGCATCCGCGTCGAAAATGGTCTCATCGTCAACGCTGATGGCACGGTCAGTCCTGTGGTGCACCAATATGACCGGCACCCAGAACTTATGGCTCTGGTTCGCAGCCGCTGGAGCCATGAATCGCCGGATCGGGTCAAGACGGGCGAGCAGGGGGCGCGTCGCGCCTGGAGCAAGTTGGTGCACTCACTGGCCAGGCGGACGCCTGAGCCTCGCTGAGGTTTCAGGCGCGCGCGGAGTGAGCGAACTGGTGCCAGCGCCACGCGCTTTCGATAACGGTTTGCAGGTCAGAGCGTGTGGGCCGGAAGCTCAGTTCCCGCTGGACCCTACTGGCGTCGGCGCGGGCACTGTCGGCCAGGCGCTCGGCGAGGTGGTCATCGCCGACGCCAGGGGGCGAGATCATCTGTGGGTAAGGTCGGGTCGATCTGCTAAGGGGCAGGCGTCTGAGCGGAGACCCGGCATGTGCAGACCCGGCGTGATCCTGATGGCAGCCCTGGCTGCGGTTGCCATGGGCCTTGGCGGCTGTGTCGGCATGAGCCGGAATCCCTATGCACCGGAGGCGCGGACGGGGGCTGTCCCGCGCGGCTTCGTCCTTGATCAGGCCGAGCCCCTGCGATTCTTCAACGACGACCTCGACCGGGTCGCCTTCTTCGAGGCCGAACTGGCGCAGGGGCTCGAGGTGGGCCCTGACGGCCGGTTCGACGTCCTCGCCCTGTCGGGCGGCGGGGCCAACGGGGCCTTCGCCGCCGGCGTGGTCAACGGCTGGACCGAAGCTGGCACGCGACCCGACTTCGAGGTCGTGACGGGCGTGTCCACCGGAGCCCTGGCGGCCCCGTTCGTGTTCCTTGGCCCGGACTGGGACGACGCGCTGGCCGAGGCCTATATCGGTGGCGCGGCGGATGGCCTGCTTCGGCCGCGCGGGTTCGGCGTGTTCTTCGGCTCCGGTGTGTTCCGTGACGCCCCGCTGCGACGGCTCGTCGAGCGCTATGTGGACGAAGCCATGCTCGCCGCTATCGCCGCGGAGCATCGCAAGGGTCGCACCCTGCTGGTGGTCACCACCGATCTCGACGCCCTGCGCGGCGTCAGTTGGGACATGGGGATCATCGCCGCCCACGGCGGTCCCGAGGCGATCAAGCTGTTCCGCGAGGTGCTGGTCGCCTCGGCCAGCGTGCCGGGCGTGTTTCCGCCGGTCATGATCCCCTCCGGCAACGGGGCTGTCGAGTTCGAGGAAATGCATGTCGATGGCGGGGTCACGACGCCGTTCCTCGGCCTTCCGGAGGCCATGTGGTCGCTTGAGGATCCGTCCGGGCATCTCCGGGGTGCCCGGCTGCACGTGATCGTCAACGGCAAGCTGTCGCCCGTGTTCAACGTCACCCTCGACACGCCCCAGGATGTGCTTGAGCGGTCGGTGGATGCATTGCTGCGCGGCGCGTTGATATCAGCGCTGGCTGGCAACCGCGCCTTCGCCCAGCGTAACGGGATCCAGTTCCGCTATGCCGCGATCCCCGACGACCTGGATGCTGACTCGCTGAGTTTCCGTACCGAAAGCATGCGGCGGGTGTATGAGGCGGGTCGGCAGGGTGCCCTGAGGGGCGATATCTGGCGCTAGCTGTTCCGGAGAGGTTCGATGTCGATGCTTTTGTCCCTGTTCGCCGTGGCCGTGCTCCAGGGCGCTCCCCAGGAGGTCGCGGCGCGCTCCGAGCTCCTGCAGCGGCTGGTCGCCTGCAGCGCCGAGGTGGTCGACTCTGCCCGGCTGGTCTGTCTCGACGCGGCCGCAGCGGCGCTGGACGCGGCCGAGCGCAGCGGCGAAGTGACGGTGGTCGACCGCGAGCAGGTCCGCGCCGCCCGCCGCAGTCTGTTCGGCATCGAGGGAGGCGACCTCAACATCTTCCGCGGGCGGGGCGGGGACGAGGCGAAGGACGCGACCCTCGAGACGCGGCTGGACTCAGCCGGCCAGGGACGCGACGGCTGGCGCTTTACGCTCCAGGACGGCTCGGTCTGGCGCCAGATCGACGACGAGCCGCTGCGGGTGACCCCCCGCGCCGGCCAGCCAGTGACCATCCGGCGCGGGACGATCGGCAGCTACCTGCTCAGCGTCGACGGCGCTCGCTCGCTGCGCGTCCGCCGCGAGCGCTGAGACGCGATTTGCGCTACATAGACCCGTGCGGTTCGACGAGCGATACATAGAGGAGTTGAAGGGCCGGCTACGGCCGTCCGAAGTGATCGGGCGGACCGTCAAGCTGAAGCGGCAGGGACGCGAATGGGTCGGCCTCAGCCCCTTCACCAAGGAGAAGTCGCCCAGCTTCTTCGTCAATGACGACAAGGGCTTCTTCCACGACTTCTCGTCGGGCAAGCACGGCGACATCATCAGCTTCTTGCAGGAGACCGAGCGGCTAAGCTTCGTCGAGGCAGTCAGCCGGTTGGCCGGGGAGGCCGGCATGGCCCTGCCAGCCGAGGACCCCGAGGCCGCCGAGCGCGAGCAGAAGCGCCAGGGCCTGGCTGACTGGCTGGGCCTGGCCCAGAAGTGGTTCGCTGCCAACCTCCGCCGCTCGGCCGGGGTGGCGACCCGGGACTATCTGGCCCGCCGCGGCCTGCCAGAGGACCAGTGGGAGCGCTTCGGCCTCGGTTACGCCCCGAATGACCGCGAGGGACTGAAGAGCGCGCTCGTCCAGCGCGGCGCGCGCCCCGGGGACCTGGTCGAGGCGGGCTTGCTGATCGCGCCGGAGGGCGGCGGCGCGCCCTACGATCGGTTCCGCGACCGGCTGATGTTCCCGATCCTCGACGCCCGGGGCCGCATCGTCAGCTTCGGCGGCCGGGCGATGAACCCCGACGACCGGGCCAAGTATCTGAACGGGCCGGAGAGTCCGCTCTTCCACAAGGGCGCGACCCTCTACGGCCTGCCCGAGGCGCGGCGTATTCTCGGGGCCGCCTCGAACAGCGACCAGGCCCTGATTGTGGTGGAGGGCTATATGGACGTCATCGCCTGCCAGCGGGCGGGGCTGCCCGCGGTCGCGCCCATGGGCACGGCCCTGACCGAGGAGCAGATGGCGGTGCTGTGGCGCGTGTCGTCCGAGCCGGTGCTGTGCTTCGATGGCGACGCCGCCGGCCTGCGCGCCGCCTATCGCGCCGTGGAGCGGGCCCTGCCGCTGCTGAAGCCGGATCGAACATTTAGCTTTGCCATGCTGTCGGGAGGCATGGATCCGGATGATCTGTTGCGCGAAAAGGGAGCCAGTGCGCTGCGGGATGCGATGGCCGCGACCAAGCCATTCGCTCGTGTACTATTCGAAAAGGAGGTCGCGGCGGCTGGGCCGCTGGACCGGCCGGAGCGCGAAGCAGGTCTTCTGGCGAGTCTTCGGAAAAGCGCGGCCTCAATAGGCGATCCAGATCTTTCCCGGACGTACAAGGACTACTTGGTCGGTGCGTTTTTCCAGCTCGTTCGTCCATCGGAAGTGGAGCGAAGTCAAGCTAACAAAACCATCTACAGGGACCGTAAAGCGCGCCAGACGCTAAACGTCCTCGATGCAACACCAGAAGCAAAAGCCGCAGCGGTTCTTTTGTCGACTGCTCCGCCGCCGCTCGTGTCAGCAGTCGTCAATGGGCTGATAGCTTATCCAGATGTTGTTCAGGCCCATGCTGAGCTGTTAACAACACGTGCTATTGGCGATGCTGATCTGAGCCGCATGATCAATGACCTGGTGAGCTTGACTTATGACAGAGCAGCATTCGGGTCGGGTCTGCTTCGTTCGCGTCTGATCGCCCTTGGCCACGAGGCGACGCTCCGGCGCGTCGATCGAACCGCGCCCTTGGCTCATGCGCCTTTCTCATCACAAGACGCGCTGCCGGATCAGGCGCGCGCCGACCTGACAAAGGCGGTCGAATTTCTCGTCAGGCAACTAGCTTTGAGCCGCGCGCTTGAGGAGTTGAAGCGAGACGACGACTTTGACCCGAAGCTGTTCCTGGGTGCATTCAATCAGCTGAAAGCTGAGCGCGACGCATTGGACCGCCAAATCAAGTCGGCAGAGATTTGGGACTCCGCGACCATCCACTGATTGTCCATTACGTGGATCGGCAGTACATTTCTGGTCATGGACGCATCCAAGCCGGTTCGGGTGACGCGTGATGGGGACCATCAGGTGGTTCATCTTCCGGCCGACGTGACCGCGCCCGAGGCCGCCGTGGTGCGGCGGGACGGCGAGCGGTTGATCATCGAACCCGCACGGCGGGGGGCGAGCTGAAGAGCTTGCTGGAGATCTGGGCGACCGAGGCTCCGCTTGGCGAACACGAGCGCCTGCCTCCGGCGTCGAGATCTGCGCCCCGACCCTTCCGTCTCTGACGGTGTACCTGCTCGATACCAACGCCCTGTCGGCCATCATTCACGATCCGGCCGGCCGCGTGGCGCAACGTCTGGCCCTCGTCGGAGCAGAGCAGGTCTGCACCAGCGTCATTGTCGCCGCGGAGCTGCGATACGGAGCGGAGCGCCGCGGGGCGCCGAGGTTGACGCAGCGGGTGCAGGACCTCCTCGGCCTGATCAACGTCCGGGCGCTCGAAGCGCCGGCGAACCAGATCTAAGGGCGGCTGCGCGCCGGCCTTGAGCGGGACGGGCAGGTGATTGGCGACCACGACCTCCTGATCGCCGCCCATGCGCTGGTGCTTGGCATGTGTGTTGTCACGGATAACGTCAGCGAGTTCGCGCGCGTCCCCGATCTGCGTGTGGAGAACTGGCAGCGGATGACATGAGCGGGCAATCGCTTGACTCTTCGGGACTCCGCCGCCATCTGGCCCAATCGGGTCATGGCGTCCTGTTGCGTGAGGTCGAGAAGGCGGCGGCAAAGTCCGGCGCGCCTTTCCTGGCTGCAGACAAGCCCCTCGCCGAGGCGCGGACCCTTTGGTCGCAGGCGTTCGATGCGTTGACGCGCGTCGCGACGCTGGAGTCAGCCCTGGAAGCGGTCAAGGCCGCGACCGGGGAGGATGACACGTTCCGGCGGCTGAAGGCCGAGCGGGACGCGCTTCGCCGTGCGATCAAGACCGGAAACATTTGGGATCTGTCCGCGGGCCGGTAACCCCGGCGAGGGTGGACAGATCAAGCGGCGGATCAACCCCGCCCGGAGACGAATACGGAATGACTGCCCAAACCGAGACGCCGGACGTCGAGACCGCCCAGGACGGTCCGCTGCTCGATCTGACTGACGCCGGCGTCAAGAAGTTCATCAAGCAGGCCAAGGCCCGCGGCTACGTCACCATGGACGAGCTGAACAAGGTGCTGCCGTCCGAGGAGGTCACCCCTGACCAGATCGAGGACACCCTCGCCATGTTGTCGGAGATGGGGGTCAACGTCGTCGAGGCCGAGGAGGACGGCCAGGAGGCGGCCGGCGGCGAGGTGGCGGAGCGCGCCGACACGGCCGTGGCCGAAACCGAATCCAAGCCCGCTTTCGACCGCACCGACGACCCGGTGCGCATGTATCTGCGCGAGATGGGCTCGGTCGAGCTGCTCAGCCGCGAGGGCGAGATCGCCATCGCCAAGCGCATCGAGGCCGGCCGCGACGCCATGATCTCCGGTCTGTGCGAGAGCGCCCTGACCTTCGAGGCCATCATGGTCTGGCGCGAGGAGCTGACCAACAACCGCATCCTGCTGCGCGAGGTCGTCGATCTCGACGCCACCTACGGGGTGATGCACCCCGCGGCCCCGCCGGGCGAGACCGGGGAGGAGGACGAGGCGGACGGCGAGGCCGAGGCGGCCGAAACGCCGGAAGGCGATGATGACGACGACGATTTCGACGATGGCGGCGGCCTGTCGATCTCGGCCATGGAGGCCGAGCTGCGCGACGGCGTCATGGAGGTGCTGGACGGCGTCGCCGCCGACTTCGGTGCCTTCCGCCGGCTGCAGGACAAGCTGGTCGAGGCGCGGCTGAAGGGCGAGGCCCTCTCGGCCAAGGACCAGAAGGCCTATCATGCCCTGTCGCGGTCCATCTCGGACCATCTCAAGACCCTGAAGCTGAACAACGCCCGGATCGAGGCGCTGGTCGAGCAGCTCTACGCCATCAACAAGCGGCTGATCGGCCTCGAGGGCCGGCTGCTTCGTCTGGCCGACAGCTACGGCATCTCGCGGCCGGAGTTCCTCAACGCCTATTTCGGGGCCGAGCTGGACCCGACCTGGACGACGCGGGTCAAGGAGATGGGCGTGCGCTGGACCAAGTTCGCCGAGAACGAGGCGACCCAGATCGGCGACATCCGCGGCGACGTCGCCGCCGTGGCGACCGAGGCGGGCCTGCCGATCGACGACTACCGCCGCATCGTCCAGAAGGTCCAGAAGGGCGAGCGCGAGGCCCGTCAGGCCAAGAAGGAAATGGTCGAGGCCAACCTGCGCCTGGTGATCTCCATCGCCAAGAAGTACACCAACCGCGGTCTGCAGTTCCTGGACCTGATTCAGGAGGGCAACATCGGCCTGATGAAGGCGGTCGACAAGTTCGAGTACCGCCGCGGCTACAAGTTCTCGACCTACGCCACCTGGTGGATCCGGCAGGCGATCACCCGCTCGATCGCCGACCAGGCGCGGACCATCCGCATCCCGGTGCACATGATCGAGACGATCAACAAGATCGTCCGCACCCAGCGCCAGATGCTGCACGAGATCGGCCGCGAGGCGACGCCGGAGGAGCTGGCCGAGCGTCTGGCCATGCCGCTCGAGAAGGTGCGCAAGGTTCTGAAGATCGCCAAGGAGCCGATCTCGCTCGAGACCCCGATCGGGGACGAGGAAGACAGCCACCTGGGCGACTTCATCGAGGACAAGAACGCCGTCCTGCCGATCGACGCCGCCATCCAGTCCAACCTGCGCGAGACGACCACGCGGGTGCTGGCCTCACTGACCCCGCGCGAGGAGCGGGTGCTGCGCATGCGCTTCGGCATTGGCATGAACACCGACCATACCCTGGAAGAGGTCGGCCAGCAGTTCTCGGTGACACGCGAGCGGATCCGCCAGATCGAGGCCAAGGCCCTGCGTAAGCTCAAGCACCCGTCGCGGTCGCGGAAACTGCGGAGCTTCCTGGACAGCTGAGCCGCAAGGCTCTGTCTTGGGTCGAGGGCCCCGCAGGGGTCTGCGACCCAAGACACCGCCGTGGTTTCCATACCGACTCCCATCGGGTAGGCTAAGCCGTGCTTCGGTACGCTCGAGGAACTCGCCGTGGTTTCCCTACCGACTCCCATCGGGTAGGCTCCGGGTAATCGAGGGGCCACCCGGGTCGCCGCCGTGGTTTCCCTACCGACTCCCATCGGGTAGGCTTCAAGATCGTCGGCGACGTGGTCGCGGAATGGGCCGTGGTTTCCCTACCGACTCCCATCGGGTAGGCTACAGAAGGTCTCGACCTGGCCATCGTGATGGCCGTGGTTTCCCTACCGACTCCCATCGGGTAGGCTAATGGCGGCGGGGGCAATCGCCCCGGCAATGCCGTGGTTTCCCTACCGACTCCCATCGGGTAGGCTACCCTGTACGGCAACGGCTACTGGATCTCGGCCGTGGTTTCCCTACCGACTCCCATCGGGTAGGCTCACAGGCTAACGCCCCTGTCGCTGTCGGCAGCCGTGGTTTCCCTACCGACTCCCATCGGGTAGGCTTCGGGCTTAGCCGGATTGTGCTGAATCGACGCCGTGGTTTCCCTACCGACTCCCATCGGGTAGGCTGGCGCGAGCTGGCAGGGCGGCCCGTGTACGGCCGTGGTTTCCCTACCGACTCCCATCGGGTAGGCTGTGTCCATGCGACGATCGGAGCCTGAGCCAGCCGTGGTTTCCCTACCGACTCCCATCGGGTAGGCTAATACGACATAGATAGTTCAATAGTTCATCGCCGTGGTTTCCCTACCGACTCCCATCGGGTAGGCTGCGCCGAAGCTACGGGAGAAGAGTGATGACGCCGTGGTTTCCCTACCGACTCCCATCGGGTAGGCTTATGCCGCCGCCGATGCCGCCTATGCCGCCGCCGTGGTTTCCCTACCGACTCCCATCGGGTAGGCTGATGTCCTTGAGATCGCGCGCCCTGATGCGGCCGTGGTTTCCCTACCGACTCCCATCGGGTAGGCTAGCTGTTCGGTAGTCGCGAGCGCCTGACGGGCCGTGGTTTCCCTACCGACTCCCATCGGGTAGGCTCGCGCATTCGGGCGCGTGAGGTGTCCTACCGCCGTGGTTTCCCTACCGACTCCCATCGGGTAGGCTCGGCCCAGCGCCGTGGTCATGTCGTATGTTGCCGTGGTTTCCCTACCGACTCCCATCGGGTAGGCTGGCTAGTCCGCAGTCCATGCGGCGAATGACGCCGTGGTTTCCCTACCGACTCCCATCGGGTAGGCTCACAGGCTAACGCCCCTGTCGCTGTCGGTAGCCGTGGTTTCCCTACCGACTCCCATCGGGTAGGCTGCGTCGTGGTCGAACGTGCCATCCTCTGATGCCGTGGTTTCCCTACCGACTCCCATCGGGTAGGCTGCCTTCGTCGTAAGGATCTGAAACTGCTCTGATTTTCGCTCCTTGGTCGGGGCCGAAATCAGAGCAGGACCAGTTGTTGCGTGGCGACCTTTTCATTTTTCTCCGACTCACCGAGCAGTAGCCGCATGCGGCCATACTGTTTGTCGGTGACCTGCAGCGTCCGGACATTACCCGATTTTGGCAGGTTGCGCGTCACCCGGGTGATGTGCTTCTCGACCGCCTCGTCGCCGCGACAGACGCGGGCGTAGACCGAGAACTGGAGCATCATATAGCCGTCGTCCTTCAGGAATTTGCGAAAGCGCGTGGCCAGGCGGCGACCTGCCTTTGTGGTGACCGGGAGGTCGAAAAAGACAAACAGCCACATGATCCGGACCTCCTCGGCTTTCATGACGACAGCACGGGCAGAGTCAGGACGGCGGCCGTTCCGCCCTCGAAGGCGCGCACGACCGAGTCGGCAGTGCGCTCAGAGGCCGTCAGCAGGGTGACCGCTTCGGTGCCCAGACGCGCGTCGGCCAGCAGCACGCCCGCCATCGCCCGGCGGTGGTCGATCGTCATCTCGTCGCGGCTCGGTGCGCCTTCACCGGCCGTACGCCACGCCAGCACATCAACGAACGGGCGGAACGGCTCCACTACGTCGTCAGCCAGGTTGAAGGCATTGGAGACACTGGCGTGCTTCAGCCCGAAGGCCGGGACAAGCCCCGCTGCCACAAGGGCCCGCGCCACGCCCGACCGTGCAACCGCATAGCCATAGTTCAGCATCATGTTGCGCCGGTCGCCCGCATCCTCGCGCCGGAAGTCTCGCCACAGCTTGCCCCAATAATATCGGGCGGCTTGGGCCTCGACGTTCCCGGGATCCCCGGAGCCGACGCGTTTCGCCATCTCCCGAAGGGTGGAGCCGCCGCCTGCCCCCACGGCATCGAGGGCAGCGGCCTGGTTCTCGATCTTGCGGCGCACGATGGCCTGCCACATCCGCTTCTTCAGCGGGCCGGACGCCGCCGCCTGTTTTGTCGCCACGTCGGCCTGACGATGGTGACGATGAAACGGCAGGGCGACTCCGGACGGGGTGTGGGTCCCGTCCGTGAAGATCACCGCCACCCCCGCGTTCATGCACGCCGACATCAAGCTGGCGGTCAGGCTGGTCCGCGGGCTGTCGATGATCACCCAGGCGACGTCCTCAAGCGCCAGCCGCACCTCACCATCGTCTTGCGAAACCACAATCTGATCGTCCGACAGCGAGAGGCGCGACGGCTGGGTCAGGTGCAGACCGCGCCACGCCATGTACGTTTCTCGCTGAGGATTTCGGTATGGCCCCCCAACCTGTCGATCTGATGCTTCTTGAAGACCCTGAGAGTCCTCGCGCCAATCCCTTTTTCGATCTCATCTCGGCTTCTGGGTGATGAGATCGAGAGAGCTCCGGTGGCTCGGTCCATGCCTCGGCAATAGCCGAAGAAGCTCAACCCCTTCGCCGTTTCGACCTCGATCAGCGAGAACGGGTAGATCGACCATAAGAACTCATGGTCGATCATTTCTGGCCATTCATCCTCGGGTTTGGATGCCGTGACCGCCCGGTTCGGCGGACGCGTCCAGTCCTCAGCGTCGAACACCTGATGCGGATAGATCGGCACCAGATAGTATTCCCAAGCATCGCGCTTGTTCTTCTTGCGAAACACATCAACCCGGACCATCTCGCCCCGTTCGGCCACGCCGTCGCGCACGAGGACGTCGACCTTCTTCGTCGTGGCCAGTCGCACCTTCGAGATCGCATCGCCCTTGGGTGACAAGGGCCGACGGTCCTTGGGCTTGCCGGCCGAAATCCATTCGCGCAGGGACGCGATGGTGGCGGCGTTGCGGTGGGGATCCTTGACCCGCTCAAGATCGGGCAGGGACAGCGCGTCCACCGACTTGCGCTCGTAGACGACGGGACCCTCCTCGGTGTGGTCCACGCGCCGCACCGTCTGGGCATGGCCTTCGCCCCGCGCCCGCCGACGTTCGGCGCGGCTGACGAAAACCTCCAGAAGCCGCGCATTCGCTTCCTCCCGAAACCCGGGCCAGGGCTGCGGGAAGTCGGCGATGAAGCGGCTTGAGCCGCGCTCCTCCTCGCCCTGGGCGGCGCGGGTCAGCTGTTGCAGGCTGCTCTCCGAGGTCACGGCCACGATGAGGGCATCCAGAGCATGGTGCCGGTCGTCGGCTATGCGCTTGCCGGTCTCATCCTTCTTTAGCCCCTGCAGGCCCCAGGCGCGGCGCAGGCGGTCGGTCAAGGAGCCCGGCCGGGCGAAGAGGCGACGTCTGCGCGCCGCCTCTTCGGGCTTTCGGGGCACGCCGGTGAACCGGTCGCTCTCGGGATACAGTCGGGCCAGCAGGTCCAGCGTCAAGCGGGCCGCGTATCTGGTGTCGTTGAGGTTCCGGGGGCGGAACTTTTCGCTCAGGGCGGCAGCGTCCTTAAGCAGATAGTTCCGCTTCTTGAACCCCTTCATCGACTTGTTGGACTGAACACAGCGCTGGAACGTTTCCCAGCGATGCTGGTCGTCACCGAACCATTCGAATGGCGTGCGACCGCGTTTGTCCTGATTGGCCTTGGCGAAGCAGAGGGTCTTGTTGGTGAAGCTGTCGTCGCCGGACCGGCTCCAAGGCAGGATATGATCGACCTGAACGGTGTTGTCCGAGGCCGCGATCATGTCGGGATGGATTTCCCGGTCACTGTAGAGGCATCGACCTCCCTGCTCCTGCCAAAGCTCGAACCGGAGCAAGTCTTCCCGGCCTGAAGGTTCGCGGCCGACGACGTTGACGAACTCGACTTTCAGGCGATCGAGCGTCCTGTTGCGCTTCTCTATCCCGTTCTTGATATCGTCGCGTTCTTCTTTCGACTTCCCGACATCGCGGGCAAGTTCGACGTGGATCGCGCCGGGGAGGCCATATTCCATGACGATGGCCTTGACCTGTTTGAGCGCCTCTCGGACGGCTTTCTTCGCTACGGGATTGGTGATGGCGTCGAGGTCGGCATCGGGACGGCGCGCGTGTTCGTAACCGGCGGCGGCGGCGGCATCGGAATAGACCATGCCATCCTTCAAATGCGGGATCATGGCCCGCGCTGCCGTGGCCGAGATATGCGCCGCGCCCTTGAACCTTGCGAACGGACGCCCGTCCTTCACCGCCACCATCAGGGCATCGACGACGGAGGTCTCCAGGCCAGTGTCAACAAGGCCCTTGCGGATGGAGTCGAGATCCTCGCGAAAGGTGATGACGGCCGCGACGGCGTCCAGCCTTTCTGGTGTGCGCATTAGCGAAAACCAGGCGAGCTCGCCCAACGCCTCGATGATGACGCTCCGAAGGGTCGATGTGCCCTCGGCTGCATTGCTGGCGCGCCCGACAAAGTCGTTCGTCTTTTCATCTTCGGCCGAGACGCCGACGAAGGCGGTAGACTCCGGAATGTCGATCAGCTTTCGCAGCCGGGCCCACTTGATGCCCTTCTGATCCCCAAAGACGGCATCCACGGCTGCGATCTGATCCGGTGTAAGGGGACGCTCCTCCCGGCCCTCGGTCAGGCGAACGGCGGCCAGGCGCGACAGCATCCGGAAGCGCTCAAACGAGGGGGCGTGTTTCGCTGCCCGCTTCTGGTCCGGTTCGAACGGGCAGTCGCCGACGAGCGCGTCAGAATCCCGGAGGGGGCGCTGGAAAAAGGCGAGCTCCTTGAACGCCGCTTCGAGCTCGGGCGTCGCCAGCGGATTGCCCGCGCCACGCTGCCGCAGAAAGAGAATCTCGACCTCACGGGCGAGATCGTCCCGCAAGACGGAGCGAGAAAATTCGCCGTCCCGGTTGCGCTTGCGGCTGACGAACGCTTCGTCTTTGAAGAACATCTCGCCGACGGTGTGGTAGCTGGCCAGTCGCTCCTTGGTCTCGCCAATGGCCTTGAGCATCTTTGAGCTGTCGTCGGCGGCGTTGGTTCCGCCTTCGCCCTTGCGGTTCGACTTGAAGCCCCGATGCTTGGCGATGTGACCGAGGGCGACGGCGAGTTCCGGACCGGAAAGACGGCGATCCAGCCCCTCGGCCCTGAGCTGCCAAGGGTCGAGCCTAGCAATCCGAAGGCTCGTCGCGCCCTGGACCTCGATCAATCCGTGGTCGCGAAACAGCTTGCGGACAGAGTTCATGCGCTGGCGCCTGCGCTTGATGACCCGGCGCATGCCGCGATGTAGCCGGCGCAACTGATTGGTAGGGGTTCGCTCCTTATCGGTTTCCGGGGCGTCCCACGTGCGTGCGCCCATGGCGACAATGGCGTTGGCCTCACGGTCGATCACCGCCCAGCCGCATGAGGCGATGCCCAGATCGATTCCTAGAACCCGACTTTCCTGGATATTCACAGACCCCTCTCCCGCCACGAGCCTTCAGTGTTGACGCCAATAACGGGATCGCGCAACCTAGGGATGGGAGTCGGTAGGGAAACCACGGTAAGGGGTTTGACCAGCCCCGCAGGATTACCCGCGAGGGGATTCCTTCAATTGGTTTCTCATCTGATGACGAACCCCGGCGGCTCACCGCCGGGGTTTCGTTCATTTGCCCGCTCGATCGCAGGCGAAGCTTCGCCGTGGGCAGCCGCCCTCTACGCCCGCACGTCGAGCATCGTGCCGGTCATCTCGTCGGCGGCCTGGACGACCTTGACGTTGGCCTCGGCGTCGCGCTGGGCGAGGCGGCGGGTGACCTGCTCTTCGGCGAACCGGTCGAGTTGGGCCCTTTCCGTCCGGCGCGCGCTTTCCTCGAAGCGGGCGACGGCGCTCTGGATCCCGGCGGCGGCGATGTTCGAGCTTTCCATGGGTTCATCATCCCACAGCTACGGTCACCGGGACGTGTAGGAACACGGTCAACGATCGCGGTTATTCCGCTCGACAGATGGCCGCCGCTGACGCACCGTCACGCGGGGGCGTGGAGGGGATTCCGTCGTGATCTCGCTGTCGCATGTGAAACGCCGTCTGGGCCAGTACGGGGCCCTCTGGCTGTTCGGGTTTTTCGGGGCGCTGGCCATCATCCTCGGGGGCATGGCCTTCGGAATGGACCTTATGCTCGCCGCCGACATGGCGCTGCCGGCGGCCTGGGCGGCCCAGGGACTGGCGCTGGCCCTCGGGCTGGGCCTGACCTGGGCGCGCGGCCCCAGCCTCGGGACCAGCCTCGCTGTGACGCTGCTGGCCCTGGTGCTGGTGCTGCCGTTGCTGTGGGCCCCGACCTCGGCGGCGGTGATCGTCGCCTTCTTCGCCGACCGCTCGATCGAGTATTCGACCGCCTATGCCGCCTTCCGCATCGGCGTCAGCCGGCTGCTGTACCCGGCCTCGGAGGCGATCTTCGGTCCCGGCCTGATCCAGATGATGTGGCAGGCCTTCCAGGTCGCCGCCAGCGTGGTCGGCTTCCTGTCGGCCCTCGCGAATCTCTGGCCGCGGCTGCGCCGGCTGCTGGGGCCGGAGCCCGCTGTCGAGAGCTGAGGTTCAGCTCTCGAAGATCGGGGCGAAGCCGCCCCACATCATCCGCTTGCCGTCGAAGGGCATGTCCATGGCCTGCCAGGCGGGATCCGACTCCATGGTGGCGAAGCAGGCGTCGGCGGTCGCCCGGTCTGGCCATTTGATCCACGACAGGACGACGACCTCGTCCTCTTCCTTCTTCACGGCCATGGGGAAGCTGGTGTGGATCCCGTCGGGCACGTCCTCGCCCCAGGTCTCGACCTGCTGCAGGGCACTGTATTTCTCGAACAGGGGCCAGGCGGCCTTCGCCGAGGCGATGTAGCGGTCCTTGTCCGCCGCTTTCACGGGGATCAGGAAGCCGGTGTACCAGGTCATGACGTCCTCTCCGAAAAGGGCAGGACAGAATGCCCGCCGGCGGCCAGCCTCGCACGGCCGGCTGGATGTGTCTCGCCGGAGCTCTTGCTGTCTGCGCGACCGTCCGGTGCCGTGCACCGTGCAAGAACCCGCCCGGGAGTTCCGCCGGCTCGGTGAGGTGGGTGGCCGCGCCGGCGCGGGCGCGACCGCCGCCGTCTGATCGAAGCCGGGGACTATCGCAGGGAGCCTCGCAACGGCTAGGCTGGCGACCTGTCTGAAGGGGAACCCATGTCTCGTCGCGTTTTCGCCGCGCTCTTCGCCGGTCTTGCCTTGTCCACCGCCGGTCCTGCCGCCGCCCAAACCCTCGCCCGGGCTCCCGTGGCCTCGCCGACGCTGCTGGCGGGTGCCAGCCATGACCCGTCCGTGCCGACGACGCAGCAGGTGCTGGGCTGGGCCACCGGCGAGCAGATCAGCCGGCCGGCCGAGCTGCGGCGCTATTTCGAGGCCCTGGCCGCCCACGCCCCGGACCGGGTGCGCCTGTTCGACTACGGCCAGACCCACGAGGGCCGGCCGCTGTGGGGTGCGGTGGTGGCCTCGCCGGCCAACCTGGCCCGGCTGGAGGCGATCAAGGCCGGCTCGCGCGCCCTGTCCGATCCGCGCGCCACAAGCGCGGCCGAGGCCGAGCGGCTGATCGCCGACCTGCCGGCCATCGTCTGGCTGGCCCATTCGGTGCACGGCGACGAGATCAGCCCGGCCGACGCCGCCGCGGCCACGGCTCACCACCTGCTGGCCTCCCGTGATCCGGCGGTGCAGGCGTGGCTGCAGCGGACCATCGTCGTCATCGTGCCGAGCCAGAACCCCGACGGGCGCGACCGCTTCATCAACAGCTTCCGCGCCGGTTTCGGGGTCGAGCCCAATCCCGATCCCCTGTCGGCCGAGCGGGCCCAGCCCTGGCCGGGCGGGCGCTTCAACCACGACCTGTTCGACCTGAACCGCGACTGGTTCATCCAGAGCCAGCCGGAGACCCGGAGCCACGCCGCCCTGGTGCTGGACTGGCGCCCGCACGTGCTGGTCGACGCCCACGAGATGGGCACGGACGAGAGCTTCTTCTTCCCGCCCGAGGCCGAACCGCTGAACCCGCTGCTGCCGGCCTCGACCCTGGCCATGCGCGAGCGCATCGGCCGCAATACGGCGCAGCGCTTCGACGAGATCGGCCAACCCTACTTCGTGCGCCAGGTCTTCGACGCCTTCTATCCGGGCTATGGTGACGGCTGGCCGGCCTATCTGGGCGCGGTGTCCATGACCTACGAGCAGGGCTCGGCCCGCGGCCTCGTGGCCCGGCGCAGCGACGGCAGCCTGCTGACCTACCGCGAGGGCGTGCGCAACACCTTCGTCGCCCTGCTGTCGACCATCGAGACGGCGGCGGCCAACCGGGAGCAGCTGCTGCGTGACCGCTGGGCCTTTGCCCGCGACGGGGTCGAGGGCGGCCGCGGAGCGTACATCCTGGGGCCCAACCCGGCCGACCCGACCGCAGTCGAAAAGCTGGCCGGGCTGCTGGTCCGGTCGGGCATCGAGGTCGGCCGCGCCGATCGCCCCTTCAATGCCTGCGGCCGCCAGTGGCCGGCGGGCTCCTATGTGGTCAGCCGCAGCCAGCCCCTGCGCCGCATGGCCGAAGTGCTGCTGACGCGGGACATCCCGGTGCCCGCCGACTTCATGGCGCGGCAGGCGGCGCGGCGCGACCGCGGCCTCGGCGACGAGCTGTACGACGTCACCGCCTGGTCGCTGCCGCTGATGTTCAACGTCCCGGCCGAGGCCTGCGGCGCGGCTCCGCAGGTGGCGACCACCGCCGTCGGCCCCGAGCTGGTGCGCCCGGCCGCCGTGGCCAATCCCGAGGCCCGCTACGGCTGGCTGATCCACCCCGGGGCGGCCGGCCAGAAGTTGACCATCGCCCTGCTGCGCCAGGGCGTGGCCGCCCGGGCCATGCTGGCCCCCTTCACCCACGAGAGTGGTGCCTGGCCGGCGGGGACCGTGCTGGTGCCCCGCGCGGGCCAGCCATCTGATCTGTCGCAGCGGCTGCAGGCCCTGGCCGCTGCCACCGGTGCCCGGGTCGTCGGCGTCGACGGCAGCTGGACCACCTCGGGCATCAGCTTCGGTTCGGCCGAGGCCGTCGGCCTGACCCTGCCCAACGTCCTGCTGGCGTGGGACGAGCCGACCTCCCCGACCGCCGCCGGGGCCGCGCGCCACATCCTCGAGCGCGAGTTCGGCCTGCCGGTCACCGCCGCACGCACTGCCCGGCTGGCCGGGGCCGACCTCAACCGCTACCCGGTCATCGTCCTGCCCGACGGCAGCGACTACGCCGGCCGCCTCGGCGCGCGCGGCATCGCCAACCTGCGCGCCTGGGTCGAGCGCGGGGGTATCCTGGTGACCCTCGGCTCGGGTCCCGCCGCCCTCGTCGCCGATGCGGACAACAAGCTGGGGGCCGTGCGGCTGGAGACCGATCCGGAGGACGAGGAGGCCGGGACGGAGCGCACCCTCTTG
>VYKP01000093.1_pt1 | contig 20570 bp, 15 predicted proteins | sample 5114551 | NCBI WGS metagenome assembly VYKP01 (sample SAMN12291777, study PRJNA351875) | freshwater metagenome | isolation source: freshwater lake | place: USA: Michigan, Baseline Lake | collected 2013-08-09
ATGCAGCGGCAGGACCGACAGCCCGGGGACGAGGCCGCGGCGCCACGGTGCTGTGCGCGTATCGATGATCACCGGCGTGTCGTCGCCCTCGGCGAACTGCCAGAGCTTCACGAAGATCGTGCAGCCGTCGCGCGAGAACGGTGTGTGCGCCGTGCCGATCGGATTGCGGACATAGGTGCCCGCAGGATAGTCGCCGTGCTCGTCCGAGAACGTGCCGTCGAGGACGAGGTACTCCTCGCCGCCGCCGTGCACGTGGCGCGAGAACGACGTGCCCGCGGCGTAGCGCACGATGCTGGTCGCGCGTGCGACCTCGTCGCCGATGCGGTCCAGAGGATGGCGCAGTACGCCGGCCATCGGGGACGGCAGCCAGCTGTCGGCGTCGGGTGCGGGGACCACTTCGCGGCGCGTGAAGTCGGCGCGGATGAGAGGCATGGCAAGGACTCCGGAGGGGCGTGATGCGAGGGTACTCCAGCGGGGCGATGTTGCCCCGCGGGGGCCGATTGATCCACCAGCCCGATGCAGACCGTGACGGTGCAGGGGTGTACCATTTCGCCAACCGGTTGCCAGAGACCCCCGTGAAGAAAAAATCGAGCGGACGCGCGCTGCCCACGACAAACGCATCGTCGTCCGGCATCGACGGACCCCACGCCCCATTGACCCCGCCGGTCGTCGCAGTGGGCGCTTCGGCGGGCGGCCTCGAGGCGATGCAGCAGTTCCTGCGCAACATGCCCGCCGATAGCGGTGCGGCGTTCGTCGTCGTGTCCCATCTCGATCCCGATCACGCGAGCCTCCTGTCGGAGATCCTCCAGCGCGCGACCGAGATGCCGGTGACGGACGCCACGGACGGGCTCGCCATCGATGCCGATCGCGTCTACGTGATGCCGCCCGACCGCGAGATGATGCTTTCCGGTGGCGTGCTGCGACTCGCGAAGCCGGAGGTGCCGCGCGGCCAGCGCCTGCCGATCGACGTTTTCTTCCGGTCCGTCGCCGAGTACTGTGCCGAGCGCGGTATCGGTGTGGTGCTCTCCGGGACGGGCTCGGATGGCACCTTGGGGCTGGAGGCGATCATCGCGGCGGGTGGCGCCGGCCTGGTGCAGGACCCGGCGACGGCCAGGTTCGACGGGATGCCTGCGAGCGCGCTCGCGGCCAACCCCGGTGTGCAGGCGTTGTCGGCGGAGCGCCTTGCCGAGGGACTGCTGACCAGGCTTCGCGCCTTGACCGGCGCCTCTGCAGGCGTGCTGGTCGACCCGGAGCAGGCGGCCGGGTTGCGGCGGGTCCTGGGGGCGCTGCGCCATCGGACAGGCCATGACTTCTCGCAATACAAGAAGACCACGATCGGGCGCCGCGTCGCTCGACGCATGGCCGAGCACGGCATCGCGGACACCGCGGCCTATGCCCGCTTCCTGGACGAGCAAGGGGCCGAGGCGCAGGCGTTGCTGGACGAGTTGCTGATCAACGTGACGAGCTTCTTCCGCGACCCGGCGGCCTTCGACGTCCTGAAGCGCGACATCCTGCCGCCGATGCTCGCCGAGCTGCCCGACGACGCCGTGTTCCGGGTGTGGGTCGCCGGGTGTTCCACCGGCGAGGAGGCCTACTCGCTCGCGATGGTGCTGCACGAGCTGATCGAGGAGAGGCACCGGCCCCTCGATGTGCAGATCTTCGCGACCGACATCGACGAGAGCGCCATTGCCACCGCGCGGGCCGCCGTGTACCCGAAGTCGATCGCCGCGGATGTCGGGCCCGAACGGCTGCGCCGCTTCTTCTTCGAGGACGGGGACGCCTACCGGGTCGCGAAGGGCATCCGAGAGATGGTGGTGTTTGCCGTGCAGAACATGGTGCGCGACCCGGCCTTCACGCGGCTCGATCTGCTGAGTTGCCGGAACGTGCTCATCTACCTGGAAGCCCCCCTGCAGGACCGCCTCGCGGCCACCTTCCACTACGCGTTGAAGCCGAGTGGGGTCCTGTTCCTGTCACCGTCCGAGAGCGTCGGCGGCGACGGCGAGCTGTTCCGGTCCGTCGACCGCCGGTGGAAGATGTACCGCCCGGTGCCGCGGCTGGTCTCCGTGGGCACCGCGGCCCGGAGTGCGCCGTTGCCCCTTAACCTGTCGATTCCCGACACGCCGATCGAGCGGAGCGAGAAGGGTCCCGCGGTCAACCATGCCGAGCTGACCCGCCGCGCACTGCTGCATTCGTTCGCGCCCCCGTCGGTGCTGACGGACGCCACCGGCAACATCCTGTTCGTGCACGGGGACACCGGCCATTGCCTGCGCCCCGCGCCGGGCCAGGCCAACTTCAACGTGATCGAGATGGCGCGCGAAGAGCTCCAGGCCGCCCTGCGCATCGCGTTCTCCCGCAGCGCCACCGAAGCCGAATCGCAGCGTGCCGTCGATGTGTCGATCGAGGCCGTGGGCGGTCCGATGACGGTGCACCTCAGCCTCCGCAGACTCCCCGCCAGCGGTGGTCAGATGCTGACGCTCGTCAGCTTCGCCGAGGCGGCCGAGCTGCCGGCGCGCAGACGGCGACGGGCCGGCAGCAAGGGCACCGACGCGGAGCGCATCGAGAGCCTGGAGCGGCGGATCGCCTATACGGCGGAGAACCTGCAGGCGACGATCGAGGAGAAGCAGGCCGCCATCGAGGAACTCCAGTCGACCAACGAGGAGATGCAGTCCACGAACGAGGAGATGCAGTCGACCAACGAGGAGCTCGAGACGTCGAAGGAGGAATTGCAGTCCCTCAACGAGGAGATGGCCACCGTCAACGCCGAACTGGAGGCGAAGATCGAGGACCTCGTGGACATCCAGAACGACCTGAAGAACCTCATGGACAACGTGACCGTCGGCACGATCTTCCTCGATCGCCATCTGGCCATCCGCCGGTTCACGCGGGAGTCCGAGCGGATCTATCGCCTCGTCCCGTCGGATGTCGGGCGTCCGCTCGGCGACTTCCACGCCGACATCGACGAGGACCTCCTGGACGACGCCCGTTCCGTCCTCGCCACGCTCGTGCCCCGGGCGCGGGATGTCCGCACACGCGCAGGCGACTGGTTCCTTGCCAGGATCCAGCCGTACCGGACGCTCGAGAACGTGATCGACGGCGTGGTCCTCACGTTCACCGACATCAGCGACCGTGTCCAGGCGGAAGCCGCGCTGCGGGAGTCCGGCGCGCTGGCCGAGGCGATCGTGAACACGGTCCGGGAACCGCTGGTCGTGCTGGATGCCGCCCTGGTGGTGGTCTCGGCGAGCCCGGCATTCGCGCGCCTGGCCGGCGAGCGCCGGGAAGCGCTGGTCGGTCGGCCGCTCTTCCTGCTGGCCGGCGGCGCATGGGATCACCCGGCCCTGCGGCGCGCGCTGAAGGACATCCTGCCTAAGGAGCAGACCTTCCAAAGCCTGGAGATTCCCTATCCGGGCGAGGCGGGTCGCGAGGGGTCTCTGGTCCTGAACGGCAGGCGGCTCGAGAACGGCGCCTCCGGAGGACCATTGATCCTGCTGGCGGTGGAACACCGTTCGGCCGCTGACGGCGATGCGGTGCCTTCCTGACCCGCTGCCGGTGGGCCGGCCTGGTTCGGCACGACAACCATGTTTGTTGTGCTGGATCACTACAGTCGTGCGAACGGGCGTCGACAATGCTTCCCATGTGCGGGGTCCCCTGGGCATCCAATGCCCGGAGGGGATTCCTTTGAGGAACCCCCGGCGATATCGTCCTTCCGCGCATCCATAGCCCGGATCTTCGGCCCCGGCCCGCAGCGACAGACAAGCTTCGCATCCCTTGAGGAGGCACTCCATGAGTACGCAATCGAGCCCCGAGCCGGTGAAGCAGACGCTCAGGTTCGCCGCCGAGGCAAGGCTCGCGGCATCGACCGTCCGGCCGATTGCCGTCGATCACCTGACGCACGAGCTCCACGTGCATCAGGTCGAGCTGGAGATGCAGAACGAGGACCTCCGCGCCACACGCGCCATGGCCGAGGCCGCCCGGGACCGCTATCGGGATCTCTTCGAATCCGCGCCGGTCGGGTACCTCACGCTGAGGCAGTCCGGTCGTATCGACGAGGCCAATCATGCGGGTGCGCACCTGCTGCAGGCCGATAACATCCAACTGCGGCTCGGCTACTTCGAGCAGTTCGTGGCGCCGGAGTACCGCCACCGTTGGCAGCGCCTGTTCGCGAAGTGCCTCGGAACGGGAGCCTCGGAACACTGCGAACTGGGGATGCTGCGGTCCGACGGCACGCGCTGGCATGCCCGCCTCCAGTGTCAACCGACGGCCGGGGAGGACGCGTGCCGCGTGACGCTGACCGACATCACCGACCTCGAGAACGCGCGGGTCGCATTGCAGCAGTCGCGCGACGAGCTGGAAGCCCGCGTCCAGGCTGCGACGCGGGAGGCGGTCGCCCTGCGGGAGGCTGCCGACGCCGCCAACCGGGCGAAGTCCGAGTTCCTCGCGAACATGTCGCACGAACTGCGCACGCCGCTGCACGCGATCATCTCCTTCGCCGGCATCGGGACGGGGAAGGTGGCGCGCCTTGCTGCCAAGGATCGGGCGGTGGGGTCGTACTTCGAGCGCATCTCGACCAGCGGCAAGCGTCTACTCCTGCTCCTCAACGATCTTCTCGACATGGCGAAGATCGAGGCAGGCCACATCCAGTACGAGATGGCGTCGTGCGACCTGGCGGCCATCGCGAAAGGTGTCCTCGTCGAGATCGAGGTGCTTGCGAAGGCGCGCGGCGTCGAGGTGTCGTTCGATGTGACCACCCCGGACTCCGCGGGCAGGTGCGATGCCTTGCGCATCGGCCAGGTCATCGAGAACCTGCTCTCGAACGCGGTCAAGTTCACGCCGTCCGGGAAGCGCATCGCGGTGACGCTCTCGGACGCCGACATGCCCGACGACACGGCTGACACCGGGGGCACCCGGCGACCGGCACTTCGATTGTCCGTCGCCGACGAAGGCATCGGCATCCCGGAGGGCGAGCTCGACGCCGTCTTCGACAAGTTCTTCCAGAGCAGCAAGACGCGCAGTGGCTGCGAAGGCACCGGGCTCGGGCTCGCGATCTCGCGCGAGATCGTCGTCGCGCATGGCGGCACGCTGACGGGAGGCAACAACGCCTCCGGCGGCGCCACGTTCGTCATGGACCTCCCGCGGCAGCCGGCCGCGAACTGAGACGGGTCTCGACGCAGGCCTCCGCCGCCCACCAATGAAGAGGGCGAGCCGGATGGCTCGCCCTTCTTTCCTGCAGCTTCAGATTCAGGCCACCAGCTTCCGCCGTGCGGCGAACCCGACGAGGCCCAGCCCGCCGAGCATCAGCGCGTAGGTCTCGGGCTCCGGTACCGGCGCCAGGAAGCCACGGATCTCGCCGCTACTCACGAAAGAGGTGTGGATGTTGAGGTAGGCCTTGCCGGTGGCGATGCCCGTGATGAGGGCGCTGAAGGCTGTCCCCGTGTTGTTGCCATTAGCGGTGAGGAAGCCGCTGCCGTAGCTGGAGGCGAGATTCATGTCGAAGGTCCGGTCGTAGGTCCCGAACTTCACGCCGCTGGGGAAGCCGGGGAACGTGGGCAGCGGCGAGGCGACACCGGACCCGCCCGTCTCGGCCAACGCCGTGCAGCAGTGGATGTGCGCGTTGGTCACGTTGCCCACGAGGTCGGCGAAGGTGACCTGCACGCGCATCGTGTTCTCGTGGTCGTCGATGGTGACCGTGGCCGTTCCGGTGCCGGTGCTGACCACCGGGTTCGGAAACTCGATCGCACCCGACAACGTGGTCTGGTAGACGGCGATGTGGGCGGCGGCGGGGAAGGCGGCGGACATCGCAAGCGCCATCGCGGCAAGGGAAAGTCGGCGGATCATGGGGTGGCTCCTGGTATGGGTATCGGTCGTCGGGGAGAGGGATGCATCGCCCGCCGGGTCGAGGCTGGCTTCTGCATCCGCGCGTCTATACCGTGCCCGATGATGCCGGTTCAACTTCCGATGGAATTCGCATCCCCATGGCATCTCGCGTGATCCGATCGGACCGCGGCGCCCGAACCACCCAGCCTCACCCCGCCTTCGCCACCTGCACGAGACAGTCGTAGAACGTCGCGCCCCGGCCCATGTCGGTGAGCGCCTGCGACGTCACCTCGTTGGCATTGCGGCCGTCGGGCGAGAGCTTCTTCCACCAGATCGACTGCGCGACGACGACACCCGGCCGGGCGTTCGCGGTGACCCGCGCCTTCAGCATCAGCGTGCCGCGCTGGTTGAAGACCTTCACCATCTCGCCCGCCGCGATGCCGCGCGCCGCGGCGTCGTCGGGGTGGATGTCGAGTTTCGGCTCGCGGTCGAGCGCCAGCGCGAACGGCAGGTTCGCGAACGTCGTGTTCAGGAAATGCCGCGCGGGCGGCGAGATCATCGCGAGCGGGTAGTCCCCGGCGAGCGCGGGATTCGACACCGGGTTCTCGATGGGCGGCGTGTACGTGGGCAGCGGATCGAAGCCGAGCTTCTTCGCCGTCTCGCTGTAGAACTCGCACTTGCCCGACGGCGTGGGGAATCCGCCGTTCGCGAAGGGCGCCCAGTTCTCCGGCACGTTCAGGCGCTGCCAGCCTTTCTCCTTCAGGGTGTCCCAGTCGATGCCCGCCATGTTCGGATGCGACTTGCCGAGCGCCTGGCGCGCGACCGTCTCGTCGCTGTCGTCGAAGCACGGGTCGTCGAACCCCATGCGCTTCGCGAGCAGGCGGAAGACCTCGGCGTTGGGCTTCGACTCGCCCACCGGCGCGATCGCCGGCGAGTTCGCGAGCACGTAGAGATGGCCGTAGCTCTTGTGGACGTCGAACTGCTCCAGCTGCGTCGTCGCGGGCAGCACGATGTCGGCGTAGTCGCACGAGTCCGTGAGGAAGACGTCGTGCACGACGGTGAAGAGATCCTCGCGTGCGAAGCCGCGCGCGACCTTGGCGGAGTCCGGCGCCACCGCCACCGGGTTGGAGTTGTAGACATACACCGCGCGGATCGGCGGGTCGGCCTCCAGCAGCGCATCGCCCACCGCGCACATGTTCACCTTGCGCGGGTTGCCGCGGATGAGGTCGGGCCGCTCGAGGGCGTCGTGGTCCATGCCGTAGAAGCCGGACGTCCCGAGCAGGATCCCGCCCGAGCGGTCGCGCCACGCGCCCACGAGTGCGGGCAAGCAGGCCACCGTCCGCACCGCCATCCCGCCGCCGTAGTGACGCTGCATGCCGTAGTTGATGCGGATCGCCGCGGGCTTCGTCGTCGCGTACTCGCGGGCGAAGGCGGTGATCACGTCGGCGTCGACACCGCAGATCGCCGCCGCGCGCTCGGGCGGCCATTCCGCGACGCGGCCCTGCAGGCCGTCGAAGCCCAGCGTGTGCTGCGCGACGTAGTCGGCGTCGTGCAGCTTCTCGCCGATGATCACGTGCATCACCGCGAGCGCGAAGGCGGCGTCCGTCCCCGGCATCACGGGGATCCACTGATGGCACTTCTCGGCCGTCTGGTTCCGCCACGGGTCGATGCAGACGAGTTTCGCACCGCGCCGCTTGGCCTCCTGGCAGCGCGACCAGAAGTGCAGGTTCGACACCACCGGGTTCGCCCCCCAGATCACGATGAGCTTCGCGTCCTCCACCTGCTCGGGGTCCATGCCGACGGAACCACCGAGCGTGAGCGCGATGCCCGCGCTGCCGGCCGACGAACAAATGGTGCGTTCGAGCAGCGACGCGCCGAGGCGGTGAAAGAACCGACGGTCCATCGACGCGTAGCTCACCAGGCCCATCGTGCCCGCGTAGCTGTAGGGGAGGATGCTCTGCGGATCGTCGGCCGCGATCGCGCCGAACTTCGCGGCGATGGTATCGAGCGCGTCGTCCCACGAGATGCGCTCCCACGTCCCGAGGTCCGGCCCCTTCGGCCCCACGCGGCGCAGCGGCGTCATCACGCGGTCAGGCGAGTAGGTGCGGTCGAGGTACTTCGCCACCTTAGTGCAGAGCGTGTTGTCGGTGAACGGCATGTCACCGCCGCGCACGGCCACCGCGACGCCGTCCTCCACGTCGATCTCCATCGCGCAGGTGTCGGGGCAGTCGTGCGGGCAGACGGCCTTCACGGTCGTGCGGGCCGCGGGTTGGGTCAGCGGGCGGAGATCATCGGTACCCATGGCGGGCTCCTGGTCGGGCGGCAACGGAAGCCCCGAGTATCGGCGCGCGGCGGGGCAGTGTCGACGGTAGCACCGCTGCGGTGCCGCGTGTCTCGCCGCGGGCACGGGTCTATAGTCCGGCGACCCAGAAAAGGAGCACGCGATGAACAGCCCGGCCCTTGCAGAAGTCGGCACCGACCGCCCCGAAACGCCCCACACGCGCCGCGCCCGCTACCGCTCCGGCGAGAACGGCTTCGACTTCGCGTTCCCGGAGGTCCCCATCCACCAGTTTCTCGCGGAGCGCGACCGCGCGTTCGATCCCGAGGCCCCCACCGGCCTGATCGACCTCGACGTCGCGGACGTCCTCGACTGCGACTATCCCGCGACAACCCCCACGTTGCTGTGCCGCTACGTCCGCCTGCGCGCGGGCGAACCGCTGGCCACCGAGTTCGTGGCGTCGGGCGAGATCTTCCACGTGATGCAGGGCGAAGGCGAAAGCCGCAACGGCGCCGACACCGTGCAGTGGCGCGCGGGCGACGTGATCTGCTTCCCTGGCGGCAGCCGCAGCGTGCACCGCGCGGACGGCGGCACGGCCATCCTCTTCAGCGTGACGAACGAACCACTGCTCGCCTTCGAAAACCTGCGCGCGCCACTGCCCGGCCAGGCGCGCATCGCGACGACCCACTGGACCGCCGAAGAGATCGACCGCCGCTTCCAGGCCGTGTGGGCCCGCCCGATCACGGAGAAGACGACGGGCGCATCCGTGCAGTTCACGAGCGCGGAACTCGCGCCGAGCTACCACACGATCCCGTCGATCAACTGTACTTCGCTCCGGGGTCAGACCCACGCGACCTCCTCCACCTGCCCGGCGTCGTCGAGCTGCACGCGTTCGTCATAAAGCGTCGGCCGGGTGATGGTGCGGCACAGTTGCTCCAGCCGCTTGCGGTCGTGGGCTGCTACCCGCACCGCAGCATGCAGACTGAACCCGGCGATGTCGGCGCACAGGGGCTGGCTCACCGGGGCCTCGCGCGGCATCGCGCCCCTGAGGGTCAGCATCTTCCGCCCGGCGGGGGGGGGGCCGAAGGCGACGCGATACGTGACAGCCGCCGCCTGCAGCGGCCTCAGCGTGCGGCTCGTCGCCGTCGGGATCCCGGCTCGGCCATGTAGGTCTGGCCCAAGTCCTCGACCAGCACGCTCCGGCGCGTGAGCATCTGCATCAACTGGGCGATGCTGGTCTGCAGCGGCGCGTGCAACTCATCGTCGGTGGGCACGCTCGCCTCGGCGAAGGCAGGCACCTCATCGGCAATGCACCGGTACACGCCGTCGAGCACCAGGCAGTGCAGGTGGATGTTGAAGTTGGCGGCCGACCCAAAGCGCTGGATCAGCGCGACGGCGCCGCCGTGGCCATCGTCGGCCTCGAGGCCGGCGGCGTCCCGCAGATGGCGGGTGACCAAGCGCTGCACCATCTGGAGCACCGGCGTGACCAGCTCGGGTTGCGCGGCCAGCAGCACGCGCAGCGGGATCGGTAGCGACAGCACCCGTTACCTCACCGGCGCGTGCGGGATGACGTGATCCACCAGGTGCGCCGCCGTCTGCGACATGCGCCTGGCGCCGCACGAGGGGCATAACCCGCGGCGCGTGCGGCTGAAGGCCAGCCGCTTGTCGTGGCCGCATTCGCCGCAGCGCAGCCTCAGGAAGCCGTGCGCCAGGATGCCGCACTCGAGGAAGGCGTCGAATTCATCCTTGATGAACCGCGGCAACTCGGCGCCGGTGCTGGCCATATGAACAGTATCTCGCTTGGCGCTTGGTACTCAGTGCCTTCCATCGCTGTTGGGCGTTCAGCACCACGGTGGGGCGCGCAGCGGGGAGCCGCTCATTTCGCGAAGCAAAGTGACACGGACACCAAGCGAATCAGGTGCAGCCTCGGTCGGGGTACCAACGCCGCCAGCCGCTGCATGAACTCCAGCGGCGACATCACCAGGCGGGTGGTGCCATCGCGCCAAGGGGTCTTCAGCCTCAGCACGACTTGCCCGGCGGCGTTGGTTGGTACGCGTTCGTTGGCCAAAGCTGGGCGGGTGATGTAGCGGCAGAGTCGTTCCACCGCGTCGCGGTCGTCAGCCCCGCAGCGCACTGCAGCCTGGAGGCTGAACCCGTCAATGTCAGCGCACTGCGTCTGCTTGAAGTCCGTCTCCCCGCCCCTTACTCAGACCGCAGATCGTCCTGAGCTGAAATCGCGATCGGCAACAGACTGTCTTGCGGCCGGAGCTGTCGATCCCGGGCGCTGGACAAGTCCCGTTTTCGGCGTCTTCCCAGCGCCGGCTCGGGGCAGGCGGGCGACGTTCTGCGCGCGGTCGGGGCCACGGCGGTCGACCCTTCCGTCCCGAGCGGATTCGCCACTGGATTCGCTCGCGTCCGCAACCCGGAACAACGCGACCGCGTCGGACAGCACCACCGCCTGCTCGGCCAGACTCTCGGCGGCCGCCGTCGCCTGCTCGACCAGCGTCGCATTGTGCTGGGTCATTTCGTCCATCTGGGTGATGGTCTGGTTGACCTGCTCGATGCCGGAACTCTGCTCCACGGAGGCGGCTGTGATCTCGGCCATGATGTCCGTGACGCGCTTGACGGAGACAACGATCTCTTCCATGGTCCGGCCCGCCGAATCCACAAGGCGCGATCCCGACTCCACCTTGCTCACCGAGTCGGAGATCAGCTCCTTGATCTCCTTGGCCGCCGCAGCCGACCTCTGGGCAAGGTTGCGCACCTCGGTTGCGACGACCGCGAAGCCCCGTCCCTGCTCGCCCGCTCGGGCCGCCTCCACCGCCGCATTCAGGGCCAGGATGTTCGTCTGGAACGCAATCCCGTCGATGACCGAAATGATGTCGGCGATCTTCTTGCTGCTTTCGCTGATGCCGCTCATTGTGTGAACCACTTCCCGCACAACGGACCCGCCGCGCTGGGCGACTTCCGAGGCACCGACGACCAGTTCATTGGCCTGTTTCGCGTTCTCCGCATTCTGCTTCACGGTCGATGTCAGCTGCTCCATCGAGCTTGCGGTCTCCTCGAGACTGGCCACCTGCTCCTCGGTCCGACCGGACAGGTCCTGGTTGCCCGTGGCAATCTCCGTGGATGCCATGTTGATCGATTCGACCGCTTCACGGATCTGCCCGATGACTTCGCGCAACCGGGCGGACGTGGCGTTGGAATCCTCCTGGAGGCTCGCAAACTGCCCCTCGAATTCACCGGTCACCCGCTGCGTCAGGTCTCCATCAGCGAGCGCCCGCGAGACGCGGCCCACCTCCGTGACGCCACGGTCTGTCGCCTGGAGAATCCGGTTGAGGCCCTCGGCGACCTGCAGGAAGAACCCGTTCTTGCCGTCCGTGGATACCCGCGCCTGGAGATCACCCCGGCCCGCCGAATCGATGATCCGGGCGATTTCGCGCTCCGTCGCCACCTCGGCAGTCCGGTCCGCCCACTGTACGGTCGTGCCCATCACCTGTCCCCCGGCGTCGACGATGGGCGTCGAATCGATGGTGAAGTGACGCGTTCCGACGTGAACCTCGGCACGCCCCACGGCCCGGGCGCCCGTGCGCTCAAAGGAAGTCAGGTTGCTTCCGATCAGAGAGCCGGCGGAGAAGTCCGGCAACTCGGCGCGCAGGTCGTGCTCCGCCTGGGCCATGAGGTCCGTCATCGACTGGTTCGCATAGAACACCGTGCCCCTCTCGTCGGCGATCATCGCGCTGGTCGAGGCCGCATCGAGAGACCGGCGGATGCGGAGGTTCTCCGCCGCCTCGGCGGCGGCGCGCCGCAAGGCCGTCAGCATGACGGCCATCCGGGCCATCACGCTGGTCTCGTCACCGGGCTGAACCGGCACCTCGCGATCCAGGCGGCCAGCCGCCACGTTCTCCGCAACTTCGCGAACGGTCGACGGATCGGCACCGAGCCGCGCCCCGATCCAGAGTCGTGCATACCACAACGAGCCGAGGCCAGCGACCGCGACAAGCCCCGCGCAGACAAGCACCACCGCGTACCAGAAATTCTTGACGTCCAGCGCGGCGACCACCGAAGCCTCCGTGCGTTGATCGAGCAGCGTGAAGAACTCGTCCACGGGCTTCATGATCTTCGCCTTGAAACGATGGTAGTCGGCATCGTGCATCATGGCCCTCGCCTTGGCGAAATCGGGCTCCCCCTTCTTCGTGAAGCCGCCCTTCCCGTCGTCGTAAAGACCCTTGACCATGTTCATGGCAACAGTCTCGGTCTTCACCAGGTCGTCGGAGTTGCCCGCGGCCTCCTTGAGTTTCGCGAACTCCGCCTCGGTGAAACCGGCGTTCTTCATCATTTCGAGAAGCGGCACGCTCGTGGTCTCCCCCTGATGGCTGCCGCCGCTCGGTTCGGTTCCGACGGCCCGGAAGTCCCAGTAGATCTTCTCGTAACCCGCAGGTCGCGGACGCTTTCCATTTCGAATGTCGAGAATCTCGAAGTACTGCTTTTCCCAGAGCGGGTCTCCGGATACGACATAGGTACGAGCCAGCCTCGTCAGATCGTCCGAACTCTGACGGAGCTCGTCAGCGAGCAGAACCGACCGGTAACGCGTGGTGTAGGCCTCGGAAAGATCCTTGTTGGCCTGGCCCACCTTGTACAACGAGAACCAGAGCACCGCGACCGACGCCAGGACACATAGCAGGGCCGTGCCGAACAACTGTTTCATGGACTTCATTTTTCAGATTCCTTTCGAGTGTGCCGGCACCGTCTCGCCAGCCACGATCTAGTCATTTGGGGTTTCCCAGCAGCCGGAGGCAGGTGCCTGAGCCCGGGTGCTGCCCTCCCCCCGTGAAGGGAGAACCGATCACGCAGCGGCCGCCTCATCGACAAGAGCCATGTCCGCCGACAGGACCAGGCGCTCGATATCGATGAGGATCAGCATGCGGTCCCCGACGGAACCCATGCCCGTCAGGTAGCGAGTGTCCAGAATCGACGAGAACTCGGGCGGTGCCATGATCTGGCTCGCGTCCAGCGTGAGAACATCCGAGACGCTGTCCACCACGACACCGACGACCCGATCACCGACATTGAGTACGATGACCACGGTGAACTGGTTGTACTGCACGTTCCCCAGTCTGAACTTGATCCTCAGGTCCAGTATCGGGACGATCACTCCCCGCAGATTGATGACGCCCTTGATGAAATCCGGTGCATTCGCGATGCGTGTCACCGCGTCGTAACCGCGGATTTCCTGGACCTTCAGAATTTCCATTCCGTACTCTTCGGTACCAATCCGAAAAGTCAGGAACTCCCCTGCAGACTGCTGCGCTTCCGACGTTGGCGGACCTTGCGTCCGCGCCATGGACTGTGTGCTCATCCGAGCATCCTTAGTGAGAGAAACACCAATTTTCGTTATCCCGCCCTTTCCGCTGGCTTGCGACCCTGGCGGCAGCCTGACCGAGGAGCGGAAGGGGATTTCCCGGCACGAGGATTGGCGACGCCGCACCAAATCAGAACGCCTGACCCGGCCCGATGACGAGAACGCCCCATACCAAGGCGCAAATTCGACAAGGAATCAGGTTTCTTTAGCATTTGTGCACCAAAAAATTACGCTTTCACCACGAGACGCGCCGTTATTGGGCGATCAACCGGGGAAAGCCCTCCGTTGGGGCGCAGACAGGCACTGCGAGAAAGAGGCGAAACCACGGGTTCGCGAAAGCCGGGAAAAGCACTGAAATTGAGCACAGGTCAGTGCTTTCCGAGATTGAACGGACCGGAACTCGTGGGGTTTTCGCCACGAACCCGCCGGCCACCCGAGTCGCGCCCCGTCCGCTCACCCGTGTGCTCACCGAGGTGGTGATCACTGGGTCGCTGCCGGCTGCCGCGGGATGGGCCCCGGATCACGCGAAGGTCGGGTGACTACAAGCTGAAGCAGCTGACGGAGCACTCCGGAGTGCACTCCTCGACGGTCGCGTGGAGATCGACGATGCCTGTCTCGGCGGAGAGCGCTCCGGAGGCAAGGTGGGGTGCGGTTCCGAGAACAAGGTGCCGTTCGCGGCGGCGGTGCAGACCACGCTCGAGGGCCATCCCCTGTTCGTGTGCCTGCGCCAGCAACCGCTCACCAGCGAGGCCATAGCGGAGTTCACGGCGCGCAGCCTGGCGCCGTCGGCCTGCGTGATCAGCGACGGCCTGTGGTGCTTCGGGGCGGTGCAGAGGATCGGCGCCGATCACCAGCGCGTGGTGACCGATGGGGGCAGAGGGCGCGTCAAATTGCCGCAGTTCCGCGCGATCAATACCTTCCTCGGGAACCTCGAACCCTCCCTCGGAGCTACCTACCAGGCCTTCGACTTCGCCAGGTACGCGCATCGTTACCTCGCGGAGACCCCATATCGATTCAACCTTCGGTTCGACCTGCGCTCGATCCTCCAGCGCCGGCTGCGCGCGGCTGTTCTCACCCCGCCAACACCAGACCAGTCCATTCGTGGGGCTGAGGTTCATCGCACATCAGGATCTGTCATGCATGCTTATCGCTCCTGCTCGTCATCGCCGACGCGTCAATATGTCCGACAAAGTAGCGACGACAATGCTGGACAAAGATGGGGCTGGTTTGCTTCTCGGAGCATGGCTCCGGCCATGAACGGGACTGGCGGCCACCGAGTGCGCCGCCCGTCCCGTCGGCAGCTGCGATCAGAAGAGGCCGACCACGCGCCCCTGCGCGTCGAGATCGATCTTCTCGGCCGAGGGCTGCTTGGGAAGACCGGGCATGGTCATCACGTCGCCGCAGATCATCACGACGAACTGGGCGCCCGCCGCGAGACGCACTTCGCGCACGTTGATCGTGTGGCCCGAGGGGGCGCCCCGCACCGACGGGTCGGTCGAGAACGAGTACTGCGTCTTCGCCACGCACACGGGGTAACCGCCGAAGCCGTCCTCCTCGAGCTTCTTCACCTGGGCCTTTGCCTTGCCATCGAACACGACGTTCGCGGCGCCGTAGATCTTCGTGGCAATGGCGGTGATCTTCTCGACGAGCGTGGCGCTGTCCTCGTACACGAACTTGAAGTTCGTGCCGGCACCCGGCCGCTCGACGAGATCGACCACGGCCCGCGCGACGTTCTCCGCGCCCTTGCCGCCTTCGGCCCAGTGCCGCGCGACGAACACCGGCGTCTCGAGCTTCTGCATGCGGCCTTGAAGGAGGTCCAGCTCGGCCTGCGTGTCGAAAGTGAAGTTGTTGATCGAGACCACGCAGGGCAGGCCGTAATGCTCGCGCACGTTGCGGACGTGCCGCTCGAGGTTCGCGATGCCGGCTTCGAGCGCGGCGAGGTTCTCCTGCGACACATTCTTCACATCGACACCGCCGTGGTACTTGAGCGCGCGCAGCGTCGCGACGATGACCACCGCGTCGGGCCGCAGGCCGGACTTGTGCTAAGGGGTCAGGTCTCCTTTCTTGCTGGAGGCCGGACCTTCCGGGGTCGGACTGGCGCAACCTCTCGGATTTGGTGGCGTGTCTGAGCTTCAGGCAGCACACCATCGATGGGTCGATGTGTCGCTGAAATCGGAAGTTCCCGCGCGGACGCCCGACTGGGCCTCCGCGATCGCAGTCGGCTCGCCAGACTTTGTCGATGTTGCGCGGGTCCGACTCCGAAGACCGGCTGGTACCAAGCTCCAAACTCGTCGGTGGTCCGGCTATAAGCCGAGACAACCTCGCGCGCGGAGGCGCCGCCATCTCCCGCGTGCATTCGGGTGGTTGGCGGCGTTTCCCTAGGCAGTCGCACACCTCGACTACGGGACCTCGCACGGCGTTCCGGGGTCGGACCCACGCAATCACCTGATCTCTCGGCAGAATGTTCGGCAAAGGCCCTATTTCTCTCGCCTTAAAGCCACGTTTCGGATGCCAGAATGAACCGTCGAGCATGGAGGGTCGACGGGATGCCCCGAGCGAATCGCTACCACCTGTCTGGTCACGTCTGGCACCTGACTCACCGGTGCCACCAGAGGGAGTTCCTTCTCAAGTTCGCCCGTGATCGGGACCGCTACCGCTACTGGTTGTACCAGGCAACGAAGCGCTTCGGGCTGTGCGTGCTCGACTTCGCCATCACGAGCAATCACGTGCACCTGCTGGTGAAAGACACGGCCCCGAACGTCATCGCGCAGAGCCTCCAACTCGTCGCCGGGAGGACAGCCCAGGAGTACAACCAGCGCAAGGGGAGGAAGGGCGCGTACTGGGAAGACCGGTACCACGCCACGGCAGTCCAGCCGGATGGCCACCTCGCGCGGTGCATGGCCTACATCGATCTCAACATGGTGCGTGCGGGTGTCGTGTCGCATCCCGAGCAGTGGACACATGGCGGCTATGCGGAGATTCAGAATCCTCCCGTGCGTTACGGCGTCATCGATCTCGGCGCGCTGTGCGATCTGCTCGGATTCGGTGGCGTGGCGGAGCTTCAGGCGGCGCAGCGAGGATGGGTCGATGAGTCGCTGAAATCGGACGGTCCCGCGCGGAAGGCTGAATGGGCCACCGCAATTGCGGTGGGCTCGCCAGACTTTGTTGCGAACGTGAAGGCGGACCTTGGCATCGGGGCTCGCCATCGAGACATCGACCTCTCGGGAACGACTGGTGTCCTGCGAGAGCCCGAGGCGGCTTACCGCCACGAAATGGCTGGCGAAAATGGCCGTCTAAGCGTGAGAAAGAGCTATCTGTGGAATGAAGTGTGAGGTAGATGAGGAGGTTGCGTGGGTCCGACCCCAACGTGGGTGCCACGGCAGTCCAGCCAGACGGTCACCTCGCGCGGTGCATGGCCTACATCGATCTCAACATGGTGCGTGCGGCTGTTGTCTCCCATCCCGCAGAGTGGGTCCATGGCGGGTATGCGGAGATTCAGAATCCTCCCGCACGTTACAGCGTCATCGATCTCGGCGCGCTGTGCGATCTGCTCGGATTCGGTGGCGTGGCGGCGCTTCAGTCGGCGCAGCGAAGATGGGTCGACGAGTCGCTGAAATCGGAAGGGCGCGCGCGGACGCCTGACTGGGCCTCCGCGATCGTGGTGGGCTCGCCAGACTTTGTTGCGAACGTGAAGGCGGACCTTGGCATCGTGGCTCGCCATCGAGACATCGACGTCTCGGGAACGACTGGTGTCCTGCGAGTGTCCGAGGCGGCTTACCGCCACGAAATGGCTGGCGAAAATGGCCGTCTAAGCGTGAGGAAGAGCTATCTGTGGAATGAAGTGTGAGGTAGATGAGGAGGTTGCGTGGGTCCGACCCCAACGTGGGTGACCTGGCGAAAATGGCCGTCTAAGCGTGAGGAAGAGCTATCTGTGGAATGAAGTGTGAGGTAGATGAGGAGGTTGCGTGGGTCCGACCCCAACGTGGGTGACAACCTCGTCCCCATTGCGCAACGTCATCTTCCAACTGCCCGCCAGGCCCGGATCGTAGGGAAGGAACACGGCGTTGAATGCGTTCGGGAATGCGGAGAAGGGGGTCGCCGTCATCTCGCCTGTGAACAGTTGACCCGTGCGGGTGTTGAACTGCTCGACGGAACCGGTGGTGCCTCCAGCTCCGTTCGGGACGACGTCAATCGCTCCAGCGACGATCTCGTCGGAGCCCGGGCCGAACAAACTGCTTGGGCCCCGGACTTCCCGCTGATTGAAGATCCCGTCCACGGATAGCGCGGAAAACGCCGAGCTAGAGTGCATCGCAAGCAGCAGCACGGCGGCGGAACTAATCGAACTTCGCATCGCAGATCTCCTCATGAGCGCAGGGCGCGCCGACTTCTTCGCAGCGTCGCCATCCTCTTCTTGTTGGTGCGGAACTCCCGGGGACCGCTCAAGCTGCAGGATACGCGCGTCAGCGCTGGCAGGCTGTTGAATTTCGCCGCGACGAACTCGTCATGACGAGATCCATGCAAGTCGGAATCGGAAGAAGTCTCTGATCCAAGCGGTTCGCCACCTTCAACGCGGCGATTGCGGGCCGGTTCGATCGGATGGTCCTCATGGCGCTGCTGCTCGGTTGCGTGGGTCCGACCCCGAGGCGGGCCGTAACGCGAACGGCGCCCCCTGGGGCCCAGGGCCGGGACGCACTGATTGACTCGCCGCCTCTCAACCCCTCGCCAACGGGAACGTCTTCGCGACTTCCGCGAGCGCACTTCGCACACGATCAACGATCGCCGAGTGCCCGTGTGCGGAAAGCACGAGCTGGTGGGTGGCCCGAGTCATGCCGACGTACAACAACCGCGCCGCTTCTTCCAGGCTTTCGTCGCGCATCGGCATTGCCTGCAACCCTGCAACGAACACCAGCGGAAACTCCAGGCCCTTCGCACTATGCAGGGTGAGCAGCTTGACGCTTGGCGTCGACCAATCGAACCGGCGAAACGCTTGGGCCTGCATGGACTGAACGGCAAGGTGCCGTGCCCGAAGGGCGTGCTCGATGGACGACATGAGGTACTTCGTACGGCAGAGCACCGCAATATCCCCGAGGGCCGCTCCACCCGCATGGGCCTCCCGTACTCGGTCGGCAATCAGGTCGGCTTCTTCGGTAGCGTTGCGCGCGGTCAGTAGCGTCGGCATCGCACCTCGACGGCCAGCCGTTCTTGGTTGGACGAGGGGAATCTCGTCTTCCCCGCACGCTTCGCCGGCTCCCTCTAGAAGACTGCGCGCGCACTGCACTGCGATCGCCAGCACTTCAGCGGTGTTGCGGTAGTTGAGCCGCAGCACACTGGTCCGGCCACGCGCTTCGATACCGACGCTTGCAAAGTTGAACTTGCGCCGCTTGGCCTGATAGATCGATTGCGCGTCGTCGTAGAGCACCAGCAGACTCCGCGTGTTCGAATCGACGAGGCGGGTTGCCATACGCAGCCAGGCGTCCTCGAAGTCGTGTGCCTCGTCGATCAGCAGTGCCGTGTATTGCCCGCCCGGGACGAATCCCGTTTCGAGCGCGCGCTCCACCGTGCGGGTCAGTGCCTCGTACCAATCCTGCGCGCTCTCGGTCTTTGGAACATCCAGCTGGTAGCTATCGACCACATCCTTGCACCAGCTATGAAAAGTGCGCACCTGTACGCGCTCGTCCACGCCTCGGGCACGCAACTGGGCAGCAATGCGATCCGCCAGTGTGCGGTTGAAGCACAGCACCAGCACTGGCTGCTCGGGGCGGGCGGCCGCCGCAAGGTGCTGTGCCCGGTAGGTCAGGATCATGGTCTTGCCCGAGCCCGCCGCCCCGTGAATGATGCGGTGACCCTCTCCCAACGACCGGGCGATCTGCTCCTGCTGCAAGTCCATGACCTGAAGCAGATCGGGTAACACTGGAGCAGAGTCATCCCGTGCGCCGAAGTCGAGGGAAACCTGGGGCTGAAGGCGCAGTTCAGGAAAGAGATGCCAGCGAACCCGGTCGCGCTGCGGCAGGGTCAGCGTGTGGGGGTAGTGAACGGTGAACAGATCCCGCAGGCGTTTGTGGAAGGCGCCCGGATCGAGGCTGTCGTCGAGTTCGTCCGCCATCAGGATCTGCTGAGCAGGAAAGATGCTGCCGAAGTCTGATCCGTCGACGTCCGCACGGCGCAGGCGGGAGAACACCACGCCCCAGCCGAAGGGGAACAGGAGCTTTCCCTTGAAGGCGCCGCCACTGTGGACCAGAGCGGGGTCGGCCTTCATCAGGTCCACCAATTCGAGCGCGTAGTCGCGGGCCTGGCGCAACGGGTTCGCCTGAGTCACCCGGCCCTGCGCGGTGTCGAGTTCGACGGCATCGCGTGTGGCACCCACGAGCGCGCTGCGCTTCCAGTCCTTCACCTCGAGCAGCAGGATGCCCAAGCGGGGGCCGAGTACCACGAAATCCGGCTGGCGAGCCCGAGACCCGATCGGGACGTTGTGCCATACCAAGCAGTCGTCATCCAGACAGCGTCTGAGCTGGTGAAAGACGCGCCGCTCGCCCGCGTTGCAGCGGCGATCCACGTTGGTCATGCCCTGCGGGAAGATGGCCATCGGCGTGCCATTGGCAAATGTCTGAACGAAGCGGGCGTGTGCGGGGTCACGCTGGCCGGCAGATTCTACCCAGCGACACTTGCCGCTGCGAATCGGTACCCCTCTGCTCGTAGTGATCGAGCGCCGGTGCAAAGGGGTCAGGTCTCCTTTCTTGCTGGCGGCGGGACCTTCCGGGGGCGGACCGGCGCAATCTCTCGGATTGGATGGCGTGTCGGAGCTTCAGGCAGCACATCATGGATGGGTTGCTGAGTCGCTGAGATTGGAAATTCGCGCGCGGACGCCTGACTTTGCCTCCGCGATCGCCGTGGGCTCGCCACGCCTAAGTGTGAAGGCTCAATACGTTGTATCTGGTGTTCATTCGGACTGAGTCTGGAAGACTGGAAGTCGCCAAACACCCAGCGATCCAGGAGCCCAGCCGAATGAACACCCACAAGCGTGCCCGACTGACCTACGCGCGTCGACTCGAAATGGTTCGACAGATGATCGACCCTGGATTGACCGCCCCCGAGGCAGCCGCGCTCCATGGGGTCACTGCA
>VYKP01000094.1_pt1 | contig 20522 bp, 18 predicted proteins | sample 5114551 | NCBI WGS metagenome assembly VYKP01 (sample SAMN12291777, study PRJNA351875) | freshwater metagenome | isolation source: freshwater lake | place: USA: Michigan, Baseline Lake | collected 2013-08-09
TTTTAGTGCATTAAAGAGGGCAAGAATGTATGCTCCTGTGGGGACACCCCTTGATGAAATTATTCGTACTTATTGTGTCGCCTAGTGTCTCGTTCTTATTTGAAATAACTATATTTACACGATCCCCTTTACTTGGGCTTACGCCAAACCCGTCCCACAACAGAAGACTTATTTTCTTTCGTAGATGAATTTGTAGAGGCAGTACAAGAAGTCTTTCCTCTTTGCTGTATCCACTTTGAAGACTGGACAGGTGTAGATGCTGTTCATCTTTTAGAACGTTATCGTAACCGAGTTTCTTGTTATAACGATGATATTCAGGGAACCGCCGCAATTGCTGTCGCCGGTTTAGTGAATGCGATGAAAGTCACTAAGAGCCAATTGCACGACCAACGCATTCTCTTTCTCGGCGCAGGTTCGGCAGGGATTGGTATTGCTGATTTAATTGCTTCAACTATGGTACAAGAGGGACTGACCCTAGAGGAAGCGCGTTCTCGGATTTCCTTATTTGATGTTAATGGATTATTGGAGTCCACTCGTACTGATTTAGTAGATTTCCAACAAGTCTATGCCCATCCTCATCCCCCCAGTAAGAATTTTGTTGAGGTAATCAAGTCTCTTAAACCAACCGCGATTATTGGGGTCAGTACCATTGGGAAAGCTTTCACCCAAGAAGTAGTAGCAACTATGGCTCAGATTAATGAACGTCCCATCATTTTTGCTCTTTCTAACCCCACCGACCATGCTGAATGTACCGCAGAGCAAGCCTATCATCGGTCTCAGGGTCAGGCACTCTATGCCGCAGGGGTTCAATTCCCTCCTGTTCAATACGAAGGAAAAACTTTTTTACCAGGTCAGGCGAATAACTTCTATATTTTCCCAGCTGTTGGTATGGCAATTTATGCCACTCAGGCGAAACGAGTCACTGACGAGATGTTTATTGAAGCTGCCCGGTCTGTGGCGGATTCAGTCACGACCGAGCAACTCAATCAGGGTTTACTTTATCCTCTCCAAGCTAATATTTTAGAAACGGAAATTAAAACCGCAGTCCGAGTGGCGAAATTAATCTTTGATCGTCATTTAGCACGGGTAGAACAGCCCGATGATTTAGAAGCATTTATTCGTAGCCATGTTTACGAACCAAAATATCAAACCTTAGTATGATCGCCAATCTTAACTATGCGATCGCCGTCTCAATTCTGATCACCTAAATCCTTATCTGGCAAGAGACTTAATTGATTAGTTCGCTCCAGATCAAAAACAGTTGACAAAAATCGCTAAATGCCTTTCTAAATAAGGTTTCCAACCCTTATAATCCCCGTCCATTGCATAACACAAACCGAAGAGCCGCATGATTAAGCTTCTGGTTGATGAGAACTTTGATAATACTTAACTGGTGCGTTACGGCGGATTACTAATTTTGGTTTTTCATTCCAAGCTTATCACCGCCTAACGCACCCTACAAAATTGCTGTCTTCAAGTGGTTTCTCTGTAGGCATTAGGGAGCAGAATGTCAAGATTTATTAAATTGTATCTTAGGATATAATGCGAGGGGGAGGGAGTGTGCAAACTGGCTTTTAGTCGCTACTGGTGTTGGGTTTCGTTCCTCGACCTAAACTACCGGCTACGCAATAATCATCTAAGATTATGAAAATCTTATGAGTCAAAATCCCCAAAACCCTAAAAAGTTTAACCTAGCCAAGTGGATTTCTATTGTAAGTGCCTTTGCTGCTATTGCTGGCGTAATTGCTACTTTAGTCACTGTTCCAGAGTTTAGATGCTTCTTACTACGTTTGAGTTGTCCCCTCGAACAGGTTATACCAACAGAAGTCGAACTGTTTACTCAAACAGAATCAGGAGAATTTTTAGGAGGAGTACAAATTACAGTTATTGGTTCGGGCGGTCCGCCTGAAACGACACAAACTGATAACAATGGTTATGCCAAGGTTAGAATTGCAAATAAAGGCGAAGTTAAGGTTAATTTAAGCAAATCAGGCTATCCCGTTCAAAACTTTACTATTAACTTGCAAAATGAGCAAGGAACAGTCAGGACTATCCGATTCCGTCCATCTGGTGAGCCTGAAGTTATAGCATCTTCAACCGCACCACCGCCACCCCCTTCACCAATGAAGCCTTTTACTCCTCAACCCCAGATTATCACTGCTCTTGAAAACGATTTTATGAGTATAAAATTGACTGGGATTAGTAAAGATCAGTATGAAAGCGTAAAGCTGGCTTTTGTCATCACGAATAAAACCAACGAAAACCTATATCTAGTGCGATCGCTGATCGCGTAGGGTGCGTTAATTAAATGTAACGCACCACCCACGAGATATATTAAAAATAGTCGTAGTGGATTGTTTCAGCTAATTTGGTGCATTAGAAAATTGCTATAGATTTTACAATCTAAGACTTTAAGCCGAAATCTATTGCCCTATTTTAGCTGAAACAGTCCAGTAGGGTGCGTTAGACGGCGACAATCTCTGCTCTTACTTAGGACTAGCAATCCGTCGTAACGCACCACCCACGAGATACATTAAAAATAGTAGGCGTTATTTTTTTATCGTTGGGTTGTAACCAGTAACGTTATGGGTTACACTTAATGGATGATAGTCAGTTTCAAGCATCGAGGACTAGAGCAGTTCTTTGAGTCGGGAACCACCCGAGGCATTCAAGCAAATCATGCCCAACGAATTCGGCTGATTCTGGCTCGTCTCAGTGCTGCAACTTCACCGCAAGACATGAACTTACCCGGATTGGTACTTCATGAACTGGCAGGGCAACGTAAAGGAACCTGGACGGTGAGAGTATCTGGAAACTGGCGGATCACTTTCACCTTTGACGGTGTTGATGCTTGTGATGTCGATCTTGAGGACTACCACTGATGAAAATGCATAATCCACCACATCCTGGTGAAGTGCTTAAAGAACTTTGTCTCGAACCTTTGAATCTGACTGTGACTGAGGCTGCTGAAGCATTGGGTGTAAGTCGAAAAACCCTATCTGCCATCTTAAATGGTAGGGCAGGTATTAGCCCCGAAATGGCAATTCGCTTAGGGAAAGCTTTCGATACATCTCCTGAAAGTTGGCTCAATCAGCAAATGCAATACGATCTATGGCAAGCAGAGCAGACAATTGGCAATATCAAAGTCAAACGGCTATCAGTTGTCTAACCAGGGTTTGCAGCCGACGGACTCAACACCCAAAAATATTGGGAAAAGGTTGATTAGTGGCATACACACAATGGGAGGCTATCAAAATGGCATGGATATTTAGTCTATCGGCAGAATGTGGTTCGGATGAGAGCAACGCCCATAAATTTGCTCAGCATTTTGAGGGAGTATCATGGTTGCTGTCAAATGGTCGCCATTGCCAGTGTCACACAGATATATTCCAAGACATAGAAGAAAATTGGTGGTGTCGTGTTTCACCAAGTAATCTTAGCGAAGTGGGAATAGACAGCCCTGAAAGTGCATATTCAATGACAGAGTTAGGTATCTTACTATATCAGTCCCTACGATTTGCTCCCCCATTCCGTTATGCACTGGTTGGTGTTGAAGTCGATGAATTTAGAACTTACAGCGAGCTTATCGAAGAATCATCTAACTTATCTATCCCAGGACTGGTTTTAGCAAAACCACTCGAACAAGAGCTAGGAATATTGCCAGTATTGCGCCCCTTTAGTTCTAGTTATGTTTGGCAACCCTACGCAGGAGAAGTTTACAATCCGCTTATGGCATCCCAAAACTTAAAAAATAAGCTTAATGAACTGCTTAAGTTAACCTCACAAGCGAAGACGGCATAACTAGACCGTTACACTGCTCCCACTGTCAGTACGATGCCGAAGGCACTGCGTAGCAGCACGCCATCGCTGTAGGGTGCGTTCCCTAATGTGGCTCCTACCGCTCCACCAATAGATTTTTGGGGAACGCACCATGCTAGAGGATTATAAAAATATCTGCTGTCGCACTCCAGCCGATCGCGGCTGAGTTCAACCGTTATCGAGAAAAATAATTAAATCCCGTCAAATTCCCCTAAAACTTTCACTTCTGGTTCTAACCAGAGGGACCAGCGATCGAACACTTGTTCCTGCACATGGCGAATTAAACGCAGAATATCCGAGGCTTTTGCTGAACCAATATTCAGGATAAAATTAGCGTGTAATTCTGATACTTGCGCCCCACCAATTTGATAACCTTTTAATCCCATTTCCTCAATTAAAGCCCCAGCATATTGTGGTTTAGGATTGCGGAAAACACTGCCACAACTAGGACGGTCATAGGGTTGGGTACTTTTGCGATGGCGTAAATTATGGGTAGTAATTGCCATTATTTCCTCGCTATTATCGGTAGCTTCTAACTGAAATGTGGCTTCGATAACTAAGCGTTGATCCCCTTGCAGAGAAGAACTGCGATAACTATAATTTAAATCTTCTTTGCTTAAAGTTTCTAACTGACTATCGGCATTTAATACCAGCGCCCGCACTAATCGATCCGCCACACAGGAGGTATGCGCCCCCGCATTCATCACCACAGCACCCCCCACCGTACCGGGGATACCCACTGCCCATTCTAAGCCTCTCCAGCCTCGTTTTGCCGCTCTCCAAGCTATTTTTGGCAGGGGTTCCCCCGCCGCTGCTGTAATCGTAGCAGTTTCGGCATCAAAACAACTTGATCGCAGATGGCGAGTATTGAGGACAAGTCCGGGTAAACCCCGATCGCTGATTAGTAAATTTGAACCAGCCCCCAAAACAGTCAAGGGCAACCCTTGCGATTGCCACCAAGCGAACACTTCTCTTAATTCCTCTAGATTAACTGGTTCGGCATACCATTGCGCTCTTCCCCCCACCCGGTAGGAAGTGAAATCAGCTAGAGAAACAGAGGATTTAATCATAGGGTTTTAGGGGTTGGAAATTATAAATTATGAATTATAAATTATGAATTGGGGATATTCTGATAACTGATCACTGATAACTGATAACTGATAACTGATAACTGAATCTATACTCTAACCGCTAATTGTTCGTGGTAATGAGAGAGCATTTCGGGGATAACTTGATTGAGATTGCCAGCGCCGAGGAACAGAGCTAAATCGCCGGGTTGGAGAATTTCTAACAGGAATTGACCTAAAGAACTCAATTCGGGGTGATAGTAGGCGTTTTTATGGTGTTTTCTCACCTGTTCAGCCACTTGCTGCCCAGTGACGTGATTGATATTCACTTCCCCGGCACTATAAATATCCGTTAAGACTACCACATCGGCGGAACTGAAAGCGGAGCCAAATTCCTCTAAAAAGGTAGTGGTGCGACTGTAGCGATGGGGTTGGAAAATAGCGATCGAACGTTGGTACTGTTTGCCTTCTACCTTTAATTTTGCCGCCGCTAAAGTGGCCAACAATTCGCTAGGATGGTGGGCATAATCGTCGATAAAAGTAATACCGTTTGCTTCTCCCTTGTGTTCAAAACGGCGTTTTGCTCCGGCAAAAGTAGCGATCGCATCGGCAATAACAGCAAATTCTAAACCGAGATAACGTCCGATGGCCACCACTGCCAAAGCATTACTAATATTATGTTGTCCCGGGATTTTCACTTCCATTTGTCCCAGATAACTGCCTTTTTCCCAGACGGAAGCTTTCATCATTCCCTGTTCATAGATAATCTCGCTGACGGTGTAATCGGCACCTTTTTCGGGATCGAGACTATAACTAATTGTCGGACGGAAATGCTCGGCGATCGTGTCACAATCTAAACAAGCGACTAAAATCTGGCACTGCTCGGCAAATTCACGGAAAGTATCGATAACTTCGCTTAAATTCTGGTAATGATCGGGGTGATCTAGCTCAATATTAGTGATTATGCCGATTTTCGGGGCGTGCTTGGTTAGGGAACCATCGGACTCATCGGCCTCTGCCACTAAAAAACGACCTTGACCAAGACGAGCGTTACCTTCCCAAGCGTCCACCTCACCACCAACAATGATCGTGGGGTCTAATCCCGCTTCTAACAAAACGTAACCGATTAAGCTGCTAGTGGTGGTTTTGCCGTGGGTTCCAGCAACGGCGATACTGTCGTAATCAGCGATTAAAGCCGCTAAAACGTCGCTACGGTGAAAAATTGGGTATCCTAAGTCTCTGGCCGCTCGATATTCCTTGTTATGGTCATTAATCGCCGTGGAGCAGATTACTTGCGGAACTGTTTGGCTACTGTTTTGAGGGCCAGGAGAATGAAATAAAGCTAAATTATTTGCCTCTTGACGGTGGAAAATCTGCGCTCCCGCTCCCTGTAGCCTTTGGGTGATATGAGTAGGACGTAAATCGGAGCCAGACACAGGTAAATTGCGCTTGGCTAAGATATAAGCGAGGGCTGACATCCCAATGCCGCCAATACCGATAAAATGGAAAGGTTGGCCGTTAAAATTAACTTTTTTCACTTTTTTCACTCCTCAGACCCACGATTATATAAGTTTTAAACTCGATCGGTAGTAAAGTCAACCTCATGATAGGGGCATTTGACCAGAATTCCCAAATGTTGTCCAGTCACCTTGCAAAATCCTTGACGCAGAATTAAAAATTTTTCTCCCGTCTCGGAGTCTCCTGTCTCCTATCTCCCGACTCCTAAATGGTGATGTAATAAATTATTTTCGATCGGGATCGTAAAGTTCAACCTTTAAGGTATGATTGGGAACATTAATTATTTTTTTATGTATTGCACTAAAACGTAGAGGGCAAGCAGCAGTGATTAGAGTAGCGATCAATGGTTTCGGACGGATTGGACGTAATTTCCTAAGATGTTGGTTAGGACGGACTAATAGTGGCTTGGAGGTAGTGGGGATCAATGATACATCCGATCCCCGGAGTAACGCTCACCTGCTCAAGTATGATTCGATGTTAGGCAAACTGAACGCTAATATCGATGCCGATGATAATTCTTTAATTGTTAACGGTAAAACCATTAAATGTTATTCCGATCGCAATCCCCTCAATCTGCCCTGGGCAGAATGGGGTGTAGATTTAGTGATCGAAGCTACCGGTGTTTTCGTCGATGAAGAGGGCGCTTCTAAGCATATTGTCGCAGGAGCTAAAAAAGTCCTCATTACCGCACCGGGTAAAGGTTCGGGTGTAGGAACCTATGTGGTTGGTGTCAACGCTCACGAATACGAACATGATAAATACAATGTCATCAGTAATGCCAGTTGTACCACCAACTGTCTTGCTCCTGTCGTCAAAGTGATTCACGAAAACTTCGGCATCATCAAAGGGACAATGACCACCACCCACAGTTACACTGGTGATCAGCGGATTCTGGATGCTAGTCACCGAGATCTGCGTCGCGCTCGCGCGGCAGCCGTTAACATCGTTCCCACCTCCACCGGTGCCGCTAAAGCTGTAGCCTTAGTTATCCCCGACATGAAAGGAAAACTTAACGGTATCGCTCTGCGGGTACCCACTCCTAACGTTTCTGTGGTGGATTTAGTCGCGCAAGTGGAAAAAAGCACGATCGCGGAACAGGTAAACGAAGTCCTCAAAGAAGCTTCGGAAAATTCTTTGAAAGGAATTCTCGAATACAATGATTTACCCCTCGTTTCCTCTGATTATCGCGGTGTTGATGCCTCCTCGATCATTGATGCTAGTCTAACGATGGTGATGGGTGGCGATATGGTGAAAGTTATCGCTTGGTACGATAACGAATGGGGTTACTCCCAACGGGTGGTTGATCTCGCTGAAGTCGTCGCCAGCAAGTGGAAAGGCTAAATCAGTGATCAGTAAACAGTAATCAGTGAACAGTGGGCGTTAGTTAGGAGTCAGGAGTGGTTAGTGATAACTGACTAACTGATAACTGACTAACTGATAACTGATCACTGTTAACTGAGCAGTGATAAATTCTCACTAAAAAAGCGCCGATAGATTCCCTCTGTCACCAATTGAGCGGTGATTAGGTTAGCTAGGGCAATCATAAACAGGATCAGTATCTGGTAGGAAGCGGCGTTTAAAGGTTCACTTCCTGCCAATACCTGTCCGGTGAACATTCCGGGTAAACTGACTAAACCCACCACCATCATCTGATTAAGGGTGGGGATTAAACTAGCTCGAATCGCTTCTTTTTGGTAAGATGCGATCGCCTGTTGAGGAGTTGCCCCCAAACAAAGATGGGTTTCGATTTCCAAACGGTGACTTTTAATGGCACTGCTTAATCTCTCTCCGGCTAAAGAGGCACTATTCATCGCTTGCCCTAACACCATCCCCGTCAAGGGAATTAAGTATTGGGGTGAGTACCATTGTTCTGGTTGAATAATTAAAGCGATCGCATAACCTAAAGTTAGACAGCTACTAATCAATAAAGAGCCAAAAACTAGAGGTAATAAACCTTTATCTCGGCTATCAATACGATTTTTAGCAACAATAGTCGCAATAGTCATCATTACTGCCAAGATACCCAGCACTGCTAGAGGATTGTCCAGGGAAAAAATAACGGCGATAACGTAGCCTACCACTAATAATTGCAGGATCGATCGACCGGTCGCCAATAATAATTGTCCCTCTAGGGCTAAATTTGACCAACGGGAGAGGACTAAACAAATACCCATCATCCCCAAAGCCCAACCCAAATCCACCAGATTGAGTTCTACTAATCCATCCATAAAAATAAAAGAAACAAATTAAAAGGATACTTCATCTATAAATAGCAAGTTTATAATTATTTTTGACTAATTATTCATTTTTTTCCCCAACAAATCCCGATTAGTCTCTAATTTGAGTGAAAGCGCGTGAGTAAAATTCCCCCCGTCGATTTATCCCGTCAATACCAAGTCATCAGCGAAGAAGCTAACCATGCCGTTTTAGAAATTCTCCGTTCTGGGCGCTATATTGGCGGTGAAGCTGTGAGCGAATTAGAACGACAATTTGCCCTCTATCATGGTGTTAGCGATTGTGTTGCCTGTAATTCGGGAACCGATGCCCTTTATCTGGCACTGCGCGCCCTCGGTATTCAAGCGGGGGATGAAGTAATTACCTCCACTTTTTCGTTTATTGCCACCGCTGAAGCGATTAATTTAGTCGGGGCAGTGCCAGTTTTTGTCGATATCGATATTAATACTTTTAACCTCGATGTGGCACTGTTAGAAAAAGCGCTTACTCCCCAGACTAAAGCGATTATCCCAGTACACCTTTTTGGGCAATCTGTCAATATGTCTGAGGTAGTAAATTTTGCTCGTTCCCATAATTTATTTGTAATCGAGGATTGCGCTCAGGCAACGGGAGCAGAATGGCATGGGCAGAAAGTGGGGAGTATCGGCGATATTGGCTGTTTTAGCTTCTTTCCTACCAAAAATTTAGGCGGTTGTGGCGATGGTGGCGCAATTACCACCAATAACCCCGAGTTAGCGGCACAAATTCGCATGGTTAAAGAACATGGGAGCAAGGTGCGTTATCTCCACGAAGTAATCGGGGTAAATAGCCGCTTAGATGCCATTCAAGCGGTTATTTTGCAAATTAAGCTAAAATATCTCGATTTTTGGAATAATCAACGGATTGAGATTGCCCAACGTTATCGAGAATTACTGCAACCTTTGCCTAATATCACTTTACCTACCGCTTTAGCCGGAGGTAAGCACGTTTGGAATCAGTACACAATCCTAACGGAAAATCGTGACCAAATTCGGGCAGCTTTGCAGGAAAAAGATGTCCTATCCATGGTTTATTATCCGATTCCCCTACATTTACAGCCTGTTTATCAGTATTTAGGCTATAAAAAAGGTGATTTACCTGTGGCTGAATTGGCCAGTGAAAAAGTGTTATCTTTACCTATGTTCCCCGATTTAAGCCGCGAGGAACAACAACAGGTAGCCTACGCGCTGAAAGATTGTTTGCATAGTTCCTGAGTTATCAGTGGGAATTATGAATTATGGCTTATGGCTTATCTGAGTTCAGTATGCTAAAGATTGAATACAAATTTATCAAACAGTTTTAATACTAAATCTGGTTATTAAAAACTGATTATTTATTCCCCTTTGCCTTTTGCCTCTCCTCATAACTAGCCTGTACTCAACGGATTTAGTATAACACAACCATTTTGACTCACCGTTCGCTCGTTTCTCGAACTGAAAATTTGATAAATTGTCTGAAATCAGGACGAGTCTGACTAAACTGAGAGGGTACAAAAAGATGAATTGATTTTTTATCCCGTCTGTATAGATACTAAACTTTTCTAACAATTTTCTCGAAATTTTCTGACTTGAAATTCCTTGACTTTGATTAATTGATAATTATCTTTTCCCATAGCTAGGGAAAATTTGGTTTCGGTCTTGTCCAGCAAATTTTGGGGAACAGCTTTCCACTGTTCCTTCGTTTGCCAATGGGCAACGATAATTAATTCTTCTTCGATGGCGGGATTAATCCAAATTTCTTTACCTAAAAAACCTGGTTGTTTTGTTAAAAACTTTGTCCAAATTTCTTCATCTTTTTGGATAAATTTTTCCCGAGCTTCGGGTTTAACTTGAAATTCTAACCACTCAATGACCATAGTAATTATCTCCTATTTTTTGGATTTCATCAAGAATTCTTCCGTGAGTTTCATAAAAGCCTTGGAACCACTAGAAGAGGGCATGGCTGCTACCGCAGGCACGAACATATCCACAGCTTTAGCTACATTAACATCCATAGGAATCGCATTAGCAAAAATTTGATGGGGTTGAAAATCCTGTTGTACCCGGCGCATGACTTGATTATAGTAGCGACTAAGTAACCCACCACCAGAAAGAATAAAAACTATACCGAGTAAACTGGGGTTAATCGGTTCGTTTTCTTGATGACTAGCTTTCAGTTTAACTATTCTTCTTTCTAATAGCTGAATACCGACAATTGATAAAGGTTCGGGACGGGCAGGTAGTAAATAGAAATGACTACTACATAGACCACTACGAGTCAAAAGATTATACCCCGGCGCACAATCCATGATAATATAATCATAACGGTCTTGAATGGGATCAATTATTTTTTGAATTAGGATTCTTTCTAGGTTATTCCAAGCATGATCAAAGCCCAAATCTTCCTGTAAAATTGCTTGGTGGTGCAAGGTTTCTGAGACGATATATTCATCATACAGTTCGATGTCTCCCGGCAGTATATCTAAGCCTTGAATTTCACAGACTGAAGGAACAATAATATCATCAATAGTTAATTTATTGTAGGGATTGGGTTTGATAATTGCTTCTAATAAATAGCTTAAAGTACGTTTTTTACGACGCAGTTGAGCAAATTCGTGGGGAGACATCAAGCTCAGAGTCGCACTGATTTGAGCATCTAAATCGAGGACAAGGACTCGTTTTTGCTGAAATTTAGCTAAACAGGTGGCAAGGTTGACGGTAAGGGTAGTTTTTCCTACTCCTCCTTTCATATTAACGGTGCTGATGATAGTGGCCATGATGGGGATTCCTTTCTAGTTAACCGATGGAATATCTCGACGTAAAACTTGCCCGTTAGGAGCCATAATCAAAGGAGGTAAACTGGTAATATTGATCGCTTCTTGGGTTTTCATGTCGTAGGTGGTGTAAACTGTTTCCTGTTGATTGGGATTAATATCGACAATTGTTAGGGTTTTTCTGGGTGCTTGTTCACTGTTCAATAATCGTCGCGGTCCACTGCCTAAAGCTCCTGCGTGTAATAATTGTAAATGTCCCCGTTTACCCGGATAGTAAGCGTGAGCGTGGCCACTAATATAAGTATGCACCTGATGGCCCTCTAAAAACGCTCTTAATTTCTCAGCATCGGCTAAATAATCCCCTGGTCGATTTCTACCCACAGCAATACCGTAGAGGGGCAAATGACCGATTACTAGCCGCATTCTAGCATTTTTAGCGTCGGAGCTACTCAAGTTTTTTGCTGCCCAATTTAGTTGTTCCCGAGAGATTAAATGAGTTGAGGCATCCCAAACTAGATAGAATATACCATTTTGAGTGAAAGTATAATAAAAAGGAAAACCGGTTTTATCGATAAAATTTAAACTTGTATTATGTTGGGGGTTTTGCCAATAATCTAGGGCTAATTTTCTCTCTTTAGCATAGATAAATTTTCCTGCGGATAAAGCTCCAGAAGCGTCATGATTACCGATGGTAAAACCAAAAGGTATTTTAGCAGCTCGCAGGGGCGCAGCGATATGGCGATCAAAGGCTGACCACATGGCGTTAATTGCTGCCTCTGTCAAGCTGCTTTTTTGTCCTGCCACCATGTCGCCACCACAGAGGACTAGATCGGGTTTATTATTGATAATTAAGGGGATAGCTCGATCGATTTCGGGATCGTAAGTAGTGGAACCGTATTGACTATTAAGGTCACTAATCACGATTATTTTGACTTTTTTCGCCTTTTGTGCTTGTTTAACAGCAAACTCAGGGGGATTTTTAGAAGTAACAGGCTGTAAAATTTGATCAGCGCAAGCTGCCAAGCTAAAACCGCCTAAACTGCTACTAATAAGCAAAAATTTACGGCGTTGCATAGGGTATAAATCTCGTCTGTAATTGAGGTCACGTCAGTTAGTGTAGCAATTTTTGTCCCTTTGATCGCTTTTTTGTTGATTATCCCAATTAACCCTCAGGAGATAACTTGAAAATTCTCTTAACTTCTTTTGCGCCTTGGTTATGCCATCACTGGAGTAATTCCTCCGATGATTTGTTAGTATCTATTCAGGATAATTATGCAAAAAAGCTTTTATTTTTGCGTCAACTTCCCGTTAATACCCATCGAGCTAGTGAACGAGTTATCAAAGCTATTCAAGACTCAAAAACCGATTTAGTTATTTGTTGTGGTATGGCGGAAAGTCGTTATCGTTTAAGTTTAGAATCTCAGGCTAGGAGTAGCACAAAAAAGTTATTAACACCAATTCCCTTGCTAGATTTAATTAAAAAGCTTAACTATAGTTATATCAGCGATAATGCTGGTCAGTTTGTCTGCGAAGAATTATATTTTCAAGTCTTAAAATATCATCCGAGGTCTTTATTCGTTCATGTCCCGCTTCTAACTGATAAAAATTTTACTATTATTCAAAGGGATTTTGAAACAATTATCACCCTTAGTCGTTAGCTCATACAGTATGAGTCAGGAATCAGTTTCAAGAGAAAAAGGAAAAAGAAGATATTGATATTTTGCCTAGCAACAAGCAAGGTTATTGCAAACTTGCAGTACATTGATTTATACTTGTCTTTTGCCAAATCACATAGTAGGTATTATTTGGTATTACATTAATTACCCCTTCCCCATAGACTTGACAGCTGCCGATAGTTTGACAATGAATTTGTCCAGTTATTTGATATCTTTGTTGTCCTAAGTCAATATTATCTATAGAAGAAAAATTTCCTTGCGGATAAAAAGATTGACCACTAATGTTGATAGCTATGGGCAGAACACATCCAAAATTATCTCCCCGATAAGCTATATTAATTAAGGTTTTTTGTGGCGTATATGTAGGGGTTGGTATTGGTGATGGTTCCGGTGATTTACCAGCAAAAAAAGCTTTAATTTCTTGCCACCACCAGGGGGCTGCCGCTCCAGCAAGAAGGGCTATAATAACTGAACTAATAATCTGTACGATTAAACTATTGTTTTTGTTATCACCGGACATTTTCCTATTCCTCACTTGTGGATACAGCGTTTACCAGATACATGAGGTTCTTTCTCGCGTCTAAAATACCTAATTTGGCAAGGACTAGTCTATAATTTACTTTTAGAAGAAAGGCTGTAATTAATTAGCTATTGACATTCGAGAAAATTGCTGCAGGTTTAAGTAATCTAATATCTTTCGCCAGACTAGCACATAATTTGGGATAGGTCATCTGCTTGTTACATTAGTTAAAAATGACGCAAAAACCTTCTATTCAGTAAGTGGTTCTAATTAAGTAGAAGATAGATTTTTCTCCAGTCGTAGGCTGCTGTTGATAAGCCTTCAGTTCTTGATAATAGTCCCACAGGTCTGGGGTGACTTCGGCGATATCTTGGCGATGTTGTGCTGTGGCTCTAGGTAAGCAAAAGCGACGGACACCTGGTTCGGTATGCACCCAACACAGAGCATGAACCAAGATGACAAACTGTCCGGCCTATCACTGAACCACAATCGGTTCTGGGGAAATCCCCCCTTCGACGGCACTAACAGAGCTGCCTCAGTTACCAGTTTCACCGCCGCGGTGCTGGTGATGTCTAATCTATCTAGATATCGGCTCCACTCGGCATCGCACTTGATAATCTCGATGATCGCTGCTGATAATAGATAAAAAAACATAATCGGCTATATTAGCTCTACTTAGGGTCTGCTGAAAAAGTTTTTCGTGGGTGTAGGGTGTTGGGTTTTACCGATTTTGAGAGGGTCAATTACCTAAAATTCAGGTAAAAAGTACCTGAATTTTACCCCCAATCACTCCAATGGTGACTCTCTTAGATTTGGTGGGCAAAATGTATTCTAAGATACAGTCCCGCTGGCGAGGGAGTGCAAGAAACCACAGAGACACAAAGGACACAGAGATCGATCACTACTATATAAGTTAAACTTATCATACAAAAAATAAGAGAGCCCAATGATTGGCACTTTTTGAGGAAAAAAAGTCTAAAAATCTTACCCAACAAGGTTTTTAGGTTTATTCAGCAAACTCTACTTATCCGGAATTAACCCCCGAATAGCCATCATTGCTTCTTGTTTCCTGTTGAACATCGAATCATTAATAATTTCTTTGTAAACGGCAAAACCGATAAAAAATTTCTATCAAAAAACTGGCAGAAATTGGCAGGACGAAAAATGCTGATCAGCTTGGAACATCTGAGATAGAGCATCGTCAATCTGGACATTCAAAATGTCACCAACTTGCCGTGATCCCGATGCTAATAGTCGGAGGGAGACTTGCACAATTTCAAAATCTAAGTTAGTCTCACCTAAAAGTAACCTTTAGGTATTTTGACTAAAAAAAAGTGGCCTAACTTCTACTCTAGCCTCAAGGCTAATGCTGAAAGCTAGAATCATCGGCTTAATCGGCTGGTTCTAGCTAACTCTTTACACCACAGGAGGTCTGTTTGAAAGAGACTTTTATCCACAACCCCATGACATCCGCTACCCCAGAACAGAATTGCACCCCTGAGTCTAACCGAGTCCGTTACTCAGTTGCTCTACTGGGATTAGCACTCTCTCTGGGAGTACCTAGCATTCTCAACTCCACCTCAGAATCAGCCCAGGCCGCGAATTCTGTACCCTTAGAATGGGAAGTGATCGACCTGTCCCAAAAAGCAAAAGGTACGGGGAAAGAACTAAAAGAACCGCAAATAATCCAATCCCAAGCACTGGCCACCGTCAAATTCATCGCCACATCAGTGGTTGAGCATCAGGTAAAACCGGGAGAATCCCTGTGGAGTTTAGCCGACAGCTATCAAACCACCCCCACAGCGATCGCTAGTAGCAATAATCTCTCTCCCCAATCCGATCTGATTATCGGACAAACCTTAAAAATTCCCACTCCTGAGCAGTTGCCCCCGGCAGCCCCGGCAGCAACTCCTGAGCAGTTGGATAGTTCCTCTGCTAGTCTGCGTCAAACCCGTCAACGTCTCCAAGAGAGTTTGGCCGCCTTACAAACCGAGGAAACCCCCCATCACTCCAATTCCGGCGAAACGGTAATCGTCACTGAAACCACCGCTCTCGTTCCCGATAATTCGCCAACTGCTGTCGAGATTCCCGTTATTGCTCCCGAAGAATCCCCCCGACCAAACGGCCAGGTGATCCCGATTCCCGTTCCCACCCCTGAAAGCGATCGTCAGATAGCGACAATTCCCATCAATCCTCCCTTAACCAGCAGACCAGAAATTCCCAGCGTTGCCCTACGAAATCCGGCCCCTGTTACTGAAATTCCCGCGATTCCCAATCCTAAGGTCATAATCCCCCCAGAAAACCAAGTTTATCGGGTTCGGCCAGGGGATACCTTAAATACGATCGCTCGTGTTTTAGGCATCACCCCCGCCGAATTAGCCAGGGAAAACGGCATTGACAACCCCAACCGGATTAAAGTCAATCAAACCCTAGTGATTCCTGACCGCTCTGCCAACGCTAGAGTTAATCAAAATCTTACCCCCTTGGTCGGCGATCGCTCGAAATTATCCTTTAACCCCAGCACTAGGCCAAATTTGCCGGCCGCAACCGCCACCACAAGGGGAGAAGAATTCCCCGAAAATATCACCAGCAGCTATCGGGAAAGATTGCGCCAAGAGGTGGCTAATCTGCGGGAAACTAACCTTTCGGAAACCCAGAAAAGTATCGCTATTCCCGTCGATAACCCCGCAGAAACTCTCAATGATCGGCAAATAACCCCTAATCCCCAATGGACAGCCCTTCGTTCGCGTTCTAACCAAAGCACCCCCCCACAGATTATCGGTTCGGCTCCTACCAATGTGGAAGAATATAATGACCGCCTCCGAATTCCCGTCGGCGAAACTGTAGAACCTTCCCTTCCTCCCCTCACCAATCCCGATGAGTATTTACCTAATCCCACCCCCATTTTTACCGGCTTTATCTGGCCCACTAGGGGGGTTTTAACCTCCGGTTTCGGTTGGCGCTGGGGCAGACCCCATCGCGGCATCGATATCGCTGGTCCAGTGGGTACACCAGTTGTGGCGGCGGCTGCCGGTGAAGTAATCTCCTCTGGTTGGAATTCGGGTGGTTATGGCAATCTGGTGAAACTGCGTCACCCCGATGGTAGCACCACTCTCTATGCCCATAACAGCCGTCTGTTGGTGCGTCGCGGCCAAACTGTTCAGCAAGGCGAGCCAATTGCCCAGATGGGTAGCACTGGTTTTAGCACCGGTCCCCATCTACATTTCGAGATTCACCCCTCTGGCCAGGGCGCAGTTAATCCCATCGCTTTCCTGCCGGGCAGACGCTAAAGATACCCGCAAAGGGAAGAAAAAATCTTCCCTTTTTTGCTCTTGTGCAATTGGATGATTATGTGTTATGATTGATAACTGTGTAAACAACGGCTTAGTAGCTCAGTTGGTCAGAGCAGGGGACTCATAAGCCCAAGGTCGGCAGTTCAAATCTGCCCTGAGCCATACAGAAAATAATCAACCCATCAAGGGTTCGATGGAATCCTGCATAATTATTCATGCTCTCAAATGTCATTGTCTCAAATTCTTATTTGGCAACGTTTTTAAAGGCAAAGGGTAATAAATAATCAGTTTTTAATAACTGGATTTAGCATAACACTTAGGGTGTGGAATTTGGGTTAGAAAAACATAAACAGAGACACTTGTAGAGTAACCCAAGGGCTAGTATTATTCTCCGCAGCGAGACGAATAGCACTACCCGGAAACGCTACCGAACCAACCCCCTGAAGCAAGAAATTTTGAGACAGATAATATCGCCCGATTAACAGTAATTCATGGCCAAGATCAGAGGATTTCAGCGTCTGGAGGGCGGGATTACCCCCTAAATTATTCAAAGTGTCGGCAAACCGGTAGTAGTAATCTAGGGATAACTCAAAGTTACTGGTAGGCATCACCGTAAAATTGACTCGATGAGAAAAACTATTCGAGTTGTTATAAACCTTGCCGAGACTAATTCCCTGTAACCAGTCAGTTAAACCACTCGCTTGCAAGGGATCAAAACGTTCATAGCTAGCAGTTTTGGGGTTATCGCCACTAAAACCAGCAAAGCGGTAGCTAAAGCTAGGCTGCCAGCGCATATTTTGAACACTGTAGCCTAACCAAAGATAACCCCCCTGGGCCGACATACTATACCGGTCATTAAATTGGTAGGCATATTCCCCTTGAAACCACAGTCCGGGTACCCCAAACAATGGCGATAACTGCAATCGGGGATTAATCACCTGTAACCCTTGACGGGTTAGCCGCTCACCATCCGGCAGCAAATAAGTCCGGGATGATTGAGGTACACCCACATAGGTTAAAACGGCCTCAACCCCTTGATTATTGTTATACTGGGCGCTAATTCCCAAATATTGTGTATTGCTATCAGCCACTGATAGCTCATCTGGCTCCAGAAAGAACCCCTGTAAACGAAAATCCCCCCAGCGCAAATCAGACAGCACTGTCATCTCGTAGGCAGTGCGGGGGTTAGAATAGCTGGCGGCTCGATCTAGAGCATTAGCCGAACCGCTAAACTGAGAAAATAAAAAGCCTTGATTAAGTTGGAAAATTTGCCGTCCTGCCGATAGGTTAAAAACGAGAGGATTTCCCGTTTTAGCCACCAGAAAACCGCCGTAGAGCCTTTCAATATTACCGTAGAACCTTGAGTCTGTACGGAAAATGTCCGGTTGAACTGTCCCAGATACCGTATAGGAAGCGGCACCATAGATATACACAGGAGAATTGCCCAGACCAGTAATACCTGCTAAACCAGGCTCTAGATAAAATTCTCCCCAAGTAATTGTTCCCTTCGGTTGGTAGGAACTGGGGGCAAAATTTTCTGGGTTGCCAAACCAGGGATTAGTATCACTAAAGACTCCCACACCCCCATTGAGGATCAATTTAACCAAACTGCGATCGCTCTCGTAGAGGGTAGGAAAATCCCGTAACTTGCCACTGATCACCATACCCCTTGGCGGTTTAGGGACGGGGACTTGGGAGACCTCCTGTGGTTTCAAATTGACCAGCAGCGCCACAATGACCACACCGGGCAGATTTGACTGGTAGAGACGATACTCGGCACTCTCGACAAAGGGCAAGCGCTGCACCTGATTCAGTCCCCGGTCTGCCAAAAGGGGACTAAAGTTTCCCCCGGCCCGAATGCCAAAAGTATCCGCCAGTTGCCGTCGGACATCTTCCTCTTGCTTCGGGTCGTTGCTGGGGTTGCGAACGTAGATAAACACCCGTTCAATGGGAAACCCTTCGCCAAAATTGGGGGGAATCCTTAACCTGGCATTGGGATCTTTTGGCGGCGACGCTGTCGATTCAGGGGATGGTAACTCTACCGGTTCCGTTGGCGAGACATCATCCTGGCCCACTTGTGCAGTCGGGAGATTAGCTCCAGGTAGCGGCTGCTTAAATTGTGCAACCGAGTTCGGGGGAAGGTGGAGGACTGGCCCGAGACTGGCCGCATTTTCTAAGGGGTCGGTTGTCGAGGTGGACTCCTCAGCGATCGCCGTTTCGGCCAAGAGCTGCCCTTGACCGGCAGAGGCGAGATTAAACAATGCTAACACTGAAAAAGAAGTTACTAGCCTGATAGCCCGACGATATCCAAAAGCAGCAAAAACCATAACGACAAATCGCAGAGAAAGGTCAAGGAGGGGCAAGAGAGCCGTTATTCGGGTTTGAGACGGACGCGTTTGCCACCACCGGAGACTTGTAAGGTTTGACCACTCACCCAAGAGCCAGCCGGTGAAGCTAACCAGAGGAAAGCGTTAGCAATATCTTGGGGTTTACCGGCGCGTCCAGTCAGGTTGTCGGGATGAGCTAGAGCATATTGGGCTTTTTCATCCAAACCAGCAGCGGCATAACCCTCGGTGATCACTGTACCAATTAAGACAGTATTGACGCGGACCTGTTTAGCAAAATAGTGAGCCAGACCTAGCATCAGATGGTTAAGGGCGGCTTTAGCGGCGGAATAGGCAATAAAGTCAAAAGCGGGCAAAACCCCCACCAGCGAACCGGAGTTAGTAATCGTGGCGTTTTCCGCTTTCAGCAAATAGGGACGACAAGCAGAAGTCATCCGCGTGGCCGCTAAGGTATTGAGTTTATAGCTTTCGATCATTTCCTCCATGGGAACCTCTAGGGGGTCGTCGTAAGCTTTACCCCAACCGACATTGTTAACAAGGGTAGAAATGCCGCCAAAAGCTGCCACCGTTTTGGCCACACATTGTTGAATATCTTCCTCCACAGTGACGTTGCAGCCGATCCCTAGAACTTGATTCCCTGTGACAGCTTGAATAGCCTCGGCTGTTGCTTGGGCCTTCTCTCCATTCAGGTCGGCAATCATGACCTTGGCTCCCGCGCCGGAAAAGGTTTTCGCAATGGCTTCCCCAATATTTTGGGCCCCGCCGGTGACAATGGCCACATGGCCATCCATGCGAAAATCAGCAAAAGCATCAAAACTGCTCATATTCTCTCCTTTTTGTCGCTAAATACGGTTAAATGAATCGATAATAGACTGTTAGTCCAATTCCTGAACACCGCCACCGCTAACGGTGAGGATCTGCCCACTCACCCAACTAGCCGCCGGTGAACAGAGGAAAAGGGCAGAGTAGGCAATATCACTGGGTTCCCCTAAGCGGGCGAGGGGGGTATGCTTGAGCATCACTTTTTCAATATCCGGAGTCAGCACCTTAGCCAAGGCATCGGTTTTGATCGCACCGGGGGCGATCGCATTTACCCGAATTCCTTTCGGTCCGAGGTCAAAAGCAATATTGCGGGTGAGGTGGCTAACGGCGGCTTTAGAGGAGCTATAACTGGACTTCCCCCGTATAAACATACTAGCTATGGCTAAAAGTCTTACAGAGCCTGAGTTAAAGCAATAAAATACTAATGAACTACTGGACACAAAATCCTGAAGTTCTT
>VYKP01000242.1_pt1 | contig 20169 bp, 16 predicted proteins | sample 5114551 | NCBI WGS metagenome assembly VYKP01 (sample SAMN12291777, study PRJNA351875) | freshwater metagenome | isolation source: freshwater lake | place: USA: Michigan, Baseline Lake | collected 2013-08-09
ATATACATGGCTATCATTTTAGCAAATAGAGAGAATTCTTGTCCATTAAGAAATATTACAAATTACATGGGTACATTGAGAAAGGTTAAGGGGTGCATCCATTGATGGATAAGGGTTTTCGGCTATTATGGTATATATGTATGGGAGAAGTTGAGGTAAGTAGTCGTGCAAAATTAATTTCCTAGTAAAGATAGGCAAAAGGCAAGAGGCAAAAGGCAAGAGGGGGTTAGATATGTGTAATTAATTTTGCTTAGGTACTTATAAAAGTAGAATAGAGAGATTATACTGAGTATAGAAAAATTACAGCTTTGTTCCTAAAGATGAAGTGTAACCTAATTTGGTATCGAATCCTGACGACCGGCTCCCCAAAACGAAAACTTTGTACTTCACCATTAAGATAACTGGTATAAGATGAATTTATTAGAAGAAGTTAAGGCAAAAACTAAAGAATTTCGTACCGATAACTATCCTATGTCAATCGGAGAGATTATTAGTCTTTATAATAACAAAGAAATGACAATTAATCCAGATTTTCAAAGATATTTTCGTTGGACAATAGCCCAAAAAAGCCGATTCATAGAATCGATCCTATTAGGAATTCCTATTCCCTCTATTTTTGTCTATCAGAGAGAAGAAGATAGTGTTTGGGAATTGGTGGATGGATTACAAAGGATTTCAACAATTTTGGAATTTGTTGGCGATTTAAGAGATGAGGACGATGAAACTAAGAAAAAACCGAAACTGGTGCTTCAAGGTACTAAGTTATTACCTAGCTTAAACGGAGTTATGTGGGAAGGTGCAGAGGAAGGAGAGTATAATTTGCCCCCATCTCTAAAAATAGATTTCAAAAGAGCGAAAATACAGGTTCAGATTATCCAAAAAGAATCGGATAAAAATGCTAAGTTTGAAGTTTTTGATCGTTTAAATACTGGTGGCTCTTTTTTATCTTATCAAGAGGTGCGTAATTGTCTTTTGATTATGCTAGATAAAAGCCTATATAAGTGGTTAGAAGACTTGGCAGAAAATGAGAACTTTAAAAATTGTATTTCCCTATCCGAGCGATTAAGACAAGAACGCTACGACTTGGAACTAATTCTTAAATATTTTGCCCTGTCTTCTCCCACATTTGATCCAAAATCATTGAACAAAAAAGAGGTTAATGAATATTTGACTGACTATCTGATAGAATTATGCAATTCCAGGACTTTTGATCGTGTGTTAGAGCAAGAAAAATTCGCTAAAATGTTTTTATTGCTTGATCAAGCGACGAATGAAGATACTTTTACCAAATATGATGGAACAAGATTTAAGGGTAAATTTCTCGATTCTGCTTATGAAGCGATCACCACAGGATTACGAGAAAATATTGATGATTACTCTACTCGAGATATTGAACTGCTAAGAACAAAAATTCAGGAAATGTGGTCAGAATCTGACTTTACTGATAACATCGGTACGGGATCGAGAGCTAGAACTAGAATGCTCAAAATGATTGAATTTGGCAAAAAATATTTTAAAAAGTAATGAGTAAAGATAATAGAACTATCGAAATTCTCCAGAAAAACTTAGATGAAGATATGGCATGGCGAATCAGAGAACTTAGTATTTTAAAAACTAAAATTCCTCGACAAAAAGGAACTGAGCAAGATGTATTAATTAGAGCCGGAATAACCACTCTCTATGCCCATTGGGAAGGTTTTATTAAATATGCAGCAGAATGTTATTTGCAGTTTGTTTCCTTAAGAAAATTAAATTATCATGAACTGGATTGGATTACTGTTTCGTTGCCCTTAGTTCTAGAAAATCTATAAATGAGTTAATAAAAACCAATAAATTTAAGTTACAAAAAGAGATGATCAAAAATTTACTTGATAACCTAGAAAATAGAGCTTTTATACCCTACGAAAATATTATTAACACCAAATCTAATCTCAATTTTGAAGTTTTCACTGATATCTGTACTATTCTAGGAATTGATGATAGTAAATATCAACTGCGTCAGAAAGCTATTGATGAACAACTTCTCACCCAAAGAAATAAAATTGCTCATGGCAAGTATTTAACTATCGATTATGAAGAATACATCAATACTTATAATTTAGTAATTAAATTAATCAGAAATTTTAAAGATGATCTATTAAATGCCGCCGTGACGGAACAGTATAAAAAAGTCAAAAGTATATAGGGTTAATACTAAATCCGTTGAGTATGCGCTACATATCAGAACAGGCAAAAGGCAAGAGACAAAAGGGGAAATAAATAATCAGTTTTTAATAACCGGATTTAGTATTTGACTATCAAGAACTGTTGAAATAGTAGCAAGAGACGAAGTGACTAATCGGAGTAACTTGTCTTTTGTCTCTGCCAAATTCTTATCTTCTGTATCGCGCTGTAAACTTTGAGTATTATAAATTTTTTTAATTAAGTCTTGACCAGCAGAAAAAACATTACTATCTGAATATTTGGTTGTACTGGCTTCTTCAAAAAATATATTAATTCCCTCTGACCATTCAGCTTTTAACTCTGAGTCATCTACTTGCTCTAATAGATTATTACTAAGAGATTGAAGTTCTTGAAGCTGCGTTTTGATATGCGGTGCTTTCGCATAAAGTCTTCCCCAAGTGGCCAAAAAATCAAGAGTTTGTTCGGCAATTAAAGGGGTTCCGTCCGCAAGACTAACTTTAAAAAAAGCGTCGAGGACAGGGGCAAGAAGCGCAAAAATTGGTAATTCCCAACTATTGACAGAAGCGGTAAGAACAAGTAGGCTGATTCTAGATGGACTATCAGGGGGAATACTATTGCGAGATAAAATTGACGCAATAAATAACCAAACAACCTCATCGTCAATCTCGCTGTCATTCTGTAGAAGCTTACGTCCCAATACCCCTAAGCCGATTTCTGAAGCTTCGATCGATCCCAGTGCCAACAGAGCGGCAAACTCTCTAACATGACTATCCACCCTTCTCAGATTGCCGAAAGCTCTATCAATTTCTTCTCTAGCGTTATCACTATCGCCAGAGTCTAAAAATTGTTGTACTCTTCTAAGCATCGTTGTCATTCTGTTTGGGGCGAAGGGATAAAGGTAAGACCACTGCGAATTTCAATATCTACACGGGCGTTTTTAGTTTTACGTTTAGAATCCTGAAATGGGTGCGGTTGTGCCTCTGGAGTGACACCACCTTGCTCACTAGCATTTGTAACAAAGCGTTCAGCTTTTCTAAAAGCTTGTTTCCGTTCCTCTCGTTGAAATTCGCTGCATTGCCCTTTAATATTAGCAAGAAATGATAATCCTTCTTCAGCAGTAACAGGATTTTTTCTTGCCCAAGAACAACTGTATCCACCCTTTTGCTGGATATCGTCTCCTTGAGCTTGTACACTCCCACGATAAGGTTCTGACGAACTCGACATATTAAATGTTCAAATTTATTTATTTAAGACAATTATATAGTAATTATCAGCAAAAATGTCAAACAAAGCCCAAATACTTGATTAGAATCAATTATCAAAAGTTTAGCTATAAAATTATGTAGAATGCTTTCGACGACTTACTGGGAAATTACCTGACAAAAAAAAGTTGACAGAACCAAAACGGTCTATCAACTCTTAAAGTTATCTATTCAAGAACTAAAAATTAACGTTCTTGAAAGACGATTTTTTTGTCCAGGGAAGGACGGTTATTCGACTTAGAGGGGTACTTACTACCACCACTGCGGGGAGTTTTATTAATCACCGGTTTACTGCTCGTCGCTGCGGGAACTTCCCAATCAGTTTTCATCCACTGGGGACAATTTTGATCGTAGATCATTTGCAGGGCAGCAGCCGCGATCGCTTGGGGATCGTATTCTGCGCTTAAATCCCGCACTAAAGGCAAGAAAGAAGCCATACGTTCCCCCGATAAAGCCTCTTTTAGCTGATTTTGCAGCTTGGTCAGGCGTTTTGCTTCTACTTCCGCACGACTAGGAATGGGACTAGATTCCAGACGTTGACGCAGACGCTGTTCAATCTGACGTAATAAACGCCGATCGATCGGTTCTACTAAAGATATAGCAGTTCCCGTTTTACCGGCGCGGCCGGTGCGGCCAATGCGGTGAATATAGGTTTCGGCATTATCCGGCAGATCATAGTTAATAACGTGGCTGAGATTTTCCACATCTAGACCGCGGGCTGCGATATCCGTGGCTACCACTAATTTAATTTTGCCCTCGCGGAAACGTTGCACCAGTCGTTCCCGTTGCACTTGGCTTAAGTTACCGTGGTATTCATCCACCGTTTGCCCCGCTTCTTGCAGTTTGCAGGTTAATTCGGCCGCGGTTTGCTTGGTGCGGACGAAAATAATCGCCGATTCTAGGGGTTCGATCTCTAACAGGGGTTGCAGGACTTTTAATTTCGTCCAACCGCGAGGGATCAGATAAATTTTCTGCTCAATCTTAGCAGGAGCGGCCTGGGGTTGAGAAACCGTCACAGAAACGGGAGATTTCAAGAAATTAGCGATTAAATCGCGGATTTCCCGGGGCATAGTTGCCGAGAAACAGGCGGTTTGACGGGTGGAGGGGGATGCTTGCAGAATTTTCTTAACATCATCGATAAAACCCATACTGAGCATTTCGTCCGCTTCATCGAGGACTACCCAGTTTAGGGATTCGAGATGGAGTTTTTTGCGATCGAGCAGATCGATTACCCGGCCGGGAGTCCCGACCACAATCTGGACACCTTTTTCCAGACTGCGGATCTGACGTTCCATGGATTGACCACCACAGACTGTCAGGATAAAGAGGCGACGGTCATCAGAGAAATCTTTGATGGCGCTGGCCACCTGTTGGGCTAATTCCCGGGTGGGGGTGAGGATTAAAGCTTGAACGTTAGGATTTTTGGTGTCCATGCGTTCCAGTAAAGGCAGGGAATAGGCGGCAGTTTTGCCGGTTCCCGTTTGTGACATTCCTACCATGTCATGCCCTTCTAGAAGGAGAGGGATGGCTTTGGTTTGAATTTCCGTGGGGGTGGTGAATCCAAGCGTTTCTAGGTGTTGAAGACGGCTATCGGATAAACCTAAATTGTTGAAACCAGTGGTCATAAGGGTTGTTTTGTGGGAATTAAATTAGAAAAATCGAAAAATTAGACTATTTCGCCGTAGAGATCGTAGGTATCGGCCGCAGTGATTTGGACCGGTACGATCGCACCTAGAATCGCCTCCCCTGTCACATAAACCAAGCCATCTACTTCTGGGGAAAAACGAGCGGAACGCCCGATTAGTTCTCCTGTTTCCGGGTTTTCCTGTTCGATGAGAACATCGACAGTGTGACCTATATAAGCTTGATTTTTGCGCTCCGAGATTGGTTGCTGAGTTAACATCAACCTTTCGCGGCGTTCGTCCATAATTGCCTGTGGCACTGGATTGGGCAGGCCAAAAGCGGCTGTACCTTCTTCGGCGGAGAAGGTAAACACCCCGACGTGATCGAACTCATGACGCTTGACAAATTCCAGCAGATGGCTGAAATGTTCCTCGGTTTCTCCGGGGAAACCGACGATAAAAGTCGTTCGTAAAACCGCGTTCGGGATAGCTTGCTTGAGCCGCTCGATAATGCCATCGTTGACTCGTCCTTGCCAGGGACGGTTCATCGCCCGCAGGATGTCGGGATGGGAATGCTGTAGCGGCAAGTCTAGATAGGGTAAAACATTCGGGCTCTCTCGGATCGCTTCGATAACCTTTGGCGTTAACCCGGTCGGGTAAGCGTAGTGAACGCGAATCCAAGGTATATCGACTTCTGCCAGCGCTCGCAAGAGTTCCGCTAATTTGGGTTCGCCATATAAGTCTAACCCATAATTGGTTGTTATTTGCGAAATGAGAATTAATTCTTGGACCCCTTGGCTGGCCAATTGTCGCGCTTCGGCCACAATTGACTCGATCGAACGGGATCTTTGATCACCGCGCAGGTGGGGAATAATACAGAAGGCACAACGATAGTCGCAGCCTTCAGCCACCCGCAGATAGGCGACTCCCTCGGTAGTGGTGCGATAACGGGGCAGATTTTCATCGGCGATAAAAGTGGGATCGGCACTGACTTCCTTGACTCGTTCTCCCGTCTCTACCCGTTCGACAATCTCGACAATTTTCTGATAATCCCCCGTGCCAACAATGGCCACGGCTTCCGGCAATTCCGTCAGGAGTTCATCTTGGAAATGTTGGGCCATACAGCCGGAGATAATAATTTTTTTATTAGCTTCCGCCAGTTCCACGAGGGTGCGAACGGATTCTTCTCTAGCTGCTTGAATGAAACTACAGGTATTAACGATAACGTAATCGGCCAACTCCTCGTCATTATCTACGGGATAGCCGGCCTTGGCCAGCAGTCCTAACATATGCTCGGAGTCGATCCGGTTTTTCTCACAGCCTAGGTGTGAGATGGCGATGGTTGGCTTATTGCCCATGCGATCGAGTATCAACCAAATCTTAAACTTCTCTAATGTTAAGACATTTTAACGGATTCCGGACTTGATAAAATCATTAGCAGTTAAAATAATTTCCCCCCGTGGAACCGTGGGTAGGCCTTCACCCTGTTAAAATGGGTGAGCGGCGCCTGGTTGGGGACGCTAAGAGTAGTAGACGCTGTGAATTTAATTGCAACTTTCAAGACAAAAAACCCGATTATTGGCGTAGTTCATCTCGCCCCCCTGCCCACTTCCCCCCGTTGGGGTGGTAGTCTCAAGACGGTGATCGAGCGGGCTGAACAGGAGGCGACGGCCTTGGCTGCTGGTGGTGTTGATGGTTTGATTATCGAGAATTTTTTTGATGCCCCCTTTACTAAGCAACAGGTGGATCCCGCCGTGGTTAGTGCCATGACGTTAATTGTTGATCGCATTAAAAATCTGGTGGTCTTACCGATTGGTCTTAATGTTCTCCGCAATGATGCCCATAGTGCCTTAGCGATCGCTACCTGTGTCAATGCCCAATTTATTCGGGTTAATGTGCTAACGGGGGTTATGGCCACCGATCAGGGCATTATTGAGGGTCAGGCCCACGAACTCCTGCGTTATCGGCGCGAATTGGGGTCTGAGGTCAAAATTTTAGCGGATGTTTTGGTTAAACACGCCCGCCCCTTGGGAACTCCTAATCTGACTACGGCGGTGCAAGATACGATCGAACGGGGACTAGCAGACGGGGTGATCCTCTCCGGTTGGTCCACCGGTAGCCCCCCCAGTTTTGAGGATTTGGAACTGGCAGTGGCGGCGGCCAAGGGAACACCGGTTTTTATCGGCAGCGGGGCTGATTTGGACAATATTGGGCGGTTGCTGCTGGCTGCCGATGGGGTGATCGTGGCTAGTTCCCTCAAGCGTCATGGCAAAATTACTGAACCGGTGGATCCGATCCGGGTGTCGCAATTTGTGGAAACGGCCCGGCAGATCAACGATCAAAAGGCAAAAATTAATAATTCTCTGCCTTCTTTGCCCCTGTCCACATAACCCCTTGCTAGAATGGCGGATAGTTATCGGCCGTGGTGCGATCCTAAGTTTTTAGGAATTGAAAACGTCCTAATTAACACAATATCGTTACGGGATTTTTCCCTTCAACAAAGTACATTTAGATTTTCCTCCTGACTCCCAAATTCTGCTGTAATTTAATCTAAATAATATTATGCGTCGTCGTTCTGTACCTTGGATTCATCGCTACTCCCGGCCTCTAATTGGGGGCATTTCGATCGTGGGGGCGATTCTGACCGGCTATTTGACCATTACCAAACTGATGGGAGGGACTGCAGCCTGTACCGCCGGGGCTAGTGATGGGGCTGGTTGTAGTGGTGTTCTTAATAGTCCCTACGCTACGGTTTTCGGGCTGCCCTTGAGTTTGTTCGGTTTTTTAGCCTATATTGCCATGGCGGTTTTTGCCCTCAGTCCTCTATTTATTAATGGGGAAATTCAGAAAAATCTCCGCAAAAGTTTAGAAAATAATACTTGGTTATTGCTGTTAGCGGGGGCGACTGCGATGGCGGTATTTAGTGGTTATTTAATGTATATTCTCGCCACGGAATTAAGGGAATTGTGTCCCTACTGCATCACTTCGGCTTTGTTCGCTTTAACTTTATTAATTCTCACAATTGTGGGGCGTGAATGGGAAGGTTTAGGACAAATTATACTGCCGATGGTTGTAGTGGCGATGATTACTTTGGTGGGAACTTTAGCGGTTTATGCGGGAGTAAATTCCCCGACGGTGGCAGGAGGAAAAGAAGAAATTACCCCGCCAATGACAGCTGCTAAACCTCCCTACGGTTGGGAAGTAACCACGGTTTCGGGAAAAGCAGAAATCGCCCTGGCTAAACATTTAAAAGCAATTGGTGCGAAAGAATACGGGGCTTTTTGGTGTCCCCACTGTTACGATCAAAAACAGTTATTTGGTAAGGAAGCTGCAGAAATCCTCAAAAAAGAAAGGGTTTATATCGAATGCGATCCCCAAGGGGTTAATGGTAATCCCCAAGCTTGTCGCGATGCCGGAATTAAAGGTTTCCCCACTTGGATTATTAAGGGTCAAGAATATTCGGGAACCCAAAGATTAGAGAAATTAGCGGAGGTTTCTGGTTATACTGGCCCGATGAACTTTAAATATACAGTTCCAGGGCGCAAGTAGGAAAATATGTCGGGGTTGAACAAGGTTCAACCCCAACATTTTATGGTGTTTTTTTTCTAGATAAAGTAGAACTTGAATTTTGATTTTAGCAAGAGAGAGAGATTGAAAGTTGTCAGATTTTGATCAACCTATACCCCAAGAAAAACTTGACATTATTGAGAAAACTAGAGCCAATTTATTTACTTGGCGAGGTCAGTTTTCACCCCAACTGATAGAGACTATATTAAGTTTCTATTGCCCATCTAATTCGGTCATTCTCGATCCTTTTGTGGGTAGCGGAACTGTTTTGCTAGAGGCAAGTTATTTATCCCTAGAAGCTTATGGATTTGAGATTAATCCTGCTGCTTATATCATGAGTCATACCTATGAATTTATCAATGATTTTCAAAAAAAAGAAGTTCTTAAAAACCTGAGAAATATCATCGATCAAGAATTTCCTTTGAGAATTTTTGAAGTCAGTGACCAAGTAGAAAATTTAGTAGATAAATTGCAAAATACTAGGAATATGCTACCGGATCGGTCAAAGGTTTTATTTGATGCTTTGGTAATCATTCTTGATGTATGTAACAATAAAATTACTCAGGAATTTATTCAGAAAAAATTTTCACATCTTAGCAATATAATTACTAAGCTACCTTACTCTCAAAAGCCGATCAGGGTTGGATTATCTGATGCTCGTTCTCTCCCACTAAAAAATAATCAGATAGATTTTGTTGTGACTTCTCCACCCTATATAAATGTTTTTAATTACCATCAAAATTATCGTCAATCTGCTGAAATCTTAGGATGGGATTTACTGAAGATAGCCAAGTCAGAAATTGGCTCTAATAGAGCAAATAGGAGTAATCGTTTCTACACTGTAGTACAATACTGTTTAGATATGGGTGACATTTTAAAGGAACTGGCAAGAGTCAGCAAGCAGCAAGCAAGAATTGTTTTAATTGTAGGACAAGAATCTAACGTTCTTGGCGTACCTTTTTATAATGCTGATATTCTTGAAAAAATAGGTATCAAAGCCAAGCTATTTCAGAAAGTATTAAGACAAAAAAGAAAATTTAAGAATAAATTTGGTAAAGTTATTATAGAGGATATAATTAATTTTATCAACTTAAATAATCAAGTTAGTCAAGAGGTAGTAGAACAAATTTCTAGAGAGGTAGCATTAGAGGTATTGGAAAGCAGTAGGCTTTTTGTATCTTCAGAAAACCAGCTATTTTTAGAATCAGCAATTGCCAAAGTCAATAATATTCAAAAAACACCAATTTTAGATAAGAGATTATATATTGACCCTGTTAATCTTTGAACATCAACAAAAATACATGAACGAATTTTCCCGTCCTCACTACACAAAACTAACTGCCTGTCTTAACAATCCTCGGTTGCCAGAAGCTGATCGGGAACGTTTAGAAGAAGCTATTATAAAATATCGCCAGTGGATTATCGAGTTAGAATCGATTAATTCTGGTCAAGCAGATGCAGTAGAAAAGCTAGTGTCAGCTACTAACCGATATAAGCGTTTTATTGAACTTGACTTGATTTTTGATAGTTCAGATAACTTTTTGTATAGACAGAAGGGACAGTTAAAATTAGACAATACTATATTAGAAGAATTTTTACCGCAGCTGGTTTTCCGTAGTTTACAAGGAATAGATAACTCTTTTGAATTGGGTCTAAGAAATACCTTCTCTGGACTAAGTTTCCTATCCTCTCTCGGCAATATTGGTCAAGGTGGTCAAGCAAATATTAGAAGCAAAAATCAGGATTTTATACTGGGAAAAAAGTTATATCTAAAGTCATCTTTTGACCCAGAATTTCAAAATTATGAATTGATTGAGTCCCATCTTGGCTATGTTTGTGTAGAGTGCAAAACTAATTTAGATAAAACTATGTTTCAGGAAGCTGTAGCTACAAGTAGAGATTTAAAAATTGCTGTTCCTAACTCTTTATATTTTTTGATTTGCGAATTTCTTGATATGACACCAGTTTCAATAATTTCTACTCAAATTGATGATGTGTTAATTATACGAAAAACTAAGCGTATGACCGCTAATCTTCGACAAGAGTATCGCTCCTCAAAAGCAAGACAGCTGCACAGACAGGAATATGTAGATTTTTTGGATGCTTCTCAATATTATCCCGATGTGTTTCAAAGGATGATCGATAAAATACAAACTCATATTGATAATACAAACCCATCACTGGAAAATGTTTTATATCAAGGATATTTCTAAAAATTTTCTCGACATCAAGTTTAGCTACTTTGATGTATAATAGAGAGGTAGATAAGTTGCTAATTATTGGTTATGACTCAGGTAAATCTACAAAAAGCCGCTAATATTCTCGGTGTAACTACCGCAGAAATACTAACATGGCAAAAGAAAAAATTAATCAAAGGTCAGAAAATCAATCAAGTTGATTGGTTATTTAATCTCGAGCAATTAACCAATCTTAAAAATAACCAATCCCCGGGAGAATTGAGAATTTTACAAACTGTTGAGCCAACTAATTACACGGTTATCGAATTATTTGCTGGCTGTGGTGGTATGGCTTTAGGTTTAGAAAATGCGGGAATAAAAACACAATTACTGGTGGAAATTAATCAAGATTGTGTTAACACTTTAAGACTCAATCGACCGCAATGGAATGTTATAAATCAAGACATAAAAAAGATTAAATTGTCCGATTTTAGAGACAAAATAGATATTGTAGCTGGAGGTTTTCCCTGCCAACCTTTTAGTTATGCTGGGTTAGGGAAAGGATTAGAAGATTTGAGAGGGAGCTTATTTTTTGAGTTTGCTCGTTGTTTACAGGAAGTGCAACCTAAAATCGCTATGGCCGAAAATGTTCGAGGATTATTAAGTAATAAAAAAGGAGAAACCCTGCAATTAATGCTGCAAGCTTTACAGGAAATCGGTTATTATGCTGCTTATCAAGTTTTATCGGCTCAATTTCTCGATGTTCCCCAAAAAAGAGAAAGATTAATTATTATCGCCACCCGTCAAGACCTAAATATTAAACCCATTTTTCCCCAATATAAAAACTATACTATTTCTTTGAAAAAAGCCCTAGAGAATTGTCCAAGTTCTCCAGGAGTAGAATATAAAGAAAGAAAAAAAGAGATTATGTCTTTAGTTCCCGCAGGAGGAAATTGGCGGAATTTGCCGATGGATATTCAAAAAGAATATATGAAAAATAGTCTCAAAAATCACGGCGGACGGACAGGATATGCTAAAAGATTATCTTGGGATGAACCAGCTTTAACTATTACCTGTAGTCCGGCACAAACCCAAACAGAAAGATGCCATCCCCAAGAAACTCGTCCTCTGACTGTGAGAGAATATGCACGAGTGCAGTCCTTTCCCGATGATTGGCAATTTACTGGTAATTTAACCTCTCAATATCGACAGATTGGTAACGCAGTTCCTGTTAATATGGCCTATCATCTTGGTGGCTGTTTAATTAATATGTTACAAGGAGATTATCTGGGAGAAACACAGCCAAAAACTGAACAGTTAAGCATTCCGGGATTAGAAGTTCATTAATTTTGACTAAAAGTAAATAGTTTTTACCTAATCAGCAACAGCTAGAAAAAAATTGGCTCTTCTGGTTTCTGTGTGGAAACGAGGTCTATACTGATAGTTTTTTCGACAAAATAGTCCTAAAAGTGTTGCCCGATAAGCATTTCACGATTCCATAAGCTAAAATTATCAATTAATTACACATATCTAATACTAAATTCAGTTATAGCGGTGTGCAGTCGTATGAGGTACAGTGTCACGAGCTATAAACCATGCTGGGCAAAGCTTGATCTATATCTCACTCAAGCGCTTACCGCTATATTGAAAACTGATTATTTATTCCCTTTTGCCTCTTGACTTTTACCTCTCCTCATAACTCGAGTTTAGACTAATTTGAGAAGGAGTCAGTACAAAAGAACCACCTTGACAGAAAAAATAGGAAATAATACCAATTTTCAATAGTTGTGACTAACACCTGAAAGGGCAATCCCGCTCTGAGAGAGGAATTGCGTTTTGGAATGATCAACTAAGTCTGTCATTACTTTTGAAAAATGATATAAAGTAAGATTACTAAATTTCCCAAAAATGACTTTTAAAACCTTGCAGAAATTTCGAGAAGCGGCCTATAAACTCTTAGGAACAGGCAAAAACGCGGTGATGGACTTGATGGACGCAGTATTAGTCACCCGAAGTGTTTACTCTTTCGTCGAACTCTTTATGTCGCCAGCGTTTAGAAGAAAGTGGCCATCGTTATACGAAGGGATAGAAGACTGTCATCCTCATCGTCATGAACTTATGAAATTGTATATCTGGACTTCCCCGTTGACAAAAAGCCATAACCTGTGCTGTAGAGGCGCATAGTTATAGAACATAAGTACCTAAGCAAAATTAATTACACACATCTAACCACCTCTTGCCTCTTGCCTTTTGCCTTTCTTCACTAGGAAATTAATTTTGCACGACTACTTATTCATCGTCGTCTCAAAATATTTCGGGATACTTTCATCAAGATACAGAAATCGCAGACGGCGATTTGGTCTGAGATTGAATTTGATTGCTGGTATCTACAATTACGAACTTCGTTACCGACAAGAGGATATATCTTGATTACTTTTGCAAGAGATCTACTAAAGATGACCGAAACAATGACTCTGACACAAATTAACTAGAAAAATCCTGAAGGCTGGTGCTCCGGTGGTCAAAAAGTCCCACGGTTGTCACTTCCAATTAATCGATCGCCATTAAAGTGATCGATTTTTTCTTTGGGGTATCAATGATAAGAAATTATTCAATCAATCGATCGGGTGACATTCTAGGCTATGATTTCCCTGACTATAGTTATTTCTCTACATTAAGGAAAATCTACGATGACAACCTTTCCCATCGATTTGAGTGCCTATAAACCCATCAGTCTCGACCCCAGTACCCCCACCCTCACCGACGACCAAAGAAGTGCCCTAAAAGCCAATATCCAACTCTGTCGCGATGCTATCATCTTTTTTACTGCCACGGGTGCGGCCCGGGGTGTGGGTGGACACACCGGCGGACCCTACGATACCGTCCCGGAAGTGGTGATTCTCGATGCTCTTTTCCGCAGTCAACCTAGTCAATTTGTACCAATCTTCTTCGATGAAGCGGGACACCGCGTCGGTACTCAATATCTCATGTCTGCGTTAGAAGGTTCTTTACCCGCAGAACAATTAATGCACTACCGCGAGGCCAATTCTAAACTCCCCGGACACCCGGAATTAGGATTAACCCCCGGCGTCAAATTTAGTTCTGGCCGTTTAGGACATATGTGGCCCTACGTTAACGGTGTCGCTTTAGCTAACCCCGGAAAAACCGTTTTTTGTTTAGGTTCCGATGGTTCTCAACAGGAAGGCAATGACGCGGAAGCTGCCCGTTTAGCCGTGGCTCAACACATCAATGTTAAGCTAATTATTGATGATAATGATGTGACGATTGCCGGTCATCCTTCCAAATATTTACCCGGTTATGATGTGGCAAAAACTCTCGCTGGCCATGGACTAAAAGTGTTAGTGGTAGATGGGGAAGATATCGATAGTTTGTATCGCAATATCTGTGAAGCAATTAATACTCCCGGCCCGATTGCGATTATTAATAAACGTCCCATGTGTCCCGGAATTGAAGGTTTAGAAGGTTCTAACCACGGTCATGATGTGATTTCTGTCCCCTTGGCTTTAAAATATTTAGAGGCAAAAGGACACAGTGCCGCTGTGGAATATCTCAACAGTATTAAGAAGCCTTCTAATGACTATAAATTCCTCGGTTCTGGGGATAAATGGGGTTCTAACCGCAACGTTTTCGGAGAAGTAGTAGTCAGTCTTTTAGGCAAAATGAGCGAGGAAGAACGCAAGGCTAAGGTGTTAGTAGTGGATAGCGATTTAGAAGGTTCCTGCGGTCTGAAAATTATCCACGATAAACATCCAGAAGTGTTTATTCCTTCTGGTATTATGGAACGCGGTAATCTTTCGGCAGCTGCTGGTTTTGGGATGGAAAAAGGTAAACAGGGAATTTTCGCCACCTTTGCCGCTTTTCTAGAAATGTGTATTTCTGAAATCACCATGGCCCGCTTGAATTATTCTAATCTTTTATGTCATTTTTCCCATTCCGGTATCGATGACATGGCCGATAATACCTGTCACTTTGGTTTGAATAATTTCTTTGCCGATAATGGACTTGATGACGGTTACGAAACCCGTCTTTATTTCCCGGCCGATGCGGCACAAATGACCGCTTGTGTCGAGGCAATTTTTCATCAACCTGGGTTACGTTTTATCTTCTCCACTCGTTCTAAAACTCCCAATATTCTTGATACTAACGGTCATAATCTCTTTGGCGATGGTTATACCTTTGTCCCTGGAAAAGATGAAGTAATTCGGGAAGGCACTGCCGGTTATATCATCAGCTTTGGAGACGGTTTATACCGCGCTTTAGATGCAGTGGAACGTCTAAAACAAGAAGGGATCGACGTGGGTTTAATTAATAAACCAACTCTCAATGTGGTGGATGAAGAAATTATTGCTAAAGTTGGTAATTCTCCCTTTATTTTAGTGGTAGAAGCATTTAACCGTCGCACGGGTTTAGGTAGCCGTTATGGTTCTTGGTTACTCGAACGCGGTTTAACTCCTAAATATGCCTACATCGGTACTCACCATGAAGGTTGTGGTGGTTTATGGGAACAATTCCCCCACCAAGGTATTGACCCAGTTGGTATCATTAGTAAAGTTAAATCTTTAATCGCCTAGATGGTATTTTAGGGTGAGCTTTAATCAGTGAGCAGTAATCAGTAATCAGTAATCAGTAAGTAGCTGATTATAATCAAATTTTCGACGGTTCGGCGGTTCGGACTTCGGCGTAAGCTCAGCGTTCGACCGAGCTTACGCCGAAGTCCCTCCGTCGAAGCCTTTTGTCTTTCCTGATATGTAGCCTATACTCAACGCATTTAGGATGAATAGTGGCACGCAAAGATTGCCATTCATGTTCTTCCAAAAAACTTCTGCGACTCTCATCTCTGTGTAGCGTGCTTGATAGGTTAACCAGAGTAATCTCGAATATTATGAAATGTAATGCTGAAAAATCTTCCTTTTATTTTTTTAACTGACTTCTTACCCAATTACGAAATACTTTAGACCTCTTGCAAAAGTCTTAAGCCGATCCTTGTACAGCAACATTTTTGAAGATTATCAACTACTAATAAATAATTAACTGAAAGTCCCTCCCATTATTGTTTCTATCGTTCGTTTTCGGATTTATGCAAGAGGTCTTTTGACTAACTCTAGGTAATCCAATGTTTCAGATTGTTGTAAAAACATAGCAATTTCTAAGATGGGTAAATTAGGAAAAAATCGACTGGTTGGGAAGGTGATATAAGTGCCATTTTGTAATTGTTGGATAACCAGAGATTCCCCGTTATAAACCCAAACCTCTGCCACACCTAGATCTGCATAAACTTGAAGGCGATTTTGAGAACTGCTGGTGACATCAATTTCTATGACTAAATCCGGTGCTGGGTCTTCATTTAAGTCCAGTCGCTTTTCCCCCGAACCGCCTCAATATTATCAATGTAAAAACATTCATCTGGTTCTGCACCGCTTAATTGAGGGTGTTTAAAGGTGGTAGAACCGAGGGGATAAATCGGGACTAGCGATTCTTCCGCTAGGGTTTCGACAAAGCGACCGATGAGCGTTTTACTAAATTCGTGTCTGGTCGAAGGAGCCATGATTTCTAAATTGCCACGATTGTAGGTTAGCCAGAAACGGCGATCGCTCATTTCTTCCAGCAGCGTTTCGTAGGTTTTCCAGCTAATTCCGGACAGGTGAATCATTTCAGCCGGTGGTGCAAGCAGTGTTACAGTCATAGATTCAAGCAAAAATACCATGCTTCCATAATAATCAAAGGGTGAGCATTGCCCACCCTTTCTTAATTAAGCAGTTACTACCGGGGAAGCTAACCGTTTAAAGGTCAATCTTTCATCGGCCACATCGACAAAAATCGTGTCTCCCCCTTTGAATTCGCCGCGCAGAATTGCTTTAGCGATCGGAGTTTCCACATATCTTTGTACTGCCCGTTTTAAGGGTCGCGCACCGTACACTGGATCGTAACCAATTTCTGCTAGATAATCGAGGGCAATATCGGCAAATTTCAGGGCTAATTTTTGTTCCATCAAGCGGTCGCTGAGATTGGCTAACTGTAGTTTAACAATCGATCGCAGTTGCGCTTTTTGTAAACTATGGAAAATGATCGTTTCATCGATACGATTGAGGAATTCGGGACGGAAACTATTCCGCATTGCTTCCATCACTCGCGCCTGCATTTCTTCATAACGAGACTCATCACCAGCCACATCTAAAATGTATTGAGAACCGATATTACTGGTCATAATAATGATGGTATTTTTGAAATCAACCAGATGACCTTGAGAGTCGGTTAAGCGCCCATCGTCAAGGATTTGTAACATAACGTTAAAAACGTCGGGATGGGCTTTTTCAATCTCATCAAAGAGGATGACAGAGTAGGGACGACGCCGGATTGCCTCGGTTAATTGTCCCCCTTCATCGTAGCCGACGTATCCTGGAGGCGCACCCATGAGACGAGAAACGCTGTGTTTTTCCATGTATTCCGACATATCGATGCGAACTAGAGCCTCTTCCGTGTCAAAGAGATTGCGCGCTAGAGCTTTCGCTAATTCTGTCTTACCAACACCCGTCGGACCGAGGAAAATAAAGCTGGCCGTGGGACGGTTGGGATCCGATAAACCAGCGCGGGAACGTTGAATCGCTTCGGCTACGGCTGTGACTGCTTCCTCTTGACCGATGACACTTTCGTGTAATTCGTCTTCCAGATTGAGAAGTTTTTCTTTTTCCGATTCAATTAATTTATTGAGAGGAATTCCCGTCCATTTCGAGATAATTTCGGCGATATCTGATTCGAGAACTTCTTCCCTCAATAAACTTTTACCGGTGGTTTGTTTGTCAGCTAATTGAGTTTCTAGGGCGGACATTTGCCGCTGCAGATCGGTTAATTTTCCGAACTTTAATTCCGCGGCACGATTATAATCATAATCTCGTTCGGCCTGTTGAATTTCTAGATTAACTTGTTCGATCGCTTCTTTAACCCCACGAACTTTATCGATAATTTCTTTTTCTCCTTGCCATTGGGCATTTAATCCCGATTGTTCTTCCTTGAGGTTAGCTAGTTCTTTTTCTAACTTTTCTAGCCGTTCTCGCGAAGCTGGATCGTATTCCCGTTGTAGGGAAAGTTTTTCCATTTCTAACTGGAGAATTTTGCGATCAATTTCATCGAGTTCTTCTGGTTTAGAGGTGATTTCCATCTTCAATTTGGCCGCCGCTTCATCAACTAAATCAATGGCCTTATCGGGCAAAAAGCGATCGCTGATATAACGATTAGAAAGCAGTGCAGCTGCCACTAAAGCATTATCGGCAATTTTTACCCCATGATGCACCTCATAACGTTCTTTAAGACCGCGAAGAATCGAAATAGTATCGACCACATTTGGTTCATCTACTAAAACCTCTTGAAAGCGTCTTTCTAACGCTGCATCTTTTTCGATGTATTTGCGGTATTCATCGAGGGTAGTAGCCCCAATACAACGCAATTCACCCCGGGCTAACATTGGTTTTAATAAATTGCCCGCATCCATTGCCCCTTGAGTGGCTCCTGCACCGACAACGGTATGAATTTCGTCAATAAATAGGATGATATTACCTTGGGAATCGGTGACTTCCTTGAGGACAGCTTTTAATCTTTCCTCAAATTCTCCGCGATACTTTGCTCCCGCAATTAAACTACCTAAATCGAGAGAAATAAGAGTACGATCCAACAGAGATTCTGGTACATCCCGGTTAATAATTCGCTGGGCTAATCCTTCAACAATAGCGGTTTTTCCTACTCCCGGTTCCCCGATTAAAACTGGGTTATTTTTAGTCCGACGCGAGAGAATCTGAATCGTGCGACGTATTTCGTCATCTCGTCCAATTACGGGGTCTAATTTACCCTCTCGTGCCAATTGGGTGAGATCCCGTCCGTATTTTTCTAGGGCTTCGTATTTGCCTTCTGGATTCTGATCGGTCACTTTTTGACTACCTCTGACTTGTTGAATAATTTCTTTGAGTTTGTTTTCGGTAAGTCCGAATTCTTGAAAAATATTTTTACCGAAGCGATCATCTTTAGCGTAACCTAAAATTAAATGCTCGATCGAGATAAAGTCATCTCCAAATTCTCGACGATAATTTTCTGCTCGATCAAGTAAACTATCTAAACTACGACCCAAATAAATCGAGTCGCCGGGGTTAGATATTTTCGGTTGACGACGGATAAAGTCATCGGTTCGATCCCGCAAACGGGCTAGACTAATATTAGCTTTACTAAAGACACTGCCCGCTAATCCCTCCTGTTCAAGAAGGGCTTTTATTAGATGTTCGCTTTCGATTTGTTGCTGGCTGTTCTGTTTGGCAATGTCCGGCGTTTTGACGATTGCCTCCCAAGCTTTTTCTGTAAATTGTTGTGGATTGGTTGGCTGCATTTTCTATAAAAGATTACTTTTATACCCTAGAGACTATTCTAGATTGACCGGTTTGTTGGCTTCTAGTGGCTTACCGTACCTAGTTAAGGGGGATTTCCCTTCAATGGTGCGATTTAAGGGGCTAAAGTGGATCAGCTGTAAGGGATTTATACTAAATCCTGTTTAAAAAGTATAGGAAAGTGGGGTGCTAGGAAAGTGTGGTGATAGCTGACAGGGGGACAAGCGAGCTAGAAGCTTTACTCACACAGGCTTCTAGCTTCTCTCGCCCAAAATAGATCGATTTATTATCGATAAATGGGAGCTAGTGCGGAAAACTTATTCGATCAAAAGCTCTAGAAAGCTTATGATGTATAGATTTCATGGTTCTTGTCCCCCTCTCAGGTGGCAAATCTTTTACCCATGAGCTATTTCCTCATTAATTTTCATGAACAACAGTGAGACTAAGGCTAATTATAAATTATATAGAGGTAGCAGCGACTAAGTCTGGGTACTGGCAGTGCGGGACGGTGCTATAGCGATTTCGTCACCCTATTCAGAAATCTTTGTCAAGTACAATTTATACCAAATTAGATGAGCTTACCCTGAAAGATATTACACAATTAAAAAGTATTTTGCAACGTTTTCGCAGCTTTTTTCCTGAACACAAAGATAAAAAACTCTATGGCATACTAGCATCGGTTGACTTATCCAACGAATTACGGGAAAAAATTCTGCAAGAAGGGTTTTATGTGGCTCTTCATGAATCGGCAAAATTCAGTAAAATAAGAATAGACCACATCAGAGGGAAAAAATTATCTATGACGACTACATCCGAAGACGTATGGCAAATCTTAGCCGAATTAGCCACTGCTCAAAAAGAAACTGACAAACAACTCAAGGAAACTGACCTACTATTGAAGGAAGTTAGTCAACAACAGAAGGAAAACGCCCAACAACAGAAGGAAACCGAGCGACGACAACAGGAAACC
>VYKP01000467.1_pt1 | contig 20138 bp, 16 predicted proteins | sample 5114551 | NCBI WGS metagenome assembly VYKP01 (sample SAMN12291777, study PRJNA351875) | freshwater metagenome | isolation source: freshwater lake | place: USA: Michigan, Baseline Lake | collected 2013-08-09
TCAAGGACCACCGGCTGATCGAGAAGTTCTGCGAAGCGGTCCGCCGGGCGGACCTGACGAGCTGATACTCGGCGGGAGGTCTGCTGGCGATCACTTCAGGTCGGTGTTGGGCCGGACGCGATTGGCTTCCCGGTCGGTGATCTCGCGGGCGCGGCGTTCGCGGAAGTCCTTCATACCCGCGGGCTCGGGGAACCGCGCGGCGAAGGACCTGCCGCCGGCTTTCGCGCCCTCGGCGATGATGTTGCCCCAAATCCGCTGGAGAAGGTCGAACGCGTACTGGCGAAGCCAGTCGGGTGCCTGCGTGTAGGCGATCTCGGCCTGCTCGGTGGGGAGCAGGACGATGTACGACACGTAGAGCGAGCCGACGAGATTCTCGAAGGTGTCGCCGAGGATGCCCATGCGCGGGTCGGCGGTGATGGCGGAGAGGCGTTCCTGCTTGGACTTGAAGTACGCCATGTACTGCCGGGCGTAAGAGATCTGCGAGTTGAAGCCTTCGGCGTCCTGGTTGATGAGCGCGATGATTGCGCCCTGCACCGCGCCGGTGACCTCGGAGATCGCGACGCTCGGGGAGGTCTGGCGGTCCCAGAGCTCCTTGATCACGAACTCGTCGAGCGGCAGGGACAGGATTATGGAACGGTCGGGATCGGTGAGGTTCTGGCCCGGCCACTCGCGGAGGACCTTCTGGTAGTACTCGGCCCGCTGCCGGTCGCCGCGCCGGTAGAAGTACCGGATGGCGTCCTTCATGAAGTTCTCGTACCCGGCGGAGTAGTAGGAGTACCCGCGTTCCCAGAGCTGGTCGACCTTGGATCGCTGCCGGAGTTCCTCGATGATCTCGCCGTAGGTGTCGACGAAGTTGGGCTCGATCACGGCCATGTAGTAGCCGGTCGCTCGCGGGTCGAGCTCGAGGGCGAGGTAGTCGATGTAGATCGAGCCCGTGCGGAAGAGCTCCTGCACGGCTTGGATCACGATGCGGTCGGTGTTGACGAAGTCAAAGTCCTGCGAGGTGCGAGCTTCGGCCCGCGGGATGGCGGCTTCAACGCCGGTGGCGGCCCAGTAGAGCGCGTGGGCCGCGGGGTTTCGCCAGTCGATGGGGCCGTACTTCTGCGTGTACCGGATCATCACGTTGGGATCCATGTGGTACTGCTCGCGGACGACTCGCGAGCGCACGAACGCGAGAAGGCGGGGCCAAGCTTTGGCGTAGGCGGGATCCTCGATGAGCTGGCGGAAGACGACGTTCTTGGGGCCCATGGGGTTGACGGACTCGGCCGCGTCGCGGAGGCCCCAGGTGACCATGGCCCGGTCGATTTCGTAGTGGGCGAGGGTTTCGTAGTTGAACTCGGCGCGGAGGCCGTTGGCTTTGATCTTGTCGACGAGTTCTCGGATGGCTTCGCCCTCGGGGCCGGCGAAGAGGGCTTCGAAGGTCGCGGGCGCTTCGGCGATGGGCTTGAGCCACTCGACGAAGCGGTTGACGGCGCCCTCGCGCGTGCGGATGGCGGGATCGAATCTGGGCGGAGCGCCGAGGACGACCTGCCACTCCTTGGCGTGCATCTTCTTGTAGTAGATGTTCGCGTCGTCGGTGATGCCTTGGATCTTGTGCAGGAAGATCCAGGCGAGTTCCTTGGAGACCAGGAGGTCGGCGGGGTTGTACTTGAGCGCATCGCCGCGGAGCAGGTCGATGCCCTGGCGGACCCAGTTCCAGCGTTCCTGGCCGGTCTGCGTGGTGACGGAGATGTTGTACGCGAGGTTCCACGCGTGAAAGACCCAAGCGCGGGGGAAGCGCGGCTGGAGCGTGGTGATCGCTTTGGCGAGCTCGACGGCTTCGTGGTGGCGGCCGGCTTCCTTGAGCTCGTTGGCCCGCATCCAGAGGAAGTTGACGAAGACGCCGCGGAAGGCGCCCATGGCGATGCCGAGAGCGACCTGGGGCGGCTGGCCCTCGGAAGCGTCGGTGGTGTAGACGAGCTTGTGACGGGCTTGCTGAGCGGAAAGATCGACCGCGAAAACACCCGACCCGGCGAGGCATCCCGCCATCACCGTCAGGGCTCCGAGTTGAACTTTCGTGTCATGCCGCATGGATTGAGCCTTCGAAAGGACCGGTGCCGCCGCCGGACCGGAGTCTTACTGACCGGAATACATCGCCAGTTCGCGCTTCCTGAAGATCGCGGTCGCCAGCCCGAAGAGGACGACCGTGAAGAGAGCCAGGAACGTCAGGCCGGTCGCCACCTCGGACCACGACAGAAGCAAGCCGTCGACAAGCCGCTGGGTGGGCTGGAGGTCCCCGTAGGCTTTGAACGCGCCCGAGGTCGCTTCCGCGACTCGGACGACGATCCACTTCCAAAGCACGATCTGGTTCTGGTTGTCGCGGTCGTCGAAGACCTCGAGAGCCTTGGTGATCGAGGTCGACCACTCCGCCATCAGGAAGATGCCGAAGGAGACGAGCGTCGCGACGGGGAAGGACAGGAAGGTGCCGGCGAAGATTCCCGCCATCGCGAGAAACGCGAGCTTGACCCACAGCGCGACCATCACGCGCACGAAGTTGACCCTGTAGCTTCCAACCGAGTACGAGAGGATCAGACCGCTCTTGGGGAAGGTGACCGTTTCCGGATTGACGCGGCCGGTGCTGCCGTCGCCGTAGAGAGCGCCGTTGAAGATGCTCATGACGACCGTGCCGTCGTCCCGGATGACCGTCGGGGGCAGGATGTGCGTCTGGTACTGGCCGAGGGGCGCATCCTTCACGAAGAACCCGAAATTCTCGATGCCGAAGGTGATCTTGAAGACCTTGTCCGGCGAGTTGGCTCCCGAGTCGACGCGGAACCGGAAGATCAGCGGCAGATTCCGATCGCGGGCCGTCTCAAGACCCTTGAAGGTGAACTCCTTGCCGGTGGGGATGGGCTCGATCTGGCGGTACACCGTCTCCATCTGCTTGATGAGGCTGATGGCGACGTCGGCGCGGTTCCTGGGATCCTGCGTGTCGAAAGCGGCGTTGGTCTTCTTCAGTTCCTCGAGGTAGTTGTCGAGGATCGCCGCGAACTCCTGCGGGTCGCGCTCCGCGAGGTTGAAGTTCTCGTTCTCGACCATGACACGGGCGGTGAGGATCTGGGACTCAAGCCACTGACGATCCTCGGACATGCCGCCGTTGACGGCTTTGAACGGACCCGACTCGCCGTGGGCCGGCTGGTTGCGGAGGAACTCGACGAAGAGGAAGGTCCCAAGGCCGGAAACCGTGAGGAGTGCCGCCGCGAGGGTGACGATCCCGATCCACTTGCCGAGGATGTACTGCCAGGCAGCGATCGGCTTGGTCATCGTCTGCCAGATCACCTTGTCGCGCTGCTCGGTCGCGACGGTCGAAACGGAGAAGAGGACGATCAGGAGGGCCACGATCCAGAACGTGCCGCCGGTGGCATACTGGAGGAAGCTCTGCACCCGGTACCGGAGCGGGGTTTCGGGGTCGAGGAGGCTGGGCAGAGCGGCCAGCGCGAACATCAGGACGCCGATGAACAGCACGGAGAGCTTCAGCCGCGTCGCTTCCGCGATCACGTTCTTGGCCACCGCGAACATCGCTCCGGGGAGGGAGAGAAGCAGCGAGGCGCCGCGCATGATGACCGTGAATGCGACCGTCAGCGAAAGGATGCCGCCCAGCAGGCGGCCCCACTCCTTGGTGACCGGCGAGAGGGACATCGGCCAGACGATCAGGGCCGCGACCAAAGCCAGGCCGAGGATCGACATGCCGATGCCCAGCCAGACCGCCGCCACGAGCACGCCCGTGGCCGCGAAGATGCCCACGGCCACGCTGGTGAGGTCGCCTTGGGCTCCGGTGAAGGCTTCGAGCGATTTGTTGAATCGCTCGACCTCGCTTTTCATGCGGTCGTAGTCCTCCTGGGTGACGCCTTCGGGCCCGTTGACCTTGAGGTCGGGGTTGAGGCCGATCGCCAGGGGGTTGACGGCGTCGCCCTGGGGCTGGTTAACCCAGATCGTGACGAACGCGCCGATGCCGAGCAGCACGAGGACGATCGTCGCGATGATCATGAACCCGCGCGACTTCTGGAGCCGGTCGATCCTGCCGAACCACTCGCCGATCATGCTCCGCCGCCCTTCGGACGCTCACCGTCACCGCCGCCCGAGAGGAGCGAATCGATGACGGAGCGGTTGACATCCTTCGGCGGCTCGACGGGGAGCTTGGCTTGGGCCGCGGGCCTAGCTTCCTCGACAGGCTGGAGCTTGGCTTGGGCCGCGGGCCTAGCTTCCTCGACAGGCTTGAGGAGCGACTCGAGGACCCCGCGATCGGGGCCGGTCGCGGCGGGCGCGGCCGGAGCGGCGGTGGCTGCGGTCTGGGCGAGAGAAGGCTCGCTGGAAGCACGGACGAGGCGATCAACCAGGCCGGCTTGGCTTTCGTCGGCGCGGAGGAACGCCGCGGTCTGTCCGCCGGCGGTGGCGCCGGACGTCTTGACCTGCTGGGCCCGGGCCCGCTCGACGATGCTGAGGAAGAGTTCTTCGAGCTTCTGACGGGGGCGAGTGACGCTGAGGATGGACTTGTTGCCGTGGGTGCGTCGGCGGATGACCTCATCGATCTCGGCGATGGTGGCGTCGTCGAGGGGCTCGGCTTCGATCGTGACGCGTTCCTGGCGCTCGAGCAGGGTCTCGCAGGTGCCCTCCTCGCGTTTCTGGCCGCCGTAGAGCACGATCATGCGGGAGACGCAATCCTCGACGTCGGCGAGGAGGTGGCTTGAGAGGAGGATGGTCTTTCCGCGGCGGCCGAGCTCGATGATGAGGTCTTTGACCTGTCGCGTGCCGAGCGGGTCAAGGCCGGTGGTCGGCTCGTCGAGGATGAGGAACTCGGGGTCGTTGATCAGGGCCTGGGCGATGCCGATGCGTCGCTGCATGCCCTTGGAGTACTCGCGGACGGGCCGGAACTGAGCTCCGGTGAGGCCCACCATGTCCAGGAGTTCGTCGATGCGCTTCTCGCGGGTGCGGCGGTCGAGTTCGAAGAGCTTGGCGTAGTAGTCGAGGGTTTCGCGGGCGTTGAGGAACTGGTAGAGGTAGGACTCTTCGGGGAGGTATCCGATGCGGCGCTTGGTCTCGACGTCGGTCGGCGGGCGACCGAAGACGGCGATGCGGCCGGAGGAGGGCCGGAGCAGCCCGAGGATCATCTTGATGGTCGTGCTCTTGCCCGAGCCGTTGGGGCCCAGGAGGCCGAAGATCTCGCCGCGATCGATCTGGAACGAGAGGTTCTCGACGGCCCGGGCGCGGGCCCGCATCCAGAAATCGCGGAAGGTCCGCGTGAGCTGCTGGCAAACGACCACGGGCTGAGTCTGGTTCACGAACGGGCTCCCTTCCGGCCGCGGGGCCGGTTCATCACAGTCACTGACTCACGGTCGTGGAGTCCTTGGGCCGGTGGCGCTCGGTCATCAGCGCGTTCATCCGGTCGACGGCGGCCTTGTCGGCTTCGCGCTTCTTGATGTCGCGGATGATCTCCTTCATGATCTCCGGATCGCGGTTGAGCGCGAGGTCGATCGACTTGACGCCGTCGGGCACGAGCATGACCTGCACGTCCTGACGCGAGAGGAACCCGCGGACGGAGTCGGCCACCTCGTTCGCGAGGGTCAGACGGGGGTTGATCTTGTACTGGGCGAGCTTCTGGGCGTAACGCTCGTACTCGGAACGGCGGCGGGTGGTGACCTCGGACCGGTACTGCTTGGCTTCGGAGACGATGGAAGCGACGACGCCGCTCTGGATGCCCGGGACGGCGGCGCCATCGACCTGGATGGGCTCGCCGGACATCATGGTGTTGATCTGGTTGAGGATCTCTTCGGGCTTGCGGGTGCCGCGGCCCTCGATCGCGACCTCGTACTCGTCGAGGAGCTTGCGGAGCGGCTCGACGCTGTCGCCGGCGAGGCTGGTCAGAAGCGTCTGGGCGGTGGACTCGGCCGCGGCCATCTGCTTGGTCGCGTCCGACACCGAGCCCTGGACGGCGTTGAACCGTTCACGGACCCAGAGCGGCGGCGTGACGTTCTCGAGCAGGACCTGCTGAAGGCGAATGCCGGACTTCACGCGGTCGAGCTGAGCTTGCGCGATCGCTTTGGCTTTGGCCGCGACGCTTCCGAGATCACCGCCGGTCTGGCGGAGAAGCTCATCGATGTTGACCTTGGCGCACGCCTGAACGACGCCGCGCTTGACGGCGGACTTCACCAGATCACGCTCCATTTCAGGAAGCACGTTCTGGGCCCACTGAGCGTGGTTGTCGCGCGAATACAGGATCTTCCACTGCGTGTGCGCGAGGTTGCCGTCGGCCGTGAGGTTCGATCCGCCCTGACCAGGCGTCAGGTTCGGCATCTTGGTGAGCATGTCGATCGGCTTGGTGAGGTCGGCTTCGCTGGCCGCGAAGACCCAGAACTCACGGTCGAGCTTGAGCTCGGCCTGACCGATGTCGACACGGATCAGTTCGCCGACGGGGTAGGGCGGGCTGAGGGACAGGCCGGGCTCGACGTCGGACTTGCTGATGGCGCCGAAGAGAAGTCGGATACCGCGCTCGTTCTCCTGGCCAGCGACTGATTCGCCGGGTCGAGAAGCTCGCTGTCGTTGCCGGTGCTGTTGCCGCTTCGGAGGGTGACGCCGGTTGGACGGCTTCGGCCGGGCGGGCCTCCGCCGCCCGTGGGCCCGTCGGCCGCGCGGAGAATGCGGATCAGGTCGTTCACTTGGCACCCCCGGTCGCGGGCTTCTTGCCGCCGGCTTCATCGATCTCACGCATCATCAGATCGACGTAGTCGCCCTTGATGGCGCGGAGGATGGGGCTGGTGGTCGGCAGGACGAGGGTGGTTTCCTTGCGGCCCTGCACCTGCTTGAGCATCTCGACCTCGACGAGGAACTGCGCGAGAGCGGGATTCTCCTGCTGCATGGAGTAGTAGCGTTCGGCTTCCTTGTCGCCCTTGGCGCGGATCTCGGCGGCGAGCTGGCGGGCGAAGCTCTCGATGCGGCGTGCGTCGGACTCGGCTTTGGTCTTGACGCCCTCGGCTTTGGATTCGGCGTTGGCGGTGATGGCTTTGGCTTTGGCGTTCTGGGTCTCGGCCATGCGCTCGAAGACCTTGGTGGTGGTTTCCTGGGGGAGAGCGATTTGGCTGATGCCGACGTCGACGACCTCGATGCCCATGGTGGCGAGGGTGATCTCACCGCCGGCGGGCGTGCCCTCGACGGCTTTGGGGGCTTTGGCCGCGAGGTTGGAGAGGACGTCGCGTTCGAGCTCGCCCAGACCGTCGACGTTCTGGTCGGCGTTGAAGAGGCGGCCGAGTTCGAACTTGCTGACCGCGCCCATGGCGTTGCGGAGGTTGGACTTCACGGTGTCGTCGGCGATGCGGTAGTGCTCGCTGGGGGCGCCGCCGGCGCTGCTGAAGCGCTGGAAGAACGCGAGCGGGTCGCTGACGCGCCAGACGCAGAAGGACTCGACGATGATCTGGCGCCCGTCCTTGGTCTGCTGGGTTTCCAGGCGGACCTGGCTGACGCGCGGACGCGTGTCGTAGGTCGTGACGGAGTCCATCAGCGGAATCTTGAACCGAAGGCCCGGGTCACGCTTGACCGAGTCGGCCCCGGCCGAGCCGAACCGGGTCTTGACGCCCGCTTCGGTGAACCGGATCGTGTACGTCATCGTGTACGCGAGGAGGAAGACCGCGACCACCAACGCCAGAATGTAGAGTCCGAACTTTCTCACAACCTGCTCCAGTCTTTGTCGCCCGTCGTTCCGGGACGTCAGCTTCGTTCGATCAAGTTTCTCGCCGCACAGGGATCTCAGACCCGTTCATCCGCCGCTTCAAGGAGGCGGCTGGGAGACTTCGCTGTCGAGCACGGAGAACCCGCCCTCGGTGGACCGGTCCTGCAGGTCCATCCGGATCCGCAGGTCGCGCGAGTCATCGGTTACCACGAGCCGTGTCATACGCATCGACTCGACCATCGCTTCGTAGAAGTGGTGAGCCTTGAAGAGCGTCGGATTCGCGACAAACGAGGAGACCTGGCCCTGGTAGCGAAGAGCCCGTTCCCGCATGCCCAGGTGCTTCTCCCAACGCGCCGCTTTGGCCTCAGAAAGAGTCCTGGCCACGCTGCCCTCGCACTCGGCGAGGAGCGAAGCGATCATGGCTTCGTGGGCCCGCTGAGCTTCGGGGCTTGCCCCTTCGGCGGTCATGCGGTCCTTGAGCTCGATCGCGTCGACGAGCTTGCGAGCGAGTTCGAGCGACCCCGTGGTCTTGATCAGCTTCTCAACCGCGGCCGCGCTGGTGGCTTGGAACAGCCCCTCGGCACCCTGCTCGGCCTGCACGGTCTTCTCGAACGAGGGAGCCACGGTCTTGGCCGGGTGAACGCCGAGGACGCTGAGCGAAAGCACCTCGACACCGGCACCGCGAGCGGTCCCGTCGCCGTTGGGGTTGAGTTTGTCGAAAGCCTCCGCGACCGCCTGCCTGATCTTGGGCGCGATCTGCACGCGGGCCGGGCCGAGAATGTCGTCGACCGAGTAGCCCTTGAGCGTGCGCATCACCACTCGCTGCGCCACGGCTTTGAGCATGGCTTCACGCTGCAGCGGCTCGCCCAGCCGCTCGAAAGCCTCCGCGTCACGCACGGCGTACTGGAGCGGAATCTCGACGGCCATCAGAGCCATATCGCTCAGCCACGCCGAATCCGGCGTCTGGTTGCTCGACTTGGCGACCTGAATCGGGCTGGGCCGGACGATGAAGAAAACCTCGCCCGCGCCGTGCTCATTGGTCCAGAGCACCGGCTCGGTGCGGTCCTTGGCGTTGGGCGGCTTGGCGAGCTGGATCGTGCGCACGCCGGTGGTCGTCTCACCCTTCTCGATGACGCGGCCGCGCTCGTCACGCTCGAAGTAGCTCGGGATCGAAACCCGCTCGACCGGCCACGGCAGCTTGAAGTGAAGCCCGGGCTCGATCTCGCGCGAGAACTCGCCGAACCGGAGCACGAGGCCGCGCTGGTGCGGCAGAATGACCGTCGCACACGACAGGAGCCAGCCGATGAGCAGGCCCACGATCACGAGGTTGGCCACCGACCTGCTCAGGAGCTGATAAAGCCACGTCGACGTGACGTTGTACCCGAACTGGTAGTTGATCGCTTCGCTCGCGGACTCGGCGATCCGGTCGGGAGCGGCGGCGAAGCTCATGAGCCGCGAGTCGGCCGCGATCGTGCGCACTTCGCCGGCTTTCCGCGGACGGTAGAGATCCAGCAGGAAGTTGACGAAGACTTCAACGCCCAGAACGCCGATCACCACGGGCACGATCACCTGCATCCAGCGGAGCGGAGCGTCCGGGCCCCAGATGTCGACAAGATGGGAGACCAGCGAAGCGACGCCGATCAGGGCCATGGCGACGGAGATGCCGGCACCCGCGCGAAGCTTGGCCCACGCGGGCTGCTTGGCCATGCCCGCGATGTACCGGGCGAAGGGGAAGCCGACCGCCGCGGCGACGGACCAGATGGCGATCGCCCATCCGCGACCCTGAACGCCCATGAACGAGGTCTCGTCCACGATGTTGCGGGCCTGGTTGAACCGCCAGAGCGCGATCGCGATGAGGGAGGCGCCGAAAGCCAGGCTCAGGATGGGCAGGATCCACTTCTCGACCAGATCAAGCCGCTTGGCCGCGACCCGGAAGTCCCCGCCCCCTTCGAAGACGGATCCGCCCTGATCGGACGCGAGCGCCTCGTGCTCGAGGGCTTCGATCCGTTCGCGGCGGTGCTGGTCGTGCACGATGGCCAGCCCGATCCAGATCAGGACGCCGGCTCCGACGAACCACGCCGCGGTGACGGCAGTGTGGTCGGAGAACTTGACGCCGTAGACAAGGAGCGAAGCTGCCAGGACGGCGTGGACCACGGCGCCGATGAAGCACCGAGCCGTCGCCTTCTGATACGTCACATAGTCCGCCTTCATCGCGGCTCCATCTCTAGACGCGGCGTCCCGATCGGGCCGCCGGTCAAACTTCGGAACATTCACCTGCTCACGAGCACGCTACAGAACGCCGTGCCCGCCCCACCACCGTGACACCCCGCCCCGATCCCTCTTGGATCGGCTTCCCGATCCAGGGCGGGTATTGTGCCGCCCCTCACGCCCGCTGTCCACCCTTCAGGACGAAACCTCGACGATCCGAGCCGCCCCGAGCCAACACCGGAGCACGAAAGCACAGGGTGCCACTCCGTTCGGACCGCCCGGACGGAACCCTTCCCCGTATTCACACTCTCTCCGGACAACGGCTCGGACAGACCGACCACGGGCGCCAGAACGGCGGCCGTCCCGGGGTCGACATACAAACGCTCTCGGTCTTACGTTCCGGGCGAACTTTGGTTCGTCCCCGAGCGAAGAATCTTTCACGGATGCGCTCTTCCCCTCCCGGCGCGGGGGTGGAGTATGCTTCCTCCCTTCGACGGGCCCCCGCGTTCGACGGTGGTCACCCGTCCTCCCTTCCGAACTCCCGGAAGCGGCCGCCAGACTGCTTCGCCATGATCGCCCAATCGCTCACCATCGCCCGCAACGCCTTCGTGGAAAGCCTGCGCCAACCCGCGATGCTCTTCCTGGTCATCGGGTCGGGCGTCGTCCAGGTGCTCATCCCTTGGATGACCGGGTTCGCCATGGGTCAGGAAGAGTCCGGCGAGCTCGAGGGCGACAACAAGCTTCAGTTCGACATCGGTCTCTCTTCCGTCTTCGTCATCGCGACGATCCTCGCGGCGTTCATCGCCACGACCACCCTCTCTCGCGAAATCGAGAACAAAACGGCCCTCACGGTGGTCAGCAAGCCCATCGGCCGCCCGACGGTCGTGGTCGGCAAGTACCTCGGTGTGTCGGCCGCGCTGCTGATCGCGCTGGGGTCCATGATCATCTTCCTGCTGGTTTCGGTCCGGCACGGGGTGCTTTCGAACGCTTCGGACCAGCTGGACATGCCCGCGATCGTCTTTCCGCTTGCTGCGGTGCTGATCTCGCTGGTCGCTTCCGGATGGCTGAACTTCTTCTACGGCTGGAACTTCCCGCAGACTTCGGTTTCCATGCTCTTTCCGCTGCTCATCGTGGCGTTCGGACTGGTCATGGCGTTCGACAAGACGTGGGCGAGCCAGGAGTGGTTCCACGACTTCAAGCCGCAGGTGACGGTCGCGGCGCTCGCGCTGACGCTGGCCGTGCTCGTGCTCACCAGCATCGCGGTGGCGGCATCAACGCGACTCAGCCAGGTCATGACGGTGTTCGTCTGCCTGGGTGTTTTCCTGGCTTCACTTCTGACCAACCACTTCCTCGGGCGGTTCGCCTTCAGCAACTCGCCGATCGGAATCGTGGCTTCGGCCGAGCCGACGGACCTGACCCGCGGCGCCTTTGACCGCTCGGGAGACATGTACACGATCGAGCTCATCCGTCCGCCGAACGAGCCCCTCAAGCCGGGCACGCCGATCTACTACGGCATCAACGGGAACGGGTTTGACCTGGTCGCGTCCAAATACGAGCCGTTCACCGGCGACGCGTCCAAATCCGAGGACACCTTGGGGATCAATGCTCCCGCCGCCATCATCGTGACCTCGGCGACCCCGACCAAAGCCAACGCTTTCGCGATGGTTCCCTGGTCGGTCCTGCCGAACATGCACTACTTCTGGCTTTTGGACGCCGTCAGCCAGAACCAGCCGGTCCCGGTGTCGTACCTGGCCAGAGCGGCGATCTACGCCGCGTTCCAGGTGGGGGCCTTCCTCTCGCTGGCCGTCATCCTGTTCCAGAAGCGGGACGTCGGCTGACCCGGGGCTGCCCTGCCGGGGATAGAATCTCTTGATCTGCAAGCCCAAGGCGGGCAAGGAGTTGAGTCCATGGAACGCAAGTCGCTGATGCGTGGCATCGATGTGCCCGACACCAAAGCCGACAAAAAGGCGAAAGAGAAGAGCGGCGATGGAATCCCCCCCGCCAAGATCGCTTTGGTCGTCGTCTGCTTCCTCATCGGCGGAGCGGGCATCGCGTACAGCGCCGGCCTCTTTGACGGCAAGCCCGTTCACAACAACAAGGTCGTCTCCCCCACCGGCGACACCCTGACGCCCGAAGCCGAGAAGCGCATCGAAGAGCGCAAGAAGAAGATGGAACTGCCCGAAGGGCACCCCCAGAAGCCGGTCATCGGCGCCAGCTGATCCGCTTCAAACGTACCGATATTCGATCGGAGCATCGACCTCCGGGTGCAAGCTCGCATGCACCGGGCAGGTATGCCCCACGCGCTCCAGACGCTCACGCATCTCCGCGGGCACCGAAGCCGGCATGGTCACGACCACCGGAAGGCGGGCGATCCGTCGCGGGGCCGGCGGCTGCGTCATGTGCTTCTCGACCGTCGCGCTCGCTCCGGTCAGGTCGATCCCGTGACGCTCGGCGAACATCGCCATCGTCGTCAGGATGCATGAAGCCAGGCCCGAAGCCACCAGATCCGTCGGGCTGAACGCCGAAGCGTCACCGCCGATGTCCTTGGGGGCGTCCGTCCGAAGCTTCGGCCCCTCGGGGTGCGTCAGGTCACACTTCTTGTTGCCGGCGTACCGAACCGCGATCGTGAGCATCCGCAAGCGTACTCACGACTCGGTCGTGTCGTACTGGGCCGCGTAGACCCCCGTCCGAAGCCAGCGAAGCTGCCGGACAATATCATTGCACAGCGTGCTCGCACCAAACCGGAACAGGTCCGGCGTCAGCCAGGCGTCGCCCAGCGTCTCCTTCACCATGACGAGGTAGTGCAACGCCTGCTTGGCCGTGCGGATCCCGCCCGCGGGTTTCATACCGACCTTCAGGCCGGTTTCTTCGTGCCAGTCGCGGATCGCTTCGAGCATGACGAGCGTCACGGGCATCGTCGCGGCGGGCTGGACCTTTCCCGTGCTCGTCTTGATGAAATCCGCTCCGTGCGCGTGCTTCACACCCACCTCGCTCATGGCGCGGATCGCAAGGTCGCTGGCGCGGCGGACCTGGTCGAGGGTTTCAAGCTCGCCGGTTTCGAGGATCACCTTGAGGTGGGCGTTGCCGCACGCGATCTTGATCTGGCGGATCTCCTCGGCGACCTCGTCGTACCGCCCGGCGAGGAATGCTCCGCGGTTGATCACCATGTCGATTTCGTCAGCCCCATCCGCGACCGCTCGGCGGACATCTTCGAGCCGGACCTCAAGCGGGTACTGCCCGCTCGGAAACCCCGTCGCGACCGACGCGATGTGGATCCCGGTGCCAGCGAGTTCTTCACGACAGACGGCGACGAGGTTCGGATACACGCAGACGGCGGCGGCTTGCGGGAGCGACCGGTCGTCCGGATCGGGCGTCTGGGCTTTGCGGCAGAGAGCCCGAGCTTTCTCCGGCGAGTCCTTCCCCTCAAGGGTGGTCAGGTCGACCATCGAGAGCGCGAGCCGGAGCCCGGCGGCTTTCGCGGAGGACTTGATCGAGCGCTTCGTGAACGAAGCCGCTCGCTCGGCGGCCATGACGGGATCGACGGTTGGGCTGGCGTAGGCCATAGGCGAATTCTAGGGTTGGAGCGATTCGTGGCCCGTCGACCCCCCCAGGCCCACGAGAAACTCGGCGACCGCCCGCTCAGCGATCTCCGCAGGTCCCGGCGGGTTCCACACGCCGACGTGATCCGCTCCGGGAACATAGACGAACCGCCCGCGTGCCGCCGAAGACGCGATCGCTCGCCCGTCCGCCACGGGCGAGATCTCGTCAAGTTCGCCATGGAGGACGAGAAGCGGCACGGCCAGGTTCGCCGCATGCTTCGCACGATCGAAAGCCGCCGGCGCGAGTCGACCCGACACGCTCAGCCCCACCCACGACAGCGCCACCGGCAGATTCCACCGGTACGGCATCGCCGAAGCCGCGAGCACCGCCGCCGCCGGTGTCGCCGGCACCCGGTACGGAGCTTCGGCGATCACCCCCACCACGCAAGCGGGCTTGCTCGCCGCGGCTTCGATCGAAACTCCCGCTCCGAGCGAGAACCCGTACAGCACGACACGTTGGCCCTCGGGAAGCGTCTTGAGAAGCGACAGCAGGGCTCCCGCTTCCACCGCTCCAAGCCCGCACCGACCGGAAGCATCCCCGTGGCCGGGAAGGTCCCAGACGACGACCCGAGAAGCGTGCTTGGCCAGCACGTCGGCACGAGCCAGCATCGTCACCCGCGAATCTCCCCAGCCGTGCGTCACGACGACGATGGGACCCTCGGGAGCATCGCCCGTGATGTCCCACGCGGGCAAGTTGAGGCCCGACCACTCGAGCGACCATTCGCGGAAGACCCGCGGCTTGGCGAGTTCGCCCGGATCGCCCGGGCGACCACGAGCGACCGCCCACGAATACGTGCGGCTTGGAGGGTTCCTGAGCACGCGCACGGTCTCGGTCACGCCGATGAAGCACGCGATCAGCAATCCGACGAGCAGAAGCACGGCAAGTCCGAGCACGCCCGAGCGTAGCCGCCCGCCGCTGCGCAAACCGCCGCTAAGCCGGTGGCTTCACATCCCGAAAAGACGCTTGACGTCGTTGAACGTGACCAGCAGGAACATCGCGCCCAGGAACACGAGCCCCGCGATCGAGACCATCTCCTGAGCTTTGAGCGGCAGCGGCCTTCCGCGGATCTGCTCGTACAGGATCATCAGGAACTGGCCGCCGTCCACGATCGGGAGGGGCAGGAAGTTCACCACGGCGAGGTTCACGGAGATCAGCGCGAGGAAGAACAAGAGCCACATCGTCCCGCGAGCGGCGATCAGCGTGCCCACGTGCGCGATCCCCACCGGGCCCTGCAGGTGCTCAACCTTGACCGTGCCCTCGAAAAGCCGGGCGAAGGTGATGTACGTCTGAAGCATCACGCGGCGGGTCTCGCGAAGGCCAAGCCGAAGCGCATCCGCCGGGGAAGCGGCCCGAAGCATCACTTCTTCGCTTCCGAAAATCCCGAGGCCGGTCGGGGCTTGCCAACCAAGCTTGTGGAGGCGGACGGCATCGGCGGCGGGGATGAGCCATGTCACCTCGCGGCGCGGGCTTCCCGGAGCGGGCAGTTCGATCGTGAGGTTGACGACGGTGGACTCGGCCGCGTCGGGCTTGGTGGCTTTGAGAAGCGCGGCGCGGATCTGGCCGAAGTTCGAGACCGGCTCACCCGCGACCGCGACGATTCTGGAGCCGGGCCGCAGATCCAGGGCTTTCGCGGCCGGGGCCGGCCCGACCTTGCTGGGTTCGCGGAGCGTGACGAACCCTTCTGGCGCGGCGGCGATGTAGGTCCCCGTGTCCGCCGTCGTGCCGGGGTTGAATCCGATGCGCCCCTCGCTATTCACCGGCGCGATCAGATCAACCGCGCGAAGCCCGCCCTCGCCGTCGGCACGGAGCACGGTGATCGGAATCTCCTTCTTGGTCGAATGGCCCTGAATCTCCGCCATCCCTTGCGAGAGGTTCGGGAACTCGATTGTGCCCAGCCGGGCGAAGATATCGCCGGTGCGAAGGCCGACCCGCTCGGAATCCTGCGGCTGGATCCGCGCGACCGTCATCACGGGCATCAGCCCAAGGAGGTGCTGCACGGATTCGGCCGCGTCAAGCCGCCCTCGGACCAGGTCTTGCTCGAGCTTGGCGACGGGCGGTACGCTGATGTCGATCCGGGAGCCCGTCTCATCCGCGAACGAGAGTTCCACAGGCTTGCCGCCCGAAGCACGGAACGCTTCGGAGTACCGAGCGCCGGGGAGTTCCGCATCTGCGGGCGCACCCGGGGGCAGTTCGAACGACCCCGCTCGCACCAGACGCATCCCGGGCCGCACGCCCACGAGGCCCAAGCGGTCAAGCTCGGTGCCGAACCTCTCATTCTCTTCGTTCGTGCCGATCCGGGGAATCTCGCCCGATCTCGGAGCGTCAAGCCCCAAGCCGAGCAGGCCCGTCAGACGGTCGACCTCCGGCACGATCGAGAACCGCATCGGAGCCGGCAGGCCCTCGCGCTCGACGACCAGCGAAAGCGGCACGCCCCGGCGGGCCATGGTGGCCGCGAGCATCACGTCGCTGAAGGAGTTGGGACGCTCACCGTTGATCAACGCGATCGTGTCGCCCGGACGAAGGTGCGCATCCTCGGGCTTGAGGCTCAGCTCGGCGGCGTTGGAAGCGATCGCGTTGGCCGCCGGCCGACCCGGCTCAATATCGCCGATCGCCGCCGGCATGACGGGCAGACCAGCGCTGAACACGATGACGAAAAGCACCGCGGCGGTGATGATGTTCATCACCACGCCCGCCGAAATGACGATCATCCGCTTCCACGGCGCACAACGCTGGTAGCTGTCGGACTCGTCGCTGATCGCGGTCGGATCCGCATCGTCCTGCCCAAGCATGCGCACGTACCCGCCGATGGGAAGCCAGTTCAGCCGGTACTCCGTCGGGCTCAGACCCCGCTGACCGGAAGCTTGCCGGGCGAAAGCCTCGCGCTCGCTGGAACCTCGCCGCCATCCCAACCCGGGGCGATACGACACGACCGCAGGGCCCATGCCGATCGCGAACGCGAGCACGCGGATCCCCGCCCACCGCGCCGCGAGAAAGTGCCCCAACTCGTGCACAAAGATGATCGAACTGAATCCGAACACCACGAGCAGGAAGTTCATCAGGGTGACAAGCGGGCCCAAAAGGGATTCCATGGAGGATGCTATCGGCCACCGGTCGCTCCGGACGCCCGTTTGGAGCAACCCGCGGACGGAAAGCGGCGGCGACGGACAAAAAAGCGGCCGGGCCGGAAGAGTTCCGGCCCGGCGCGAGAATCGAGAGAAGCCGGAAAGCCGGCGTCTGGCTTACTTCTTCTTGCCGTACTTGACGCCGCAGCCGTAGGGCTTGGTGGAGGAGGTCGTCACGGCCTTGCCCGCGAGGAGCTCATCGACGGCTTTGCTGACGTAGTTGGTCTTGCCGACCTTGGCGCCCGAGTCGTCGTCGATCGCGCCGGTGTAGGCGATCTTGCCATCGGCGCCGATCACGAAGCACTGGGGGGTGTTGGTCGCGCCGTACGCGCGGCCCGTCTCGCCGGACTCGTCCAGGGCGATGGGGAACTCGATCTTCCAGTCCTTCTTCTTCTTGGCGTTGGTCTCCTTGCCGGAGCCCTGCTCGCCCGGAGCGTTGCTGTTGATCGCGACGATGGAGACCTTCTTGTCCTTGTACGCGGCCGCCATGTCGTTGAAGGTGTTGCCGCCCTTCTCGAAGTGCTTGACCACGAACGGGCACTCGGGGTTGAACCAGAACACGATCACGATCTTGCCGTCCTTGCGGAGATCGTCGAGTTTCACGTCTTTCCCGTCGGTGTCTTTCAGCGAGAACGAGGGAGCAGCGTCGCCGACCGCGAGGGCCTTCTTGGTCTCTTCCTTCTTGTCGCCCGGCTGGGTGAAGCCCGGGAGGACCAGCGCGGTGGTCGCGAGGGTGCCGATGGTGAACAACGCGAGAAGAGTCTTGGCCTTGGCCATGGAAATGCTCCGAGAAACCGAACATCCGCCGCCGACGAGCGACACGCCCGAAGCCGAGCGGAGTTCAGGGTCAGATCGTCACGAACCATACGACGTCTACCGCGGGGCGGGAGTTCCGTCGGCCCCGGCTCCGGGGCTGGTTTTCGGGTCCTTTTCTGCCTTTTTCTCCGGTTTTGGCGTTGTGTCCACGCGGTAGTGCTTCGCGGACTTGCCACTGCCGACCGACAGAATACCGATTATGGGGGTGCCAGTGCGCAATTTCGACCGATCTGCCTTCAACGCCGCGGTCAGCGTTTCGCCCTTCGCGGTGGCACCGTTGGCCAGGTCGCTCAACTCGGCGGAGGACTCGTGAGGCATGAAAGCGATCGCGTCCGCTCCGGGAGCGGTGAAGGTCACGGCTTTCGCGGCGACTTCGACTTTGATGGAGCCGTCCTTCGGGAGGGGCTGGGGGAGTGCGGCCCGAGCGGCTTCGATGACCGACTTTCCCGAGGCGGGCTTGGCGTCCGAGCGACGCTCAACCACCCTGACTTCGGCTTTGACCGTGCCGCCGCCTATCCGGCAGACGCTGGCGCATTCCATCCATTCGACGGGGAGCTCAATCGTCAGGGTCTGGCCGGGCTTGACCGTGGGCGCGATCGTGACGGGCAGCAGCAGGACGGCTTGTTTTTCGTAGATGTGGTCGACGATGTCGCCGGGGAGCACCTGACGATGAGGGACAGGCCAAGCGATCTCGCCGAGGGTGACCCCCTCGGGCAGTTTGCTGGTGTCAAACTTGGGCGGTTGTCCGGTGTCGTTCTGACCGGCCCAGTAGATGTGCCAGTCCTTGTCGATGTCGAAGACAGCGGCGAGGGTGAGCGTGCCCCCGGGTTCGACCCCGTCAAACTCAGAAACAAGCTTCGCTTTCACGTGGTCCTCGTCCGCAGAGGGCATCGGGGCGACGCAGGCAAGAGCCGGAGCGATCAGGGCGAGGATCGGAAGCATGAGAACCTCCAGATGACCCGATCTGGGGAGAGCCGACGGAATCCGCTGGCCCGGCCCGCGATGGGTGCGAACACTACCGGCATGGTAGATGCACACCGCTCCCCGATGTTCCAGAACCGCGCCACGGGTTTTCGCATGCTGGCCCGGTCCGGCTTGGCCGCGATGCTGGCCCTCCTCGTGATGGTCTCCGGGGTCGGCTGCTCGACGGGCCCGTCGGATGCGGACATCAAGACGATCAAGATCGCTCCGTTCCGGGCTTTGGTCGAGGAATCGAAGACCAAGCCGGGTCAGATCCTGATCATTGATGCGCGCTCGGCCGACGAGTACCGGGCTTCGCACGTCGAAGGAGCCAGGAACCTCCGGGCCGATCAGCTCCGCCCTGAAAGCCCGGTCTTCTCGCAGCTCACCGGGTACGAGACCATCGTCGTCTATGGCGCCGACCCGGCGAGCGGGTCGGCCAAGCAGGCGACCAAGCGCCTCATGGAGTATGCGGAGGGAAACATCCTGTGGTTCCAGGGCGGGATGAAGTTCTGGAAAGCCGCGGGCTATCCGGTGGTCGAGAACGCGCCGAGCGGCCCTCGGCCGGTGGACATTTCTCCCTCGACATCGCTCCCGCCGCTTCAGCAGCCGCAGCCGGCGGCGATCCCGTCCGGACTTCCGACGCCGCGCTGAATCACATGCCGCCGACGGGGATGGGCTCATCGCTCATCGCCATGCGGACGGTCTGTTCGGCGAGGATGTCGACGGCGTCGTAGATGCGGATGGGGCAGTTCTCGGCGGTGACCACCATCGGGGCTTCGGAGCATCCGAGGATGACGCCTTCGCAGCCACGTTTGGCCAGGGCGTTGACGATGTTGAGCACGGCGGTCTGCGAAGATGGCTTGAACTTGCCGTAGATCAGTTCCTCGAAGATGATGTTCTCGAGGGTGTCGCACTCGAACTCGGAGGGGATCTCGACGCGGATGCCGCGGAGGCCCAGAAGGGTCTGGTACGCGGCTCCCTGCATGACCATCTTGGTGCCGATGAGGCCGACGTGCTTCTGACCGACGTTTTGCACGCTTTGAGCGACGAGGGTCGCGGGATTGACGAGGGGGATGGGTGAGCCCGCCTGTGCGAGCGGCAGCGCGTGGATGACGACCTGGTCGGGCGTCACGCCGAACTGAGCGCCGCCCTTGGCGAGGATCTCGGCGGACCTGCGGAGCAGATTTCCGACGCCCATCCAGTCGTGGTGGTGGATAGCGGCGATGTAGTCGGCAAGCCGCTCATTGTGGAGCGTGATGACGGGATGCTTTTCGGGGGGGAGGAGCTTGCCCGCGTGCCGCGCGACCTGGCGGAAGAAGAGGGAGGCGCCCTCGGGGCTGGCGCCGATGATGCCGATGTGCCGGGTCGTCATGCGGAAGGTCCTTGAGGATCGCTCGTGGCTGGGACGATCAAGTGTCTGGAACGCGGGGGGCGAGGTCAACCCCGCGAGCGGAGCGGGCAGTACAGTGGTGCGTGACCGACCCGTTCCAAGTCCTGGGCCTCCCTGCGAAGTTCGACCTTACCCCGGCTTCGATCGAGCGCGCGTACCTGACACGGATCGCGTTGCTCCACCCGGACCTCGGCGAGGTCGATGAGAGAGCGGCGGCCGCACTCAACGATGCGAAAGCCGAGCTTCTGGATGAGGAGCGACGCGCCGAGGCGCTGCTCGCCAAGCTCAAGGGTCCGGGCAAATCCGAGGACAAATCGCTCCCCCCGGGCTTCCTGATGGAGAT
>VYKP01000135.1_pt1 | contig 19881 bp, 20 predicted proteins | sample 5114551 | NCBI WGS metagenome assembly VYKP01 (sample SAMN12291777, study PRJNA351875) | freshwater metagenome | isolation source: freshwater lake | place: USA: Michigan, Baseline Lake | collected 2013-08-09
ATCAGAAAATCGGCGAATTGATCAAGTGGCTTGACGATTTTGCTCCCGATGCAGTGCCTTTTCAGGACTATCGTTACTGGGGGGCGTTTTATTGTCTGGGACTTCCTTAAATTAGGAATTATGAATTATGAATTATGAATGGGGGATTGGGGATTGGGAATTATGAATTAGGAATTATGAATTATGAATTATGAATGGGGGATTGGGGATTGGGAATTATGAATTATAAATTATGAATTATGAATGGGGGATTGGGAATTATGAATTATGAATTATGAATTATGAATTATGAATTATGAATTATGAATGGGGGGTTAGGAATTATGAAGGAGAAGAAGCCAATAGATATTAGGGAGCGTTGTTTTGATTATGCACTGCGGGCGATTAAACTTCATCAATTTTTGCAGGAAGGAAAAGATGGTGCAGGTTGGATATTGGGAAAACAGTATTTGAGAGCGGCAACTTCTGTTGGAGCTAATATCGAAGAAGCACAGTCGGGACAAAGTAAAGCTGATTTTATCCATAAAATGAGCATCTCTCAAAAAGAAGCAAGAGAAAGCCTGTATTGGCTACAATTACTAGAAAAATCAGAGTTAGTTCCCAAAAACCGCATTCAATCCCTCATCCAAGAAACCCAAGAAATAATCGCTGTCATAACTACCATCATTGTCAAAACCAAACAAAACAATCCATAATCTATAATTCCCCATTCATAATTCCCCATTCATAATTTATAATTTATAATTCATAATTCATAATTCATAATTCATAATTTCTCATAGCTGTTATAATTAGATAAATGTCCCAGCCAGGGGAAAAACTATGACAACTCTCGACATTTTACCAGAAGTTACCTGTCCCCCCACCGATTTATGGAGTGATGAACCACCCTTGGAAAGTGATTTACACCTGCAACAGATCATAATTCTGCGCAATTTCTGTGGTCCTGATTTTTTTGTGGTTTTAGATACAGAAAAACGTCCCCGCAAAAGTTGGGTGGTTTGGGGAGAACAGGGAAAATATCCCAATGTAATCGTCGAGATTCTTTCCGATTCTACGGCTAATATTGACCGCACTAAAAAGAAAATTCTCTACCAAAATACTTTTCGCACTCCTAATTATTTTTGGTTCGATCCTAATACGTTAGAATTGCAAGGATTTAGACTAATTGAGGGACAATATCAAGCTATTTCTGCCAATGAGCAGGGTTGTCTCTGGAGTGAAGAGTTAGGATTATATTTAGGCATATTTGACCGTAAACTACGTTATTTTACCGTCGATGGTCAATTGGTTCCCACACCCCAAGAAGCTGAATTACAGGAAAGACAGGCAAAGGAACAGGCTCTTTTAGAAAAAGAACAGGAAAGACAGGCAAAGGAACAGATTCTTTCAGAAAAGGAACAGGAAAGACAGGCAAAGGAACAAGCTCTTTTAGAAAAAGAACAGGGACAAGCTAAGGAAAGATTAGCGGCAAAATTACGAGAATTAGGCATCAATCCCCAGACAATTTAGCTGGTTAAAATATATAAACGGCCATCAATAACCCCTTGAGTTACAATTATCTTGATTTGACTGGATAGACCTGAATGCAACTCACTCCCGAACAATACAAAGAAAAAATGCAGCGCCGCAAGGCAATCCAAGAGGAACGTTTAGCCGAAAAAATCGCCGAAAAAGGTTTAATTATCGTTAATACCGGCGATGGTAAGGGAAAAACCACGGCAGCACTCGGTATGGTTTTACGTTCCCTCGGTCATGGTTACAAAGTGGCGGTGGTACAATTTATCAAAGGTGCTTGGGAACCTGCCGAACAAAAGATTTTTAGTGTTTGGGGGGAACAAATCGAGTTTTATGCTATGGGGGAAGGTTTCACCTGGGAAACTCAAGATAAAGAAAGAGATATAGAGAAAGCCCAAGAAGCATGGCAAAAAGCCCTAACTTTTCTCGAAAATCCCCAATATAAATTAATTTTACTCGATGAGATCAATATCGCCCTTAAATTCGGTTATCTGGATATTCAGGAAGTTATCGCTGGTTTAGCCCGAAAACCCGCTAATTGTCACGTTATTCTCACTGGTAGAGGAGCTTTACCGGAATTAATCGAGATAGCGGATTTAGTCACGGAAATGAAGTTAATTAAACATCCCTTTCGTCAACAGGGAGTGAAAGCGCAACCCGGCATCGAATTTTAACTACTGCTTAAGCGTTGTACCGTCTCTCCCGACAATAATCGATGAGTTTCGGCGAGAAGATAAGGAATTTTATTAGCGTGGGGACTAGCGGCTAAACAGGCAGTTAAATCGAGTTTTTCCACCTCTTTTGCTTGTTGACCGGGAAACCAATGATCCCCATTCCCCAAGAGATTGTATCTGGCCTTAGCAAAGTCGATCATATCGTAGGCGATAGCGAGATTGTGTAACCAGACGATAGAAGGAATATTGATGTGATTGGGGGTATTTTCCCAGCTAGGTAAACCCAAAGACCAAGTTTTCACCCAATTATCGCCTAAACAGTTGATCATCTCCCCTTGCAATCTCTCGATAATTGCCGGTAAAATCTCCTCGGCTCGATCGAGTAAGGGTAAAGTTTTCAGGTGTTCATCAAAATCTGTGGGTTGCGCTGCACCGATACTCAGGGTATGAACGGCCGGATGACTGAGACAGAATAGGTCATTAAAAACCATCGGACTGAGAGGAGAACAGAGAGCGACGAGCTTAGGGGGAGGATTGTAGAGATGGCCACCCTTATCGGAGGGACTAATGATAAAAACCCCCATATCGTGCTGTTTTGCTGCTTCTATGGCCGGCCAGTTATTCTGAAAAATATAGTACCAGTGCAAATTGACATAATCGTAACAATTTGTTGCAATAGTCTTGACAATTACATCAGTTGGTGCATGGGTGGAGAAACCGATAAAACGAACTTTTCCCTGTTGCTGTAATTTTTTCGCCTCTTGCCAACAACCGCCCTCGGCCATAGTATCATCGAGAATTTCAGCCGTGTTGATGCCATGGATACCCAACAAATCCACATAATCTAACCGTAAAAATTGCAGGGATTGCTCAAATTTACGGCGAAATTCCCGCACATCTTGACTAGGAGAAACTTTCGTCTGCACGATAATCTTATCCCTCGGTAGTTGCGGCAAAATTTTGCCTAATTGCATCTCGGAAGTGCCGTAACCCCTAGCGGTTTCGATGTGATTAATCCCCGCTTCCAGAGATTTATTGATGATTGCCTCTAAATTGCCTTGATTCTCGTCGGGAATTTGCGACATTGGCAAATCCTGCCACTGAAATTGATAGCGCATTCCCCCACAGGAAAACACTGGCATTTGTAGATTAGTGCGACCGAAACGACGATACTGCATATATTCAGTTATCAGTGGGAATTATGAATTATGAATTATGAATTATGAAGTGGGGAGATGGGGTTTTAGGGTTTTAGGGTTTTGGGGTATTAGTTAAAACTTCCCTATTTCCCCATTCTCCCATTCCCTGTTCCCTGTTCCCTAAATTTAATCGGGTAAAGTGAGAATTTCAACACCGGTTTCGGTGACGGCGATGGTGTGTTCAAATTGGGCTGAAAGTTTACCATCTTTAGTAATAGCAGTCCAACCGTCTTTTAAGAGAATATGTTGCCAAGTTCCCTCATTAATCATTGGTTCAATAGTAAATACCATGCCGGGGCGAATTGTTTTGCCTTTGCCGCGAATGCCGTAGTGGGGAACCTGCGGACCGGTGTGAAAAACATTACTGATACCATGACCGACAAAATTTCTAACCACTGAAAATCCTTGTCCTTCGGCGTATTCTTGGATAGCCGCGCCGATATCGCCGATTTTACCCCCCGGCTGCACTGCATCTATGCCTCTTTGCAGACATTCTCTAGTCACTTCTACTAACTTTTTGGCCAGGGGGGAGGGAGTACCGACAAAGAAAGTCTGCGAAGTATCGCCGTGATAACCTTCTAAAATCGGGGTGACATCGATGTTAATAATATCCCCATCTTTGAGAATTTGATCGGCACTGGGGATGCCGTGACAGATAACCTCGTTAATGCTAGTACAGATGGACTTAGGAAAGCCATGGTATCCTAGGGGCGCACTTTTGGCTCCATGGGCGCGAGTCCAACGTTCTGCCTCATCATTGATTTCTAGGGTACTTACCCCCGGTTTAACCATATCTGCGAGATGGTCTAAGAGTTTAGCTGCTAATCGTCCGGCTCGACGCATTTTTTCAATTTCCCGGGAGGAGAGTAAGGTGATGGTATCGTTGCCCATGAATTATCCGACTGTTAAGAAAGATTCTTGTTACATTTCTTATCCTAGCAAAATCGGGCAGCGTTATGGTTTCGGGGATTGGGTTATGGGAGTGGGGAGTGGGGAGTGGGGGAATTATGAATTATGAATTATGAATTATGAATTATGAATTGGGGAGCAGGGGTGGGGTGTGGGGTGTAGGGAAATGGGGAAATGGGGAAATGGGGAAATGGGGAAATGGGGAGAATAAATAAAAATAATCTCCTGACTACTGATAACTGATAACTGATAACTGATAACTGATAACTGATAACTGATAACTGATAACTGTCTCCTAACCAGAGAAATTAACCGAATCTACCGGCTACATAATCGCGAGTTTGTTGATTAACTGCATCGGTGAAAATTTTCTGGGTGGTGTCAAATTCCACCAAACGACCGACGCGGGTTTCATCGGCATTAAAAAAGGCCGTGCGATCGGATACTCTAGAGGCCTGTTGCATATTATGGGTGACAATGACGATCGTGTATTGTTCCTTCAATTCATGGATTAATTCCTCGACTTTGAGAGTAGAAAGCGGGTCTAAAGCAGAACAAGGTTCATCCATTAATAATACTTTTGGTTTTACTGCCAAAGCGCGAGCAATACACAATCTTTGTTGTTGTCCTCCCGATAATCCTAAAGCGGATTTATTCAACAGATCTTTAACTTCATTCCAAAGAGCAGCCCCTTTTAAAGCTGATTCCACAATCCCATCTAATTCACTGCGACTAGCGGAACGATAAATTCTAATACCGTAGGCAATATTATCATAAATACTAGCGGGAAAAGGGTTAGGACGCTGAAACACCATACCCACCTGTCGCCGTAGGGTATGAAGGTTAACTTTGGGGGCGTAGATATCTTGGCCAAAAAACCTAACTTTGCCCTTAACTGTCACCTCTCCTTCTAACTCCCCGATGCGATTGAGAGCTTTTAAGAGAGTGGATTTACCACAACCGGAGGGACCGATCATGGCGGTTACTTGCCTTTGCGGTATTTCTAAAGAAACACCTTCCAGGGCTTTTTTGCTACCGTAGAAAAAGCTGAGATTTTCGACTTCGATCGCCGAATTAGCTAGAGAAGTAGGGGTGTTCATGGTAGAGGAATCGATCATCATAAGAATGCTTAATTTGAGCGTTTACGAGTAACAAAACGGGAGAGAAGGCTAGTAATTAAAACTAAGATAATCAGCACTAAAGAAGCTGTCCAGGCCAGGGAATTTTGTTCAGGAAAGGGGGAACTAGCGTAGTTATAAATCAACACCGTTAAAGCTGGTGTGGGCGACCAAAGACTTTCTTGCCAAAATTGACTAAATAAAGCCGTAAACATTAAGGGGGCAGTTTCTCCGGCAGCCCGGGCTACTGCTAATAATATCCCGGTCATAATTGGTGCGATCGCTGCTGGCAGGACAATGCGAAATACCGTATCGAAACGGGAACCCCCCAAAGCGGAGGAACCGAGACGGTAGGACATGGGTATTAATTTTAGTGCCTCTTCGGTGGTTAAAGCGACGATGGGCAACATAATCACCCCTAAAGCAAAGGCACCGGCTACGGCGGAAAATTGTTTGGTAGTTAACACCAAAACCCCGAAGGAAAACACCCCGACGATAACGGAAGGGGTACTACTCAACACCACGATCGCAAAGCGCAGAATACCGCCAATTTTGGAACCCCGAGCGAATTCCGAGAGGAAAACCCCGGTGAGAATCCCCAGAGGTATGCTGCCCAGGGATGCTAAACCGACCATGGTTAAAGTCCCCACGATCGCATTGGCAAAACCATTGGGAACACTAGGATCGGAGCCAACTGGGGCGGGTAAAGAGGTGAAAACTTGCCAATTAAATCCGGGTAAACCTTCTTTGACAATTTGAAAAAGGATAGCGAATAAAGGCAGAATAGCGATGGCACTAAGAGCGATCGCTAAACCCGTGAGACCGTTGGTAAAAAAATGCCGCCACGGTGACAGGGGTTGCTGTAAATCTTCTTCGGGAAAAGCTCCTTGAGTCATAAAATTAACGATTGCGGTTGATAAACTGTACTAATAAAGCCGCTACACTATTGACGACTAAGGTAATAACAAATAGAATCAAAGCTAGATACATCAAAGCTCCAATATGGACTTTTTCAAAAGCTTCTGGGAAGGTATTAGCTAGTACAGCAGGAATAGTATAACCGGGGGCCAAGAGGGAGGGACTAATAATCGAGGAGTTACCGATTACCATGGCCACCGCCATGGTTTCCCCTAAAGCACGCCCTAAACCGAGGATAATCGCCCCGATAATGCCAGAACTGGCGGCAGGCAACAACACGCGCCAGATGGTTTCCCAACGAGTCGCACCTAGGGCCATAGAGGCGCTGCGTAATTCCGAGGGAACGGTAAGCAAGACATCGCGACTGATAGCGGAAATGGTCGGCACAATCATGATCGCCAGGATTACACCGGCGATCAGCATACTCGGTCCCAGGGGTTGGGTACTAAATAAAGGGAACCAAGCAAGATTTTGAAATAACCATTCTTGCAGGGGTTTAAGCACGGGAATTAGCGTGAAAATCCCCCATAAACCGATAATTACACTGGGAATCGAAGCAATTAATTCCACTAAAAAACCGATGGGATAACGGATACTGGCCGGCAAATAATTCTCGCTAGTGGTTAAAGCAACGGCGACACTGAGGGGAATGGCTAATAAAAGAGCTAGAATCGAGGAAACAACGGAACCGAAAATAAAGGGTAAACCACCAAATTTGAGGACGTTCACATCCCAAGTGGTTCCCCAGAGAAATCCCAGACCGAATTCATTGATCGCCGGCCGCGCATCCTGAAAAACAATCCAGGCCATCCAGAGCAGAAAAATTAAACCAGAGGCGGCACAAATCCAGACTAAAACTGTAAAAATGCGATCAAATAAACCGGCACTGCCGGGGTTTTCGTTAAGATTAGCTGCTGAAAGATCAAAAGACTCAACAGGTTTAGAAAAATTAGCCATAAGGTAGAGCGAAATTACCAGTTATCAGTTATTTCAAATACAACTGTAGGGGCTGAACAATGTTCAGCCCACAGAAAAGAAATACTTGCAGTTATTAGTTATGGACTTAACCGGTAACTTTTTCCATCTTACTGGAAAGCGGTGACAATCAAGCCCAAACTAATACAAAAGTATTTAGGTTTGCTGAAAAAGTACGGGCGAAGCATTCGGTTAGAAAATCTCCGGTTTCACCGATAGGTTATTGCCCGAATGCTTCGCCCCTACAGGACGCGGGCCGATGAAGACGCAAGGTTTTCAACGACGATTCTCTCAAAATTTGCACCTGTTTCGCGAGAAAAGCCACAAAACCCTTACCTTACCTACATTTCACATTTATTCAGCAAACCCTATTTATTTAATTTTGTTAACTTCGGCTAAAACTTTTTGAGTCACCGATTGAGGAATCCGGGTAAATTCCAATTGATTGTTAATACCTTGACCGGTGGTGAGAATCCAAGTCAACAGTCTTTTAATTTCCGCTGCTTTTTTGTTATCAGCGTAGTCTTTCGGTACTAATAACCAAGTAATCCCGACGATCGGATAACCACTGCTAGGATCGTCCATATTGGCGGTAAAATCGGCGTTGAACTTGATCCCTTCCATAGCTTTGTTAGCTTGAGCGAGACTCGGTTCGACAAATTGACCGGCTTTATTTTGAACTTTGGCAGTTCTCATGGTTGCCCCTTCATTTTTGCGGGCAAAGGTATCTTGAACGTAACCGATCGAGCCTTCTGTTTGTTTAACTAGGGCTGCCACACCATCATTTTTCGGTCCCTTGAGGACGGTAAAACCCCAGTTAGGTTCTTTGCTGGTTCCCACTTTACTTTTGAAAGAAGGACTAATCGCACTTAGGTGAGAGGTAAAAATCTCGGTAGTACCGCTACCATCAGCCCTAACCACCACTTTAATGGGTCGGTCGGGCAGTTTCGGATCCACTTGTTTCCAGTTGGTGATCTCACCACTGAAGATTTTACCCAAGTTAGCTCGAGAAATTTGCAGGTTATTTACCCCGGGCAGATTATAAACTACGGCGACGGCTCCTCCGGCGGTGGGAACCAGCAGTAAACCGTTTTTCATCTGGCTTTTTTCCGAGGAAGAAGGAGCGGCATCGGAAGCCCCAAAATCGACGGTTCCAGCGATAAATTGCCGGATACCAGCGCCGCTACCGACGGAATTATAGTTAACGGTGACACCAGTGGCGTTTTTATAGTCGGCAAAATAACGCTGGTATAGGGGCGCGGGAAAGGATGCTCCTGCACCGTTCAGGGTTTGGGCGAAGGCTTCTCCCATCGTCCCTGCTAGGGCCGCTGCCGTGGCGAAGGAGACAGCACACACACGAGTTAGGGTAGCAGTTGAGAATATCATAAGTTTTCTGGTTGAAGAATCCTGCACAATTGAGAAAGTTGAACTTTCTTCAAGATATAGTTTACGGCACAAATATTACTTTTAAATCTAGAAATACTTTAGATTTTTTTGGTTAAGATTTGGTAAAACTTAGGTTAATTTTAATTTAAAAAATTCACAGCTTTTGGCAACAATTTAGTTAGACCGATCAAGACAAAAATCCATTGCATCTATTCGAGGATGAAATCTTAATTTAAACCATCTGTTGGGGAGAAATTGCCCAGACAAAGCTTTTTATCTGGGCGTGTCAAGGCAAACAGAGCAGTACCCCCAGTTTTTCTATCCTGTTAAGTTTGTTATCTTTTTGGGGGAATTTTCGTGTCAAATCAATTTTTTTTGAAATGATGGAGATAGATTTTTCTGACTCCCAGAAAAGCAAGGGGATGGATAAATGCTGATAAATCTCGATAAATTGCTCAAAAAAGCTCTTGTTTTTGTTAGTGCTGGTGTTCTAGCCGCTTGCACTCCCGTTGACTCCCAATTAAATAAATCAATTATTATTGATGGGTCTAGCACCGTTTACCCAATCACCAAAGCTGTCGCCGATGAATACAAAAAACAAAAACAGCCGTCTGCGGATATAAGCGTCAACTTTTCGGGTACTACTGGCGGTTTTAGGCAGTTTTGCGCTGGAAAAACCGATATTAGCAATGCTTCACGACCGATTCGCACCGATGAGATCGAAGCCTGTAATCGGAATAACATTAGATTTATCGAATTGCCGATCGCCTTTGATGCACTCACCATCGCAGTCAATAAAAAAAATACTTGGATTGATAGTATCACTCTAGAGGAATTGAAAAAAATCTGGGAACCTGCGGCCCAGGGTAAAATCAGCAAGTGGAGTCAGGTGCGATCAGGATTGCCAGATAAACCTCTTAATCTCTTTGGTGCGGGCAAAGATTCGGGAACTTTCGATTATTTTACAGAAGCGGTAGTAGGAAAAGAAGATGTTAGCCGTAGCGATTACGTTGCTAGTGAAGATGACGACACTTTAATTCAAGGAGTTAGTCAAGATGCCAACGCTCTGGGATATTTTGGCCTAGCTTACTACGAAAAACAAGCGGCGAATTTAAAAGCTTTAGCAATAGACAGCGGTAAAGGGGCTGTTTTGCCCTCCCGGGAAACGGTGTTACAATCCACCTATCAACCCTTAGCCCGTCCTTTATTTATCTACGTTAACGCCCAAAAAGCCCAGTCTAATAAGGATTTACAGCGTTTTGTCGAGTATTATCTCAGCCAAGCTCAAAACATCGTTCAAGAGGTCGGTTATATTCCCCTGAGCGGTGAGCATTATCATTTAGCCAAGGTCACTTTCTTTAACGGGGAAGCGGGAACAGTTTTCGGGGGACACTCAAAATTCGATGTGACTTTAGCCGAATTACTACGCCAGAAAGCCAAGTTTTAGACGGTTAAAATGGGGTGAGATTGACTCACCCTATCAACTTTTATTTGTGCTGCGGGAATAAAGCTAAAATTCTTGGGTTTGCTTCCCTTTTCTTGAGAAGACACATTGATCAGCGTTGTGCAGAGAATTAATTAGGGTTGATCAAGCTTTTGGCTGGTGATTTGGCTAATATATACCCGTTGGCTGATCTTTACTCCTGATCTGGGGATTGTCCGAAAAGATGCTCTACGATTCGCTTAACTTCTGTACGGATGCCGGTGACTTCGTTGCGGAAAAACTGTCGATCGCTCTCAGCTTGAGTGATAAATTGATTTAAGCGCTCGTTGGTTCGTTCAAGACTCCCTGCTATTGTCCTAACTTCACGGGTTAGTTGTGCTATATCTTCTCGATTCTGTTGCGTGAGGACAACGGTAGCCTGTAGTATGCTCTCGATCCGTTCTAATCTTTCATCCGTCATCGGTTACAATCCCTTTAGCGCTTTTTATCGGTCTCTCTACTTAGAATTATATAGGGCTTGCTGAATAAATCTAAAAACCTTGTTGGCATAGTTGGCATAGAAGGCGTGTTTAGTCTTAGCTATCTCAAACAAACTAAACTCTATCAAGAAGCAATAAAAGAAGGTAGAGAAGAAGGTCAACAACGGGGAAAAATACCAGCACAATTAGATTATATTACCCTCGCTACTGCCTTAGACTTAGACAGGGAAAGGGGACGGTAAGTTCCCTAAAACTGCCTAAAAGTTTATCCGTAATCGGGCAATTTTATCAAACTAATTCTCTCCGTCCTGATGACTCTTTTTATCTTTGGTGTTGCTATTCGTTTATTGGCTCCGATTGGTTTCTCTGTAATACTTTTAACTATTAGTGCCAAAGTTTTTCGCAATCAGTTAAGTTAATCGTTTTTCAATCATTCCAGATGGAAAAAATTAATCTATCCTGGAGTCATGAATAACGATTAATTATTAATACTTTAACCAAAACGACCGCTAACATAATCTCTAGTGGACTCTTGAGCGGGATTTTGAAAGATAACCTCGGTGCGATCATATTCCACTAAATAACCTACTTTACCGCCTTTTGGGGTCGGTTCAGCATTATAAAAAGCCGTTAAATCAGAAACCCGCGACGCTTGTTGCATATTGTGGGTGACAATAACTATAGTATATTGGGTTTTCAATTCGTGAATTAATTCCTCAATTTTTAGGGTAGAAATTGGATCGAGTGCCGCACAGGGTTCATCCATTAACACAACTTCTGGTTTAACCGCAATAGCGCGAGCAATACATAACCTTTGTTGTTGTCCCCCTGATAAAGCTAAACCACTTTCTTTGAGTTTATCTTTAACATCATCCCAGAGAACGGCTTTTTTTAAAGATTCCTCTACTAATTGATCCATATCACCAGTGTAACCATTTAAACGCGCCCCAAAAGCAATATTTTCATAGATAGATTTTGGGAAAGGATTCGGTTTCTGAAAAACCATACCGATGCGACTGCGTAACCCGATAGGATTAACGGAATTACCATAAATATCTTGGCCGCGAAAGGTAACTTTTCCCTCAATTTTGGCACTTTTAACCAGATCATTCATACGATTAAAACATCGCAAAACCGTACTTTTTCCGCAGCCAGAGGGACCAATAAAAGCGATCGCTTTTTTCTCAGGAATATCAAGGTTAACATCACGAACAGCGAGATTAGAACCATAGTAAACGTTTAAGTTTTTGGTTCTCAAAACCGCATCGGTGACAACATCGGTACTATACATAATCTTTAAAGTAATAGGTGTTGGGGAATAGGGAGAAGGGGAAGTAGAAATTATGAATTATGAATTAGGTAGTGGGAATTATGAATTATGAATTATGAAGTGGGATGTGGGGAGAATAAATAAAAATAATCTCCCGTCTCCCGTCTCCTATCTCCTATATCTCCTAACTCCCGTCTCCTAACTCCTGATAACTGATAACTGATAACTGATAACTGATAACTGATAACTGATAACTGATAACTGATAACTGATAACTGATAACTGATAACTGATAACTGATAACTGATAACTGATTTAGCCAAAACGTCCACTAACATAATCTTTAGTTGCTTGTTCTTGAGGATCACCGAAGATTTTGTTCGTATGATCAAACTCGACTAGATAACCAATTTTGCCACCTTTATCGGTGGGTTCAGCGTTATAAAAAGCCGTTAAATCCGCTACTCTAGTAGCTTGTTGCATATTGTGAGTAACAATAATAATTGTATAACGTTCTTTTAATTCGTGCATTAATTCCTCAACCTTTAAAGTTGAAATTGGATCGAGTGCCGAACAGGGTTCATCCATTAATAATACTTCTGGTTGAGCGGCAATAGTGCGAGCAATACATAATCTTTGTTGTTGTCCCCCCGATAGGGAAAAACCGCTTTCTTTCAGTTTATCTTTTACTTCTTCCCAGAGAGCTGCTCGACGCAAGGAAGTTTCTACTAATTCATCTAAATCGCCTTTATAACCATTTAATCGCGCTCCGTAAACCACATTATCATAGATGGATTTGGGGAAAGGATTAGGGCGCTGGAACACCATACCGATACATTTTCTGACTTCGACAGGATCCACCTCTTGAGAGTAAATATCCTGGTTATGATAAAAAACTTTGCCGTCAATACGAAAACCGTGAATTAAATCATTGAGACGATTAAAACACCTGAGAATGGTACTTTTTCCGCAGCCAGAGGGTCCGATAAAAGCAGTGACTCTATTTTTGGGAATATCGATGGAAACATCTCGTACTGCTCGATAATTACCATAGTATATATCAGCCTTATCGACCTTTAAAACGGTTCCTGTAGAATGGGGGTTAGAGTTAGTTAGCATAAATTATTTACCTTGAATTTGGCTAATTGAGGAATCAGAAAGATAGGTAGATTTTTACTTAAATATTCCTTTTGAATTTTAACTTTTTCCTTGACTTAATAGGTTTTCTGGCGCGTGGCTAAACGGGATAAAATGTTAGTTATCAACACCAAAAGCACCAGAATTAAAGCACCGGCCCAAGCTAATTGCTGTTGAGGAGCAAAAGGGGCAGTAGCAAAGTTGAAAACTAAGACCGAAAGGGTGGCAATCGGTTCAAAGACACCCCGAGGCCAAAAGTTAGAGAATAATGCGGTAAAAATTAAGGAGGCGGTTTCCCCAGCAGCCCTAGCAATTGCTAAGGTTACACCGGTCAAAATAGCGGGAACTGCGGCTGGAAGGACGATTTTTAGAACGGTTTGGTAGTTATAGGCCCCTAAACCCATGGCCGCCCAGCGGATGTCTTGGGGAACGATTTTTAAAGCCTCATCGGTGGTTCTAATAATAGTCGGTAACATTAACACCGCTAAACCGATCGAACCAGCTAGGGCAGAAAAGCCTAAAAGGGCTGTTCCTTCGCCAAATAAGGGCGCAACTAACAAACCGAAGGCGAAAACCCCGACAATAATCGAAGGGACACCCGCTAAAACGTTGGTAGCAAAGCGCACACCCTGGGCAAGTTTGTTATCACCGCTAAATTCCGAGAGATAAACCGCCGCTAAAACGCCGATGGGAACTGCGATCGCTGTAGCCAGGGCAACGACGATAATTGTACCTAAAATGGCATTAGCGATGCCTCCTCCTCCTAAACCCGGTGGTGGCGGTAATTTAGTAAAGAGATTAGCGTTTAAACGACCCACCCCTTGCACAAAAACGAAGCCTAGGACGGCAAAAAGGGGAATCACAGTAACAGCTAAACATAAAGCCGAGAGAACGGTCATAATTGTCCCCAATAGCGATCGAGGACTACTCGGTTTCTTTTTGAGATTATTGCCTAAATTCGCACTATCCATATCAGTTATCAGTGGAAATTATGAATTATGAATTATGAATTATGAAGTGGGGGAGTGAGGAGAAAAAAGCTGCCTTCTGACGGCTTAATACTTAGCTTTGACGCGATTAACGATTAATTCTGCGAAGATATTGACTACTAGGGTCAAAACCAAGAGAACAAAACCCGCATACATTAAAGCTGATACTTGCATTCCCGATGCTTCGGCGAATTGGTTAGCCAATAAGGAAGCGATCGTGTTAGCAGGGGCGAGAATAGAGGCACTAATGCGGTTAGAATTGCCGATAATCATCGTTACTGCCATGGTTTCCCCTAAAGCGCGCCCTAAAGCTAACATAATCCCCCCAACAATCCCAGAAAAAGCGGCAGGAATTAAGACCCGAAAAATAGTTTCCCAACGGGTGGCCCCCAAACCGAGGGAAGCTTGCCTTAGATCTGGCGGTAAAGCGGCCAAAGAGTCACGAGAGATAGCGATAATAATCGGCAGGATCATAATTGCTAAAATTACCCCCGCTGGTAACATTCCAGGCCCCCCTAAAGGCGTGCTAAACAGAGGAATCCAACTAAAATTAGCATTTAACCAGTTACCAGGGGGTCTGAGGATAGGAATCAATACAAATATACCCCACAATCCGTAAACAACACTGGGAATAGCGGCCAAAAGTTGTACGAGAAAAACCAAAATTGTCCGCGCATTTAAGGGAATAAAATCTTCACTTAAAAAAATCGCTGAACCGATACCGAGGGGAACAGCAATCAGTAGGGCAATCAGAGAACTAACGAGAGTTCCGTAGATAACCGGCAGAACTCCGAATTCTTCCCGACCGCGCACGGGATTCCAAGCGCTACTGGTCAAAAATCCCAGACCAAAGGTTTGAATCGCTGGTAGGGCCCGAATAAAAATAACTAGGGCAATTAGGAGCAAAATTACCCCAATAGCGATGGCAAAGGCGGTGGTTAATCCAACAAAGCCTTTATCGAGGATTTTTTCCGATTCTGGACGTTCTTTAAAAGTTGAGTCGGGCGAAACTGTGGGCGCACTCATGATTAGGGTTTAAATCCAGCTAGTTTGCGGTAGCTAAGGTCGAAATTGACCTTTCTACAGTATTGTAACTTTGAATACATTTTTTCGGCGACTAATCCACCTTGATCGTGTAATCAGGATAGATGACATCGGCAGCGGCGGCTACTCGTTCCCGAACGTTTTTCGGTAGGGGAATATAACCAAGGGGAGCTGCTTGTTCTTGTCCTTGGTTAAGTCCAAATTCAATCATCGCCTCCATTGCTAAAGCTTTTTGGGGATCGTTGTATTTTTTGTAAACCAACATCCAGGTATAGGTGACAATGGGATAGGAATTTTCCCCCGGCGGATCGACGATAAAAGCGCGTAAATTTTCAGGCAGTTCAACGTTAGCGAGGGTAGCAGCGGCGTTGGTTTCATCGGGAATGACAAATTTACCCGCCTGATTTTGCAGGGCGGCCGTGGGCAGGTTATTATTTTTAGCGAAACCGTACTCAATATAACCGATCGAGCCTGGATTTTGTTGAATTAGGGCAGTTACACCCTCATTGCCTCTACCACCGAGAAATTTACCTTTTTTGGTCGGCCATTGTACGGCTTTTCCTTCCCCGATGCTTTTCTTCCATTCGGGACTAACGGCGCTTAAAAACTTGGTAAAAACTCCCGTTGTTCCGCTACCGTCTGCCCGGTGAACTACGGTAATTTCTTCATCGGGTAGTTTTAAATCGGGGTTATCGGCGACAATTTTGGCATCGTTCCAACGGGTAATCGTGCCTAAAAAGATGCCTACATATGCTTCCCTACTTAGTTTCAGCCCTTCTACTCCGGGCAAATTATAAGCCATAACGATGCTTCCCGCCGTCATCGGTAGCAGTAAAACCCCGCGGCTAACTCTGGCCATATCCTCGTCACTCATGGCTACGTCGGAAGCGCCAAAATCGATCGTACCTTGGATAAATTGTTCGACTCCCGCCCCGCTACCGGTAGATTGATAGTTAATTAGCAGTTTAGAAAATAGTTGATTGATGGTGACAAACCAGTTTTGATATAGGGGCGCAGGAAAAGAAGCACCCGCACCATTGAGGGCAACTTCTCCTTTTAGGGGAACCTGGGCGATTCTATTGCTTCCCTCTCCGCTAGTTCCTGCCGTATCGGTGCCACCACAAGCGGTTAAAGTCGCTGTTAAAGTAGCTAGGGATAAGGCTGTTAGTAAATGGGTTCTGTTTTTGTTGAGCATAGGATTAATTTTGATCCGTAAACTGCATTAAATCTTACGCTAAAACTTACCACGCCTTGGTAAAGAATAGGTTAAGAAGTGAATAAAAGAACGTAATGTATTGTCAAGAAAATTTTTCTCGATAACTAGACAAAAATCTCCACTTCTTTTACCATTTATTTTGACTAAACATTAGTTTTAAGTCGCAGGTAAAGCCGCTAACTTTTCTCGTCTATATAGGGGGTTTCTTTTTCCCTACCATTATAGCGACGTAAAAACAACAAAGAAAAGATTAAGGTTTACAGCCATCATCCCTAAGCCTTGAATCAGTTATCAGATGTGAGTTTTCAGTTCACCGATTACCGATTACAGCAAAAAATTCCCCAACACCCAACACCCAAATCCCTCACTGATTACTGATTACTGTTTACTGATAACTGAAAAGTCTCCCCAATACCCGTTTTTACTTTCTCCTTGTTGACACCTATGCTAGAAATTTTTACTCAGCTATCTCGTCCGACCAAAGTAGTCGCAACCATACTAGGAACTGCTCTACTTTTACCAGCTTGTGCCAATATTAATCCTCAAGACCTCAAACCAATTAAAATCGATGGTTCGAGTACCGTAGCACCAATTACTGATAAAGTTATCGAAGATTTTAAAGCCAATCCTCCCCACAAAGCTTTGGCTGATGTTAAAGTTGACGCTAATATTTCAGGAACTGGTGGTGGTTTTAGAAAATTTTGTGCGGGAGAAACAGATATTAATAATGCTTCTAGGCCAATTTCTGTGGAAGAATTAAAAGAATGTGATGCTAATAAGGTAAGATTTATCGAACTACCGATCGCTTTTGATGCTTTAACCGTGGTAGTCAATCCCCAAAATAACTGGGTTGATGATATTTCCACCACAGAATTAAGAACTATTTGGGAACCAGCGGCCGAGAATAAAATCAAACGTTGGAATCAAATTAATCCCGCTTGGCCCGACCAACCGATTACCCTTCACGGACCGGGTAAAGACTCTGGAACCTACGATTTTTTTAGTGAGGTAATTAACGGCAAAGATGCCAGTCGTGGGGATTTTAACTTTAGTGAAGATGACCAAGCTTTAGTTAATGCCGTCAGTCAAGACCCCAACGCTTTAGGCTATTTTGGCCATGCTTACTATGAACAAAATCGGAATAAATTAAAAGCTTTGAAAGTTAACGGTATTGAACCAACTCGCAGCAATGTCGAGGATAGTAAATATCAGCCTTTATCTCGTCCTTTGTTTATTTATGTTAATGCTCAAAAAGCCCAAGAGAATCCCGCTTTAGAGAAATTTGTTAAATATTATCTCGATCGAGTTCCTGATTTATTAGATAGTATTGGTTATATTCCCCTACCGGATGAGGCCTATCATTTGGCACGGGTACAGTTGCAAAAATTTGAGGTAGGAACGGTTTTTGAGGGCCGACCTCAACCCAATTTAACCATCGGGGAATTACTTCGCAAACAAGCTCAATTTGAAGCTAAGTAACGATTCCCATCTCATACTAAATCCCTTGAGTATAGCCTACATATCAGGCTCTTCTAGGTTCTGTGTGATAAGTTTAACTTACATTATGATTGATCGATCTTTGTGTCCTCTGTGTCTGGAGTGGTTCCTTCTACTCCCTCGCCAGCAGGACTGTATCTTATGGATTTAGTATGGAAGGAAAATATATAAAGATTTTTCTGCTGCCATCTGCCCCTTACTATAGCAAGAGGTTTGCCAATTTCACCCAACAGAGATACAGAAAAAAAGAGGGGATAAACCCCCCATTCAGCGTATCGAGAAACTTGTTAATTAACCCTTCGGTGTCGCCCCAAATTGCTCGATGAGGATAGAGGTTAACACCGATTTTAGGTCTTCACAGGGAATCCCTTTTTGTACACAACTTCCCAGGTGAGCATCTTTACCCACTTTACCCCCCATGTAGAGGTCAACTCCCTCCACGGTTTTGCCGTCTTTGCGCGCTTTTGTCCCCATCAAACCGATATCGGCCACTTGGGGTTGTCCGCAGGAGTTAGGGCAACCGGTCCAGTGCATACGCACACCCCGGGGGATATTTAATTCGGCATCTAACTGACGAATCAAGTCCACAGCCTTATTTTTGGTTTCAATCAGGGCAAAATTGCAGAATTGCGCCCCCGTACAGGAAACGAGCGCTCGTTGTAAAGGAGTGGGATTGGGGGTAAACTTAGCCAGTAAAGGCTCGGTTAAAAGAGTCGCCATATTTTCAGCCGCTATATTAGGAATAATCACGTTTTGTTCCACCGTTAAACGCAATTCTCCGCTGCCATACACTTCGGCAATCCGGGACAAATCGAACATATCATCGGCAAATAGACGACCAACGGGAACACAAAGACCGATATAGCTTAATCCCTCCTGTTTTTGCGGAAAAACTCCCAAATGATCCCGTTTTTCCCAGTCGATTGCATCTTTTTCGGCTGCCGTTGCCAAGGCATAACCCAGGTGATTAGCCACCCGCGTGCGGAATTCCTCGATTCCCCACTCATCAATTAACCACATTAAACGGGATTTTTGACGATTGGCACGCAATCCGTTATCGCGGTAAACTTCTAAAATCCCTCGGCATAAATCCACCACCTCCTGATTCGGTCTCACCCAAACATTCATGGGAATTGCCGCTTCACAGCGTTTAGCCGAGAAAAAGCCACCCACCACGACATTAAAGCCTAATTCTCCCTCTTTATAGGCAGGAACAAAGGCAATATCGTTAATTTCCGCATGAACGGAATTATCCCGGCCTCCCTCGATGGCAATATTAAATTTGCGGGGCAGATTGGTAAATTGATAATTACCTTGACCGCAGTTAGTAATCATATCTTGGACTTTTTGGACTAATTCCCTGGTGTCAATTAATTCATCCGCGTCTAGTCCTGCCATGGGTGAACCGGTAATATTTCTGACATTATCCATGCCCGATTGTACCGAAGTCATACCCACGGATTTTAGTCGTTGGAAAATATCAGGAATATCTTCGATACGAATACCGCGTAATTGTAAGTTCTGACGAGTAGTAATATCGGCATTACCATCATCGCCGTAACGCTGCACAATTTCCCCTAAAACGCGCATTTGCTCACCGCTAATAATGCCGTTAGGAACCCGCAAACGCATCATAAATTTGCCCGGGGTGACAGGACGATAAAAAACACCCACCCATTTTAAGCGATATTCTAAATCGGTTTTATCCATCGCTTCCCACCCGATTTGGGCAAAATGATCTAGTTCATCTTTAATGGCTAATCCGTCTTTCTCGGCTTTAAATTTCTCGAATTTATTGAGAGTTGTTCCATCTTTTTCAGGTGCTTGTACCACGAATCTATCTCCTTCTGGTTTGTGGGTGTAATTGTTCTAGTTGGTGCAGGTTAGAAATGAAGAAATCGGGATTTAACAATAAGTATTCTGTAAAATACTGTCGTCATTAGCAAAAATTTAGTAATTTACCTAGTCTCTATTTGTTATTTAATTCTTTTTAACTTGGATAATTTTGTATTGTTTGTAACAGAAATCCTTTAACCATCGTGTTTAAGGATTTCTGTCATGCAGTAAGTGCATTAAGGTGGGGTGTGGGGTGTGGGGTGTGGGGTGTA
>VYKP01000195.1_pt1 | contig 19770 bp, 19 predicted proteins | sample 5114551 | NCBI WGS metagenome assembly VYKP01 (sample SAMN12291777, study PRJNA351875) | freshwater metagenome | isolation source: freshwater lake | place: USA: Michigan, Baseline Lake | collected 2013-08-09
TTTTTGTCAATTATTTTTGATCTAGAGCGAACTAATCAATTAAGTCTCTTGCCAGATAAGGATTTAGTCGATTTATGCTCCCATATCGAACCATACCAAGTCCCGAAGAGCCATTTATTTTTAGGCTAGTCAGTGCTTTATCTCCACAAAAAAATAACAGGAAATTGCTCAGGATAAGCCAGACGTAACAATTGATAAATAATTCCAGAAATCCCTTGAAAGAAACTAGGATGATAAGCAATCGATGAAACATTTCCAAAAAGTTGGTATCCTTCTATTTTTGCGCCCTTAATAACTCATCTAGGAAAACCAGTTCTTGCTAAAATAACTCCAATTTTAAGCGCAATCATCCCCCCAAAAACACTGCCGAGCCAATAAATTAAACCGAAAGTTAAGTTTCCCTGCTCTAAAAACTTGTTAGACTCCAAACTATAGGTGGAAAAAGTTGTATAGGAACCACAAAAACCCGTGGCAAGCATCAATCCTAATTCTGGAGCAATTATGCGAATATTTTCCCTAACCATAGTAAAGATATAGGCAATAATTAAACAGCCAGAAACATTGACAAAAAATGTCCCAAAAAATCCCCATTCTTTACCGAAGATGCTGTCAATCAATTCCGCAACATAAAAACGACTTAAAGCTCCAAAAATAGCCCCAATTGCTACGAATAAACCATAACGACCCCTGAAAAAATTCATGCTGTCTGTCCTGCCCTTCAATAGTCAATAAATTGGAGAATTAACCTAGAAAAACTTGAGCAATAGCTGCCCCAATTTTAACGGCAATTAATCCGAAAATGATACTAGCAACGGCAAAAAAAAGACTGAGAAAATTTTGCTGATTGCGCCAGAGGATCAAGATATCTAAACTATAGGTAGAAAAGGTGGTATAAGCTCCTAAAAATCCCGTTCTAACCATTAAATCTAGTGAGTGGGAATAAAAGGGAAAACTGGGTAAAATAGCCACAAAAAAGCCGATAGCTAGACAGCCAGTTAAATTAATAATAAAGGTTCCAGATGGAAAGCGCAAGCCGAATTTCGCTTTTGTCCATTCGGTAATATGATAACGAGATAACGCCCCCGGAACCGCTCCTGCTACAATTGCGAAAACATCGTTCAAATCTGACATTGTTTCTGATTTTTTTGCTATCTTTGCCTAGGCTCTATGATAATTGATGCGGTTATCGATCGCATGATCGATATTTTCAGGGGTGTTATTGTCGAGGACAACCCTCTGATTTTAAAATAGAGGTATGAAAATTCAACCGCGTAAACGTTTTGGACAACATTGGTTAAAAGATGAATCGATACTCGATCGCATCATCGGCGCTGCTGATTTACAATCCGAGGATCGGGTATTAGAAATCGGCCCGGGTACAGGCATTTTAACCCGTCGTCTTCTCGATGGCGCTCAATTGGTTGTCGCTGTGGAAATCGATCGAGATCTATGGACAATTTTAAATAAAAAATTTGGCCAACAAGATAACTTTCATCTCATCCCAGGGGACTTTCTTACCCTTCAACCCGAGCAACTGCCGCCAGTTAATAAAGTAGTGGCTAATATTCCCTATAATATCACCGGTCCGATCCTGGAAAAGCTGCTCGGTTCGATCGCCCATCCCTTCACCCCCCCTTACCAGAGTATTACCCTCTTGCTCCAGAAAGAAGTCGCCGAAAGATTAGTCGCTGTCCCCTCCACCAAAGCTTACAGCGCTCTCAGCGTCCGCATTCAATACCTTGCCGATTGTCGATGGATTTGTGATGTCCCCCGGCGAGCCTTTTCCCCACCTCCCCGGGTGGATTCGGCGGTAATTCAGCTTTTACCCCGTTTTTTCCCGAAAAATGTCAGTAATACCGCCTTTTTGTCCACTTTAATTAGCTGGGGTTTTGCCAACCGGCGCAAAATGTTACGCAATAATCTAAAAAATTGTCTAGATAGCGATCGATTAAGCCAAATCCTGACACAATTAGAGATTAATCCCCTCGCTCGCGCCGAAGATCTCAGTTTATCGCAATGGATTGACTTGGCGGAAAAATTAGATCAATTGCCAAAATTTTAGAATTTTTTTCTTGACAAATGCACAGTTATACCCTTCTAGCCCCCGCTAAAATTAATTTATATCTAGAAATCGTTGGCGATCGCCCTGATGGTTTCCACGAGTTAGTGATGGTGATGCAGACGGTGGCATTATGCGATCGCATCACTCTCCGGCCGAACGGATTGCAGGAATTCCGCCTCTTTTGCTCTCATCCCCTCGTCCCCCAAGATAGCAGTAATCTCGCCCATCGCGCCGCCACTTTGATGGCGAAGGAATTCCCCCGCCTCTTTGCCAATTACGGCGGCATCGATATCACCATCGAGAAATATATTCCCGTGGCTGCCGGTTTAGCGGGGGGATCCACCAACGCGGCGGCGGTGTTAGTCGGCATCGATTTAATCTGGGAATTAGGCTTAACCCATCCGGAATTAGAAACTTTAGCGGCAAGATTGGGATCGGATACTTCCTTTTGTGTGACAGGAGGAACGGTTATCTGTACGGGAAGGGGAGAAATTCTCGATCCTATCGCTCCTCTGACTGGATTATGGGTGATTTTAGCCAAATACGATCATTTATCCGTTTCTACACCCTGGGCCTACCAAAGCTATCGGCAAAAATTTCAGGATACCTATCTGTCTTCTCCAGAGGAATTTCATCACCGTCGTCAGCAGGTAAGTTCTGGGGCTTTGGTACAAGCGATCGCCCAGAAAAAACCAGCCGCTATCGGCAAATTTATCCATAATGACCTCGAAAAGGTGGTTTTACCCGAATTTCCCCTCGTAGCCGAGTTAAAACAGGTTCTAGGGGATTTAGGCGGTTTGGGAACGATGATGTCAGGCTCCGGCCCGACGGTTTTTACTCTCTGTTCATCTCAGGAAGTGGCGGAAACTATCGTTAAAGAGGCCCGGGAAATTCTCGTCGCTCCCGATCTACAATTTTGGATAGCTCCAATCACCGATACAGGCATTCAAGTGACTTGAGAAAATGACAATTAACCCCCTTTACCAAGACAACCAAACTCGCGGAATAATTGCCTCTCGATCGCTCATTTCTCGCCTTAAAATTTGCCAAACCTGCTGAAACCATTGTCGCACTTCACCGCTAGAATTGCCCCGATAACGACATAAAAGACCATCTCCTAAAGTGCTAGTAACTCCCATCTCTCCTTCTAGGGAAAAATCTCTCACTTTTTCGATTAAATCTCTGCCCACCGGTTGACCGATATAAACTAAAGTACCGATCAGGGTGCTATTATTTAAACCAGAAAATCCCTCGATCATTTTACCACCCAACAGGAAGGCTCGATCCAGCCATAAAGGTTGTCCCGATCGCCAAATTTCCCAATTAGAATGCCATTCTCCCGCTAAAAATTTCTCGCCTCGCGCACTGCGACCAAAACGGGTAATTTCCCATCCCAACCAACTGCTATTTTCCCCTAAATCCACTCGTAAATGTTGGCGAAATACCGCACCATTAAAGATAATTGTTTCTTGGGGTAGCCATTCTAAACCGGCATTGTCATCGATTTTAATCTCGATTAATTGTTGAGCCATCTGACCGTTACTCTGGTAAACTTTCCCAGCAGAAGCAGTGGTAATCAGAGCATTAGTAGCGGCTTGGAGATGAATTTTTTGTTGAAGAACATCACCGCCAACTATTCCCCCTGCCGTGTGTAAAATCACCGTATGACAAAGGTTTTTTCCTTCGGGATAAAAGGGTCTTTGTACTTTTAAAGGAGCGGTAGCATAGACGTGATTAATTTGGGTTGCGAGATTTTTTTGCGTGTAAATTAGTTCTAGGTTTCCCTGCCACATTATTTATTGATCCTCAGTCATGGTTTCTAGAAATTGCCGATAATTTTCAGGACTGAGATTAATTTTAACTTCTATTTGCTGTTCTTTATCCCTAAACAGTAAAATATATTCACTTTCCGCTTTTTTGCCAACTAGGAGAGGATTTTTTAGCTCGAATTTTTGATAAACCAGATGGGGTTTCGTCACCCGAATAACTAAACTAGGTTGAGATTGGGGATAAATATATAACTGCTCCCGTTCCCGATCTAAAATTAATTGTTTGGGTGTCATGCTTCTTTCGTCAGCAAAAGTAGATTTATGCCAATAGAGGGTAATCCCGCGAATTTGGGGCATTTGGATGCTAAACTTTTCATCAAAACCTTGCCGCTCCCAATTAATATCTTCCCGAGAGCCAGTATCGGGAATTAAACGCTGTTGCCAGAAGACTTCCTTAAGATTTAAATCTTGCCACCATTGGCTAATAATTTGGAAATTTTCCAGATTATCGGGGTTGGGATTGGCAGTTTGCCAGAGGAGAGGATTAAGCATTTTGGGGGAATTTTTGTGCTGGGAAAATCAGGATAATAGTCTTCGCTAGAGTTAAGGGATCATTAATCTCAATCATCATCGATTCTTGAGCTGCCGATAGGTCTATGATATTAACTCTCGATCGCATTTTTATTTTATCCTAAATTATCGGGGGAAAAACTGCTAAAAAATGCGATTTTGTCTCCCTGTGAGCTGCCGTGACGATCTTTTGATTCTAATTAAGAGGCTGTTTGGTTGACGGGAGGAGAGGAAAATTATTCCTGTGACATATAGTCCGTGGACTTATCGTCCACTAAGAACGATTATAAACTTTATGGAAAAATCAAAAGCAGTAATTTTAAGGGCATTGGGGTTAATGATCCGAGAGCATAGAACAGCTTTAGGCATATCACAAGAAGAACTAGGGCTACGTTGCCATCTTGATCGTACCTATATATCTGGACTAGAGCGAGGAGTAAGAAATCCTTCTCTTACCGCTCTTGTCACTCTGGCGAAGGGATTAAACATAACTGTATCCCAATTACTGGAAAATTTAGAGATAGAAATAGAGAAACCGGAATGAGTTCTGATTTAGTAGAAGCTCTAAAAGCAAAGTTTAAACAGGGTTCATCACAGTACAAAGTCTTCGAGTTATTATCAGATCGAGCTTGGCATTGTCGTACCTGTGAAGGGAAAAAAATAGCATCGGAGCAATATGCTGGCGGCGGTGGTATCCAAGGATTAGAGCGTGGAAATAGGAGCGGTCGCCAGGGGCTAGTAATAGAAACAAAACGGGAATACTGTCCAATTTGTCAGAAAACAACAACTTGGGATCGATGGACTGGAGAGATGCGAGCGGCGAATGCTTCCGCCAACATACCGCCTCAATTAGTAGCTAGAATTTTGGAGTTTTATCGATATAAAGATGTGATTGAAAACAGAATCAGACAGTCACATGAACTGGTTATTGACCATCGTTTTCCTATGGAACGTTGGGGGATAAGTGAACCAAGTCATGATGTCAATATGAGTGTAGCTGAGATGAGAAACAAGTTTCAACTTCTCAAAAAAGATAGTGCGGGAAATCATAATTTATTAAAGTCAAGAAGTTGTGAAAAATGTATTAAAACTGGTAAGCGAGGAACACCAATGGATATCAGATTTTGGTATTCCGGTGGAGAGAACTGGCCGGAAAATATTCCTCAATCTGGAGCAGCAGCAGAACAGGGCTGTGTAGGTTGCGGTTGGTATGATTTTGAAACATGGCGTAATTCTCTTAATATCAAATTCACTGAAGAGCCGTGATTTATATTGCCACCTCTCCAATATTTTTATTACCTGTAGCTATGAGATTTAAGTAGGGAATAAGAGCATAGCCAATACACTCTGCCAAACGTGGAGGTACGGCATTTCCAATTTGCCACATCGCTTTTTTCATTGTTCCTTCAAAAATAAAGGAATCGGGAAAAGTTTGTAATCTAGCCATTTCTCTGGCTGAAATAACCCGATTTAAATAGGGATGGATATGAGTACCGCCATGATTTTCTTTAATTGTCATACTTGGCTTACCCCGATACTGTCGTTTGAAGGCATCAACATAAGTTTCATATAAGGAACCCCCGGGAGGAACTTGAGCTATTCTGGCCATATATTCGGGGGAGTGACGAGTCCATTCGTGATTGATACTGGGAAGAGGTTCATAAGCAGGTAAATCGCAGATAGCGGCTTCAATCGGTTGGTATTTCTCCGGTACTAATTGAGGACTTGGATAAGGATTTGGCAGCCCAAATCTATTAGCTATAAAAATAGCTCTTGGTCTTATTTGAGGAACGCCATAGGCGGCAGATTCAAGAATTGCTATGGAAATATTTCTATAGCCAATACTTTGAAAAGCCTCCAGAATATTTTGCTTAATTTCTCCTTTTTTTATTGTTAGAATACCGGGTACATTCTCCATGACAACGTACCAAGGCTGTATTTCAGAAACAAGGCGAATAAATTCTTGAAAGAGATGATTCCGTGGATCATTAGCATCTCGTTTTCCAGCAACGGAAAATCCTTGACATGGTGGCCCGCCTACCACAAGATGAATGAATGGATTGCCAATTTTGCCCAACCATTCTTGAGTATTAAAATCATGTATATCACCACAAAAATGATGACAATTGGGAAAATTCTTTTGATGGGTTGCTGAGGCGATCGGGCTAATTTCTGCACTGGCTACAGGGTTAAAACCTGCTTGCAATAAACCTTGGGTTATACCGCCCGCACCGGAGAATAGATCGATAAAATTATAGCTATTGAGAGGCTTAAGCGGAACGTTAACATCGACTAGGACTTGATAGGGATCACGCTTTACCGTGGCCAGTTCGCGCTGAATTCTTTCGTAACGACCTAACTTGGCTTTTTTCTGTTTGCTTACCGCCTGACTTGGTTGATTATCTGGAAATAATGACAATTGCAAATCCATTACTTTAAGAACAAATGGCCTACATGATAATATTGTGACAGATAGTCCACAGAGTGTCAAGATGGGACTGGAATGAGGGAACAGACCTTCGGCAAAAGTTTCAGTGCCGCCTCAAACCCCAAAAAAGAGGGATTTTATGGTAAAATAGTCCTACAAATGGGCATATTCTGCACATCAAAAGGGTAAAAACCCGATTTTTAGCGAATTTAATCACAAAAACGCTTTTTTTGCCTTGTTATTGGAGTTAACCCCCCTATGACCGCCGCCCAGGATCATGTCGTCCCCACAGACTTAAGCAATGAAATGTCCCGTTCCTACCTAGAATACGCCATGAGCGTCATCGTTGGGCGAGCCTTGCCCGACGCTAGGGACGGACTGAAACCCGTACACCGGCGCATTCTTTATGCGATGTACGAACTAGGATTAACCCCCGATCGCCCCTTCCGCAAATGCGCTAGAGTCGTCGGGGAAGTATTAGGAAAATACCACCCCCACGGGGATACTGCTGTTTACGATGCTCTTGTCCGCATGGCCCAGGATTTCTCCATGCGCGATCCCCTGATTAACGGTCATGGTAACTTCGGATCGATCGATAACGATCCCCCGGCAGCCATGCGTTATACCGAGTGTCGTCTGCACACCCTGGCCACCAACGCCCTACTACAGGATATCGAGTCAGAAACCGTCGATTTCGCCGATAACTTCGATGGTTCCCAACAGGAACCCGTGGTTTTACCCTCTAGAGTCCCACAACTGCTAATTAATGGCTCATCGGGGATCGCCGTCGGTATGGCCACCAATATCCCCCCCCACAACCTGGCCGAGATTATCGATGGAACCGTTGCCCTCATCCATAACCCCGATCTCACCGATACGGAACTACAGCGTTATATCCCAGGGCCAGACTTTCCCACCGGGGGGCATATCCTTGGCAGAGACGGTATTCAGGAAGCTTACACCACCGGCCGCGGTTCTATTACCCTGCGGGGAGTCGCCTCCTTTGAAACCATCGAACAAAGGGGAAGACCCGATCGAGATGCTATTATTATCACCGAACTGCCCTATCAAACCAATAAAGCGGCATTAATCGAAAGAATCGCCGATTTGGTCAACGATCGCAAAATAGACGGTATTTCCGATGTGCGGGACGAAAGCGATCGCGACGGCATCCGAGTGGTGATCGAACTGAAACGAGATGCCTATCCTCGCGTCGTCCTCAACAATCTTTATAAACAAACGCCCCTCCAGTCGAATTTTGGGGCGAATATGTTGGCATTAGTCGATAATGAACCGAGATTACTGACCTTAAGGGAGTTTCTCCGCGTTTTCCTCGATTTTCGGGTAGAAGTGATCACCCGTCGTACCCGTTATGAACTCCGCAAGGCCGAGGAAAGGGATCATATCCTTCAGGGTTTACTAATTGCCCTCGCTAGTCTCGATGCAGTCATTGCCCTGATTCGCAGTGCTGCCGACACAGCTAGTGCAAAAGAGGGATTAGTGCAGAATTTTGGTCTTTCAGAGGTGCAAGCGGACGCAATCCTACAAATGCAGCTGCGACGGTTAACCGCCCTAGAATCGGAGAAAATTCAGCAAGAACACGGGGAATTACTGACAAAAATCGGCGATCTTCAGGACATTTTAGCCAGAAAAGAACGGATCGACAGCATTATTGAGGAAGAACTGCAACAGATCAAAACGATTCACGCTACCCCCCGTCGCAGTCATATTGAACAACGGGAAGGAGAAATCGCCGAAACTGACCTGATTGCTAACGAACAGGCCTTAATTCTCGTCACCGAACAGGGTTACATCAAAAGAATGCCCGTTAATACCTTTGAGTCCCAAAATCGGGCGACAAGGGGCAAAGCTGGCGCGAAAATGAAAGAAGACGACGGCATCGATCACTTTATCACCTGCCGCGATCACGATAGCGTCCTCTTTTTCACCGATCGCGGGGTTGTCTATAGTCTCAACGCCTATCATATCCCCACCGGTTCCCGTACCGCTCGCGGGGTTCCGATCGTGCAACTGTTAGAGATTCCCAAAGGGGAGAAAATCACCTCGGTGGTGGCAGTCAGCGAGTTCAGCGAGGATAATTACCTGATTATGCTCACACAAAAGGGATTTATCAAGAAAACCGCCCTCGCTGCCTTTAGTAATATTCGATCAAACGGTTTAATCGCCATTTCTCTCGAAGACGGTGATCAACTACGTTGGGTTCGCTTGGCTAAAGAGGAAGATAGCGTCATTATCGGTTCTCGTCAGGGGATGGCAATTCATTTTAAGGCCGATGGTCAACAATTGCGCTCCCTGGGCAGGGCAACTAAGGGCGTAAAATCGATGAAATTGCGCTCAGGTGACGAATTAATCAGTATGGACATCCTGCCTAGCCAAATTGTCGCCCAAATCGCTGAATCTAACCAAGAAGAAACCGAGGACGAAAGCGAAGAAATTAACCCCGAAGTGGCTAATAATGGCCCCTGGGTGTTAGCAATTACCATGGCAGGACTAGGAAAACGGGTTCCCGTTACCCTCCTCCGGCTACAAAATCGGGCGGGATTAGGAGTCAGAGTGATTAAATTCCGCAAAAAGAACGATAAATTAGCGGCTCTGCACGTTGTTAACCCCAACGAGGAATTTATGATTATTACCGAACGGGGTATTATTATCCGTCAATCCGTCGATGCTATCACTCCCCAATCGCGATCGGCCGGAGGCATCCGGGTACAAAAACTCGATGAGGACGATGCGATCGCTGCTGTTGCCCTAGTTCCCCCTAGTGATGCGGAGGAATCTGAAGACAGTTAGATTTGCCCGGAAGTGGGGTGTCGGGTGATTAGGTGTGGGGAGAAGGGAGATAAGTTGATAAATAGGGCTTGCTGAATAAATCTAAAAACCTTATTGGATAAGGTTTTTAGGCTTTTTTCCCTCAAAAAGTGCCGACCATTGGAGTGATTGGGGGGAAAATTCAGGAACTTTTTCCCTGAAAATTGGCTAATTGGCCACCTAAAAATCGACAAAACCCCACAACCCTACACCCCACGAAAAACTTTTTGCCGCAAACCCTAAATATTGCTGACTGTACCTGCTCTTGACTTAGCCTGGGAGTTTTATGAATAGTCTTTTGATTACGGCTACGGATACCGATGCGGGTAAAACCGTTGTCACCACTGCTTTGGTGGCTTATTGGCAAAAATACTATCCATCGAAGGCCTTGGGTCTGATGAAATTAATGCAAACCGGTCAAGGCGATCGAGAATGGTATGAGGGTTTATTTCAGGATCAATTAGAAATGATCACACCGCTGCAATATCAAGCACCCTTAGCGCCTCCTGTGGCTGCCGATTTGGAAGGTCGAGATATTCCTTTAGAGACGGTGTGGCAAGCTCTGCTAAACCTACAAAAAAGCCAAGATTTGGTTTTAATTGAGGGTTTAGGGGGTTTAGGTTGTCCTGTCACCCACGAGCTAACTGTGGCGGATTTAGCCGCTCAATGGCGGTTAAAAACCCTTTTAGTCGTGCCGGTGAAATTGGGAGCGATTTCCCAAACGGTGGCTAATATTGCCCTAGCAGAGCAGAAAAAGGTCAATTTAGGTGGAATTATCCTTAATTGTCTCGAACCGCGCACGGAGACGGAAATCGAGCAGTTAACACCGATCGATTTAATTCAATCCTTGACTAATTGTCCGGTTTTAGGTGTTTTTCCCTTTATCGAAGATCGTCGGGATTTGGATAAATTGGCCTCGGTGGTAGCTAGTTGGCCGGAAATTATCTAAAGTCAAATTCCTATGGTTTTTTACTGCTGCAATGCTTTTAAGAAGCGTCCCATAGTGGCAAATAAACCCGACTTTTTGGCTTTGTTAGCAGGATTAGAACCATCATTAGGATTATTACTAGAAGCTTTCAGAATCAGATCCTCTAAAGCTTCGCCCATGGGTTTAGTGGATTGTTCAGAAATTAACTCATAACCGTCTTCTTTTTCTAGCCAAACTTGCCACAAGGAGGGATAGGAACGATAAACGATCGCTGATTCCAAGGGACGAAAATAATAACAACTTTCTAGGGTACTTAAAAATCTTTCTCGCAATTGTCGGGCTGCGTAACCGATACCCACTACCGATACATCTTCTAATTGGGGAATGAGAAGAACCACGGGGCGATCTTCAGCTAAGTTACAAAGTTTTTCTACGGAATTAATCTCGACTGAGGAGGGACAAACAACTAAAAAAGCTTCATCTTCTGGCTTAATTTTGTTTTCGACGGGAATAAAACGACTACCTAAATCTCCCAGTTGAAAAACTGTTTCTCCCCAATCTCGTCGGGCTAACATGGCGGCCCCGGTATCGGGAAAAATTACCCTTAAACCAGAACCATAACTGTCAAAAATAGAGGTAAAATTCAGGGCTAAAGCTTGCGCCTGTAGAAAAATTTCTGGGATAACTAATTCCACTTGTATGCGTCTAGCTCCCGATTCTAGAGCCAGTTGGGTGGCAGCTTTCGCTTGCAGGATTGTTTCTTCTAGGGAATTGGGTAGGGTCATTTCAGTTATCAGTTAAGTAGGGTTTGCGGCAAAAAGTTTTTCCTGGGGGCAGGCTTCGGCCGTGAGCTCAGCCGAACGGGTGTGGGGTGTGGGAATTATGAATTATGAATTCGGGTGTGGGGTTTTGTCGATTTTTAGGTGGCCAATTACCTAATTTTCAGGGAAAAAGTGCCTAAATTTCTCCCCGATCACTCCAATAGTTGACACTTTTTGAGAAAAAAAAGTCTAAAAGTCTTACCCAACAAGGTTTTTAGATTTATTCAGCCAGTCCTAAGTAGGGCTGGCTGAATAAAGGTGAAATGTAGGCAAGGTAAGGGTTTTGTGGCTTTTCTTGTGAAACAGGTGCCAGATTTTCAGAGAATCGTGCTTCAAAACCTTGCGTCTTCATCAGCCCGCGTCCTGTAGGGGCGAAGCATTCGGATAGAAAATCTACGGTTTCACCGATAGGTTATTGCCCGAATGCTTCGCCCGTACTTTTTCAGCAAACCCTAAGTAGGTAGGCGTTAAAAATTATCAGATGTGAGGGTAAAAAGGGAAAAAAGAGGAAAAGGGTTACAGAGTCCTCCCGAATACGCAGACTACCCGAAAACCGATATCGTAGCTGCGGTAGGCGCGGCGGTAGTCGTCGTAGCGAAACGCGGAACGGCAGATAAGAGGAATGAAGCCCCAGGAACCGCCCCGCAGCACTTTTGTAGTAGATTTGTTCTTGCTAATCCAAGCACTCCCATCAGTGGCTGCGCCTTGATAATTAGGGTGATAATCGTCCTCGCACCATTCCCAAACGTTTCCGTGCATATCGTACAGACCAAAGGCATTAGCTACCTTAAAATAGCCTACTGGTGTCGTCTGTTTTCGATCGATGCCTTTTGGTCCCCTTCCATAATTCCCTGGATAAACTTTTTGGTCTCTTTCCCAATCAGTTCCGCTGTAATTAGCCAAATCTGTGGTAATCGTCTCCCCAAAATGAAAAGCGGTTGTTGTCCCCGCTCTACAGGCATATTCCCATTCTGCCTCACTCGGTAGCCGATACTCCCGTTTTGTTTCCCTTGATAATCGTTTACAGAATTCTGTTGCTTGCTCCCAGTTTACTTGTTCTACGGGTCTTGTCCATCTATCCTGCTCTTGATATGGCTCTTTGAAGTGGGAAGGCTCTAGTTCTAGATCGATGTCTATTTTAGCAGTTGCGGCGATCGCTCGCCACTGTGCTTGGGTGATGGGATAGCGTCCCATGAAAAAAGCTGAAATATTAACGGTGTGTTGAGGACTTTCTCTTTGGAAATAGTCTCGATCGTATTCTTTACAGAGTCTTTCTATTTCTTGATCTGGGGTTCCCATCTGAAAGGAACCGCTAGGGATAAGCATCATGTCGAGATTAATCCCTTCCCCTAAATTCTCGCTGTAATATTGTGCTTCTCGTTGCTGTCGGTGAATGATTAATTTAGTCATTTTTTCTGAAGCGGTTAAGTAGCTGGTTATAATTAAATTGAAGATGGATTTTGGGTTCGATCCCCCCCACCCCCCTTGATAAGGGGGGCATCGATCCCCCCTACCCCCCTTGATAAGGGGGGCATCGATCCCCCCCACCCCCCTTGATAAGGGGGGCATCTGAAAGTTTTTAACAGCTGCCTACTTATCATTTTTTCTATTTGTTTTGATAATGATTAAAAGAATTACTCTTGAGAATTTCAGAAAATCCTAAGATGATTATAATATAATCTATAAATTTTCAGCTAGGGAAGCAAGGTAAAGGCAGTGCAGTTTTGAGGACGATAGAGACTAAAATCTCGGCGATCTAGTGTCAGAATTATTGTGAGGTTTAATCGTTCCGCCATTGCCATAACCGAAGCATCTACAAAGTCCACTCTACTGTCTTGATATTCTTCCAAAATATCTCCTATTCTGGAAAGATACTCTTCTGTCAAAGCCATTAGCTCAAAGCGACTTGTTTTTAGCAATCGCAAAAACTGGATAACGGAAGACATACCAGCATTGCATCCTAAAAGATAAGCAACCTCGGCTAACACACTCTGAGGAACTATGATTTTTTGTTGCTGAAGATAGATGTTTTTTACTTCCCGGTGATGGGAATCCTGAGAATCTATCCGTGCAACAATGAATCCTGTATCAGCAAGAGAATTCATTCTTTCCATGTCCATCCCGATGGAGGTTTAATGGCTGTTTCTAAAATTTCTTCCGCTCGCTCCGAAAGATTAGGAATTACACCAGAACACATTTCTATAATTGGATCATCTTCTAAATAAGTATTTGTTGAAGCTGGAGATTCTGGAGCAGAATCTATATTTTTTGAAGTTTCTGGTAAATGGCTTTCTAAACTTTCGATCAGCTTTTCTACAACGAGAAGTTTTTCAAAACTCAGCCGATCAATTTGGTTGATTAGTTTTTGCCGCAATTCGATCGATGTCATTGTCCTATCTCCTGTTTTTTTAAGATGAGAAAAGGCAACACCCCCCCTTATCAAGGAAGGCAGGGGGATCGAGACCCCCCTTATCAAGGGGGGCAGGGGGGATCGAACCTTATCAAAGGGGGGATTAAGGGGGGATCCCCCCTTATCAAGGGGGCAGGGGGGATCGACACCCCCCTTATCAAGGGGGGCAGGGGGGATCGAACCTAAAATCCATTTTTAATTTAATTATAACCAACTACTTAGGGCTTGCTGAATAAATGTGAAATGTAGGCAAAGTAAGGGTTTTGGGGCTTTTCTCGCGAAACAGGTGCAAGATTTTGAGAGAATCGTCGTTCAAAACCTCGCGTCTTCATCTCCTGTAGGGGCGAAGCATTTGGGCATAACCTATCGGTGAAACCGGAGATTTTCTATCCGAATGCTTCGCCCGTACTTTTTCAGCACAGAAAACGGGTTTCTCCGAGAAACTCGTTTTCTGCTCATGGACACCCCCCTTATCAAGGGGGGCAGGGGGGATCGACACCCCCCTTATCAAGGGGAGCAGGGGGGAGAACCCAAATAACCAGATTTAGTATAACCCCTAAACTAATACACTTGTACTATAGCTTGCCCAAAAAAATTCCAGAAAAGGGAATGAGGGAAAAAAAGGGAAAAAAAGGGAAAAACGGTTACAAAGTCCCCCCAGCACCGCACACCACCCGAAAACCGTAGTAGCTGTCGTAGCTGACGCGGCGGCCGGTGGAGTTGCGGTAAGCGGAACGGCAGAAACTAGGATCGTTGCCCCAGGAACCGCCCCTCAATGAATAACGATTATCATTCCCATTTTTTGTCCAGACACTTCCATCCGTCGGCGCGCCATCATAATTATCGTGCCAGGTATCGGCGCACCATTCCCAGACATTGCCGTGCATATCGTACAACCCGAAGGCGTTAGCTACCTGAAAATAGCCCACTGGGGTTGTTTTACGTCGATATTTTCCTGTAGATTCATCGGCATAAGTTTTAGTACCTCGATAGTTAGCTAAATCTGCCGTTATCGTTTCCCCAAAGTGAAAGGCGGTTGTTGTCCCCGCTCTACAGGCATATTCCCATTCTGCCTCACTCGGTAGCCGATACTCCCGTTTTGTTTCCCTTGATAGTCGTTTACAGAATTCTGTTGCTTCATACCAGTGGACTCTTTCTACGGGTAGCTCATCCCCTTTAAAGTGAGAAGGGTTTGTCTCTAGGTCGATGTCTATTTTAGCGGTTGCGGCGATAGCTTGCCACTGAGCTTGGGTGATAGGATAACGCCCCATGTAGAAAGAGGAAACGGTTACTGGGTGTGGGGGTTTTTCTCGTCTAAATCCATCCCAACCAATTTTTTTCACCAGTCTTTCGATTTCCTCGTCTTCGGTTCCCATCATAAATGTGCCGCCGGGGATTTCCATCAATTCCAATTCGACTCCCTCGGCTAGTTTTTCGACAATGCCTTCTGCTTGCCTTTTTTCCTTTTTAATTACCCATGTTTCTCCTTGAAAAGGATTTTGATACTGACGTTCTATGGTTGCTAGGGTAAATTCAAAGGTACGGGTTTCTAGGATTTCGATGGTGGCAACGTCAAAGATAGAGGTTTTTAAGGGAGGTGACGAGGGTTGAGGGATTGGAAGGGGATTGGAGATATTAACGGCGATTTTTTCGGCAAATTCTGCGTATTCTCCCCCCAGATTGCGTAAGACTTCGATGCTGACTTGAGCAAAGGGAAGAATTTTTTCTCTTTGTTCTGGGGGATAGGTGGGTAATAGGGTTAATAAAGCGACAAAACTGCGGATAGGACTTTTAATTTCCCCGGCAATATATTGGGAAATAGCATCGAGTACCTTGATAGTTTGTCGCCTACCGATAGCATCATTTAAGACTTGACGTACCCCGGGTAAAAAGTCATAGACTCGATACTGTCCTTCTTCATTTTCTACAATCGGTTTTAATAAACCTCCCATATAAAATTCTGCCACATGAACGGGACGCACTTCGTTTAAAAGAGTTTTACGAATAAGATTGACCACCTGCATACTTACCGGGGCAGCTGCCATCATTTTTGCTAGTTTTTTGGCCGGTTCTGACGCGGTGGCAAAAAATCGCTCGACCATTGCCTCGGCCTTATTTTTAATGGTGTTTTTATCCTCGCTGTCTTGCTTATTTTCCTCTCTGGACATAGGGGGAATTTCGATAATTTGTTGTTTAATAAATTCTAAATCAAATAAAAAGGCAGAAATCTGAGCATTACCTGAACCAGCGACAACTTTTGCCCATTGTTTGAGGACTTCTGTTTCTAACGTGATTACGGGAATAAGAAGGGTATTTTGCCAGTTAATCGGTAGCCATTGGGGATAATTTTTTAAGATTAATTTCGGATTGGGAACCCCGGCAGTTAAAGCAGTGGTGAAGAGTTTACGTCCTCGTCCTAGTTGGGTACTATTCCATAATCTTTCGGGGAAAAGTTGCAGAATAGCGGTGGGTTGTTTTTCTGACCAATCTTTTAACCAAGGATGAATTAAGGCTTTTTGCCAGAGAGGAGAAACACAATCACTTACTAGCAAAACTAATCCCCGTCCCCTGGGATGAATAAGTTCTTTATGGGGGTAATAACGTTGTCCCGGTTTACCTTTTTTTCTGCGTCTTACTAACTGTAATTCTTGATTATTTGAGGTTGATAGTTGCCAAACTCTGACGGTTTTAAATGCTCCTTGATTTTCTAAGAGATTTTGTAACTCATTAATTAATTCTCGCCAAATGAAAGAGGATCTAGATTCTTCTACTACTAATTCGAGGGTTAACCAGCGTTCCGGTTGGGGTTTAGTCACGGGTAGCCAAATATCCCTTTCTGCAATAAAAGAAGCGGTTGCTTCTTCATCTAGAATAGTTTTAGTTGCTGAGGGAACTTTTCCCATGAAAGGACGCAAAGCGCGACTAATCAAGAGTGCTGTCTGTAATGCAGGAGCAGCAGGAACTTGAAAAGGAAAGCCTTGGATTGGGGTAGTTTTTTCTATTTCTTTGGGGAGAGATTCTTCGGTAATAACATCGACATTTGGCTGAGATTGTGATAGGTTATCTTCTGGAATATTCTCTAAATTTTCCTCTATTTGATTAGAAGTTGATGAATCTATTGGCTGTTTATTTTCTGGAAATATTGGCGTTGATTGCAAGTCTTCAACACCCATTTGTAAGGCCAACCAGATGCTATCAGCTACATCTTCATCACTGAGTTGTAACCGTTCTAGTAGTCCTGTTTGCTCTAGATAATCTAATAGTTTTTTAACTGATGAATTGGATGGTGATTCACTCATCTTCTATCGTCCCCAAATCTTTCAAAAGTTGACTAATGAGGTCATCTTGAGTTGATATAGCTCCTTTTTTGACCATAAAAATAGCATTAAGTAATTGATCCGTGGCTAGGGTTTGTGAATTGCGCTTTTGAATGAAGTTATCAATCAGTTTGTCGATGTCTGGATTGTTAGCAATTGTTTCTTCTAAATGGGCCTCAATTATTTTAATTAAGTCGGGTTTTTCCGGTTCTTTCATAGTTAAACGGAGACAACGACGCAAAAAAGGTGCAGGAAAGTCTCGTTCTCCATTGCTAGTTAAAATCACAAAAGGAAAAGCCTTACAGATAACTAAACCATCATTTATAGGTGTTTTTATATCTTTCTGGGTAACGTCGGTTGTATCGGTATAAGCAGTTCGTACTTCAACGCTTGGGACTTCTTCTTTTAGCCTAACTAATTCGGGAATTTCAAAGCGTCCTTCTTCAAATAAGGTGAGTAAATCATTGGGTAAATCGATATCACTCTTATCAATTTCATCAATTAACAGTACTCTTGGCTTTTCCGACTCTAATAGTGCGGTTCCCAACGGTCCAAGGGTAATATATTTTTCAATCTGTTTTAATTGGTCTTTTCGTTCTTCTGGGGTTAATTCTTTTTGCTGCCGTTCCAGTAATTTAACTTCCTGTAACCGACCGATCGCATCATAGTTATAAAGTCCATCTTTTAGGGTAGTATGGGTGGTAATCGGCCAGTATAATACTTCTCCTAAGTTTAATTCCTGGGCGACTTTATAGGCAAGAGATGACTTTCCTGTCCCTGGTTTGCCAGTTACTAATAAAGGTCGCCGTAAATACAAGGCTGCATTGACCATTTTAATTTCTTCGTCGCGCACTAGAAAGGTTTCTCCCCGATGCTTACGACGACTTTCTCCCGGTTGCTTTTCTTTGCCAAAAGGTCGCCAGCTGGGGGGTTCTGGTAATGTCCAAGCGTCTGTGGGTTTTTGATTTCCTTTAAAAATTTCCCAGTCTTTCATAGTTCAATTTATGGCATCAAAAGTGGATAGTTGGGGGGAACAAGCTGGTAGTCATCCCAAAGTAATGATAGATGATTCCCAATATGATTATCTTCTAACCAAGCAGCAGAACGTCTATTTTTAATTATTTCTGGTAATTTCTCTAGTGGACATTGACAGATAGGGTCTAATTTTTCCTGACAGTTAAGTTCTTGGTTAGCATCGGGTCGTATCCACAGAGATAAAGGGATTCCAGTCTCGTATAAAATGGCTAGAATATTTTTTAACTCTAAGGAGTTTTCTTGACTGAGATTAGTTAACCTTGAACCGATAACATTGTTAAATTTATGATATTTGAGTATTTTATTCGGATGGTCATTATTTGCCAGAGGTTTTTTAAAAATAACTATTTGCTGATTGTTTGATTCGATCAGTTTTTGGATTTCTTCTTCACACTTTAAGATTTGGGTGAGATTTTGCTGCTGTATATTCCGAAAAAGTTGGCATTTTTTCATCCATAAATAGCTTTGTTGATTGTTGATATTTTCGGCTGTTATTCGTTCTGAAAATCTCATGATTATCTCATGATCGACTCCCCAATGATGAGGATCGCAGCCTGTAGCTGTTGCCACTTCATCAATTGAAAATAAATCAATCGGTTTAATCTCTTTTTCAATAAATCTATAGGGAAGAAAAAATTGAACTTTTTCTAGGGAAGATTGACAGATATGTTCTGATTCTCGTTTAAATTTTTTTAGGTGATTAATCAATTCATTTTCTTGGAGATGATTACCCAGACTTATTCCTTCATTGGGGGTTAAAGATTGATATTCTCCACGTTTTTGAGGTTCTTTTTCTGTGGGATGATAATTGTTGATATCTTTAACAATCCAAGCTCTCAGCATTAAAGATTTGTTTTCTTCTGTAAGGGTAACAAATAAGCAGGGATTTTTGTCTGTTGATTTTTGAGCAGTATTTAGTGATCGATGCTTAAGATTATTTTCTAAAGTATTGATTAAAACTTCCCATTTTGTTTGATATTTTTTTAGCCATTCTGTAAAGTTATCTTTTAATAAATTCGCCAGAGCATCTCTTGAGTTTAACTGAATGACTAAATAACCAATAAATATTTCTAACCAAGAAAATTTTAATTGAGAAGTATAGATCAAATGTTTTTCATCTAATTGATAGATTATTTCTATAAAATCAGACCAAAAGGAAGGAATTACTCTAGGTAAATACACTAAATGATCCCTCACTTCAATTCTTAAATTTTCATAAGCTGTATTAAGTTGATCTTGATAACTCTTGTTTTCAAATATACATCTAATCAAGGAGATGATTCTAGGGATTCTTCCTTCTACTTGTGCTATATATAGCAACTTATCCCAAGCTTTTAAAAGAACATTAGTAGGAATAAAAAATGCAGATTTGGCAACCAATTTTTCCTTATCAGCACTTACTGCCATCCCCACTACTCCCCCCAATTGCTCATCCCAGATAGCCGTCCCACTAAACCCACCTTCTACAGCATATCCTGTGCTTTTATTATCTTCTATCTGAATTTTGTTGTTAGCAATATGACCTATTATCTTACCATCAGACCAGACACCTTCGTTTCTGGAAAAACCATAAGCTTTATAATTATGATCAGATAAATCCC
>VYKP01000101.1_pt1 | contig 19697 bp, 18 predicted proteins | sample 5114551 | NCBI WGS metagenome assembly VYKP01 (sample SAMN12291777, study PRJNA351875) | freshwater metagenome | isolation source: freshwater lake | place: USA: Michigan, Baseline Lake | collected 2013-08-09
CCGGAAGCGGCGAGCCACCGCGATCTCGGCACGGCCTGCGCCACCTGCCATCGCACGAGCGGGTGGAAGCCTGCGAGCTTCGACCACGACAAGTATTTCGTGCTCGACCGCCACCACAACGTTTCGTGCGTGACGTGCCACGCGGAAGCCGATCGCCACCGGACCACCTGCTTCGGCTGCCACGAACATCAGCCGGAGCAGATCCGCCGCGAGCATCGCAAGGAGGGCATCCTCGACGTCAGCCATTGCGTCGGATGCCATCGCAGCGCATCGGGCAAGCCGCACGGCGGGGACGACGACGGTGAGTGAGGCTTCGAATGCCACGACGGACCGGGAGCGCCTGGACAGCCTGCGTGGATGTGTACGCAAGCGCACGGACCAGAATCGTCCTGCGCCCTACCCTCCGTTGATCGGCGGTGCGTTCTTCGGGGCGCGTCGCTCTTCGATCACAACACTCGGGAGCTGCGCATGTCACTCGGAACCGTAATGCTGATCATCGTGATCCTTCTGCTGATCGGCGCCTTCCCCGCCTGGCCGCACAGCCGCAGCTGGGGCTACCTCCCCAGCGGCGGCCTCGGCCTCGTGGTCGTCGTGCTGCTCGTGCTGCTGGTGATGGGCCGCATCTGACCGGAGGTGGCTGCGATGAGATCCACGCTAGCGCCAATGACCATCGCCATCGCGATGGCCGCGGCGGGCTGCCAGAACGCGCCCGTCACCGGCCGCAATCAACTGATGCTCGTGCCCGAGTCGCAGGCCATCTCGGCCTCGACGGACGCGTACGCGCAGGTGCTCGCCCCCATCCGCAAGGCGGGCAAGGTCGACGACGATGCCGCCATGAAGCAGCGCGTGGACGCGATCACGGCGCGCCTCGTGGCACAGGCGGTCAAGTACCGGCCGGAGACCGCGTCGTGGGACTGGCAGGTCGCGGTCATCGACGACCCGAAGACGTTGAACGCCTGGTGCATGGCCGGCGGGAAGATGGCCATCTACAGCGGGATCATCACGCAGCTTGCGCTCTCGGACGACGAGATCGCGCAGGTCATGGGCCACGAGATCGCGCACGCGCTGGCAAAGCACACCACCGAGCGCATGTCGACGGCCATGGCGTCGCAGGTGGTGCTGCAGATCGGCGCGGTACTGCTCGGCACCAGTGCCTCGGGCCAGATGGCGCTGCAGGCCGCGGCAGTGGCAACGACGGTCGGCGTGCAACTGCCCAACAGTCGCGCCCAGGAGTCGGAGGCGGATCGCATCGGCATCGAACTCGCCGCCCGCGCGGGCTATGACCCGCACGCGGCACCCAAGCTCTGGGAGAAGATGCTCGCCGCCACGGGGACCAAGGGCCAGTCGGACTTCCTCAGCACGCACCCGCAGAGCGAGAAGCGTCAGGCGGCGCTCGAGTCGATGATCGCGGCGATGATGCCGTACTACCAGGACAAATCGCCGCGCCCGACGCACCGACTCGGCAAGGCGTGAGACCAGGCGGGGATTCAGGGAACTTCTGCATGGCAAACGAGAAGGGCGGACCAGGGTCCGCCCTTCTTGCATTTCGTAGGACCTGCGGCCCTTCGTCAGTTGGCGCTCGGCTTCGCGGCTGCCGCGCCGTCCACCGCCTTGCGCGCCGTCGAGACGTTCTGGAACTTCTCGGCCTCGGGCACGAGGCTGTCGTCACGACTCCGCTCGAGTCGACCGCCCTGTGAATCACGCTCCCAGTTCGGATCCGCGAGAGCGTCCTTGCGGTCCTTGTCGGCCAGCAGCATGCACGTGTGCCTGGCGGCAATGTCGAGCGAACTGCACTGCGCCATCGCTTCCTCGTAGCGCGACTGGATCGCCTCGTCGTCGGCACGTCGGTCGGGTTTGGCGACCGGCGCCCCGTTGCCCTGCACCGGCTTCATGCCGCTGGCGGGCTTCGATGACTCCGGCGCAGACTCCAGCCGCGAACGCACATCGGACTTCGTCTCGTCGGCCGGCCCCTTCATGCCGCGGCCTGCATCGCGCCCGCCCTTGCTGCCCTCCCATTGCGTCTTCGCCTCGGCGAGCGCCTGCGTCCGCGCCGCCTTCGCATCGGTCATGCACAGCCGCATGGCATCGCCCTGCAGCGCATCGCACTTCGCCTTCGCTTCGTTGTAGTCGGACCGGGCCTTGTCCCTGGCTGCGGTGTATCCGGTCTTGGCCGCGGCGTTCGCGGCGGGCTCCGCTTCCTTGGCACGGGGTTGCTTGGCACTCATCGCCGGACGCTGCACCTTGGCACCCGATTCACCGGGTGTGGCTTCGATCAGCTTCGGGTCGATGGCAGCCTTCGGGGACTTCGGCATCGGGGCGGCCGGAGAAGTCGTGGCGGATGGCACATTGGCCGGCTTGTCGCCAGCGGTCACGTTCTGGGCAGCGGTACTGCCGCCCGTGCCGGCGAAGAGGCCGGCGAAGAGGCCGGCGACGATGATGGAAAGGATGGTGCGGTTCATGAGCGTGCTCCTTGCAATACGGGTACGTGGTTCCGGGGATCCGCGCTTCGCCTGTCAACGCTCGGCTTTCCACGGCGGTGATTCACTGCATCGGGAACGTGATCCCGATCACCGGAGACCAACTTACGCGGCACGGTCGGCGGTGTATGTCTGGCAGCGAACACGCCACCTCGGTGACCGCGTTCGATACCGCACGGAACGGTGCAGGGATGGCGCGTTACAAGAAGGCGGCGCACTCCGCGCCATCGCCTCCGACAAGAAAGGGAATCCACCATGCAGGAATCCACCAGGCAGCGTCCCCACTTTCCCCGCATCCTCGAGTCCCGGCGCCGCGCGCAGGAACAATCCAACTCCGGCGCCCCGAAAGCCCGCGAAGCGCCATCGGGCGGTCGCGCGCCGAGCGATGCTCCACCGCCCACCCGGGTGGAAGAACAACGCTGAGCGCTGCCGTCCCGGTTCATGAGTGAACCGGGGTTCCAAAAAAAAGGGAGGCAGATCGAAATCTGCCTCCACCAAAGCTGAGCCCGATGAGGGAGGAGAGCGCCCGGCAGACTGCAGCAAACTTCGCTGCATCGGGCTCGGGTTCAGCGGGAGTTCACACGGGGATTCGTGGACGGCGTGTCAGGCGTCGGTTGTCGGGTGCCGTCGTCACGACGCCGGACCAGGGCCGCGGCGATCGCGGACACGAGGGGAAGCCAGGCGTTACCACCGGTCGCGGCCTGACGGTGCGTGACGAGTCGAGGCAGCCAGCCGGCCAGCAGCGCGGAGCCGAGCGTCCATTGCCACGGGCGGCTCCAGACCAGCAGACCTCCCAGCAGTGCGGCACCGAGCGTCATCCGCACGGGATGACGCTGGACCATGGGGTTGACGACGGCGTCGGCAGTCCGGGCAGCGAGCACACCGGCGAGCCCGAAGGGTCGCCACGCGCGCCATCGATGCCACAGCCTCTCCAGCGGCGTCGCATCGGCATCCACCGGATCGACCGACGACGCAGCCGCTTCCGCCACCACGCGCTCGCGCAATGCCGCCCGCAAGAGCGCCCGTGACGCGACCAGCCGGTCGGACGCCGACATGGGCGATGTCGGCGGCGACACGTCGGGACCTCCCGACGGCGGGACGAAAGTGGGCACGAAGCCGGGCGCGCTCACGATCGCGTCGCCTCCCGGAACATGGCGACATCCGCCTTCAACTGCCACCAGACCTTGTCGAACGGATTGCGCAGGATCCACAACCGGGCAGCGACGAGGCAGGCGATGCCCGCCACCACCGGCACGAGCGGGACGACCACCAGGACCCAGGGCGCCGCCATCACGTTCACAGGGATCACCGCCCGCAGCATGAGGCCGACACCGCCGAGCACGATCGCCACGGCCAGCAGGATCACCCCCGAGATGCCGAGGACGGCACGGCGCGCGAGGGCGTTCGAGGCCGCGCCCACTTCCGCCGCCACCAGTTCGCCGTAGGCCTGCGCGTGGGCCGCCAGCAACTGCGGACGGTTCGCGATCAGATCGAGCAGGGAATGGGTCATGGCGGCGATCGGATCCCGGCGGGAAGTCAATCGACGTGCCGGGCGCGGCGGACGAGCCCGGCCAGTGCGACCAGAAGGGCCCCGGCGGTCGCGGCAATCAGCATCGCCTTGACCGGTTCCTCACGGATGTAGGTGACGGTGCGATCGGACGCGTGCTGCGCCTGGTCGCGCCAGTGGCGGGTGGTGTCGCGCACCGCATCGACGCCGTGCTGCGCCATGGCGATGGCCTGATCGGAAGCGCGATTCAACATCGGTGCGGTCTGCTGGCGGACACCCTCGACGGAGCCCGAGAGGGAATCGAGCATCTCGTTGGCGACGCGGCGTGTGGAAGCGAGGGCCTGCTCGGCGGAATCGGCCACGGAGTCTGCTGCGCGGTTCGTGGAGTCATGGGAGTTCGACGGGATCATGGTGTTTCCTCTGGAGGGGACGTGGATCGGGTGCCCTCGGTTCTCCGGGGCATGAAGCTTTATCCGCCTATCTCGGGATGTGCTCTGTACGCCCTCGCACATAGTCGCTGTCGAAGCCTGGTTCGGTGGCGCACAGACTCCCGCGCGAGAGGGACGCAGGATGGGTTCGCCGCCGTCGTGCCGGATGTCGGGCAGGCGGCCCCCTCTCGATCCATCAAGGAGTACCAGAATGAAACTGCACCACCTCATCGCCACGATCGTGGCCTCGACCCTCGTCCTCACCGCTTCCGGTTGCGCCGTGCACCGGGGGCAGGAAACGGTGGGCGCCTATGTGGACGACACCGCCATCACGACATCTCTGAAGGGCCGGTACGTCGGCAAGAAGGAAGTGGACGCTTCCGCCATCAGCGTCGAGACGATGAATGGCGTCGTCATGCTCGCCGGATTCGCGAAGAGCGATGCCGAGAAGGCCGCGGCGGAAAGCATGGCTTGGAAGGTCGCCGGCGTGAAGTCGGTCAAGAACGAGATCATCGTCCGCCCGTGAGGCCGACGCGCAACCCAACCACCACGTACTCGAGGAGACATTCATGAACTGGGAACAGATCGAAGGCAACTGGAAGCAGCTGACCGGCCGCGCGAAGGAACAATGGGGCAAGCTGACCGATGACGACATCGATGTCGTGGCCGGTCGACGCGACCAGATGGCCGGCAAGATCCAGGAGCGCTACGGCGTCGCGAAGGAGGAGGCCGAGAAGCAGCTGTCCGAATGGCAGGGTCGCGTGACCGAGTTGTGGTTCGTCGGCGACAAGCACCGCATTTGAGGTCCCGGGTCGCCGCGCGCGATCCACGCGATGGCAACGCCCCGCCGGACGCGGGGCGTTTTCACGTCCCGTCCGTGGATGCTCGAGGAGCAGACGAGAAAACGCCGCGTCCGGACGGCGACACGGCGGATTGCCGGACTTGCGTGGCGCAGGCTACTTCGGCTTCTTCACCTCGTGCCCGATGAGACCGCCGACCGCGGCGCCACCCACCGTTCCCAGTGCACTGCCGCCGGTCAGCACGGCGCCACCCACGGCACCGATGCCTGCACCGACAGCAGTCCCCTTGTCCTGCCGCGACATGCCGGAGCAACCGGTCAGGTCGAGGAGCGCGGACGCCACCAGGGTCGAGACGGCCCAGCGGGAGTACGTATTCATGTGTCACCTCCTGGTTCTCGCACCGCCGACGCGACGCGGTTGCGCCGTGCGAGCGGTGTGTTGCTGCGTGACGACTGCGGCGACGCGACGGGAGCCGACGCGTCGCGGATGCTCAGGACTTCCCGAAGGTCGACTTGGCAGTGGCCAGACACTCCGCCTTGCGATCGCCTGCGAAGGCATCGCAGCGTTCCTTGGCGATGTCGTAGCGGGCTTCGAGCTTTTCGAGAGCGGCGTCCTCGCGAGCCTCGGCGGCCTTCTGATCGGCCGTCGCGTTGGCGTCGTAGGTCTTGCGGAGGACTTCGGCCTCGCCCTTTGCAGCGGTCTCCGCGGCATCGGCCTGCTTCAGGCAGACGTCACGGGCGTTGCCGGTCACCGCATCGCATCGCTGCTTGGCAACCGCGCGGGCGGATTCGGCCTTGACCACGCTCGCTTCCTGGCGCGTCTTGGAAGTGGGTTGATAGAGCGCGAAGAGATCCGCCTTGGCGGTGTTAAGCACGCCCTTCGCTTCCGCCATGCAGATGTCCTTCGGGTTGCCGGTCAGCGTGGCGCACTTCGCCTTGGAGGCGTCGTACTCCATGCCGAGCTTGTCCTTGGTGGCGTTGTATTCCTTCTTCGACATGCTTTCGGCGGATGCGCCGGTGCTGAAGGCAGCGCCGATGGCGAGTGTGATCAGTGCGATGTGGAGCTTGTGCATGGTGTTTCCTCGAGAGGTTCGTCACGGCCGCAATGCACGCCGGAATCGGTCCGGCGCACACGTCCGTTCGCCGGCACGGCACCACGGGATCTTGTCCCGCGGCAGGCATCCGGCGTCGCAAGCCGGGTGGCTCGCATGGACCGAAGTTACGATCACGCCGGCAGCATGTCTGTCCGTTGGCGCACACGGCGCGGTTCGATCCCGGTGAACGTCCGGTCGCAGACGTTGCCTGACGACACCTTGCCATCCGACAGGAATCCCACCCCATGCGCCAACCGCTACTGGCTCTCGCCCTCATGATCTTCTCGCTGCCGGGATGGGCCGTGGAGGAGCCCGCCTTCGAAGTGGAACGCAAGCTCGCGGACGACATCGAGATCCGCCGCTACGGCACGTATGTGGTCGCGGAGGTCGTGGTGCCGGGCCCGTCCGACAAGGCCGGCAGCCAGGCCTTCCCGATCCTGTCGGGCTACATCTTCGGCAAGAACCGGGGCGAGCGGAAACTCGAGATGACCGCACCGGTCACGCAGGCCGCGGCGCCGGTGAAGCTGGAGATGACGGCACCTGTGACACAGGCCGCGACCTCGACCGGGTTCATCGTCCAGTTCGTGTTGCCGAAGACGGTCACGCTCGCCACGGCGCCCGTACCGCTCGACGACCGTGTGCAACTTCGGGAGGTGCCGCCCGCGCGTGTGGCCGTGATCCTGTACTCCGGCTTCTGGACCGATGCGAACTACGAGCGACACCGCGCGCAGCTGGAGGCGGCGCTCACGGCCGCCGGACTCGCGGCGTCGGGGCCGCCGGTGTATTCGCGCTACAACCCGCCGTTCACGCCGTGGTTCCTCCGTCGCAACGAGATCTGGATGCCGCTGCCCTCCGATTGACGTCCGAGGGATCGGGGCCGGAGAGTCCGGCCGCGCGATTGGTGCATCGGCCGGCCCCCATCGATGCACGACCGTCCCGGCGACCGTCTCCGGTGCCGCATGGCGGAGTGAACATGCCAGTGCCATGGCATTGCATCGTGTCGTGGGGTTGCGACAGACGGGGCGCTCCGGAAGCGCGAATGCGATCGCAGCATGGGTCGTGCAGTCACCTTGCGTGAGCTGGACTGACCCCTCTCACCGAGCGAGAACGCCATTGGAATGGGGAGATGCGCCATGCACCGCGGCGCCGGTGCCGCCCGTGGCGCTGTTCTTGCGATTCCCCGGTCCAGTTGCATCGACCCTGGGCGCGCCGCCTGATCACCGACCGGCCTGCGCGCCGTCGGATGCCCGGCTGCACGATCCGCCCGGCTGTCTCGTCCACGCACCGCTCCGAGCCAACGCCATGAACAGACCCGTCTTTCCCCGCATCCCCGAATCACGACGCCGGGCGCAGGAGCGCGCCGCGGCACGCGCTCACATCCCGGCCGCTGACGCGCCCGCGGTCGGACTCACGCCGCAGAGCGATGCCGACGGGTCCGAGGTGCGGGCCCAGGTCGTGACCGATACACCACGCCCCCCCGGCGCGCCGGACAGCGGCGCGGTGCGGTGATGGGGCGGGACGACATCCTCCGCGAACCACCCGCCGACGCCACACGGCTTCGGCGCGTGGTCCCCGTGGATGCCCTCCCGCCGGCGTCGCGTTGGATCCCGCAGGAAGGGCTGTCGGCAAGCGGCGTCACGCGGGCCCGGGGAGCGACGGCGGCGGTGCGTAGCATCGTGACGACACGCCGTCGCCTCGACAAAGTACCCGTCGCGTTGCGCGACCAGAGTGCCGGTCCGCCGGGCACCGGCACGCCACCGGCCGACGCCGATTGGGGGGAGTGGCTCGGGGTCTGGAAGGCCAGGCTGATCCAGACCGCGGGGAACGTCACCGCGTCGGCCGCGAGCACGGAGAGTGGCCGGCACGAGGGCGTCGAACGACTCTGCGCCGCCGTCCAGGCATTCGTCGCGGCACTCGACGGCGGGCATGCGGTGCTGATTCGCGAGCTGAGCCAGAGCGGGCGCCTCGAGGCGGACGTCGTCGAGGCGCGCGCGGCGCTGGCCGTGGCCCTGGTCGATCTGGCCGGGACCCGCGCCGGCGAGCGGCATGCACGGCACCTCGCGCTGCACGACGCCCTCACCGCCCTGCCGAATCGGCGCTATTTCCGGGAGAAGCTGACGGCAGCGCTGGCGCAGCGTCCGCACGACCAGCCGCCCGTCGCCGTCCTCTATCTCGACCTCGACGGGTTCAAGCCGATCAACGATGCCCATGGCCACGACGTCGGCGACAAGCTGCTGCAGATCGTCGCGGCCCGCCTGTCGCGCACCGTGCGCGCCGGCGACATGGTGAGCCGGATCGGCGGCGACGAGTTCGCGTGCCTGATCGCCGGGACCCTCGATCGCCATCGGCTGACCCAACTCGCGGACAAGCTGTACGAGGCCGTCTCGGCACCGCTCCGGATCGGACGTCTCGAACTGGTGGTGCGACCGAGCATCGGCATCGCCGTGTGCCCGTCCGACGGCGACACCGCGGAACGTCTGATCGAGAGTGCGGACGCCGCCATGTACCGGGCCAAGCGCACGGGCGCGGGCCACGCCTTCATGCAGGGCGACGTCAGCCACTGAGCCGGCGGCCGGGGCCCCGTTTGACGGCGCTCAAGGTCCCGGGGTGTGTGGCCGATATGGAGTCGTTCCGTCGGTCCGGACCACTGCATGTCGTCGTTCCAACCCACATCGCTGCCCAACACCCGCAGCGCACGCCTCGCCAGGCGAAGTCTTGCGCCCTGGATCGCGTGCGCCGTGTGCATTGCAGCGCTGGCGTGGTGGTGGCATGCGTCAGGACGCAGCCAGGAAGAGGAACTCCAGGAGCGCCTCGACCGCGACGCCAACGAGTTCACCGCGCGTCTCTCGGACCGCCTCCACGACTATGAAGACTTCCTGGCGGGCGCGGCCGGGTTCTTCGAGATCGCCGCCCCGGTCGGGAACGCGAAGTGGAACGAGTACATGAATCGTCTCGTGCCGTTGCAACGGTTCCCGGGCACGGAGGTCACCGGGTTCGTTGCCCACGTACCCGCGGATCGGATCGCGGCCCACGAGCGTGCCATGCGCGCCGACGGGGTCGGTGACTACCGGGTGCTATCTCGAGGCAGCACCCGCACTGCGCGTGCTCCGGTCACGATGCTCACGTCGAAGTCGGCTGCGAATCGCCAGCTTCTCGGGACAGACGTCCTGGAACTCGTGTCCCGCCGCGAAGCCCTGGAGCGCGCCCGCGACACCGGGAAGATCGCGGTGACCGACCCGGTTCAGTTGCTCTCGGACAGCAGCAACCACCCGGGCATCGGCCAGGTGGCCTACATGCCGATCTACGGGCGCGGCGCGGACACCTCGACGATCGCCGGACGCGCGGCGGGGCTGGCGGGATGGACCTTCGTGGCCTACCACCTCGATGAGCTTCTGGCAGCGACATGGGGCAAGCCGGTCCACGGACTCGAGGCGAACGTCTGGGATCGGTCCACCCTGAGCGCCGATCCCATCTTTCGTCTGCGTGGCAGCGGGCAGGACGTGGGCACGGTGATGGCGCACACGATGCGCCACGTGGAGTTCGCCGGTCGTTCCATCGAGATCGAATTCACGGCCGGCCCCGCTTACCTGCCGGCCGCCCACGGGATGGGACGAAAGCTCACGCTCGCGCTCGGAGGACTCGCCACCCTGGGGCTGGTCGCCTTCCTCGTCGGCACTGCGCGCCGGCACGACTGGGCCGTGGCTGCCGCGGCCCGGATGACGCAGGAACTCAGCACGCGCAACAACGAGTTGCAGGCCATCCACGATCATTCGCCCATGGGCATCTTCCGGGTCGATGCCACCGGGACCACCGTCCACTTCAATGCGCGCTGCCTCGAAGTCCTGGGCACGTCGGTCGACAAGATGCCCGTCGCCGAGTGGCTCGCCCGGACGGACCCCGCCGATGCTGCACGGGTGGCCACCGCGTGGGAGGGGACGCTACGCGCGCACGAGAACCTCTCGATCGAGTTCCGCTGGGTTCGGGACGACGGCACGCGGGCGTGGGTGAGCCTGCAGGCGAGCGCCATCCCGGCGATCGAAGGCGTGGACGGATTCGTCGGCACGCTGGAGGACTGCACCGCGCGGAAGGAGGACGCCCTGCCACTGGAACGCAGTCGCCAGTTCCTCACGGAAGTCCTGGATGCCATGCCGGTGGCCATCGTCGTGAAGAACCCGGAGCATCGGATCGTTGCCGCGAACCGCCTCGCCTGCGAGGTCGCGGGCACCCCGCGGGACCAGGTCATCGGTCGGACCGACACGGAGCTCTTCGGCGACGCGATGGCGATTCGTTTCCGGCAGCAGGAAGCACGGATGGACGACGAGAACAGCCATCTGCTCGTCGAGGAAGCCATCCAGTACGCAGGCGTCGGTGAACGCTGGATGCTGGAGCAAAGGCGACGCATCACGCTCGCCGACGGCGACGCCTTCCTGGTGGTCGCGAGCCTCGACATCACCGACCGGAAGGCGGCGGAGCTGGAGGCAGAGCGCAGCCGGGAGTTCGTCCGCGAGATCCTGGCCTCGATCCCGCAGCCCATGTTCGTGAAGAATTCCGACCATCGCTGGCTGATGGTGAACGATGCCTTCGCGAAGCTCCTGGGCCGCAAACCCGAGGAACTGATCGGCGCCACCGACTCGGATGTCCTCCCGCCGGAGTGGGCGGAACGCGCGTATCGGCAGGACGACGAGGCGCTGGCATCGGACCATCCGCTGCGATGGGAAGACCCTCTCGTCGGACTCGACGGCAGCAACCGCTGGATGCTCCGCACGAAACGCGGAGTCCGCCTCGCGGACGGGTCGACCTACGTGATCGGCGTGAACACCGACACCACCGCGATCAAGACAGCCGCGCTGGAGGCGGAACGCAGCCGTGCCTTCGTCGATGCCGTCGTGAACTCCCTGCCGAACCCGATCTTCGTGAAGGACGAGCAGGGAAAGTTCGTTCTGCTCAACGCCGCCGCACGCAGGAACTTCGGCAACTACGACGGTGAGATCATCGGCCGGACCGGCAACGAGATCCTGGGGCAGGAAGCAAGTGCCACGTTCGATGACGAGGACCGCCGCGTCTTCGCCGGCGAAGGTCCGCTGGTCGTGGACGAGGTCCGCCCCGACCCGGAAGGACGCCCGGTGTGGTGGTACAAGTCGAAGCGCTTGGTGGCCCTGGCCGACGGATCACGCTACCTCGTGGGCACGATGACCGACGTGTCGCGTCTCCAGGAGATCAGCACGACACTGAAGCGCAACGAGAGCCGGCTCTCCACCCTGAATGCGATCGCCAGCGCCATGGCGAGGAGCCTGCCGCTCGACGAAGTGCTGCGCGCCGCCGTCGACAGCCTGAGTCGTTCCATCGACGGTGTGCACGCGCGGTTCCTCCGCCTGTATCACGGCCACATGCTGGGCACCGTCCACGCATCGGCCGATGGCGTCGAGGGCGGGGTCGACAGCGAAGTGCTCGATCTCGACACGTGCCCCGACTATCTGCGGGACATCGAGACCGACGAGATCGTCGTCGTCGACGATGTCGCCATGGATGCACGGTTCTCCCCGATCAGGACAAGCTCGGTGGTGCCTCTGCCCGGTGCCGTGATCGATGTGCCGATCCGCTGCAAGGACACGTTGACGGGCGTGCTCCGGATCGAGACGCCGGCGCCTCGCGAATGGTCCGCCCACGAGCAGAAGCTCGTCGCCGAGGCCGCCGAATACATCGAGGTGGCCTGGCTGCAGAGCCAGGTGGCGATGGAACGGCAGCTGGCGGAACAAGCCCTCAAGGAAAGCGAGACGCGCCTTCGTCTGGTGAATCTCGTCTCGAAGCGGGTGACCGAAGGCGACCACGTCTACAACGTGCTCGAGCGCGCGGTCGACGAGTTGCAGGGCGGCTTTCCAAAGGCCCGGGTCACCTACTGGAGCAGCGACGAGGCACACACGCTGACGGCGATCTGCTGCAGCGCGCCGGCGGGGAGCGACAACCTCGTCGGGCAACGCATCGATCCGCGGCTGGACACCACGTGGGCCGAGAGCCTGCGACAGAATCGCCCTGTGGCATTCGCCGACCTCAATTCGCAGCTGAAGTCGGATAACTCCAGCGAGCGCACGCTAGCCTCGGGTGTTAAGAGCCTGCTGGTGGTGCCGCTGATCCGCTCGGGCCAGTTGCTCGGGGCCATCAGCCTGTCGGAACCCGAACCGCGGGTCTGGCGCGAGAACGATGTGGCGATGGTGGACGAGATCAGCGATGCCCTCGCCGTGGCGGTGCTGGGCGCCAACGTGGAACAGGAACGCCGGAGCGCCGAGACCGCGCTGCGCGACAGCGAGTCGCGCTTCCGCGGCCTGACGGAGCTGTCGTCCGACTGGTTCTGGGAGCAGGACGCCGGGTTCCGCTTCACGCTCGTGTCGAAGGGCGCGGAAGGGCACGAAGCCGCGACGCCGGAGGAGATGATCGGGAAGACGCGCTGGGAGGCAGGCAACCCGATGCCTCCGGACGACGACCCGGACTGGTCCGCCCACCGCGCGCTCCTCGAGGCCCGTGAACCGTTCCGGGATCTCACCTTCCGTTGCCAGCGCCACGATGGCGAGGTGCGCGTGCTGTGCATCAGCGGGCAACCGCTCTTCGACGCGTTCGAGGAGTTCGGTGGCTATCGCGGCGTGGGGCGCGACATCACGGAAGACGTGCGCGTGCAGGAGGAGCTCCGCGAACACCGCGACAACCTGCAGAATCTGGTGGAGGAACGGACCCACGAACTGATCCAGGCGAAGGAAGTGGCCGAAGCCGCGAACCACGCGAAGTCGGAGTTCCTCGCGAACATGTCGCACGAGCTGCGCACGCCGATGCACGCGATCCTGTCGTTCTCGAAGCTGGGGATCTCGAAGATCGCCACCGGGAGCGCCACGGTCGACAAGCTGGACAGCTATCTCAGTCGCATCGACCAGAGCGGCCAGCGGCTCCTCGGCCTGCTGAACGACCTGCTCGACCTCGCGAAGCTGGAGTCCGGAAAGATGCGCTACGACTTCGGGATGAACGACCTCTCGGCCATCGTGGCGAGCGCGATCGCCGAGCTGGAGGAGATGGTCAATCGCAGCGGGTTGCGGATCGTCTGCGAATACCGCGTGCGGGACCTCACGATCTGGTGCGATCCGTTGCGTGTGGGCCAGGTGATCCGCAACCTGCTGTCCAACGCGGTGAAGTTCACGCCGTCCGGCAGGACGATCACGGTGCAGGTGACGGACACCCTGCTGCCCGGTGGCCGACGTCGGGACGATGGGTACACAACCGCGGCGGAGATCCTGGTGATCGACCAGGGGGTCGGCATCCCCGAGACCGAACTCGAGGACATCTTCGACAAGTTCGTCCAGAGCAGCAAGACGAAGAGCGGGGCCGGCGGCACGGGCCTCGGTCTCGCCATCACCCGGGAGATCATCGAACAGCACGGCGGCACGATCGAGGCGTCGAACAGCGCCGAGGGCGGTGCGGTGTTCAGGGTCTGCCTGCGGCGCGAGCCGTTGCCGAGCACCGAGGAAGGCACCGACGTGGCTGGCACGCCGCCGGAACACATGGAGGCCCCGCGCCTCCTGATGTAGGACGCGACACGGGCGGGATCCCCGGACCTTTCCAGGTCGGGCTTCAGCCCGACACCCGGGTTCAGGGATTCGCCGATGCACCCAAGCCCTTGCCGCGTCGGACTGAACCCCGACCTGTGAGCACCTGCGCCCGACGCCCGAGGGCGCCATCCCCACCGCATCCGCCAGGGCCGTCACCGCACCGCACAGGTGCGAAGGCCGCGCGGCGTCGCTCCGCCGGAGTGCGGCTCCGTCCCGGGACGGTACGCAAGCAACTGATTCCCTGAAAGAATGCGCAGGGCCGACGCCGCCCCGCCAGCGGGCATGTGGGTTGCGCTATGGTTCGCGCTCGGCAACGCCTTGCGGGGCCATAATCCGCACCTTTGCTGATGCCATCGTTCGGAACCTGCCAGCGGGTTGCTGGTCGGTGTCGTTCCATCCCAACACGACAGGACATGAGAACACTCCTCGCCGACAGAATGGCGATCCTGGCCTTGTGCTTCATCGCTCTCATCTTCGCCGGTGCCGCTGGTGCGCACTGGCTCGCCCCCTTTCCGCCGGAAGAGACCTTCTTCGACGGGCTGACGCTCGAGGGCGCGCCGCTGCCACCGGACGGAAAGTACTGGTTCGGGACCGACCTCCTGGGACGCGACCTGTTCTCGCGCGTCCTCTACGGCGCCCAGACCTCGCTGATCATCGGTCTGGTGGCCAACGGGGTCTCGCTGCTGATCGGCACGCTCGTGGGCATCGTCGCGGGCTACGTGCGCGGGTGGGTCGGCACCGTCCTGATGCGGTTCACGGATCTCATGATGGCCTTCCCCGCGCTGCTGCTCGCCATCGCGCTCGCCGCCCTCTTCACGCCGAGCCTGTGGATCGTGGCGATGGTGATCGCGATGGTGAACTGGGTGCAGGTCGCGCGCGTCGTGTACTCGCTGACGGTGACGCTGTCGGAACGCGAGTTCGTCGAGGCCGTGCGCAGCCTCGGCGCCACCCGCACTCGCATCCTGTTCCGCCACGTGCTGCCGCATCTGCTGCCGTCGATCATCGTCTACGGCACCCTGGGCATCGCGACCACCGTGCTGCTGGAGGCGACGCTCTCCTTCCTCGGCATCGGCGTGCAGCCGCCCACCCCGTCGTGGGGGAACATCATCTTCGAGAACCAGAGCTACTTCTCGACGGCGCCCTGGCTGGTGTTCATCCCCGGCGCGGCGATCGTCCTGCTCGCGGTGTCGTTCAACATCCTCGGCGACACGATGCGGGTGGCGCTCGACCCCACGCTGCGGGGGCGCGCCCCGTGATCCGCTATCTCGCCGGCCGGCTCGGCCAGGCCGCCCTGCTGCTCGTCGGCGTGAGCTTCATCACGTTCATCCTCCTCTACATCCTGCCCTCGGACCCGGCACGTCAGCTCGCGGGCCGCAGCGCGACGCCCGAGACCGTCGAGACCATCCGCCAGCAGCTCGGGCTGGATCGCCCCTTCCACGAGCAGTACCTGCGCTATCTCGGCAATCTCGTGCAGGGTGACCTCGGACGTTCGTACGCGCAGAAGACGGAGGTCGCCGAGGTCGTCGCCGCCCGACTTCCGCCGACGCTGCTGCTCATGGCCGGCGCCATCGTGGTGGAGCTGCTGATCGGGCTCACGATCGGCGTGCTGGCCGCGCTGCGCCCCGGGTCCCGCCTCGATCAGGGCGCCATGATCGTGTCGTTCATCGGCGTGTCGACCCCGCAGTTCGTGGGCGGCATCCTGATGCTCTACGTCTTCTCGGTGCAGCTCGACTGGTTCCCCGTCGGGGGCTACGGTACCTTCCGGCATCTGGTGCTGCCCGCCGTCACGCTCGGCGTGCTCGGGGCGGGCTGGTACTCGCGGATGATGCGTTCCTCGATGCTCGATGTGCTCGCCCGCGATTTCATCCGCACGGCCCGCGCGAAGGGGGTGCCCGAGATGCGCGTCGTGCTCGTCCACGCGCTGCGCAACGCCATCCTTCCGGTCATCGCCATGATCGGCATCGACGTGGGCCTTTTCATGAGCGGGGCGGTGATCGTCGAGTCGGTCTTCGGATGGCCGGGCATCGGGCAGCTCGCCTGGCAGGCCATCCAGCAGGTCGACATCCCGATCATCATGGGCGTGACGCTCGTCGCCGCCGTGGCGATCGTCCTCGGCAACCTGCTCGCCGATCTTGCTGCACCGTTCGTCGACCCGCGCATCCGGCTGCGATGAACGTACCTTCGCCTATCCGTACCCACCCCGAAATCACCCTGAGGAGAAACCTGATGAAGCGCCGTCTGCTGATCCCCGTGCTGTCCGCCATCGCCCTTGCCATCGCCGCCCCGGCCATGGCCCAGAGCCCGAAGCAGGGCGGTGCGATCGTCGTCACCTACAAGGACGACATCGTCACGCTGGACCCCGCCATCGGATACGACTGGGTGAACTGGTCGATGATCAAGAGCCTCTTCTCGCGGCTCATGGACTACAAGCCCGGCACCGCGGAACTGACGCCGAGCCTCGCGGAGAGCTTCGACATCTCGAAGGACGGCCTCACCTACACGTTCAAGCTCCGCAAGGGCGTGAAGTTCCACAACGGCCGCGAGGTCGTCGCCCAGGACGTGAAGTACTCGATCGAGCGCACGCTCGACCCGAAGACCGAGAGCCCGGGCGCCGGCTTCTACGATTCGATCTCCGGTGTCGACGTCTACAAGAAAGGCAAGGCGAAGGAAGTGAAGGGCATCACGGTGGTGGATCCGTCGACCGTGAAGTTCACGCTGTCGCGCCCCGATGCCACGTTCCTCCACGTGATGGCGCTCAACTTCTCGTCGGTGGTCCCCAAGGAGGCCGTGCAGGCCGCCGGCAAGGACTTCGGGAAGAAGCCCGTGGGTTCGGGCGCCTTCACGCTCGCCGAATGGAAGCTCGGCCAGCAGCTCGTGTTCAAGCGCAACCCCGACTACTTCCAGAGCGGCGTGCCGATGCTCGACCAGATCACGTTCCAGGTGGGTCTGGAACCGATGACGGCCATCCTGAAGCTCGAGAAGGGCGAAGCGGACTTCGCGGGTGACGGCATCCCGCCCGCCCGATTCCTGCAGATCCGCAACGACCCGAAGTTCAAGGACTCGATCGTCGAGGGCGGCCAGCTGCAGACCGGCTACGTGACCATGAACGTGCAGATGAAGCCCTTCGACAAGCTCGAGGTTCGACAGGCCGTGAACATGGCCATCGACAAGCAGCGCATCGTGAAGATCATCAACAACCGCGCGGTGCCGGCGAACCAGCCGCTGCCCCCGTCGATGCCCGGCTACGACAAGGCGTACCAGGGCTATCCGTTCGACCCGGCGAAGGCGAAGGAGCTGCTGAAGCAGGCCGGCCTCGAGAAGGGCTTCAAGACGGTGCTCTACGTCTACAACGTCGACCCGAATCCCCGCATCGCGCAGGCGATCCAGGAAGACCTGAAGAAGGTCGGCATCGACGTACAGATCAAGGCCCTCGCGCAGGCCAACGTGATCGCCGCCGGCGGCAAGGCGAAGACGGCCCCGATGATCTGGTCGGGCGGCATGGCGTGGATCGCGGACTTCCCGGACCCCTCGAACTTCTACGGCCCGATCCTCGGCTGCGCGGGCGCGGTCCCCGGCGGCTGGAACTGGTCGTGGTACTGCAACAAGGAGCTCGATGCGCGCGCGGCGAAGGCCGATGCGATGTCGGATCCGTCGAAGGCTGCCGAGCGCGTGGAAGCGTGGCGCGGGATCTTCACCGACATCATGAAGGACGCGCCGTGGGTGCCCATCTTCAACGAGCAGCGGTTCACGATGCGCTCGAAGCGCGTGGGTGGCGCGGATGCGCTGTACGTCGATCCGGTCCGCATCCCCATCAACTACGACCACGTCCACCTCAGCGGCAACTGAGTCCCTCCGGAGCCGTCTTCATTGCGAAGTGCCCTTCCGATCACCGTCCCCGCGATGTCCTGCGGGGACGGTGTTTTCCATGACCACTGAACCACCCGTCTTCCAGGTCGACGATCTCGCCATCAGCTTCGGCACCGGTGCGCATCGCGCACGCGTGGTCGATGGCGTGTCGTTCCACGTCGGGCGAGGCGAGACGCTGGGGATCGTCGGCGAATCCGGCTGCGGGAAGTCGGTGACCGTGATGTCGTCGGTCGGGCTGCAGCCCTCGCCCCCGAGTCACGTCGACAGCGGCTCGGCGCGGCTCGGCGACGTCGATCTCCTCGCACTGCCGCCGAAGGCTCTGCGGCGCCTGTGGGGCAGCCGCATCGGCGTCGTGTTCCAGGATCCGATGACGAGCCTGAACCCGGTCTTCACGATCGGGATGCAACTGCGCGAGGCCCTCGCGACGCACTCCGACGAGCCCGCCGCGGCGCAGGAAGACCGCATCATGGCGATGCTCGCGCGCGTCGGCATCAATGCGCCGGAGCGACGCCTCCGGCAGTACCCGCACGAACTCTCCGGCGGTCTGCGCCAGCGCGTGCTGATCGCCATGGCGCTCATCTGCCGCCCGGCGCTGCTGATCGCCGACGAGCCCACCACTGCGCTCGACGTCACGCTGCAGGCGCAGATCCTCGCCCTGCTGCGGGAACTCCGCGACGAGATGGGGATGGGCATCCTCTTCGTGACCCACGATCTCGGCGTGGTGGCGCAGTTCTGCGATCGCGTGGCGGTGATGTACGCCGGGCGCGTCGTGGAGTCGGCCCCGGTCGACATGCTCTTCCGCGCGCCGCGCCATCCCTACACCCATGCGCTGCTCGCCTCGCCCCCCCGGCTCGATTCGGATCGCGACGTACCGCTGCCCACCATCGAGGGCATGGTCCCGCCGCCGGGGGCGCGCACGTCCGGATGCAGCTTCGCCGCCCGCTGCCCGCGATCCCAGGCGGTCTGCCTGGAGGCTGCGCCTCCGCTCGTCGAGGTCGACGGACACAGCCTCGCCTGCCATCACCCGATGCCATGAGCGACACCCTGCCGCTGCTGGAGGTGGATGCCCTCGTGAAGACGTTCCCGAACCGGAACGGCCGCGGCGGCATCCACGCAGTGAACCACGTGAGCTTCACGCAGCGCCGCGGCGAGACGATCGGCATCGTGGGCGAATCGGGCTGCGGCAAGTCGACGCTGGGCCGTACGATCCTGCAGCTGATCCGCCCGACGTCGGGCGACGTGCGGTTCCTCGGCAAACAGCTCACGTTGCTCCCCGACGAACAGCTCCGCCAGATGCGGCGCCACATGCAGATGATCTTCCAGGATCCGTACGCGTCGCTCGACCCGCGGATGAACGTGGCCTCGCTGATCGCGGAACCGCTGGTGATCCACGGTCTCGGCACGGCCACGGAGCGGGCGACCGAGGTGGCACGCCTGCTGGACACCGTCGGTCTGCCCGCCGAGGCGGCGAAGCGGTATCCGCACGAGTTCTCGGGCGGTCAGCGGCAACGGATCTGCATCGCCCGCGCGCTGGCGCTGCACCCGGAACTCATCGTCGCCGACGAACCGGTGTCGGCGCTGGACGTGTCGATCCAGTCGCAGATCCTCAACCTCCTGAACACGCTGAAGCGCGAGCGCGGGCTCACGTACCTCTTCATCTCGCACAACCTGGCCGTGGTGCGGTACGTCGCGGACACCGTCGCGGTGATGTACCTCGGACGCATCGTCGAGATGGGGCCCGCGGAGCAGATCTACGCGGCACCGAAGCATCCGTACACGCAGTCGCTCATCGCCGCGATCCCGGCACTCCAGCCCGGCTCGGGGCCCACGGCGCCGCCATTGCAGGGCGAGGCGCCGGATCCGGAGCATCCGCCTGCCGGCTGCCCTTTCCACCCGCGATGCCCGCACGCCACGGAACGTTGCGCGCGCGAGGCGC
>VYKP01000102.1_pt1 | contig 19660 bp, 17 predicted proteins | sample 5114551 | NCBI WGS metagenome assembly VYKP01 (sample SAMN12291777, study PRJNA351875) | freshwater metagenome | isolation source: freshwater lake | place: USA: Michigan, Baseline Lake | collected 2013-08-09
GATGCCGATCGCGCCAACGACGCGAAGAGCATCTTCCTCGCGAACATGTCGCACGAACTGCGGACGCCGATGCACGCCATCATGTCGTTCTCCCGGCTCGGCCTCGAGCGCGCGGCGCAGGGTGACACCGAGCGCCTCGGGCGCTACTTCGGCAACATCAACGAGAGCGGTGCCCGGCTGACGCTGCTGCTGAACGATCTGCTCGATCTCTCGAAGCTCGAGGCGGGTCGCATGGAGATGCAGAAGGCGCCGACCGATCTCGCCGACATCGTCGACGAATGCGCCACCGAGTTCGAGCCTCTGCTCGCCGCGCGCGGACTCACGTTCGATTTCGAGCGACCGGCCGTCCCGGTGGTCCTCGATGTGGATGCGATGCGGATCGGCCAGGTGTTGCGCAACCTCCTGTCCAATGCCGTGAAGTTTTCGCAGGAGTACGGGCGCATCGGCGTCACGATCGAGCGCATCGTGCTCCCCGACACCGGCGAGGCGTCGATCCGCCTCGCGGTGGACGACGAGGGCGTCGGCATTCCAGAAGCCGAACTGGAGTCCGTGTTCGACAAGTTCGTCCAGAGCAGCAAGACCCGCACATCGTCGGGCGGCACCGGCCTCGGGCTCGCGATCTGCCGGGAGCTGGTGGCGGCCCACGGCGGCACCGTCCGCGCGCTGCAACGGAGCCCGCAGGGGACGCGCTTCGAGGTCGTGCTGCCGGTCGGGTAGGCGATGGCGCGGGTGTCGGTGGCGTGAACAGGCCATCGCCCGACGCGGCCTCACCATGGGCACGGCGCGCATCCCCGGCATCGCGCCGTCCGACTCCGCCGGACCCGTCAAGCCACGCCGCCGCCGAGACTCGCTTCCACTTCCGCGAGAGTGAGCAACTCGTCCGAGGCAAGGGCGTCGGCCGCGACGCGCTTCAGGCGGATCGCGCGCCGGGGGCGTGCGTCTGCGAAGAGAGCGCTGAGCTGCTTGCCGAGCTTGCCGGCCACCTCGGGTGTCTCGACCACATGCAACACATGGACGCGCGCGTACACGAGGCTGCGGAACGCCACCGGCGGGAGTCGGATGCAGCGGGCATCGATGCCGAGCGCCTGCGCGGTTCGCAGCATCGTGTGCGTGGCGATGCGCCAGGCGTGCAGCGCTTCGGTGACGGCGTGCGGCAGGTGGGCGGTCCACTCGATCCACGCGTGCATCAACGCGACCTGTTGGCCGGCTTCCGCCTTGCTGCGTACCGCGACGGGTCTGGCCGACGGCGGCGACAGGTCTGCGACGGGGCAGCTCTCGGTGCCCGCGTCGATGGCTTCCTTGATGGTCAGCAGGATCGCGTCCAACTGTCGACCGAACACCCCCACGCGGCGAGCAAAGGCCTCGTGGACACTGCGAGTCGGGACCGAGTCGTCGTCGAGCAGATGCGGCACCAGTTCCGCGGCCTCCTCGGCTTGACGGCACATGCGGATGATCGACATCGCGAGCGCCTTCCGCAGCGGCCGCGCGAGGCCATCTTCTAGGTCCACGACGTAGCGCCAGTCGAAGTCCGGCGAGCGGCCCGGAAACGGATTCGCCTTGCCGTCCGGGTCGGCCACGGGACGCGGACCGCGTTCGGAGGCGTAACCGCGGGGATTGCACAGCACCCGCACGCCCTGCGACGTCACGTCGAGACCCGCGTGCAGGTGGCCGTGCGTCCACAGGTCGATGTCGTCGCGGTGCCGGGCGAGCAGTGCGTCCAGCGGGCTTGCGTACGCGGCGACCCGGCGCAGGTCGTCGCGGAGCGTATCGCCGTTCCAGTTCGTCGGCAGGAAGTGGTCGGCGGTGATGCCGAACGCCGCCAGCGACCGGAATGTGGGCGAATGATGCGTCACCACCACGGTGGGACCTTCGAACGACCGATCCAGCATGCGGTTCAGCCAGGCCACGGAGCGCAGATGCTCCCGATACGCGATGGCGGGGTGGAACTTCGGATCAGTGGCGAGCCCGGGGTCGTCCGCGGGCACCGGCAGATGGGCGGCCCGACACTGGCGCGCATACCACGCGAGATTGCGCGACGACTCGAACCAGCGCGTGGCGCGGATCAGCTCGTAGTCGTTCATCTGCCGATACGCCTGATCCACGAGGCCGGGGTGCCAGTCGCCGAACGAGGTCCAGAGCGTCGTGCCGAGAAAGCGCACCCCCTGGATCGTGACCGTGTTGCGCTCGAGCACGTGGACGCGCGTGCCCCGCGCCGCTGCCCGCGCGGCCGGCAGCACCTCGTCGAACTCGCGGTCGTAGTACTCGTGGTTGCCCATGACATAGACGACCGGCTTCCCGCACTTCGCGAGCCACGCCACGGCCTCTTCCACCGGACCGATGTCGCCGGAGGCCACGAGGATGTCGAAGTCGAGATCGGCCGGCAGTTCGTACGGCCCGAACTCCAGGTGCACGTCCGAGATGACATGGATGCGCGGCAGCCGGCGGCGAGCGACGATGGGCCAGAGGGCGGGCGAAGCGTCGGCGCCCGCCATATCGGAGTTGGATGGTGTTTTCATTTGGTGGATTGTAGACATGGCGGGCCGGACCGCCCTGGCGCCGCGTCGGACCACACGGGGACCGGCTACTCCACGGTAAGTACCGCGGGCCGCGCTATCGGTTTGCGCGCGGCCTCGCCGCCCATCCGGGCGGGGCAGGTGCTGGCGGCAGCGTCGTCGCGGGAATCTCCGAGCCGACAGGGCCGGCGGCAGCGAGTGCGCGCACGTGTCCCGCGACCGCGAACAGTTCCGCATCGGAAAGCATGCCCTTCCACGCAGGCATGGACGTGCCGGGCAGGCCGTTGCGGATGATCTCCGCCAGTGCAACGGCATCGAGCGCCGCGATGCGCGATTCCCGAAGGTCCCGGGCATGCGGCTCGAGGAAGGTACCGATCCAGTTGTGCCCGGACCCGTCCGTGCCGTGACAGAACGCGCAGTTCCTCCGGAAGAGGTCCGCGCCATCGAGCCTCCCGTGCGGCGAGACGCCACGGGTCACGAGCAGTCGTGCACTTTCGTGGCAGCCTTCGCAGGTCTCGACGCTGCGTGGGAACGAGAGGGCCCGGCGATCCCAGGTAAGTCCACCCTCGGCCCGGCGCGTGCCCTCGTGGCATGACACGCACGCCGACAGGAACAGGCGCCGGCCTCCGCGCTGCCGGGGCTCCAGCGATTCCGGGGGCGCGTCGAGCGGTGTCTCGCCCGTGGCGAACGGGAAGGCGGCGGATGTCCTGTCGTGATCGACCCAGCCGTTCTCCGCCGTGTGATAGCGCCTCCGGCCCGGCGCCCCCTGCATGAAGGCACTCCGGACGTAGTCGACCACCGCGGTGCGCTGCCGCGCATCGAGCACGCGGACGAAGGACTTCATTGCCGTCCCCGGAACGCCCCGTTCGAGTGTCTGCAGCATCGTCGCGCGGGTGAGGGACTTCGGCGAGGTCGCCGCGAAGTTGCGCGGCTTCGGATCGAGGTACGCAGCCGCGACGGTCCGGCCATCGCCCGCATAGCCGTGGCACTGGTAGCAGAAGTACTCGTAGACGGACTGCCCTTCGGCCATGGCGCCCGGCGCTGCCGGCGCGGGGACGATCCACAGCGCGAGTGCGATGCCGACGATCGTCGCCAGTTGCGTTTTCATCGACGCGTTATCGCCGACTCCGCGATGCCGCATTTGATCGAGATCAAGTGAAGTCGATGTTCGGCAGTTGCGTGACATCGTCACAGACAAGGGCTCGACACGCACGAGATCATCCGCTCCGCATTGTCGTCGAGCGACGCAAACAAGACGTCGCCGCGGAAAGCGGATCTCAGTCGCGCGGGTCGGACCTCATGGCCCGAACGCGCCGCCGAACGAACCCTTCGAGGAGAACCGGGCTTGTTCCCAGAGGTAGGTCATCTCGCACTGATCCTTGCGCTCTGCCTTGCGACGGCACAGACGATTCTCGGCTGGGTCGGTGCGACCCGCGGTGCGGGCGAATGGATGGCCGCGGCGCGGACGGCAGCGCTCGCGCAGTTCGCCTTCCTGCTCATCGCCTTCGGCCTCCTTGCGCACGCCTTCGCCACCAACGACTTCAGCATCGCGTACGTGGCGCACAACTCGAACAGCGCGCTCCCGGTGCAATACCGGATCGCCGCGGTCTGGGGTGCGCACGAAGGATCCCTGCTGCTCTGGGTGACCGAGCTCGGGATCTGGACCGCAGCGGTCTGCGTCGCATCCGCATCGATGCCGAAGGCGTTCGTCGCGCGCGTGATCGCCGTCCTCGGCGTGGTGAGCGCTGGGTTCCTCGCATTCCTCCTCGTCACCTCCAATCCGTTCGGTCGCCTGTTCCCGATTCCGGAGGAAGGCCGTGACCTGAATCCCCTCCTGCAGGACCTCGGACTGGTCCTGCACCCGCCGATCCTCTACGCGGGCTACGTCGGATCATCGGTGGCGTTCGCGTTCGCGGTGGCAGCGCTGGCGGGCGGCCGCGTCGATGCGGCGTGGGCGCGCTGGTCGAGGCCATGGACGGCGATCGCCTGGATGTTCCTCACGGTCGGCATCGCGCTCGGCAGCTGGTGGGCCTACTACGAGCTGGGCTGGGGCGGATGGTGGTTCTGGGATCCGGTCGAGAACGCGTCGTTCATGCCGTGGCTCGCCGGCACGGCGCTGCTGCACTCCGCGGCCGTGACCGACAAGCGAGGCCTCTTCCGCGGCTGGACGATCCTGCTCGCCATCCTCGCCTTTGCGCTCAGCCTGCTCGGTACGTTCCTCGTGCGCTCCGGGGTGCTGACCTCCGTCCATGCGTTTGCCGCAGATCCCGCGCGGGGCGTGTTCGTGCTGGCGCTCCTCGGCGTCATCGTCGGCGGCGCGTTGTCACTCTATGCGGCGCGATCGCACGTGTTCGCGAACGCGCCCCAGGCACGCTTTGCTCCGATGTCGCGGGAGACCCTGCTGCTCGGGAATAACGTGATCCTGGTGGTGGCGACCGCCGCCGTGCTTCTCGGGACGGTGTACCCGCTGATCGTCGATGCCTTCGATCTCGGCAAGATCTCTGTCGGAGCGCCGTACTTCAACAGCGTCTTCGTGCCGCTCATGCTGCTGCTCGCCGCGCTGCTCCCGGTGGGCAGCATGGTGCGATGGAAGCGGGACACCGCGGCACGCACGTTCACTGCACTGCGCGGTGCGGGCGTCGCGGCGGCCATCGCTGCGGTGGCGTGCGCGTTCGTGATTGGTGGCTCGCGCGGCCTCCAGTGCGCGATCGGCGCGGTCTTCGCGGTGTGGATCGTGGGCGGAACCGTGACGTCGCTCAGGTCGCAATGGCGCTCGGAGGGTTCCGTGACCCACCGGTTCGCCGGATTGTCCCGGGCAACGCTCGGCATGGCGCTCGCGCACATCGGCCTCGCGGTGACCATGGCGGGTGTGGCCGTCACCTCGGCGCTGACGGACGAGACCGTGCGTCGCATGTCTCCCGGTGACACGCTGGAGCTTGCCGGCTACGCGCTCCGCTTCGACCGCCTGCGCGAGGTCCCCGGGCCCAACTACCGCGCACTAGAAGCCGACATCACGGTGCTGCGCGACGGCGCGACCGTGGCTTCGCTGCATCCGCAGCGGCGGGCCTACATGGTTCGCTCGATGGGCATGACCGAGGCGGCCATCGATCCCGGCCTCTTCCGCGATCTCTACGTGGCGTTCGGCGAACAGTTCGAAGGTGGCGCCATCAGCCTGCGCGTGAGCGTGAAGCCGCTGGTGCGGTGGATCTGGCTCGGGGCGCTCGTCATGGCCGCAGGCGGCCTGCTTGCGGCGACGGACCGGCGTTACCGGATCGCCTCGCGGCGCGCTGTGCGTTCTGGCGAACGGGTCCGCCGCGGTGCCCTCCGGACGAAGCCCTCATGATGCACATCGTCGACGCCGTCCGGATCGCCTGCCTTGCGATGGTTCTCGCCGCATGCACCTGGGCGCCGGTCCAAACCGCCGATGCCGCCGAGCTGCAGTTCAACGATCGTGCGGAGGAGCAGCGATTCCGCCGGCTCGCGTCGGAGCTGCGCTGTCTCGTGTGCCAGAACCAGTCGCTCGAGGACTCCCACGCGCCACTTGCGATGGACCTGAAGAAGGAAGTGCAGGCGCAGATGCGTATCGGAAAGGACGACGACCAGATCGTTGCGTACCTGGTCGACCGCTACGGCGACTTCGTCCGTTACCGCCCGCCGCTTCGCCCAGGGACGTGGTTGCTGTGGGCCGGCCCGCCGTTGCTGCTCGTAGTGGCGGGGATCGCTGCATGGCGGGTGGTGCGACGTCACGGGGCGCCAGTGCCCGAGCAGGCGGAGTCCGGAGGTGACGACCCCGCGACCGGCCGACGTCAGCGAACACAACGGAGGGCGACGACGTGACGATGTTCTGGGCCATTGCTGCCGTGATGATTCTTGCAGCGCTCGCTGCCGTCGTCGTGCCGCTGATGCGTGGCGGCGGCACGGTGCGCTCCGCGCCGGACGGCGCCATCGGGATGCGCGACGCGCGGGTCGAGGAGTTGCGTGAGGATCATCGTCGTGGCGTTCTGGACGACGCCGCGCTTGCCGAGGCGGAGCGCGAACTCGAACGCAGTCTGGCGGAAGAGTCCCGCAGCGCGCCCGCAGCCGTCCCGCGATCCTCGAGTGGGCAGCGCGCAGGCATGGCGGCGACGATGCTGTTGCCTCTCGCGGCAGCCGGCCTGTATCTCTGGCTGGGGGAGCCGGGTGCCATCGAGGCGCGGCCCGAGGCGTCCAGGGGCGTGCCGGAACAGCACCCCGCCGTGGGCGGTGATGCCGGAGATCGCCATGGCGTCGACGAGATGATCGTGAAGCTCGAACGTCGCCTGGCCGAGAAATCCGAGGACGTCGAAGGCTGGATCCTCCTCGCGCGCACCTACATGTACTCGAAGCGCGCGCCGGATGCCCTGAAGGCATTCGAGCGTGCGCGAAAGCTGAAGCCGGATGACACGAAGCTGATGGCCGATGCCGCGGAAGCCATGGCCGTCGTGGCCGGCAACCGCCTCGAAGGCGAGCCGGCGCGACTCATCGGCATCGTGCTGAAGCGCGATCCCGCCAACACCAAGGCACTGTGGCTGGCCGGGGTCGAACGCATGCAGAAGGGCGACAAGGTCCATGCACTCGAGTTCTGGACGCGCCTGCGGGATGTTCTGCCACCGGGCAGCAACGAGGCCGAGATGCTCGACGGGTACATCGCCCAGGTCGAAACACCAGCCGAAGCGGATGCCTCACAGGCGAGTGCTCCGGCGGCCGCTGCGACGACGCCCACGGCGTCCGGCAAGGCGTCGATCCGTGTGCGTGTCACGCTCGACAAGTCGATGCTGAAGCAGGCCGGACCCGACGACACCGTCTTCATCTTCGCGCGTGCGGCGAGCGGTCCGCGGATGCCGCTCGCCATGCTCCGCAAGACGGTGCGCGATCTCCCGGTCGAGGTGGTGCTCGATGACTCGCTCGCGATGGGGCCGGGCATGACCTTGTCGCGTCACGACGAGGTGATCGTGGCCGCCCGTGTGTCGAAGACGGGCGAGGCGATGCCGAAGTCCGGCGACCTCGAAGGTCAGAGTGAAGTCGTGCACGTGTCGCGTACCGCGGCGGTGGACATCCGGATCGAGCGGGTCGTGCGATGACCTCAGCGCATCGACTATATGCGGTGATCCGTCTGTGTGCGCTGGCGTTGCTCGTCGTGTGCGGCACGGTTCACGCTGCCGAGACATCGCCAGAGGCACTCGGCGAGGCGGCGTACCGCCGCGGTGACCTGACGGAAGCGATGCGTCAATTCCGCATCGCGGGGGATGCCGGCGTCCCGTCGGCACAGGCCCGACTCGGCGAGATTCTCGACAAGGCCGAGCTGGACGACGAGGCGGTGGTCTGGTTCCGGAAGGCGGCTGCGCAGGGGGACCCCGCGGGCCTGTACGGATTGGGACAGATGCACGCCACGGGCGAGGGCGTCCCCAAGTCGCCGTCCGTGGCGCTGCGGCACTGGAACGACGCCGCGTCGCGCGGCCACGTGCTCGCGACACTCACGCTCGCCCGGACCTACGAGACCGGATGGGGGGATGTCGCCGCCGACCCCGCCAAGGCGCTGGGCTACTGGGAGAAGGCTGCCGCGATGGGTGATCGATCGGCCGTCCAGAAGCTCGCGCAGATCTATCGCAAGGGCGGACTCGGCGTGGTGCCGGATCCCACCCGTGCGGCCGAATGGGAGACCCGCCTCGCCGCGGGAACGAAACCATGAAATCTGGACGGTCGTGGATCGCCATGACGGTGATCCTTCTGCCAGGTGTGGCCCCCGCCGCCGATCCCGAACAGGGCCGAGGGCTCTACGAGATGCACTGCGAGGTCTGCCATGGCGCGGATGGTCGCGGCACCGTGCCCGGTGTGCCGGACTTCGGGCGCGGCCAGGGCATGCTGGCACCCGATGGGTCGATCGCCCGGAAGCTCCGGACGGGCGGCGGCGGGATGCCCGCCTACGAGGGGCTCCTGCGCGAGCAACAACTGCTCGACGTGATCGCCTACGTGAGGTCTTTCCAGAGATGAGCTTGCGCGGTGTTGTCCGGACGCTTTGGATTGCAGCCGCCGTGGCGCTGGCCGGTTGCTCCGACTCCGGAAGCGCGCCGACGCCGGACTCCGCGGCGTTGCCTCAGGTGCTGGAGACGTTCGATGTCGGGCGGGCCGTGTTCGTCCGGTCCCTCACCGTCGAACCGGCGCGGCACAGCCTCTGGGTGGGGACCTCTGCCGGTGTGCACGAGATCGATCTCACGAATCGGAACGTCAAGCAGACGTTCACGCGCAAGGACGGTCTCGCCAACGAGTACGTGTTTGCGATCGGCGTGGATACCGACGGCGCCAAGTGGTTCGGCACCAACGCGGGCGGCGTGTCACGCTATCGCGACGGCGAGTGGAAGACGTTCTTCCCGATGCATGGTCTCGCCGACTACTGGGTGTACTCGTTTGCCGAGGCCGCGGACGGCAAGCTCTGGATCGGCACGTGGGCGGGCGCGTCGCTGCTCGACCGCAAGTCGCTGAAGTTCACGAACTACGTGAAGGAACTCATCAACGAGTGGGTGTACGGCCTCGCCATCGACGCGCAGGGCAAGGTCTGGTTCGGCACCGAGGGCGGCGTGTCGATGCTCGATGGCGGCAAGTGGCGCCACTGGACGCATGAGGATGGCCTCGGTGCCACCAACGCGGATGACCTGCCGAGCAGCCCGAACACGGGTCTCGGCACGCGCTCGCGCCACGATCTCTCGACGCTGGTGGAGGGCGCTGAGACCTACAACCCCAACTACGTCTTCGCGATCCTTGCAGCGCCCGACGGCAGCATCTGGGCCGGCACGTGGGGCGGAGGCGTCAGCCGCTTCGACGGAAAGGGGTGGCAGAGCTATTCGGTGCAGGACGGCCTGGGAGGAAAGATCGTCTACAGCATGGCGCGGGCCACGGACGGCGTGCTCTGGTTCGGCACCAACCACGGACTCACCCGCTACGACGGCAAGACGTGGCACACCTATCGCCACACCGACGGACTGGCCGGGGACGACGTCTACGCCATCGCGATCACGCCCGATGGTGACGTCTGGGCCGGGACGCGAGGCGGCGTATCGCGCGTCGGTCCGAAACCACATTAGTCGGCAACGAAGTCCCGGGGACTCTCTGATGTTCCAATCCAAGGTATTCACGATCGGTCTCGTCATCCTCGCCGGACTCACGATGGGGGGCACATGGCTCGCCACGCGCGTGGGCGCCACGACGCCGGCACCGGTTCCGCACGCCACCGCGAGCAAGGAACGCGCGCTGAGCTTCAGTCACTTCCGGGTGGGCGACCGCAACGTGAAGTCGCTGTTCATGGACGGCGATGTGCTTTGGGTCGGTACGTCCGGCGGGGTGATCCGCTACGACACGGTTCACGACCATCACAAGCTGTACGACCTGCGCAGCGGCCTGCTCGCCAACGGCGTGTTCCACATCGGCAAGTTGAAGGGGCGCCTCGCTGCCGGCACCTACGGCGGCGGGCTCGCGGTCATGAAGGACGGCGGCGAGGGCTGGGACATCTACAACGTCCCCGACGGACTCGCCGATGCTTTCGTCTACTCGACGCTCGAGGCGAAGAACGGCGATGTCTGGATCGCCACGTGGTCCGGGGCGAACCGCATCGTCGGGGGGGATCTCGCGAACCCGGCGAAGTGGGAGACGTACACCGTCGAGAACACGAAGGGCGGCCTGCCCAACGACTGGGTCTACGGGCTGGCGCAGGGCACCGACGGCACGATCTGGATGGCCACGGAGGGCGGGCTCACGCGGTATCGCGACGGACAGTGGGCCAACTGGAAGCACAAGGACGGGCTCGGCGCGGACTACGAGATCATCCGTGCGCAGAAGACGCTGGCCCACGACCCCGCCAAGTATTCGGAGCATCACGCGCGACAGAAGCAGGAGATGGGGCTGCAGAACGTGGACGTCGCGTACAACCCGAACTACGTCGTGGCGCTGGTGGCGGCGCGTGATGGCACGGTCTGGTGCGGTACGTGGGGGGGCGGTCTCGCGCATTTCGACGGGACCCGCTGGCAGAACTACACCGTCGCCGACGGCCTGCCGGGAAATCACGTCTTCATGCTGCTCGAGGACGGGCGCGGACGCCTGTGGATCGGCACGAACAACGGCCTCGCGCGGCTGGAGGGCGGCAAGTTCACCTCGTTCGGCACCGGCGACGGCCTGTTCGCGAGCAACGTCTTCTCCGCGACTGCGGGGGCGGGCGGCAATCTGTGGGTCGGAAGCTTCGGCGGCGTGGCGCGGCTGGGCGGGATGCTGTGAGCGTACGCGACGAAGGAGCGTCGCGCGGTGCAGGATCCGGGCAGATGGTCAGCCTGCCCGGTGGCGGGAGATGTGCGGTGAAGCGGCACACGTCGCGCCGGAGTGTGACCGAGCACGCATCACGCCGTGTGGATCCCGCGTCCGGATCACTGTGCGCGATCGGTCCGAACGAATGTCTCGTACACGTACTGGCTGACGTCTGCCACCTGCTGGTCGGTCAGGACCGTTCCCCACGCCGGCATCTCGCGCCCCTGCACACCGTGCTTGACCGAGATGAACAGGGTGTCCGGCGTGTAGGCGCGAGCCTCCTCTCCATGGAAGTTGCGCGGCTTCGGCACGATGAAGTACGCGCGCGGGCCGTCTCCGTTGCCTTCGGCGCCATGGCACGTCGAGCAGTTGCTTTCGTAGAGCGGGCGGCCCGACGCGGCGTGTCCCTTCGGCGGGCGGACGTAGGCGCTCTTCGCTGGATTCGTCGTGACGGCTGTGACGTCAGAAGCCTGCCGCATGAACTTTGTCCGGACATAGTCGACGACGGCAGCCGATTGGGTCTGATCGAGCAACCGCTTCCAGCCGACCATCGCCGTGCCCGGCTTCCCGTTCATCACGACATCGATCATCCGTTGCCGCGTCAGCGCTTCCGCGAGGCCGGGCATCGTGAAGTCGCGCGGCGGCGGCATCAGACCCTGGCGCGCTCTAGAGCGGCCGTCTCCCTTGTCGCCGTGGCACACCGAGCAGTACTGGTGGTAGAGCTCGCCGGCGTCGTCGGAGGCCCGGGCGGGGGCGGTGACGGGGAGGAGGGCTGCAGTGGCCAGGAGGCCGAAGAGGCCGAGGGGGGAGGCGCGCATGGTTTCTACTCCGGACTTTGACATGAGAATGTCGAAAAAAGCCAATAATGCAATCAAAGTGTCCTGGATTATCCCCGCCATCCCCCGTGCGGCGTCAAGGAATGTCTGCGACGGCGTGTGCATATTCGTGATCGCGACGATTCTTTCGCTGCTCGCGGCGTGCTCGACGGCACCGGAGAAGGCTGCTGTCGCACTGCCGCCGATCGTGTATCCCCCGGAACCCGAAGAGCCGCGCTTCTACTACGAGAGAACGATCACGAGCAGCGGGCAGGTGATCGCAGAGCCCGGCCGCAATCGCATGCGGCGGATGCTGACCGGCGAGACGGAAACCGGCGAATCTCTCGCCAAGCCCTTCGATGTCACGGTCTGTCACGGCGTCGTGTACGTGAGCGACTCGGTGCGCCGGCGCGTGGTCGCGTTCGACTTTCCCGGGCATCGCTACTTCCGTATCGGTGACGACGATCCCGGTGGCCTCCAGAAGCCGCTGGGCCTCGCCACCGATGCCAGCTGCAACCTTTACGTGGTCGACGGCACGCTCTTCCGGGTCATGAAGTACGACGCGAAGGGGAAGTATCTGAGCAGTGTCGGCGGGCCGGACTACTTCAAGCACATCTCGCATGTCGCCGTGGAGCCAGGAGGCGGGCGGCTCTACATCGTCGACACCGGCACGGTAGAGAACCGGGACCACCGGGTCCGCGTGTTCGACGGCGTCGAGGGCAAGCATCTGTACGACATCGGGACGCGGGGCACCGAGCCAGGCAAGTTCAATCTGCCGCGCGACATCTCGCTCGGGGCGGACGGCAATCTCTACATCGTCGACGGCGGCAACTTCCGTGTCCAGGTGTTCAAGGCGACGGGGGAGTTCGTCCGGACCTTCGGCGGGATGGGGGCACAGCTCGGTCAGTTCACGCGACCCAAGGGCATCGCGGTCGATCGGGAGGGGCATGTGTACGTGGCCGATGCGGCCTTCGGAAACTTCCAGATCTTCGATCCCGAAGGGCAACTGTTGCTCTTCATCGGCGATCGCGCCAACAAGCCGGCGCCGGGCAAGTACCTGCTGCCGGCGGGGATCCACGTGGATGAGGACGGTCGCGTCTACTTCGTCGATCAGTACTACCGGAAGGTGGATGTCTTCCGACCAGCGTCCCTGGCCACCGGGAATGGGTATCTCAGTGCGGGTGTCGCCGATCCGCCCGCGAAGCCTCCATGACCGGGGCGGATCGCATCGCATCTCCGGGAAAATGTCTCGGTGCATTGAACCCATGGTGTTGATCGGGGTATCTACCTTCACGCGGTTTCATTGGCTGTACAGGGGGGGGTGACATGGATAGGGGTGGATTGTCGGAGAAGCTCCGTACGCTTTCGAGATACGAGTTCTTTCGGGAGGGGGATGCCAACCTGAAGGAAGGCGTGCTGGAGAAGGCGATCGAGATGAAAGTGCCGGCCGGAACGGTACTGTTCGAGCGCGGAGGCCGTTGCAGTGGTGTCGCGCTGGTAGGTTCGGGGAGCGTGCGCGTGTTTCTCGCGAACGAGGCCGGGCGCGAGATGACGCTGTATCACGTGGGACCGGGGCAGACCTGCCCGGTCAACCTGCTGTCGGCACTGCTCGATCGGATCGCGCCGGCCAAGGCGGTGGCGGAGTCCGCGGTGGAGGTCTGCATGCTCCCGGCGCAGCAGGTCAAGGTCTGGATGGACGAGCAACCGCTGGTCCGCAAGTTTGTCTTCGACGCGATGGCGACGCGTCTCGTGGACATCATGGCGCACGCCGAAGAGGTCTCCTTCGGGCGACTGGATCGCCGCCTCGTCGACTTCCTCTGCCGTCGTTTCGAGGAGTCTGGCAAGCGCCCTCCGGAGATCATCGCGACTCACGAGCAGATTGCCTTCGAACTCAGCACCGCCCGCGAGGTGGTGAGCCGCCTGCTGCGCGAATTCGAGCGGCTCGGTGCAATCGATCTCGGTCGTGGGCGCATCACGTTGAAGGACATCGCGCTGCTGAAGAAGATGCGCGACTGACGTCGTGGTTCCCCGTACGCAGGGCCTCCGCCGCGATGGTGGGGGCCCTGCTTCGTCTGGACTTTGTCGCGTCCCATGACAGGTGTTGGTCCTCATGCTTATGTGACATCGTCACTGGGTGAGCCGAGTCACGGTGTGACCAATGACGGAAGACTAAGGTCGCAGTCACCAAAGGCAGGATCCGATGCGCGGATGAGCGTAGACCGGTCCGACAAGACCGGGTTCACCACAGGGGGCAGACCATGAACTTCCGCAGGCACTCAGGCAGGAATCCGTTGGCGGTCGCAGCAGGGACATTGGCATGGGTGATCGGCATCGTGATGGCCGCCCACCTTGCGACAGCGAATGCCGGCATCAAGGGCAGCAAGCACGACCTCGGGCAGGGTGGCAACGCGCAGGGAACGACCACTGCGACGACGGAGGTCTGCGTCTTTTGTCACACGCCGCACGGATCCGACACCGCGGCAAACGCGCCTCTGTGGAACAAGAAGCTCACGCCTGGCGCCAGCTACCAGCGCTACTCGTCCCTGCAGACCAGCACACTCGACGGCGGCGAAGCGCCGGTGGGTTCCGTCTCTCTCGCGTGTCTTTCCTGCCATGACGGCACGCAGGCGATGGACGTGGTCATCAACGCGCCGGGTTCGGGGAACTACAACAGCGCGGGCATCGAGATCGATGCCGGTGCCATCGGCCCGATGAACCAGGCCCCGGTCCCGATGCTGGGCACCGACCTTCGAAACGATCATCCGATCAGCATCCAGTACGGCGGCGGTGGTTGCTCCACGTCGAACACGGCGTGCGCGAACCTGAAGGACAGGGACTTCGTGACCCCCGCGACGGCGCTGATCAACAGCACGCAGCACTGGTGGGTCAACACCACCGGCGCGGGTGCGACGGCAAACCGCGAGAAGAGCGACATGATCCTGTACACCCGCAGCGACGGTCCGCTCGGTGCCCCGGAGCCCTTCGTCGAGTGCGCCAGCTGTCACGACCCGCACAACGATCAGGCCCAGCCGGTCAGCTTCATGCGCATCAGCAACACCGGCAGCCAGGTCTGTCTCGCCTGCCACAACAAGTAGTCCCGGCCCCGGAGGGGCATCGGCAGGGCCGCCGCGCGACGCACCGGTGTGCAGCGCGCTGACAACAGGCGGTTCTGCCGATCACCCCCCGCCGCGGGGGCTCGGCGAGCGATGGTCGACGGAACTGATCAGATGAAACTCCAACGGTACTCACAGGGTGTCGCTGTCCGTGTGGGCGGCGTCAGGATGGCAGTGGTCGCGCTGTGCACGGGCGTGCTGCTGTCGAACGCGGCGGTGACAACGGCCGCCAACACAGCGCCGCCGACGGCGGAACCGCTCGCCACCGTGGGCGATGCGGTCATCACCGTCCAGGAGTACGCGATCGCGCTCCGGACGGAGGCGAAGCGGAAGTTCTATCACGCACAACCCTCGGAGCGCGAGATGGTGGCGTTCCAGCGCGAGGTCGCGGACCACCTGATCGAGCGGCAGCTGGCGTTGCAGGAGGCGCGTCGACGTGGCGTCCGCATCGATACGAAGGAGATCGAGACGCGCGTCCGTGCCCATCAGGAGAAGGTGCGCGGTCGCGACGGCGCCCGCGACGACAAGGCGTTCTGGACCGCGCTGCGGCGCGAGATGGAATCCGAACAGCTGGTGCGCGCGCTGCGTGACCAGGTGCGGGCGGACCTGACGGTGTCGGATGCGGCTGTGCTCGCCTACTACCAGGGCCATCGCGACAAGTTCACGGAGCCCGAGCGCATGCGGCTGTCGGCGTTGCTGCTCCGGGTGGCGCCGTCGTCAGGGCAAGGCGTGTGGAATGCCGCGATGGAGGAAGCGCAGAAGCTCTCGAAGCAGCTCGGCGAGGGGGCCGCCTTCGACGAGCTGGCCCGCATGCATTCGGGTGACGGGTCCGCCAGCAAGGGCGGCGATCTCGGCTACGTGCACAAGGGGATGCTCGGTCAGGCAGTGGAGGACGCTGTCGCGGGTCTGTCACCGGGGCAGGTCAGCGAGCCCATCACCGTCCTGGAGGGGGTGGCGCTCTTCAAGCTTCACGAACGCCGTGCGGCACAGCTCAGCGACTTCGCCCAGGTCAAGGGTCGCGCCCGCGAACTGCTGCAGAAGGAATCCGAAGAGAAGGCCTGGCGGGATCTCATCGCACGCCTGCGGGCCGGCACGTCGATCAAGGTGCAGGAGAAGTACCTGACGCCCAGCTGAACGACCGGGCGGCCTTCGAACGCGCCAGAGCGCGGACGACGGACGCCCCGGAACGGACATGGCGACCAACGGTGCGCAACGGCGCGTCATCGGGGCGGCGAGCCTCGCGGTGGGACTGATGGCGTGCGCGGATGCGCGCGCCCAGGAGCGGCTGGTGGGGTATCTCGAGTACCAGACCCGGAAGGAGTCGCGGGAAGGCATCGGGCAGTTCGGCACGAACGCGGCCACCTTGCGGGTCGACGGACATACGCACGTCTGGGAACCCTGGTTTGCCAGTCTTTCCGGCGGCATCGGGTTGACGTGGCGATCCACCCACCAGCCCGACGCCTCGCAGTCGGGGGTGGATGTCTCCGGCAGCGCCCGTCTGAGGCTGTTCCCGCGCAGCGCATTCCCGCTCGAACTCTTCGTGGACCGCACGGACACCCGCACCTCCGGCGACCTCGTCGGTCCGGACTACGCGCAGACGGTCGTCGGTCTGCTGCAGTCGTACTCGACGGCCGCGGGAACCCGCTACTCGGTCAACTTCCGGCACACCGATCGCGAGGATCATCGTGTCGATCTCACGCCCTCCACGACCCGCACCACCGACGACTTCCTGACGCTCACGGCCAACCGCGCGTTCGACCACCATCAGCTCGACGCGCGGGTGGATCACGATCGGCTGGTGCGTGACAACCCGATGCGCACCGACACCCGCGACGTCGGCCTCGTGCGGCATCGGTACACCTCGGACAGGGCGCTCACGATCGACACGCTCGCGTCGCTCGTCGCCTCGCGAACGGACGATGTGTTCGACGACGCGCGAGCGACGTCCAACCAGTGGAACAGCAACCTGTTCTGGCGGCCGGCCACATTGCGGCCGGTCATCGTCACCGGTTCGTTCGTGATGAGCGGCATAGAGACATCGAGCGGGGCGGCGGTGTCCGACATCCGAACGACCGTCGGCACGGCAGGCGTGAGCTGGCAGTACACGCCGACCCTCGCGCTGCGGTCCAGCGTGAACGTGGCGCGGACCGAGACGGCGACCGATACCTCGATGTCGTCCCTCGCCCGCGTGGGCGCCAACTATTCCCCGCTCGACATCCCCTGGCGAGCCGTCTCGTATCGACGGGCCATGTCCGGCGACATCGGCTATCGGACCGACGAGCGCACCGATCTCTCCGTCCCGGAAGTGGCAGCGACCGCGAGCCACGGCGTGTCGTACGCCACGCCTTTCCAGGGAGGAAGCGCGAGTGCGGTCGCCACGCAGATGGTCACGACATTGCGCAGTGGCACCTTGCAGACGGACTCCCGGCTGACCCACAGCGCGTCGCTGGACTGGTCGGTGGCGCAACTCGCGACCTACGGATCGCTGCGATTGCTTGCCACGGACACCAGACGCTTCGAGCCCGAGCCGTCGACGTTCCAGCTGCTGAACCTTCAGGGATCGGGGCGCTACCAGGTGAACCGGCTGGCGGGCTGGCAGGGCAGCGTGACCGTGCAGGCCACGCGCAGCGAGTCACCACAGGCGGATGTGCCGTGGGTGACCAACACGAGCGCCTCGATCACCTACCGGCACGAGCGCGTGTTCGGCGTGCCGCTGCTGCGTTTCACATCCGAGTGGCGGGCGCTCAGCGATGAACTCGCTCAGTCCACGCGGGACGGGTTCAGCCTGGACCACCGCGCGCGCTGGACCTGGACCAACCGCCTCGACTACATCGTCGGCCGCCTGCAGTTCTCGGTGCGCGAATCGGTGGGCGAGGTGGATGGCCGTGCGCAGGCGCTGGTGTTCTTCATGGTGCGGCGCTACTTCAGTCAGCTGCCGCAGTAACGACTTCAACGAGAGCGGATGAAACGGAGCGTGAAGATGGGACATGCAAACTGGAAACGAGGCCTGGCGGGTGGACCGACGTGGCTCCTGCTGCTGGTGGCGCTCGTCGGCGCCTTGCTGTTCGTCGAGATCGGCCAGGCCGAGTACGGCGATGTGGTCATCAACAATCACTCGGACAAGGCCGGCATGCGACCCGTCATCTTCCCGCATTGGTTTCACCGAGTACGGTTCCGTTGCAAGGTCTGCCACGCGGATCTCGGCTTCCAGTTCAAGGCCGGCGGCAACGACATCAATATGGTGAAGATCATCGAGGGTCAGTACTGCGGAGCCTGTCACAACGGCGAGATCGCGTGGTCCGTGGAGAACTGCAATCTCTGCCACAGCGCGATGCCGAACACACCGACGCAGGTCCACGAGAGCACGCTGCAGAAGCTCGTGGCCCCCGCCGGTGACAAGACAACGAACAAGAAATAGGAGCGCGCCATGGGATTCCTCCGTCGCTGCGCTTGGCTCGCCGCCTCGATCGCAGCACTCGTCATCGTCTCGGTCGTCGCGCACGCTGCCGATCCGAATGCCTTCAACCGTCTGCTGCCGTCGGCGTCCAAGCGCAACCCCGCACCGCCAGACGACGGCATCCACGACCCCGCGAACGAGGGGACGCACATGCTCCTGCCTCCCAAGGAGGCGTTCGCCACCCTCCAGAAGGGCATCTCGGGCAACTACGTCGACTGGGTGAAATCGCTCGACAGCAAGAAGGTCCAGCCCCGCTACGACCGTCTGGATCCGACGGCGGCGCCGGTGGTCATGGACCTCAACATCGTGCGGCAGGTGAAGGGTTCGATGCCGGATGTCGTGTACCCGCACAAGCAGCACACCGAATGGCTCGACTGCTCCAACTGCCATCCCGCGATCTTCATCCCTCAGAAGGGCGCGAACCAGATCAGCATGGCGGCGATCCTGCTGGGCGAGAAGTGCGGGGTGTGCCACGGCAAGGTCGCGTTCCCCGTGTCGGAATGCACGCGTTGCCATTCGCAACCGAAGCAGGCGGTGGCTGCTGCGGCGCCGGCCGCCACGCCGGCACCCGAGGCCGCCGCGCCGGCCACGCCACCGGCGCCTCCAGCACCGACGAAGGCTCCACCGACCGCGCCGAAGGCCGGTGGTGGCGCGTCGAAGAAGTAGTCGTCCGTGGCGCGCAATCCTCCCGCGGCGTGGTCTGCGCTCTCGGTGGCGGCAGCCCTGGCGGTCGGCTTCGACCCGTTCTCCATGGCGCTGGGCGAGGAGCCACCTGCCACGGTGCCGCGTGCGCCGCCCGTCACGGAGGCGGTCGTCGACAGCAAGATCGCCCTCGTCACGCGCATGACGGCGGCGGACGGTGCAGCCAACGGTATCGAGCGGTCCGGTGATCCGGCGGCGCTCGAACGGTTGGCGCACTCGCGCAGCACGCTCGGTCGGGCGCGGGAGGCGAGAACAGGCGGTCGTCTTGCCGAGGCCGATGTGCTCGCGACCGAGGCTCTGTCTGATGTGTCGGCCGCGCTGCGCAAGGTCCGCAATCCGAAGGAGGCGGCGGCGCAGGCCCGACGACAGTACGACGAGTTGCGTGCCCGCGTCGTCGGCTTCAACGAAGCCTACGTGCGCGTGCTCGCGGAGAAGTCGCGCTCGCGCGGCGGCGTGCTGGAGGAGGGCGAGGTAGAGAACGCACTTCGCCAGGCCCAGGCACTCGCGAAGGAGGACCGTCATGCCGAGGCCGTCATGTTGCTCACGCGCGAGGCCGAGCGGCTGGAACTGACGCTCACCCGCCTGCGCGACCGCGAGACGCTCGTGCAGACGCTCGAGTTCGCGACCGTCGAGGATGAGTTCCGCTACGAGCGGAATCGCAATCGCAGCTACGAGATGCTGGTGGAGATCGTTCTCGGCGAGCGTTCGCTCTCGCCGCGTGCACGCGGCGAGAGCGAACGCTCGCCGAGAACG